>ERZ887851.907-NODE-907-length-27626-cov-29.856552_pt1 | contig 27626 bp, 22 predicted proteins | sample MGYA00521100_ERZ887851 | MGnify/ENA primary metagenome ERZ887851 (study PRJEB32303, sample SAMEA104408602) | aquatic metagenome | biome: Brackish water; feature: Pelagic; material: water | place: Baltic Sea | collected 2014-06-06T16:11:00 | depth 11,444 m ... | reverse complement strand
CCATTTCATCAATGATATCCAGGGGGAAACGGGTATCCGGACACGCTGCTAGCCCAGCCTGAAAGGCTGGGCTGGCACTGAAGAAACGTCGCAGAGGGCTAAAAGCCCGGCCATTTGTAGCTCAAACGGAATTTTAGACACGGCCTGTTACGCCAAACTGCCGGGCCCTTGGCCCTCTCCTCGATGCCTTAACCACTAACCCAGCCTTTCAGGCTGGGCGTCGCACGGCGTAGTGCCCCCGCCACATCACTCGCGTCCCAACCGTCTTTCCCGCGCAGGCGGGAACCCAGTCACTTCGATGCCTGTGGATTCCCGCTTGCGCGGGAATGACGAAAGTGACAATTGTTTTCAAATGTTTCACATTCTGGAAACGTGCTTTGCGATTTTTAGCCCACCACCATGCCAGCAATGCAGGCCGTCATGCAGCAGGCCAAAGTGCCGCCCAACATTGCTCGAAAGCCCAGTCGAGCAAGGTCCGGACGACGTTCCGGGCAAAGACCGCCAATTCCGCCGACCTGAATGCCGATTGATGCAAAGCTGGAAAATCCAGAAAGTGCGTAGGTCATGATGATGCTGGAACGTTCAGAAATTCCAGCCACCGCATCAGCGCCAATCATGCCTCGCATGCGATCATAGGCCACAAGTTCGTTGGCAAACATTTTCCAACCAAGCAGTTCGCCCGCTTGAAAGCAGTCTTTCCATTCAATGCCCATCAGCCAGGCGATGGGCGAAAACAGATAGCCGCAGATCAACGAAAACGTGATCCCTTTAGTCGCCTCCATTCCCAGAACGCTGTTCATGATCCACAGTGTGGAACTGCTTAGCAGAAAGTCGGCCAGGGCAATGAGAGCCATAAATGCGATCAGCATGGCGGCCACGTTAAGAGCAAGCTTTAAGCCTTCTGATGCTCCATGAGTGGCCGCTTCAATTACGTTGGTACATTCGCTGGGCACATCAGCAACCGCACTTCCGGCTGTAACCGGTGTTTGAGTTTCCGGCATAATAATCTTGGCAATCAGCAGACCGGCGGGCGCTGAAATGACCGATGCGGTCATCAGATGTCCGGCGTTAATGCCCCATCCGATGTACAACGCCATCACTCCACCAGCGACCGTCGCAAAGCCGCCGGTCATGATGGCCATCAATTCAGAATTTGTCATTTTGGCGATATACGGACGCACCACAAAGGGAGCTTCTGTTTGTCCGACAAAGATATTGGCTGCGGCAGAAAGACTTTCCGCACCGGATGTTTTTAAAGAATGCTGCAGCACCCTGGCCAGTATTCGCACCACAAACTGCATGATCCCCAGATGATACAGCACGGCCATCAACGAAGAGAAAAAGATGATTGTCGGAAGCACGCGAAAGGCAAAATAGAAATCAGTGAACTTGTCGCTGAAGACCAGTTTGCAACCTTCGTCCACAAATCCCAGAGTTGTCTCAAACGCGCCACCGAGCCATTGAAAGACGGCTTTCCCTTTGTCTGTGCCAAGAATCAAGCCGACCAGCGATAGTTGCAAAGCCAGTCCACCAATGACAACTCGCCAGGGAAAACGCCCTTTATGACTGCTCATCAGCCACGCCAGAAAAATCATCACAAACAAACCGCTGGCCGCGACAAGGCGATGAAAATTCACATCGGTCGGCGAATTCATGAGTTGCTTCCTGAAGTTTGCCAACATGCGGCTGTGGCGAGCTGACGTTTATGTCGGGGGTGGAACAATTGCATCACACTTTGGTTATGCAACAGCACGCCGTCATCATCCCGTCGACGCTTGATGCAGTCGGGACCAACAGTGCTGTTACACGGCTGGCTACTGCTTTTTCAGAGTCATTAAATAATCAACCACGTCAGTAATTTCCTGAACCGTCATCAGCTTTTGCAGGTCTGCAGGCATCAGCGAAATTTTCTGTTTCACTTTTTCGTCAACGTCAGCTTTGGAAAATGTTCTGACAATGGCGTCGTCGCCTTTGATGCTGATGGAATCATCTGTCTCGCTGGTGATGAGTCCATTGACCGTCGTCCCGGAAGTCAGCACAAGACTGTACGCTTCATAGTTGTGACTGATGCCCGCACTGGGGTAAAGAATTGATTCAAACATCGCCTGCCGACTTAGCTTGCTGCCAATTTCTGATAGGTCAGGTCCAATCTCACGACCGATTTTGTTGATGACATGACATTTCTGGCACGTTCCGGTGGTGTTGAAAATCAGCCGCCCGTTGGCTGCGTCTCCTGTCATTTCCAACAAAGCAGACATCGTCGGCAACGGCTTGCCTTCTTTTCCTGGCGGAAGCGGAAACAACCGCTGTGCCAGTTCTCGCGTGCTTCTGGAAGATGCCGCGTGCAATGCCGCTGCGGCTGTCGGGTTAAGTTCGGAATTCAGTTTTCCCGCTTCAATCAGCTTTCCAAGTTCGCTGGCGGCATACTGAACTTTCGAGGCGGCTCGAATGCATTCTCGTCTTACATCCAAAGCGACTGAATCGTCCCCCAGCACGCCCACCAGAATTCCGGCAATGGAACTTTCCAGCGAATTGCCCAGCACCTCGGCAGTGGCGATTGCAGGGTTTATTTCGTCGGTTCGTAACGCACTTGAAAGGAGTTTCCACTGTTTGTTGCGAAGCAGAGACCGAATTGCTTCGACGCCGATTTGTTCTGCCGGATGAGTTTGAGCCATCGTCAGCAGTTCTGAATATCGATCCTGCAGCTGAAAGCGTTCCACCAATTGAATAAACTGAGAGGTGCCCTGCAATTCGATTAACGCCTTATCCAAAGCGGCTTTCGCGTCGGCGTTGTTGGCAAAGTCAGAACTTTCCAGCCGTTGCAAAGCTTCTGCGGTGGCAACCGCTTTTGTTTCACCAGAAGAACTGGCTAACGTTTCTTTCTTCAACAGGCGACTCACTTCAGTGGCTACAGAACGCCTGGGCTGAAAATCGAGTGCTCGAAAATACGCCAGCATGTGAGGCAGGTTAGAATCAGATTTGTCCGCGACAGCAAACCGAATGATCTGGTCGACAATGGCTTCAGCTGACTTGCTGCCGCGACTTCTCCAGATCACGCTGGCTGCGGCTTCATCGCTGGAGCCGGCCTCGATTTGTTGGGAATAGGCGGCCAGGCATTCGTCCCAGCTTCCATCAGCGGCAATGCCCAGTGCTTCCAGGTACCAACGGTCGTGAGAAGGTAGTTGAGTTGCCAGCTTAGCCCACAGTTTGGGTTTCTCAGCAGAATTCAAATGACGCAAAGTGATCGCGCATTCGCGTCGAACCTGCGGCGAAGCATCTGTGGCCAGCGTTTCAACCGTTGCTGCAACATCGACGTTCATGCGACGAGCGAGGCGTAATCCGGTGATGCGAATATCGCCGTTCTTGTCCGCAACTGCAGCTTTAATGTACCTGCTGGCTTGTCCATCAATCTGCCCGAGCAACCAGAGTGCTCGCGCCTTGAAGCGTGGGTTGGTGCTGGTTTCAAACAGCTTCAGCAATGCTGCTTCTGCCGCTGCACCGGACGACTTCAGTTTTTGAAACGCCAGATAGCGAGTTGCAACGTTGGGACTTTGCAGACCGATGATTGCCCCTTCAATCGTTTCCAGGTTGGGCGAGGCTGTGCCGTACTTTGAACCTGCGGGAGCAACTCGGAAAATTCGTCCGCGTCCGATGTCGCCCTGACGGTGACCACCAACTCCCGGATCGTACCAGTCAGCAATGATCAACGATCCATCCGGAGCCACGCAAACGTCTGACGGTCGAAACCATTGATCGTTGGTGCCATCCAGCACGTTGTTGATTTGTGCTGTGTAGCCGGCCTGCGAATCGCTGACAGCATAGCTTCTAACGGTATTCGGCCCAGCGTCGCAGTGAATCAGCTGGTTGCGAAAACGCTGAGGAAGCAGGCCGCCTTCGTAGCAGATAATTCCCGTTGGCGAACCAGCTCCCGTTTGCAGCATGTTCGGCACAACTCCCGGATCATTCAGATGCCAGTGGCGTTCTGGAATTTCTGTCTCCCAGCCAGTGCGAGGTTCTCGCCAGCCCGCTCCTGTGAATTCGTCTTTGTAGCCGTAGTTGCCGTATTCCATCACAAAGTTTATGCGAACACCGCGATTGCCGTCGTCGTCGTTGTCAGACTGCCAGACCGTTCCAAAGCTGTCGACGCACAGTTCCCAGTTATTGCGGAAGTTCCAGCCGAACGTGTCCACTTTCGAACCATCCAGTTCGCAGCGAAACGCCATGCCTTCCTGATATGGTTTGCGGTTGGCGATGACTTCGTTGCCCGCGATATCCACAATCAACTTGCCATTTGCGTCGTGCAGTTCGTTGCCCGCGTTCCCGAAGTTGAAGTACAAGCGACCATCCGGACCAAACGTAAAGCTATGAATGCCATGGTCGTGCTGAGTTCCCTGAATGCCTGTGAACAGCACTTCTTTTCGGTCAGCCTTCAGGTCGGAATTGTCATCGTAGAAGCTGAAAACGCTGTCGCCTGCAGAAACGATTACTCGGTTTCCCAACACGCAAACGCCGTGAGCTGAATCGATATCGCGTCCCTGATAAAACGTGGTGTCTTTGTCCAGAATGCCATCGCCGTTAGTGTCTTCCAGCACAGCAATTCGGTCGCCGGCTTCGCGAGCGGGATTTGTTTTGTTGGCGAAGTGGCGATAATTCACGACTTCACACACCCAGACTCGACCAAGATGATCGACGTCGATGTTGGACGGACTCAGCAACATCGGCTCCGCAGCCATCAGTTGCACTTCCAGACCATCTGCCACCGTCAAGCCTGCCACGGCGTTATCTGGCGTTCGTTCGTTTGCAGTTTGAGCGACCGCTGTTGTTGGAACGAAGGTGCCTTGAAACAACATCGCTACGAAAATGACGGCAAAGGCATCAAAGACAACGCCAAAGGAAGCTTTTCTAAACACGGCACACGGATCCGTTTTAAAGTCTTACTCAAAAATGATGCGCGCACGGTGCGCGCATGTTGTTCGTAGCGGCAACGGAGCGACTCGGCGATTCCAGCGTCCCACGTCTTCCCGCCAACCACGCCACTGGGGCAAGGGCGAAGCCCTTGTTAAAGTCTTACTCAAAATGATGCGCGCACGGTGCGCGCATGTTGTTTGTAGCGACAACGGAGCGACTCGGCGATTCCAGCGTCCCACGTCTTCCCGCCAACCACGCCACTGGGTCAAGGGCGAAGCCCTTGTTAAGGTAGATCGATTATGTTGTGTATACACACGTCATGTGAACACAACATTCGACGATTTTCTACCTTCAGCACAACAGAATTGCGTAGTCCGTAAGCACGCACGAATTCAGGACGTCTCAAAGCAAGCGACGACGCTGGCGATTCGTCCGTCCAAAGCATGGCCGGTTCCCACCGGCCTCGGTGCGTAATGCTATAAAGCTGCGAAGTTGACCGGCGGGAACCGGCCCTGCGTTCTGCGTTATTTAGCTGCCGAACTTGCGAACGTTGCGTTCAGTACGTTTGCGAGGCACGTGAGCTTCGAAGCCTTCCAGGCGGTATTCCGGAAGTACGGTGTTGATTCGCATTTCAATGTTCGTCAGTTCGCCGCCCTGGTCGAGTCTAACAAATGTGATCGCTCGGCCAGCACCGTCGGACGAAAGTCGCCCGGTTCGGCCGACTCGATGCACGTAGTCGTCGCAAAATTCCGGAATGTCGTAGTTAATGATATGGGAAATACCGCTGATGTCGATTCCTCGACCAACCACATCGGTGGCGATCAGCAGTCGCAGCTTTCCAGCTCGCAAATCGCTGATCACTCGGTCGCGCTTGCGTTGAGGCAGGTCGCCGTGAATGGCGGCGATGCGATTGGATTTCAGCCGGCGAGAAAATTCTTCGTGCAGCTTATCGGCTCCACGCTTGGTTCGAGTAAACACGATGGCCTGAGCGGGACGTTCCTGAGCGATGACTCGCAGCAATGTGGAACGCTTGCGGTCTTCGTCGACCGTGATATAGAACTGCTCAATCGTATCAACAACGACGTTGCTTTCTGACAGGTCCACCATTTGTGGATCACGCATATAGCTGCGAGCCAGCTTTTCAACCGGCGGCGGCATGGTGGCCGACAACAACAGCGTTTGGCGGTCTTTGGGGCATTGGCGCAGAATGCGTTCGATGTCTGGTCGGAAGCCGATGTCCAGCATGCGGTCTGCTTCGTCCAGAATGACCACCTGCAGTCGATCCAGCTTCAAGGCACCTCGACGCAGCAGGTCGATGACTCGCCCAGGAGTACCGATGATTGCCTGAGAACCGCTTTCGAGTTCTTTAATCTGCTGATGAATCGGGCGACCGCCGACTCCCAAACCCAGGCGAATACGTCCTGAGCAAAGCTTCTTGGATTCAACCATCACCTGTTCGCTAAGTTCGCGAGTTGGCGACAGTACCAGAATCTGAATTGCGGGTTCGGTTAAATCGACTCGCTCCAAAGACGGCAACATAAACGCGGCCGTTTTGCCGGTGCCGGTGCGAGCCTGCCCGATGCAGTCTTTGCCAGTAAGAGCCAGCGGGATAAATGCCGCTTGAATGGGGCTGGGGGTTTTGTATCCCGCCTTTGCCAACGTTGCCAAAGTTTTTGGCTTAAGACCAAGTTTTTCGAAGGTCGTATCAGAAAGTTGTTGCAAAACAGATTCCGTATCGTCTGATTGAAGTGCATAGCAGGCACGGTTGCCAGGTGTTCGACAGACTACAAACTGTCGAAGTAGAGCAAATTCAGCTCTGGCAAGTGGCAAGGCTGCGTAAATTCGCAGAGAAGAAGGATGCTTTAGCGAGCGATCCCGGTCTCACGCGGTGAGAGTAACTGATTCTACGTCGTGGTTCGCCTTCGCCTGAGCGAAACCACGGTTTAACCACAGTCTAATCGTCGGCGATTTTCCCGTCAATCAGTACGTGCAAGGTCAAGCCAAATGTGTGGGAGTTTCCCTGCACGGGCGGAAAAACTGACATCAACAGTACAATTCCGGCTGGCGACCGCCGTGCTTTTCGAATTTGGCAGCGACTTACACTTCAGGATAAATCGTTCAAAACGGCTGGAAGTGGTTGGAAGTAACCAGGTTCCGGGCACTCATGCGTTGTTGTTTGGCCGTTAAATACGGTACAGATGGCACTGTTACCGGTCGGATGGGGTGGGTACCCGAACGCCCCTTGGAATTCACTACTTTGCCCCGCATGCCGCGTTTATGCTTGGCTGCTGTCGCTGACGCGGGAACTGGTCAATCTGCCCGGCAACAGTTTTCCAATAGCAACCCAACCATAAATCTGATGGCCTCCGGAAGCAAATCATCACCCTATAAATGCACGTTTTGCAAAGAGCGACTCTCAACGGTCGAACTCGGCGCATCAGACGTCGTAGGCGTTTGCTTTCTGATGCGGCCGTATCAATGCCCTCACTGCTTCAACACGTTTCACCGTCCGTTTAAGTGGATCGGTCGCCTGCCCCTGATTGGCCGACTGTTTCAAAACGCGGGAACGTCTCGCGCGGCCGCTCAGCCTGGCGTATTGCCAACTAGAGAAGGCGATTTGGGTGGCCCTGTGGTGCGTCGAATTGCCGGGTTTGGCCGATGGGTGAACAACAGTGAACGCAAAATCTGGAAGGCCATCAAGGCTGTTTTCGTGAGCGTCTGGAACGTTATCTGGTTCATTCCCGGCAAGCTGTTTGGATCAAAGAAAAAACGCGGTCGGTCCAAAGGCAAATTCCTGAAGCCTCAGCGATAGCCCGTTTTCTTCAGCGAGGTTTAAGTAGTGTGGGCATCGCCCACCAATTGCTGTGCCTGATGTGTTGTTGTGTCTGTTGTGCGGTGCCCACCCTGCGGCTCGCAGCGACAACAGAGCAGCTCGGCGATGAGAACTTTCCACGTTCTCGCGCGTGCCACGCCACTGGGGCAAGGTCGAGGCCCAACGCCGTGAACGATTTTGGAGCTGAAAGCCAATGAGTTAAAGCGAGACATCGCAGTCTGGAGTTTGGGTGCGTTCAAGTCACGAAGTGACGGTAGGTGATAGCCACGGGCGCGAGCCCGTGGAACAGCATTCGACAGTCGTTTTCAGTCCTGAAGGGACGACAGGCAACAACGCGAAATGATACGCCTATCGTCCCTTCGGGACTTTCCGTCTGACTTTTTGCAAACCACGGGCTCGCGCCCGTGGCTACTACCTAACGTCACTTCGTGACTGAATCCCATTCGGCATGATTGCCTCTTCTTCAGTTCAATCAGTGTTTTTGCTTTTCAAAATCCTTCACGGCGTTGGGGGAGCTCCTTGTTGGGTTGAATACGCTGCCTGTTTGATGGATTCTCACTAAATTAATTCTTGCTATACTATGTCAGCGATTTACGTTGCTGTTATCAACGTGTGAGATTTCAGCATTGTGTCTTCATTTTTTTTAACTGGCGGCGAACTGTTTTTGAGTTGAAGCAGGATGGGAATCGCCCACCAATTCGTTTGTGTTGTTGTGTCTGGTGTGCGGTGCCCACCCTACGGCTCGCAGCGACAACGGAGCGGTTCGGCGTTTGGACTATCGCACGCCACGCCACTCATTCCATGACGACGCTTTTGTTAGGCGTCGCCTTAAGTACACATGCGGCTGTGCCGCGATAGGATTTTTCAAATGAAAAAGTTTGTATTCTGCCTGGCGACTTTTGGCTTGGTTCTGGCGTGTGCAGTTTTAATTCAGAGGCCAACTGCAAATGCCGGATATGAAAACGTTGTGCTGGCGACGACAGTTGCGGTTGCTGATGATCAGCCAGAAGTTGTCGAAGACAGCATGCACGAATTTATGGAATACGTTTTTCAGCCGACCTACAAAAGGCTGAAGGTGACGATGGCCGCCGCTCCTGCTGACAATGCCGGCTGGAAAGCCATGAAGTCAGACGCCTTAATTCTGGCGGAAAGCTGCAACCTGCTGTTCGCACGCACACCCGATGAAGACGCCGCAGCATGGAACAAGCACGCCGCGGCATCTCGAGTAAACGGTGCTGAACTTTACAAAGCTGCCAAGGCCAAAGACTTCGCCAAATCCACGGCCGCCTACAAATCAATGCTGGATAACTGCAACGCCTGCCATCGTCAATTTGAAGATGGCAAACATATTCTGCAGCCGTAGTGTGCTGTCAGAGTGGATCGGGAATTAGCCGTCTGATTTAGCCTGCCCCGGTGAAACCTGCAATCGCCGCGTCCGAGGCTTTTCTTCATGCGAATGGCCAAGCCGGAGTTTTTACCGCCGGCAAACTGTTGTCGTGCATTCCACGTTGTGTGTAAATTGATCGGTGGCCCTGGTTGGAATGAGCGGAGCGAGCGGAACCCCGGGGTTTCGCTCGTACCTCGCTCCACGCCTGACCACGCCTGCGATATCCTCAAATAGATTCACAGCTTCTTCGGGACTCATTGAAACAAGCTGTTGAGGCTCACCGTGTGTCGCGACCGGGCAAGCTTCACGCGGCTCGACTGGATGCCTGCTGTGAAGTGTTTCCGATTTCGGATAGCAGCAGTTCAGCCGTTCGTTGCGTGGCACCGGTCACAGCCGCCTGTCGGGCAAGTTCGCCCATGGCCAGTGCTGTCTGCAGCAGCGTTTCTGGTTTTGTGACCCATTCCGTCAATTGCGAGGTCATGTTCTTGATGTCGGTGTTTGGGCTGCCGCAGGAAATGAATTCCGGCATCAGCTCTTTTTCGGCAACAAGATTTGTAAGAGTAATATATTTACACGTCATCAAAAATCTTGACGCGAATCGACCGATGCGGGCGACTCGATAAAGCACAACGCCTGGCGTTTTGCGTGCCAGCAATTCCAGGCTGATCGAACCGCTCACCATCAGACAGCAGTCAGCGGCTTCAATCACTTCTGATGTCTTGTCAACGTAGTAAGTGATGTCCGCTTCCACTTCTGCGTCGGCCTGTAATAGTTGGCATTTGCGAGTGTGCTCGGGGCGGTAGTTACCGATGATCCAGCGGACGCCAGGAACCTGTTCGCTGACGTTGCGAATGACTTCCAGCATCACCGGGAAATTGCGATCAACTTCGTGGTTTCTGGATCCGGGCAAGACGGCAATCAAACGCTGGTTTGATTCTCGTTGAGCCAGCTCGTTCAGCAGGGACGTGTCCAGCTGCTTTGCGGCGACTTCATCGAAAAAAGGATGACCAACCCAGGTGGCATTTACGCCGCGACTTTTGTACCAGTCGAATTCGAACGGCAGAGCACAGAAGACTCTGTCCACCCACTTGCGAACTCGCCGAATTCGCCACGGAGCCCAGCCCCACAACTGAGGCGGCATATAGTAGTAAACCGGAATTCCTCGAGCCTTGGCAGCTTTGGCAATCCACCAGTTGAAGCCCGGAAAATCCACAAGCACAACCGCATCTGGTGGAGTTTCGTCAAAGAACTTTTCGGCTTTGATGACCAGCCGCCGAAATTTCGCGAGCATCGGGATGACTCGCAGAAACCCCATCACAGCCAGCTCTGTCAGCTCGAACAGCAGCTCACAGCCTTCTTTCTGCATCGCCGGGCCACCAAAGCCTTCGGCAACGACCGATGAATCGCGCTGCTTCAATTCGTGAATCAGATGAGCGGCATGTTGGTCGCCGCTGGGCTCACCAACAGAAAAGAAGATTCTCATACGGGTCCGTCCGCAATGCAAAGTTCAATTGGGCAGTCGCTGATGCTCAGGATTCATTCCCGGCTTAACGAGCGGCCATTGTGGCAATTCAGCTCCGATGGGTCAACACGGCTGATTTGCCACATTGCTGCATCAGCCACGATTCGTGCAGAAAAATACGCAAATGAGACAATGTTCGGAGCCAGCCGTGGTTTTTAGTCGCGGGACGATAAAACAGGCTGAACAAGCTGACCGTTGGGACCTACTGCACGGGTGTTTCTTCTGTGCCATGTGCGGTCTGAATGATTGGCTTGTGGTCGAGTTCCGATTCGAAAATCTGATAGTGCCCGGCAGTCACTTTGGCGACGCCTGGCAGCTTTTGATTCTGCTCGTCTGCGAATTCGATGTATTCTTCGGCAACCGCCATCACTACGCGAGAATCAAGACTTCCGCCGGATTCCATGTTGACCAGGTCAATGCGTTCGAACTGGTCGGTTTGTATGCTTTCACGTAACACAGGTTGAAGATAGAAAATCACCGAAGCGGGAGTTTCGTCGACCAGTACCAAATGTTCGGGCAGTTCATCCTGCTGGTTAAGCCATTGGGCCAGACTTCTTTGAGAATGCTCTTCCGCAATTGCCTGAATGGGCCATGTCATAATCATCAGTGCCATCAAGCCGACCCACGTGCAGCACAGGCAAAGCGATCGATCGTATCTGGCTTTTTCAAAGGCCAGCATGGATCTCAGAGATACAGCTGCAATTCCACACGCCGCTGCCCAGCAGTAAGCTGGCCACGTTCGATGTAGCAACACCTGCCACAAAATCAACACGCCAAACGGAGCGAAAATTCCAGCGATTCCCGCCATTCGGCTGATGTTCGAAAACCAGGTGGACGACGATTCCGACATTGTCTTGCTGGTGAAACGTTGCCACGAAACGGCGGTCAGAATTGCCACGGCAGGAAACAGCGGCAACGCATAGGTGACCAACTTCGACTTGGCCAACGTTAGAAACAGTACGCCGCCAATCAGCCAGCACAGCACCAGAAGTGTGGTTGGCAGCCGACCGCCTTGCTGGTTTCTGCCGCGCCATTCATCCAGCAACAGTGGGACGGTGTACAAGAACCACGGCATGGCTCCCAGAGTTATAATGGGAATGTACAACCAGAACGGTGAGCGCCCATGCGGCTGACTTGATGTGGCAAACCCCATTAAGTGTCGTTCAATGAAGTAGTAATAAAGGTAGCCGCTGCTGCGAAGTTCCATCGCAATGTACCACGGGCTGGCCACTACGGCGCCCACTGATAACACGGCAGCAAAGCGGACAACGGCACCGACGGACAATCGTCGGCCCAGCAGCAAAAACAAGCCATATCCGACGGCCACGATTGCTACGCCGATAAGAGCCTTCGTTAAAATCGCCAGGCCAAACATGCCGGCAGCGGCAGACATCCACAGAAATCGCTGCTGGCTGTTGGTGGCTTTTTCCGTTTCCCACAAACTTAGCAGTGCCAGGTTGGTCCAGGGCACCAAAGCGACATCGTGAGCTGCAAACTGAGCCAATGCCAGAGGGATGAACATGGTCATCCCCATCAGCCCAGCGATCATTCCAGTTCGTGCCCCAAACAGCCTGGCGGCCAGCAAGCCGGTGGTGAGTGCCCCCAGCAGCCCGAACATCAGTCCTGGAAACCGGACTCCCAGTTCGTTCATGCCGAACGTTTTCATGGACACCATTTGAGCCCAGAAGAACAGAATTGGTTTGTCCAGAAACGGTTCACCTCGAAACGTGGGCACCAGCCATTCGTTGTGTTCCAGCATTTCCTGAGAAATGGCAGCGTGCAGCCCTTCATCCGGTTCCAGTAACGGAGTTGGAAGAAACAGCGGATATATATAGATGCAGGCAGCGGCAAAAAGGCCAGCCAGCAAGATTCCAGCTTGTGAACTCTGTTTCATTGCGAGGAATCCTTTCCTTCGCCCATACGGCAGTCGACTTGTCCAAGACGGGATTGAAGCAGGTTATGTAATTCTTCGCAAGCACATCATAAGAAACGACTTAGGTGAATTTCCGCTCATCGGTTTCTCATTTTACAACAGCCGTTGGTTATGAGGGCGGATTCGAAACAACCTGAGACTGCATCTCATTTCAGGCATTATTGGCAAGCAAAATTGCCAAATTGTATTCTGTCACTATCATGCTTCCGAACTGACACACATGCGTCGCGGTCAGAAGGTTTCGTTTCAGGCACACTCCGAAGTAATTTCCGCGACAACACAACTATTTACTTACAGACAACTCTCTTCGCGCTTGGTGCGCGAGGCATTTTTTGTGGCGACAACGGAGCGGCTCGGCGATTGGAACGTCCCACGTCTTGTCGCATGCCGCGCCGCTGGGTCAGGGGCGAAGCCCTTGTTAAGGAATATCATGTCTCCCGTAGACAGCAAAGATCGCGACATTCTTGAACATTTGCATCGTCACGGCGAGGCAACTGTGCAGGAATTGTGTGACTTGCTGGGGGTGACTCGCAACGCCATTCGGCAGCGGATTGTTCGATTGGAAGCCTGCGGTTTAATGGCCAGTAAATTGCAGTCTCAAAGTCGTGGGCGTCCCAAAAACGTGTACCACGTTACAACGGAAGGCCTGCATTCGTTGGGGGAAGACTATCGTGAGCTGGCTGTGGTGCTTTGGGAAGCCATCGTTGCTTTGGAAGATTCGGTAGTTAAGGATCAGTTGATTTCTCAGGTCAGAGATCGGTTGGCTGACCGATTTCGTCGCAAGCTGACGGAAACCGGTTCTGCTGGTGAACGACTGGATCAACTGGCGGATGAAATGAAGTCCAGCGGCTTTAATGTGGAAAGCGATCATACGGCTAGTTTGCCGATTCTTCGCGAAACAAATTGCCCGTTTCCAATGCTGGCAGATGTTGACGAAACAATTTGCCAGGTCGAACGGCAGGTGTTGGAACAGGTTTTAGGCACGAAGGTGGAGTTCAAAAACAGGTGTCGAGACGGGCATCATTGTTGTGAGTTCGAAATTCAGGAAGCCGTGGTTGCCGCGAATTAGGGCTTGTGTCTGTTTTTAGCCATTTTGCTGGCGTTTTTGAACAACTTGTGGTTTGTCGTCTGAGTCTCTCAAACCTCAGAAACAGCCGCTCTGGATTGAAACAAGTGGTTAGCCTGATAGAGTTTGCGGTTCGCAATTCCTGTGATGTGGCGTTACGGGATTCAGTCAAACCGCGAAACATTCTGGCTTAACGATGTTTAATAGAGGGACTCGACCGACATGACATGGATTGAAGGACGGTTCGAAGAGAACGTAATCACGACAACTTTGGAAGACGCCCTGAACTGGGGACAGCAATCCAGTATCTGGCCGATGACCTTTGGCTTGGCTTGTTGTGCGATCGAAATGATGGCGACCGGTGCCAGCAAGTACGACATCGACCGCTTTGGCGCCGGTGCTTTTCGAGCGACCCCACGTCAGGCAGACCTGATGATTGTTGCTGGAACAGTGACCTTCAAAATGGCCAGCCGAGTTCGTCGATTGTACGAACAGATGGCCGATCCAAAATACGTTATCGCCATGGGGGCCTGCACTGTTGGCGGTGGACCTTACTTCAAACATGGATACCACGTTGTTAAGGGCGTGGACCTTGTTGTACCTGTAGACGTTTACGTCCCAGGCTGCCCCCCACGACCGGAAGCATTGCTGGAAGGCCTGATGAGAATTCAGGACAAGATTAAACACCGTAAAGTAACCAAAGGCGAATCAACATTGCCGGTTCCCCACCACACAGGCTACTCAGCATTGAATGTGTAGCTCAACGTATCTGTGATTTTTGATCAGTAAGCACTGAATCGTTATCACAAACACCAACAGCTTTAGGCCGCCACCTTAAAGCTTAAACTTACAAACTGCGTTTGACTGAATCCAAAAACATGCTTAATTCGGCAGCCTGCTGTCGGGCTAAGATTTTCACTTAGTATCAAGGAATTGCGATAGCTATGAGCAGTCTGCTCAAGATCACCGATCTTCACGTCTCTGTTGCCGACACGCCGATCCTGAAAGGCGTGAATATGGAAATTCGTCAGGGCGAAGTTCACGCTCTGATGGGGCCCAACGGTTCTGGCAAAAGCACGCTGGCCTACGCTTTGGCCGGCCACCCGAATTACACCGTCACCGGCGGATCGATCGAAGTCGATGGAGTAAACATCACCGAACTGGCTGCTGACGAACGAGCTCGCATGGGCATGTTTCTCGCCTTCCAGTATCCGGTTGTCATTCCTGGTGTGAAAGTGGCCGACTTCATTCGCCACGCCGTCAGCAATATTCGCAACCCGGACCGCAAAGAAGGCGAAGGCCTGGTTCCGATGCGAGAATTCCGCAAGGAAATCAAAGCCAAGATGGAAGAACTGGGGATGGACGTTGAGTTCGCTCGACGATACCTGAACGACGGCTTTTCCGGTGGCGAAAAGAAGCGTATGGAAATTCTGCAGATGGCGATGCTGCAGCCAAAGTTCGCTATTCTTGACGAAACAGACAGCGGCCTGGACAGTGACGCGGTACGAGTCGTCAGCGAAGGGCTGGCCAAGCTTAGCGGTCCTCAAATGGGAGTGCTGATCATCACTCACCACGAACGCCTGCTGGAATACAACACTCCACAATACACACACGTGATGCTGGGTGGTCGCATCGTGGAAACCGGCGACGCATCGCTGGCTCACGACCTGCACGCCAACGGCTACGCCACCGTGCGAGAACGCCATCCTGATGCCGCTGCAGACAACGCCAAGGCGGAAGAAGCCGCCGCGGTTTAGGTTGACGTTGTCCCAGACACAAGGTCGAAGCAATGACACTGCACATTGAGCTATCTGACGAAGAAACGCGAAGTCTGGAACGTAAGGCGAAAGGATTGGGAACAACCGTCGAGCAATTAGCTTCTTCTGCTGTTCGCAATCTGCTTCAGGAAACGCCCGATCAACCGACCAGCGGAATGGACGTGGATGCCGCAATTGAATTTGTCGTGCGTAAGAACAAAGAATTATACAAACGGTTAGCCTGATGCAATATCTGCAGTGGGAACACCTGATCCGGCTGCACCAAAGGATTGTCGAAGAATCCGGAGGCGGCGCCGGGATTCGAGATAAAGGTCTTGCGGAATCTGCATTAGCTCAGCCATTGGCTGCTTTCGGTGGGCAGGACCTGTATCCGTCACTGATAGAAAAGGCGGCAGCACTTTGTTATTCACCGGTCAGCAATCATCCTTTTGTTGACGGAAATAAACGAATTGGCCACGGTGCCATGGAAACGTTTCTTGCAATCAATGGCTTCGTGCTTGCTGCGGAGGCCTCAGAGGCGGAAACAACGATTTTGAATCTTGCCGCAGGGCAATTGTCACGCGAAGAACTTACAGAATGGGTTCGCGTGAACGTGGTGAGCCTCGGCTAAGCCGCGTTGGTTCATTCTGGCTTTTATGAAATCACAGTGTTCCTGATTGGCGACAGCTGACTTGAACGCTAGACACTTCAACTTGAAAAGTTCATCAATCATGAGCACAGACGCACCGGAAAAAGAAGACGTATCGATTGGTGACTACCAATTCGGCTTCCACGATTCCACGGATAATTACGAATTCAAAAGCCGCAAGGGCCTTGACCGCGAAATGGTGGCTCAGATTTCAGAAATGAAAAACGAGCCTGCGTGGATGCGTGACTTCCGCCTGAAGTCGCTGGAAATCTTCGAATCGCGACCGATGCCCAACTGGGGCGGCGACATGTCGGAACTCGACTTCAATGAGATCTTCTATTACATGAAGGCCTCAAAAGGCCAGGAACGCAGCTGGGACGACGTTCCGGAAGACATTCGCAAAACTTACGACCGCCTGGGAATTCCAGAAGCGGAAAAGAAGTATCTTTCCGGTGTGAAGGCTCAGTACGAATCCGAAGTTGTCTACGGCAGCCTGCAGGAAGATCTTGCCAAGCAGGGTGTGCTGTTCACAGACACAGATTCAGCGCTCAGAGACCATCCGGAAATCTTCCGCGAATACTTCGCGACAATCATTCCACCGGAAGACAACAAATTCGCCGCGTTAAACAGCGCTGTTTGGTCGGGTGGATCGTTCATCTATGTGCCGCCAGGAGTTCACATCGAGTTCCCTCTACAGGCTTACTTCCGTATCAACAGCGAGAACATGGGGCAGTTTGAACGAACGTTGATCATCGTCGATGAAGGTGCTTCGGCTCACTATGTCGAAGGCTGCACGGCTCCAACCTACAGCAGCGACAGCCTGCACAGTGCGGTTGTCGAAATCGTTGTAAAACGCAAAGGTCGCTTCCGTTATACAACCATTCAAAACTGGTCAAACAACGTCTACAACCTTGTCACCAAGCGAGCGATGGCTTATGGCGATTCGCTGATGGAATGGGTCGACGGAAATCTGGGCAGTCGACTGACCATGAAGTATCCGGCCATCTATCTGATGGAGCCTGGTGCTCGCGGTGAAACTCTGTCCATTGCATTTGCCGGTAAAGATCAGCATCAGGATGCGGGAGCCAAAATGGTTCACTGTGCTCCTCATACCAGCAGCCGCATTATCAGCAAGAGCATCACGAAAGACGGCGGTCGAGGCAGCTATCGTGGTTTGGTGAAAATCGAAAAGGGAGCTCACCACTGCAAAAGCAACGTGGTTTGTGACGCTTTGATTCTGGATCCGGAAAGCAAGAGCGACACGTACCCGTACATCGAAGTCGAAGAAAAAGACGTCGCCATCGAACACGAAGCCAGCGTCAGCAAGATCGCTGAAGAGCAGCTGTTTTATCTGATGAGCCGCGGTCTAAGCGAAGCGGAAGCCAGTGCCATGATTGTCACCGGATTCATCGAACCGCTTGTGAAAGAGCTGCCGATGGAATACGCCGTAGAAATGAACCGCCTGATCGAACTGCAGATGGAAGGCAGCGTCGGTTAATTGTTCCGTTTAACCCGATGCCGCAGCGGGGCCGACATGCCCCTGCCAGACGGGGTGTCGGGTTTGATTGAACATGACACACCACCGGCTTCAGCCGGTGGAAACAATCAGGAAACCAGGCCACCGGCGCTTGTCGATGGAACCCAACCAGCAAAATCTCAGCCACCGGCTTTAGCCGGTGGAAACAAGGGCCACCCAAATCCATAGCCGGCTTTAGCCGGACTACTCGTCACGTTTTTAAGCGGTGCGACGAGCTCCATCATGGTGGACCACGTCTGCCACGCAATCTATTTACATCTGACTTGGCATACGAAACACAGCCAGCCACTTCTTCAACCCAAACTTGAACACCTAACGTTCAAGGCGATAACAGATCGAATCTCGAAAACGAAAGGTGTTTGGCTGCACGGTATCAATGGTACGGCAACTCACGTCCATCTTGCCATCAACATAGAACCGTCCATCACGATCAGTGACCTCGTCAAAGACTTGAAGGGTGGTAGTGCTCACGATGTTAACAGCCCCACCAGGGACCGCTTACTGGAATGGCAACGAGGCTACGGCGTTGTAAGTTTTGGAGCGAACAATTTACCGTGGGTGCTGGATTATATTGAGAAGCAGAAGCAACATCATGCAGCCAACCGGATTCACAAACGACTGGAAGCAACCACAATGGATGAACAATCAAGCTAAGAGCTCGGCAAGGTCTAAAGACATGACGGGAAGTCCGGCTAAAGCCGGCTATGGAATTCAACCCACAGCACAGACCACCAGCTAAAGCTGGTGGCTGAAAAACAGGACAGATACTCGTCCACGGGCACAGGCCGGTGGAGCCGGGCTGCAAAACTCAGGAAACCGGCCTCAGCCGGTAGAATTGAAAACAGCCACCGGCTTCAGCCGGTGGAAGCAAGAGCCACCCAAATTGATAGCCGGCTTTAGTCGGACTTCTCGTCACGTTTTTAAGCGGTGCGACGAGCTCCATCATGGTGGACCACGTCTGCCACGCAATTTACTTACACCTAGCTACACGGCAAAAAAAATTGAACCTCAACGTGTTGTCGTGGTCAGACTGTTCAGCGGTGAGCAGGACCAAGCAAACACCGCTGATATTTGATAACGCGGGGCAGCATCCGCCAAACCACCACCGCAAACATTTTACAGATTCAACGTAAGTTCACGATCATGACTGCAACACTAAACATTTCCCGCATTGGATTCAGCAGCGAAGTTTTTGAAGAGTTCCTGGCAACTCGCAACGAACCTTCGTGGATTACGGACGCTCGTCGAGCTGCGTTTGCTAAGTATGAAGAAATGCTGGCGATCGATCTTGATCCGGAAGAATTCAAACGCGTTGACCTGCGAATCTTCAACGCGGCCAAATTCCGTCCGTCAACAGGTGTTTCCGACGCTTCGTCCGTCAGCACTCTGCTGGCCAACGAAACCGAATACGGTGGTACGATCGGCCACATCGACGGGCAGACGTCACATTCCAACATCAGCGAAGCGATCACCGACAAGGGAGTTTTGTTTGGCGATCTGCAAACATTGCTGACCGAAAATCGCGAGCTGCTGGAGCCTTACTTCATGAAGCAGGCCGTCAAGCCGGATGCCGACCGCTTCAGTGCATGGCACGCTGCCTTCTGGACAAGCGGAACATTGCTGTACGTCCCAAAGGGTGTGGATCTGGATACTCCGCTGCACAGCCTGATTGCTCATACCAAAGACGGCATCGCAGATTTCGGCCACACGCTGATCATCGTTGAAGACGAAGCGAAAGCCACTTTGCTGGAAGAAACAACTTCTGCCAACGAAGAACTTAGCGGACTGCATGTCGGCTGTGTCGAATTGATCGTCGGCAAGTATGCCAATCTAAGATACGTTCAGTTGCAGAACTGGAATCAAAAGTCGTGGCACTTTGCTCACCAGGCCGGCAATGTTGGCAGCCAGGGTTCATTGCAATGGACGGTTGTGGGACTTGGCAGTCGCTTAAGCCATATCCACCAGGACATTAACCTGAACGGTCGAGCCGCCACGGCGGAAGTCAACGGCGTTACCTTCGCCAGCGATCGTCAGAAAATCAGCTACTACACTCAGCAACACCACAAAGCTCAGGGAACTCACAGCGACCTGTTGTACAAAGAAGTGCTGCGAGACGAATCACGAGTTATCTGGCGTGGCATGATTAAAGTTGACGAAGCCGCTCAGCAAACAGACGGATACCAACGCAGCGATGCATTGATGCTTAGCAGCGAAGCTCGCTGTGACAGCATTCCCGGTCTGGAAATCGAAGCAGACGACGTTCGGTGTACTCACGGTGCCACAACCGGTCGAGTTGACGAAGAGCAAATCTTCTACGCTCAAAGCCGAGGCATCAGTGAAAACGAAGCGATGCACATGATTGTGGAAGGCTTCTTCCAGAAAGTTTACGACCGCATTCCGATCGAAGTGGTTCGAGAAACTCTTAGCCGAACCGTCCAGGGCAAACTGGGCATTGAGTCGATGACAGGCGTGTAAGTATCGGGGGTGGCAGACAGGACAAACGGTTGTAAATCTGCAGCACTGCGTCTTTTGCGTCGGGCCGGTTCCTACCGGCCATCGAAAGCAGTTGGCCATAAACAGCAGCTGGCCACGAAAACAACCGGCCGGTGGAAACCGGCGCTAATTTGCGGCAAATTCAGACGTGTGAACAGCTCCAGCAGACTCGGGTTGCCGCCGATTGACGATATTGTCAGACTATCGGGAAAGTTTCCGGGCTCATGGATGAGCGTAATTCCTTGCTGAAATCTGCCTCAAAAACACGTCAATCAACAGTCGCCCACGCCGCAATTCTGGTTGTGCTGGCAAGCGTGTGCGGCTGCCTGTCCGGTCCTCAGCCTGGCACTCAGCGATACGGTGCGTCTGCGATTCAGGTGCCGGAAAATCAGCGAGACATGGTTTGGGAACGTGCTGTCGCAGTGCTGAACAACTTCCACTTCATGGTTGCTCGTGAAAGCAAGCTGGAAGGCGTCATTGAAACTCAATATCGAGCGGGCTCGAATCTGCTGGAACCGTGGAACCCGGATTCTGTGGGATATGCCAACCGGCTTGAATCCACTGTGCAGTCGATTCGCCGGAAAGTGACGATCAACTTTCAGAATTCGGATGTAGGTCTGGTCACCGTGAGTGTGCGAGTTGACAAGGAAATTGAAGACGTACCGGGCCTTGCCGCTAACTACGAAGGCGGAGCTACGTTTTCCGACGCTCAACCGCTGCAACGTGACCTGAATCAGGTGATCGGACAATCCGGCCCATCTCGCTGGCTGCCTCGCGGCAACGACCCGGCTTTGGAAGCGGAGATCACTCGACAGATCCAATTCGCCGTCATTCGATAGTCGCCGTCAGATAGCCGCTATTCAAGCGAATCAAGATATTCGCTTAGCAGTTCAAGGCGTTCGCTGAAAACGGCACTGCTCAGATAGCGAGTTCCGGCAGGCAGCTTCAACTGACCGACAAGTCGTTCACCGCTGGAAACGCTGATCCACCGCCCCGCATTGTCTAATTCCGAAATCGCTTGCTGAACGTTCGTTGCAAGTTGCTTCGAACGCTTTGCCTCAGAAGTTTTTACCGTTGAGGCGGCATCGCCAATGGCTGATTGATAAGCGTTTGTCAGCTGATCAATTTGCGAATCTGTTTTCCAGCCATAGTGGTCCGGCAGGTTGGAATCGTCATGAGTCAGCACGTATTTGTCGCCGCTGCGTTCCATGTATAAAGGCGCGTTGGTTCGCAGTTCGTAATAGCGAGCAAACCGGCCATCGGCCAGTTGGCTGCGTCGCAGGTATTTCAGCGCGGCTGGGAACGGCGCCAGGTACTTTTTGTTATCGGTGAATTCCGCGATAATCAGCAACGTGGAAAGTACTTCCTGAGTTTCATCTCCGGAAACAGCGGGCGGTTCGAATTTGCGAGCCCAAATGGGGTGCATTTCGTAGCCGTACTGTTGAGCCCAGCCTGGTTGAGGTTCCGGCATTTGAGCCAACAGCAGAAAATCGCCGAGTCGCAATACGGCATCCTTAACCTTCTGGTCTTGGTAAGTTTCGAAGGCCGCAATCAGAGTATCAGTCACATATCCGGGCACGTTGTCGTTAAGAGTGTACATGTCCCAATAGTTTTTGATGCGTCCTTCCGTCGCCCAGTCGTAGTCCGGAAAACCGGCCGTCAGCTTCGGCGATATATTGGGTGGCACGTGTTCCGGTGTTTCGTCCCAAACCTGCGGAAATGCTCCGTTCGGGTACTGAGCGTCCAGCAGGGCATCTAGTCCTGATATGGCAGCGGCGTGAATTTCGGCGTGCTGAAACTTCAACGCTTTGTCTGTCAAAATCAGCATCTTCAACGCGGAAGCCGTTTGACCGTCGTCCAGGGAAGACGTGTCGCGGCCTCGCCCCTGGCCATTCCGGTACATCGCGACTCGATCGCCACGCGGATTGAAGTCGATGCAGTTTGTCCAGCCACCGGATTTCATCTGCCCGTACACTAATGCTTCCGCAGCTGCCTGCGCGGCGGACAGATAAAGTTCGTCTCCCGTTGCTGCATAAGCTTTCAAAAACGCCATGCCGACAGTTGGCGTTCCGGGCGGCTGCACCCAAGCCTGATCGACTGTCGCAACACCTTCGCCCCAGCGTTGCTGCAGGTCTTCGGAATAGTGATAGACATAGCCGCCATGCGAAGCAACGTGATCGACTAAATAGCTGGCTGCTGTTTTCATCGTCGCCATCACGGCGTCACGATTGGGCGGCTGAGCGATCGCGTTTTGCCGCGACGTAATAAGAATAAAGCTCAGCAGAATTGCCGTTCGAATCACGTGCATCGTGCTTGCCCCTTGTTTGTGTCAAACGATTTCATCCGGCGCCGCTGAATCATTCGGCGGTGTTAAGTGATCTTCCGGATAATCAACCTGCACAAGATACAGGCCCTGCGGTTCTGCAGTGGTGCCCGCGTTGCTGCGAGCCATCGATGCAATAACGCTGGCCATGTGTTCCGGTGGTTTTCTTCCGCTGCCAATATCCAGCAACGTTCCGACGATCGCTCGCACCATATTGTAAAGGAAGCCGTCTGCCATAATTTCAAAGCAGATAATCGGGCTGGCGGGATCGTCGTGCGGTCGAGCGTCCGTGGGTTGCCACGCGACGTCGTTGTTCCAGATGTTCCAGTGAGGAGTTCGGCGAATTGTCACGTCCATCACCGTGCGAATGCTGGTGGCTTTGTTGGGCCAGCTGGATTCGAAGCAGCGAAAGTCGTGAGTTCCCAGCAGGTGCGGAATCGCCCGCTGCATGGCGGCCACGTCCAGAGGGTGGCGATTTCTGAAAACGTTGTTTCGCAAAAATGGAGGCAACACGGGGCCATCAAAAATCAGGTATCGATATCGTTTGCGAATGGCTGAAAACGTGGCATGAAATTCGGGCGAAACTTCTGCGGTTTGCACAATCGAAATATCGGTCGGCAAATAAGTTTGCAGCCCGCGTCGAAACTGACTCGCCTTAATTTTCGACTCCGTCATAAACGAAGCCACCTGCCCCATCGCGTGAACTCCGGAATCCGTCCGCCCAGCGCAGTACACGCGAGTGCGCACTCCGGTGACTCGTTCGATCGCGTTTTCGACACGATCCTGAACCGTCATGCCGTTCGGCTGCACCTGCCAGCCACAGTATTTGGTTCCATCGTAAGCGATGGTCAGCATGATGTTGCGAGGCATCTGTGTCGGCAGATCAAATAAAAAGGGCGAATGAAAAACGAATGCGGCATCGGTCAACCGGTGTTGGTTGAAATTTCGATCAGCACGGATGTTGCGGCAGTGACCGATGTGACGAAAACTCACATCAGCCATGCTCGGCTTCAATCTAACAAGATACAGCCAAGTGCAACGTGGTTGGGAATCGTCGCTTAGAAAACAGTAAAATTCCACCGCTTGCCGCACGTGCTTCGTAATGTGCGGCCTTCATCGGATTCGCAAGCCGAAAAACGCCGGTTTTTGCCAATATTTGGACTTCCAATCGTCTCAACAGACGACTGAGTTGGTTACATTTCCTTCAGGATTTCAAGCGTTAAGATACTGTCCCGGGTTAACTTCCCGATTCGCTTTCAAAGTAGGGCCGGTTCCTACCGGCCGCTTTTCGCGGCGTCGGCCAGTAGGAACCGGCCTTATGGAAGTTGACGTTCTAAGCCTCCGGCTGAAATGATTAAATGATTAAATGCCGAGCCTTCGTTATCCCGGGGAATAATGTTTTAATCCAACTGATGCACACGACGAGTGCATCTTTATTCGGCGCGACAACAGAGCGATTTCGAGCGACAGCTCGACTTTGAGTCAAGGGCCATGCCCTTGTAAGCACAACCATCGCGTACTCACGCAGCGAACGATTTTGAAAGGCGAACTTAGCTCATGGAAACAACAAACGGATCACTTAATCGCAAGCTGCGTATGGCACTTGTTGGAGGCGGACAAGGATCGTTTATTGGACGCGTGCACGCAACCGCAGCCGTGCTTGATAACCGAGCTGCTCTTGTGGCGGGAGCACTGTCTTCCAACGCAGAACGATCCAAGGCCTCGGCACCCGCTTATGATATTGCAGAAAGCCGAGCTTACGGTTCCTACCAGGAAATGCTGGAAAAAGAAGCCGCATTGCCAGAAAGCGAACGCATCGACTTCGTCAGCATCGCAACTCCCAATCACACGCACTTTGAAATTGCCAAAGCCACCGTCGAAGCCGGCTTTAACGTCATCTGCGACAAGCCGATGACCTTCGACATGGCTCAGGCCGAAGAACTGGTCAAAGCGGTTGAAGCCAGTGGAGTTGTCTTTGCCGTTTCTCACAACTACACCGGCTATCCACTGGTGCGACAGGCGCGGGAGATGATTTTGAACGGCGAGCTTGGCGAAATTCAGGCCATTCGCACCAACTATATTCAGGGCTGGTTGCGAACTCGCCTGGAAGCGGAAGACCAGAAGCAGGCGGCCTGGCGAACCGACCCAACCAAATCGGGTGCCGCTGGAGCGTTCGGAGACATTGGAACTCACGCCTTCAATCTGGGCCGCTATATGACGGGTCTGCTGCCGTCAGAAATCAGCTGCAACCTGAAGATTTATGCAGAAGGTCGAGCACTGGACGATTACGGTCACGCCGTTGTGCGTTTCGAAAACGGAGCTCTGGGTACGGTCACCGCCAGCCAGATTTCACACGGGCGCGAAAACGATCTGTTCATTGAGGTGGATGGCACTAAAGGCGCGCTGCAGTGGCGTCAGGAAGAGCCCAATGTGATGATCGTTCGCAAAAACGGTTCACCACATCAGATGTACACTCGTGACCCGAATGCTCCGTTTATGAACAGCATGGGAGCGTCCGCGTGTCGCCTGCCATCAGGCCATCCGGAAGCGTTTTTCGAGGCCTTCGCCAACGTTTATCGCTTCTCGTACGATTCGATGGTCGCACGAGCTGCCGGAGAATCGTTCGAAAAGAAAGATACAATTTACCCGAACGTCTACGACGGTGCCGAAGGCATGTTCTTCATTCAGCAATGCGTCGCCAGCAGTGCTCAAAACGGAGCATGGGTGAATGCTCGCTACGAAGGCGCACGATCTTAGTTTGGGCGGCGTCAGGCTCGATGAAAGGTTAGTGTTTCTGCGAGCCACATCAGCCGCCGGGCGTTAGCCCCGGTTAGTACGGATTGCGGAAAAAACCGGGGCTAACGCCCGGCGGCTGATTTAACCTTGCCGCTGTCCAGTGAGTTGCGCAGCGGAATATTCAACAGCCGCTTGGACGCTCGACCAAGCGGCTGGCTGTACTGCAAACTGAAAACTGAGAACTGCAAGCTTTCCCCAATTCAGTTAATAGCCACCTATAACTCAAATCGCGGGGCGCCATTCTTCGGCTGGGGCGATACGTAGCTTTCACGACATGCGGCGGCTGTTTGTAAGTTGGTCATGTATTGAGGAATCCGGAACATGCAGAAGCTGGTCAGAGGTATTCATAAGTTTCAGCAGGAATGCTTCAGCAAAGACGAAAAGCTGTTCGAAACACTTGTTGACGGCCAGAATCCACTGGCTCTGTTTATCACGTGTTCCGATTCCAGAATCGACCCCAGCTTTCTGACTCAAACCAAGCCGGGCGAACTGTTTATTCAGCGGACAGCCGGCAATATCGTGCCACCCTATGGAGCTGTTCACGGTGGCGAAGCGGCGACCATTGAATATGCGGTGTCTGCTTTGCGAGTGAAAGACATCATCATTTGCGGCCATTCGCATTGTGGAGCTATGTCTGGGCTGTTGCATCGCGAAAAAGTCGCAAAGATGCCCGCCGTCAGTGCGTATCTGCAACATGCCGAAGCAACTCGACGCATCGTCGAAGAAAACTACGCTCACTTAACAGAAGAAGACGAACGGCTGACATTAACGGTAGAAGAAAACGTTCTTGTTCAATTGGAAAACCTGAGAACTCATCCAGCTGTCGCCGCCGCGTTAGCGCGTGATCAGTTGAAGCTGCACGGCTGGGTTTACGAATTCGAAACCGGGCTGGTGTTTGCGTTTGACCCGGTCAAAGATCAATTTGTACCGCTGGAAGATATTCAGCCATCGGTGGTGGACACAATTGAGTTACTTCCGCCAATCTGATCCACGTCAGCTTTGATGAAACGTCATCAGTTCTGTCAGCCAAATGAGCCGCAGGGCGTTAGCCCCTTTGTGCAGATCCCGCGAAAAACCGGGACGAACGCCGTGCGGCTGATTGAGACTTAGCGCTGTACAGCTGATACGTGCCGTTCAATCCGTCAGCGTCGGGTCAGGCTTTTGAATTCCTGAACCGTCGGCTATCGGGTGAATTGAGCGAGAATCTACGTAACCTCATAAACACACGCAGTGCGTCCTTCACCAATCGAGACAAAGTAAGGTCTACCATGAAAGTTTTGGTGCTCGCAGGAGGCAACTCGGCAGAACGCAACGTCAGCCTGCAAAGCGGTTCAACGGTCGCTCTGGCCCTAACCTTCACCGGCAAGTACATCGCCGATCTTCGTGACCCGGCGGAATTCAACCTGCTGACTTCCGATTGTTCGCAATGGGACATCGCGTTTCCCATGGTTCACGGAACCGGCGGCGAAGACGGCGTATTGCAGCGTCAATTGGGCAGAATCGGTCTGATGTATGTTGGCAGCAACGCAGAAGCGTCAGAACTGACCTTCGACAAAATTCGAACCAATCAGCTGCTAAGTCAGCACGGCATTACGGTGCCCCCAGAAATCGTTTTGCAAAAGAACGACATGGCAGCAGACAACCATAACGCGATCATTAAGCTTGGGTTGCCCGTTGTTGTTAAGCCGCCGCGACAGGGATCCAGCATTGGCGTTTCGATCGTGCAGACCGCAGAACAAATTGCAGCCGCTTTGTCATTGGCGTTTGAATACGACGAAGAATGTCTGGTGGAACAGTACATTGATGGAGCGGAAGTTACGGTGACGGTCATCGACGGCAAGGCCTATCCGGCGATTGAAATTCGCCCGGCCACCGAATGGTACGACTACGATTCGAAGTATGCCGACAACCGAACTCAGTACATCATCGACACCGACAACACTTTCCAAACCGCCAGCGACATTGCCGTTAAGGCGTGCGAAATCTGCGGCGTGACGGGAATTGCAAGAGTCGATTTTCGAATTGACACCTTGGGTGGCACGTATCTATTGGAAGTGAACACAATTCCCGGCATGACGTCGCATAGTCTGGTGCCCAAGTCGGCAGCCGCTGCCGGGCTGTCGATGAGCGATCTCTGCGACCTTGCCATTCAAAACCGACTGCAGCGTCTGCCGTAATTTGTAAGAGACCTACTTAAAATGATGATCACTGTGCGTTCACGGTGCGTTCACGATTATCGAAGCGACAACGGAGCGGCTCGGCGTTTAGATCGTTCTACGTCTTGCCTTCCACCACGCCACCGGGTCAAGGGCGAAGCCCTTGTTCAATGTCTGCCGTAATTCGTTAGAGACCTACTTAACATGATGATCACGGTGCGTTCACGATTATCGAAGCGACAACGGAGCGGCTCGGCGTTTAGATC
>ERZ887851.903-NODE-903-length-27685-cov-7.101954_pt1 | contig 27685 bp, 25 predicted proteins | sample MGYA00521100_ERZ887851 | MGnify/ENA primary metagenome ERZ887851 (study PRJEB32303, sample SAMEA104408602) | aquatic metagenome | biome: Brackish water; feature: Pelagic; material: water | place: Baltic Sea | collected 2014-06-06T16:11:00 | depth 11,444 m ... | reverse complement strand
CGTGCCCGCCATGATTACGGGCGATGTGCCCTTGGAGAACTTACCTAGCAACACCGTGCCAGCACACGACACCGTTGGTTTAAAAATCTGGGCTTTGGCACTGATCGTGGTTTTGGGCTGGATGGGCTGGAAGCTGGTGAACTTTGCCAAATTGGCGCCGATGGGGTTTTAAACACCCATTAACCGAGCACATTAGAAGCAAAGCGCAGCAATGCTCTGAAACCAGTGTGTTGCGCTTGCGCATCGGCTTTGAGAACCCAAACTCGGATAACCCACTATTTGCGGAAGTTATCGTGACAAGCTTTACAGCTTGCACCCGTTTTAACGAAAGCGGCACGCAACTTATCAAGATCTCCCGCTTGGGCCGCTGCCGTTAGTGGCTTTAGAGAAGCCAAAAACTTATCCTGAGCAGCTTTAAATCCATTGGTATCGCTCCAAACCACTTCCAAGGCGCCACCACCTTCTGTACCTGGCCCGAATGCGACCCAAGGCAATGTTGAAAGCACGTCAAGCACTGACACCTCTGCCGCTACACGAGCTTTATCGTATGGCACTTGCCCCTTAATCACCGGTTGCAACGCAGAAAAATGCGCTTTGATCATCTGAAAAGCACCCTGCCGATACTTAACGGCATCCTCAGCTTTGGCAAAGAACTGCGCGTTCGCGCTAGCCGCCATGAACGGAGACGCCAGCGCAATCAATACTGCCGCTAACATAGGTTTCTTCATGAGTCACTCCTTAACGATGAAGCTGGCCGAAATTGCCAACGCAATAAAACTCAAAGATTAAACGGTAACCGCTCAGGGCTGCTTGGCAAGCGCCACTGACAAGCCAAGATAAGTGCGTGGTGTCATTTCCAACAAACGCGTCTTGTCGGCTGCGGGCAATTCAAGCGTCTCAATGAACTGACGCAGCGCCTCTTTGGTGATGCCTTTGCCGCGAGTCAGCGCCTTGAGTTGCTCATAGGGCTGGGGCAGGCCGTAGCGCCGCATCACCGTTTGCACAGGCTCAGCTAACACTTCCCAGCACTCGTCAAGGTCACCATCAATGGCAGCCGCGTTGACCTCTAACTTTCCCAACCCCCTAGCGCAAGCATCGTAGGACACCAGACAGTAGCCAAACGCCACGCCAACATTGCGCAAGACTGTGGAGTCAGTCAAATCGCGCTGCCAGCGCGAAATGGGCAGCTTCTCTGAAAGGTGACGCAGCATGGCATTGGCCAAACCCAAATTACCTTCCGAGTTCTCGAAATCAATCGGGTTGACCTTATGTGGCATGGTCGAAGAACCCACTTCACCATCCTTCAATCTTTGCTTAAAGTAACCCAGAGAGATATAGCCCCAGACATCACGGTTTAAATCCAACAGCACTGTATTGGTGCGAGCGATCGCGTCAAAGAGCGCCGCCATCCAGTCGTGCGGTTCAATTTGAGTCGTGTGGGTGTTTTGTTCGAGGCCAAGCTTATTGAGCACTTTACGACTGAAACTGACCCAATCAACATCAGGATAAGCGCTTAAGTGTGCGCTGTAATTACCTGTCGCACCGTTTAACTTTGCCAAGGGTCTGACCGCTTTTATCGCCTCGATGCAAAGCGCCAAACGATGACTTACGTTAGCAAACTCTTTACCCAGTGTTGTTGGCGTCGCAGGCTGACCGTGCGTGCGAGACAACATCGGCTGCTCAGCATGCTCAAGAGCTAGGCCACGAAGCTGCCCCATCAGGGCATTGAGTGCTGGCACCACAACTTGGTCGCGCGCACGTGTAAACATCAACGCGTGCGATGTGTTGTTGATGTCTTCCGATGTGCACGCGAAATGAATGAACTCAGCAGCCTGCGCCAACGAAGAATCGCTTTTCACCTTGTCTTTCAACCAATACTCAACGGCCTTCACATCATGGTTGGTGACTTTTTCAATCGCTTTAATGCTGCTGGCATCCTCAGCTTTGAACTCACTAACCAAGCCTGATAACAGCTGCTTGGCTGAGTCGCTAAATGGCGCCACTTCGGGCAATCCCTCTTGTGCAAGCCCTTCTAGCCACGCCACCTCGACCTCAACACGGTGAGCCATGAAACCGGCTTCAGAAAGCAAAGGTCTTAATGCATCACAACGATTGGCATAGCGGCCATCAAGGGGTGACAGCGCCGTTAAGGCGTGATGTGCGAAGTTGGTTGACATGGGCTGATAATGTGTTTTGAATTATTGTGAATGTTGGCTAAAAAACGACAGATCTTCGTTGCTTGAGTTTATCACCTCATGATTTGCAAACTGAGGGGGGGGTTCAAGCTATACACTTAGCTTTATGGTTAATTGTCAGTTTAGTGAAATCTTAACGCCCAACATTAACAAACTTCGGAAAAACCAAAACTCCCATGAAACTTATTGGCTCACTCACCAGTCCCTACGTGCGCAAAACTCGGATTGTGTTTGCAGAAAAGAAACTCGAATACAAGTTTGAAATCGAAAACGTCTGGGAACCCACAACAAAGATTCAGAGCCACAACCCCATCGGCAAGGTACCTTGCCTGTTGGTTGAAGAAAATGAATCCTTATACGACTCACGGGTTATCGTGGAATATCTCGACACGCTTTCGCCTGTTAGCCGTTTGATTCCACAAAGTGGCCGCGAACGCGCCAACGTCAAATGCTGGGAAGCACTCGGCGATGGACTGCTTGACGCTGGTGTGACAATTGTGAAAGAAAAACAACGCCCAGCCGAACAAATCAGCCACGATTGGATTGAACGCCAACTCGGCAAAATCCATGCTGCATTAGCAACAATGAGTCGAGACTTGGGAGAGCAGTCATTTTGCACAGGGGTGAACTATTCGTTGGCAGACATCGCCGTGGGTTGCGCACTGGGCTATTTGGACTTCCGATTTCCTGACATTGGCTGGCGCACAACCTACCCGAATTTGGCCAAGCTCTACGAAAAGCTTGCGGCACGCCAATCATTTATCGACACCGCCCCGCCAGCAGCTTGATCAATTTTTAAGAAAATAATCGTCGCAAGGCGGTAACCCGACGGTTACCGCCTCACATCAGTTGATAATGCCACCACCCAAGCACACCTCGCCGTCATAGAGGACAGCTGATTGCCCTGGGGTGACCGCCCACTGCGATTGCTCAAAATCAAGCACAAACGCCGTCGCATCCGCCTGCTTCAAATTGGCAGACGTGTCGACTTGGCGATACCGTGTCTTAACGGCATAACTAGCCGTGCAAGCGGGTGCAACGCCTGCGACCCAGCTACTTTGTTCAGCGCTTAACGTGCGGCTCAATAAACTAGGATGATCATGCTTGGGCACGACATACAATGTATTTGAAGCAAGATCCTTTTTGGCGACATACCAAGTAGGACCCGAACCGTCGGCTTGCTGATAGCCCCGTATGCCACCCACTCCCAATCCTTTGCGCTGGCCCAAGGTATAAAAAGACAAGCCGTGATGCGTGCCCACAATCAATTGGTCGAGGGTTTTAATGGGTCCAGGATCTGTTGGTAGGTATTGATTCAAAAACTCCCGAAACGGTCGTTCACCAATAAAACAAATCCCGGTCGAGTCTTTTTTTGCAGCGTTATGTAACCCGATGTCTTGAGCGATCTGGCGAACTTGTTTTTTGGGGATATCACCGAGCGGAAAACAGCTATGCGCGAGTTGCGACTGATTAAGCCGATGTAAGAAATAGCTCTGATCTTTGGTTTCATCGCGCCCTCTGAGCAACTCAAAACGCTTGGGATCCATCGGGCTCGGACGCACGCGGGCATAGTGCCCCGTGGCAATCAGATCTGCGCCCAGACGCATGGCGTGATCTAAAAAAGCCTTGAATTTGATTTCAGCATTACACAGGACGTCCGGATTGGGTGTGCGACCAGCCGAGTATTCACGTAAAAACTCGGCAAACACTCGGTCTTTGTACTCGGCAGAAAAGTTCACTGCCTCAATGTCGACACCCACCAAATCAGCAACACTGACCGCATCGAGCCAGTCTTGCCGCGTTGAACAGTACTCGCTGGTATCGTCTTCTTCCCAATTTTTCATGAATAGCCCGATCACCTCAAAACCCTGTTGCTTGAGCAACCAAGCTGAAACTGACGAATCAACGCCGCCTGACATCCCAACCACAACCTTGCGCCCACGATTTAAATTTGATGGTTTCATGGCTTCAATTGTACTTCTCTGGTGTATAACCTTACCTAAGAAAAAAGTTAAATCATGAATAAACAAGGAGGAAACCGATGCAAATCGGCATTCCGAAAGAATCGCTTGACGGGGAAACCCGAGTTGCCGCAACCCCCGAAACGATCAAAAAACTGATGTCTGCTGGCCACGAGGTTCTCATCGAGCACGACGCCGGACTTGCGGCTCGCTTTGGTAATGATGCTTATGAAACCGTTGGCGCAAAACTCACCAATGCTGGTGAGGCACTGAGCGCCTCGCTGGTTTTAAAAGTTCGCGCGCCGACGGAAACTGAGCTAACCCACATGAAACCCGGCAGTGTCTTGGTTGGCATGCTTGATCCCTTCGACGCCGAGGGGCTTGAAGCCATGGCAAGGGCTGGATTAATTGCGTTTGCACTTGAAGCCGCGCCTCGCATCACCCGCGCGCAAAGCTTGGATGTATTGTCCTCGCAAGCAAACTTAGCAGGCTACAAAGCCGTGATGTTGGCGGCCAATCAATACGACCGTCTTTTTCCAATGATGATGACCGCTGCTGGCACGCTTAAAGCAGCCCGCGTGGTTGTGCTCGGTGCCGGTGTGGCTGGTTTGCAAGCCATCGCCACAGCCAAGCGTTTGGGCGCCGTGGTTGAAGCCTCAGACGTGCGCCCTGCAGCCAAAGAACAAATTGAATCGCTAGGCGGCAAATTCATTGATGTGCCGTTCGAAACGGAAGAAGAAAAAGAAATCGCCAAAGGTGTAGGTGGTTACGCAAGACCCATGCCGCCAGCTTGGATGGCACGGCAAGCCGCACTCGTTGCTCAGCGCTGCGCACAAGCCGATATCGTGATCACAACCGCACTGATTCCTGGTCGCCCAGCGCCCCATCTGATTAGTGCGGAAACGGTTCACGCCATGAAGCCTGGCAGCGTGATCGTTGATCTTGCTGTTGAGCGCGGTGGCAACTGCCCGCTGTCACAAATCAACCAAGTCATTGAAGTTAATGGCGTGGCGATTGTTGGCCTAACCAATCTACCCGCTTTGGTGCCCACTGACGCCTCAGCCCTTTATGCGCGCAACCTGCTCGACTTCCTAAAGTTGATCACCAACGGTGCTGAACTGGCCATCAATCGCGACGATGAGATTGTTCAAGCCTGCCTCATGTGCGAAAACAATGAAGTTTTAAGGAAGAATTGAGATGGAAATCATTGATCCGACGATTGTTAACCTCATCATTTTTGTACTGGCGGTCTACGTCGGCTACCACGTGGTTTGGAACGTCACCCCAGCTTTACACACACCACTCATGGCGGTGACTAACGCCATTTCTGCCATTGTGATTGTTGGCGCCATGTTGGCCGCGGCTCTAACCGAAGGCAATCTGGCCCGCGGCATGGGTGTCTTTGCGGTCGCCCTGGCTGCTGTAAACGTTTTTGGTGGTTTTTTGGTGACTCGACGAATGCTTGAAATGTTTAAGAAGAAACAGAAAAGTGTCAAAAAAGACGGGGACACAGCATGATCTCGATGAACCTTGTCACCCTGTTCTATTTGATTGCTTCGGTGTGCTTCATTCAAGCACTCAAGGGCCTGTCTCACCCTACCACTTCACGCCTTGGCAACGCCTTTGGTATTGCTGGCATGGCCTTGGCGATTCTGACCACGGCTGCGTTGATTTATAGCCTGGCCCGTGAAGGCACAGCAACGGTCGGGTTGGCCTGGGTTGTGTTTGGCTTGGTTATCGGTGGCACCATCGGCACCGTGATGGCCAAGCGTGTTGAAATGACCAAAATGCCAGAGCTTGTGGCCTTTATGCACAGTATGATCGGTTTGTCAGCCGTAGCCATTGCGGTGGCCATTGTGGCTGAGGCCTCTGCCTTTGGCATCGCTGAGCCGGGTGGCCCAATCCCGTTTGGCAACAGACTTGAGCTGTTTATTGGGACCTTTGTCGGCGCCATCACCTTCTCAGGTTCTGTTATTGCATTCGGTAAGCTTTCGGGTCGCTACAAATTCCGGTTATTCCAAGGCGCCCCCGTGTCGTTTCCAGGGCAACACATGCTCAACTTGGTGTTGGCCTTGTTGATGATCGCAGCTGGCATCTGGTTCATGGTGACCCAAGACTGGACGCCCTTTATCATCATGACGATCTTGGCCTTTACGCTAGGCGTTTTGATCATCATTCCAATCGGTGGTGCTGACATGCCCGTAGTGGTGTCAATGCTTAACAGTTATTCCGGTTGGGCCGCTGCTGGTATTGGCTTCTCTTTGAACAACTCGATGCTGATCATTGCCGGATCGCTTGTGGGGTCATCCGGTGCGATTCTGTCTTACATCATGTGTAAGGCCATGAACCGATCTTTCTTTAACGTCATTTTGGGTGGTTTTGGTGGTGCCGCTGATGACGGTCAAAGTGCGTCTGACCAAGGCGCTCGTAGCGTTCGTTCAGGCAGCCCAGATGATGCCGCCTTCCTGCTTGGTAACGCCGAATCAGTCACTATCGTTCCTGGCTACGGATTGGCAGTGGCGCGTGCACAGCACGCCTTGAAAGAGCTGGCTGAAAAGTTGACTGCCAATGGCGTAACGGTCAAGTATGCCATTCACCCCGTGGCGGGACGCATGCCCGGACACATGAACGTGCTGCTTGCAGAAGCCGAAGTGCCTTACGATCAAGTTTTTGAGATGGATGACATCAACAGCGAGTTTCCACAGACCGATGTGGTGTTGGTTTTAGGTGCCAACGACGTGGTTAACCCGGCCGCCAAGAATGATCCAAAATCGGTGATCGCCGGCATGCCTATCCTAGAGGCTTACAAAGCCAAAACCATTATCGTCAACAAACGCTCAATGGCCTCTGGCTATGCGGGTCTTGATAACGAGCTGTTCTACATGGACAAGACCATGATGGTGTTTGGCGATGCCAAGAAAGTACTTGAAGAGATGGTCAAAGCCGTTGACTAGCTTTTAGAATAGTTACTTGCCTGCGCAGATCAGGCGCTTACTTAAAGCGCCTGATCAACCACCTCAATCCAGTGCTTAACTGGCGTATTGGTGCCTGACTGTAAGTGGCCAATACAACCAATATTCGATGAAACAATGACGTCGGGCTTGGCTTGGTTAACATGGCCGAGCTTTCGGTCTCTAAGCGCTGTTGAAATCTCAGGTTGCAGGACCGAATAAGCACCCGCTGAACCGCAACACAAATGCGTTTCTTCGAAAGGCTGCAGCGCCAGGCCCAGCGAATTTAGCAAGGTTTCGCTCATAGGTCGCAAACCCTGCCAATGTTGTAGCGTGCATGGTGGATGAAACACCGTACGCGCTGGCAAATTCGCCACATTCATTTTTTCTCGCAAGACGTCAGCCAACGGCGCCAAGATCTCAGCAATGTCTTTGACGTGGTCGCTGATGACTTGAGCCTTTTGAGCATAGAGTGGATCAAGCCTAAGGTGATGTCCGTATTCCTTAACCGTCCCCCCGCAACCCGAGGCATTCATGACAATCGCCTCGACCACCCCGCTGTCAATCAAAGGCCACCAAGCATCAATGTTGGTGCGCATCTGAAAGCGTGCTTGCTCTTGCGCATCGAGGTGAAAGTTAAGCGCACCACAACAACCCGACTGCGCCAACACTTGCGAACCAATACCAACCTTATCCAAAACCCGGATCGTGGCCGCATCGATGTTAGGCATCATACCCGGTTGAACACAACCGTTAAGCATCAAAACTTGTCGCGGGTGATGCGCAGTCGTCGCGGGCAACTGCCCTTTCGATTGTTTGGCCACAACCTTCTTTTGTATGGGGGTTGGCAACCATTTTCTAACCATTTGTCCCATACGATAGGCAGGTGCAAACCACGATGCATTCATGGTTTGGCGCAAGGCTTGGCGCTTAAAACGCTCGGCTAAAGGCCGCTCAATGTGTTGATCCACCATCTGCCGACCGATGTCGATCAACTTGCCATACTCAACGCCAGAGGGACACGTGGTCTCACAGTTGCGGCAGGTCAAGCAACGGTCTAAATGTGTCTGGGTCGTTTTGGTGACGGGTTTGCCCTCGAGCATTTCTTTGATGAGATAGATCCGCCCCCGAGGGCTGTCTAGCTCATCGCCTAAGATTTGGTAGGTCGGACAAGTGGCGGTACAAAAACCACAGTGAACACAACGCCTTAGGATCTCATCGGCCTCTTGACCCAAAGCGGTTTCTTTCACTGAAGCTGCCAACTTTGTTTGCATTTGGATCGATTCCCTAAATACCCGCTACCAAGCGGCCCACATTAAAAATAAACTTTGGATCGAGCTCTTCTTTGAGACGTTTGACCACGGCAATCGATGTTTGATCCAAGGGCTGAAAGACGCCATCAGGTGGCGTTTGCTGCACATGGTCCCAGCGAAATAAGGTCGCATGACCACCAGCTTCGCTAGCCATTTTCCGGATAACAGCGGGTTGAGCTTGGGCTTGAACCCAACGCACCTCACCGCCTAGATCAAAGGCTGTCCGCCCAATATCAAGCGCTGGCGTTCGGGCTTTAACCGCCAGACGCCAGAGGGGGTGTTGTGCAAAAAAAAATGTCTTTTGATCCCGAAAAGCTGTCCACCACGCCTTTGCTGCTGTCTCATCAATTGCTTGACCACCCAACACCTCAATGGCTTGTTTAACCGCTGACTGTGCGCCGCAAAGACGCAGCGCCAATTGACCACCCTCGCCGCGATCGGCAGGCAACCACGCAGCGGCTTTCACGGGCCAAGTCTTCGATCTCAAAGCCTCGCACAACGTAAGCGCTTGCTTCTCATCGCACTCAAAACAAAGCGTCTGATCAACCAATGGCTTGGGCATGACCTTGATGGAAACTTGAACAATCGCACCAAACATTCCCATGGAGCCAGTTAACAAGCGAGAAACGTCGTAGCCCGCTACGTTTTTCATGACTTCACCACCAAACTTCAAAATCCGCCCTTGGGCGTCAAGCAGTTGCGTACCCAGCACGTAATGGCGCAAGGGCCCATATCCAAAACTCAGTGGCCCAGATAACCCGGCGGCAATAGCCCCACCAATGGTGGCCCCCGAACCAAATGAAGGCGGGTCAAATGCCATCATCTGATTTTGTTCAGCCAAGGTTGCTTCAATATCGCTTAATGGTGTACCAGCCCAAGCCGTCAATACCAACTCACTGGGCTGGTAATTCACCACACCCGTTAGTGTTGACATCTGTAACTGCAATGCCTCTTGGCCAGTGGATTCAGGGGGTGGGTTACCGTAAAAGCGTTTGGTTCCACCCCCAACAATCTCAATCGGGCGAAAGTTGGCACGTGCGGCCGTAATCTGCTCAGAAATCCGAGACAAGATGTAATCCATGACTTAAAACCTTGGAATATCAACGAATGGCAGTTTGCCGCCATGAACATGCATCTTGCCATACTCAGCGCAGCGCGCCAAAGTTGGAATAACTTTCTCGGGGTTAAGTAATCCGTCTGGATCAAATGAGCGTTTGACGCTCAAGAAAATATCTAGCTCATCACGCCCAAACTGCACGCACATCTGATTGATTTTTTCCATGCCTACACCATGTTCGCCGGTAATCGTGCCACCAACTTGAACACACAACTCAAGAATCGCCGCACCAAAGGCCTCAGCCCGCTCGACTTCAGACTCAACATTTGAATCAAACAAGATCAGCGGATGAAGGTTGCCGTCGCCGGCGTGAAACACATTGGCGCAACGTAAGCCGTAGGTTGTTTCCATTGCCTCGATGGCCTGCAACACTTTAGCCAAGTGACGCCTTGGAATCGTGCCGTCCATGCAGTAGTAATCGGGAGAGACTCGGCCAGCCGCCGGAAATGCATTTTTTCTACCCGCCCAAAAACGCATCCTTTCAGCTTCGGTCTCAGACACTTGAATACGCGTGGCGCCAACACCCTGAAAAACAGCTGTCATGCGGGCAATTTCTTCGGCAACTTCGACCTCAGTGCCATCGGACTCACACAACAGAATCGCCTTGGAAGTCGTGTCGTAACCCGCTTTAACAAACGGTTCCACCATCTCTGTCGCGCGCTGATCCATCATTTCAAGCCCAGCAGGAATGATGCCCGCGGCAATCACAGCGGCAACCGCTTGACCCGCCGTTTCCACATCATCAAAACTGGCCATGATGACCTTGGCCAACGCCGGTTTGGGCAGCAAGCGTAATGTCACCTCTGTGACAACACCCAACATACCCTCTGAGCCGATATAGGCGGATAACAAATCAGGACCGGGAGAATCTGGCGCCTCAGAGCCTAACTCTAGAATTTCACCGTCAAGCGTGATCACTCTGGCTTTGAGCACATTGTGAATGGTTAAACCATATTTCAAACAATGCACACCGCCAGAGTTTTCAGAAACATTACCGCCAATCGTGCAAGCAATTTGGCTCGATGGGTCAGGCGCATAATAAAGGCCGTATTGCGCCACCGCCTCAGAGACAGCCAGATTTCGAACGCCAGGCTCCACCACGGCTGTTGCGCAAATGGGATCAACCGCTTTGATTCGGTTGAATTTGGACATGCCCAGCAAGACACCTTGCGCATGGGGAAGTGCCCCGCCCGAGAGGCCCGTGCCTGCGCCACGTGTCACAACGGGCAAGTTAAGACGTCGACAAGCGCGCAAAACGCCTTGCACCTGCGTCTCAGTCTCAGGCAAGACCACCACCAGTGGCAATTCACGAAAAAGCGATAGACCGTCGCACTCATAAGGGCGCATTTGTTCCTCGCGCGCCAAAATACAGTGCTCAGGCAAGACCGCTCTTAAAGCGTGCAGGACCTCATCGAAACTGGCCCGCATCGAAGCGGATTCTCTAACTTCAGTGTTTGCATTCATGTTTAAAAATCATGCGTTTGGGATTGACCCACACTGTAACTTCTTAAGCACTTGGCGCCAAAGAGGAATTACCCGATAGCAGGGGAATTCCCCAGTATGGGCAAGACCTTACCTGGATTAAGGATATTGCTGGGATCGTAGGCTCGTTTGATCGCCCACATCAACGCGAGCACGTCTTCACCATGCTCTTGACGCATGAAATCCAACTTGTGTAAGCCAATGCCATGCTCTCCAGTACAAGTGCCATCAGCAGCAATCGCCATGGCAACCAGCTTCTCATTCAAACGCTCAGACTCTTGCCACTCTTGATCGTTGTCCGAGTCAAGCAACATCAACACATGAAAATTACCATCGCCCACATGCCCAACAATCGTGGTCGGAAACGAAGCCTCAGCCACCAACCGTGTGGCCTCATCCAGACAGTCACCCAAGCGTGAGATGGGAACACAAACATCTGTCGTACTCGCCCGACACCCAGGGCGCAGCCCAAGCCCGGCAAAATAGGCATTGTGCCTTGCTGTCCAAAGCCGATTTCGATCCTCAGGTTGCTTGGCCCATTCAAAGTCCATCCCGCCATTGTCACGGGCGAGTTCTTGCACCGTTTGGGCTTGCTCTTCAACGCTCATGGGGCTGCCGTGGAATTCAAACAACAACAGCGGCGTTTCACGCAGGGTCAATTTGCTGTAAGCGTTACTGGCCTTCACGGCATTGGCATCCATGAGTTCTACCCTGGCCACAGGGACCCCGAGTTGAATGGTTTGAATCACGGTTAAAACGGCATCTTGAACCGTCTGAAAATGGCAGACAGCGGCACTGACCGCTTCAGGCTGAGGATAGAGGCGAACAGTGACTTCGGTGATCACACCCAAAGTACCTTCACTGCCCACAAAAAGGCGCGTTAAGTCGTAGCCAGCGGAGGACTTTCTGGCTCGACTGGCCGTGCGTATCACCTTGCCTTGCGCTGTCACCACTTCAAGGCCGAGGACGTTTTCTCGCATGGTGCCATAGCGAACCGCATTGGTGCCCGACGCCCGAGTGGACGCCATGCCACCCAAAGATGCATCGGCTCCGGGATCAATCGGAAAAAACAAACCCGTTTCGCGCAAATACTCATTGAGCTGCTTGCGCGTCATGCCTGGCTGTACAGTTACCGTTAAGTCTTCAGTGTTCAGGGACACCACTTGGTTCATGCCACTGACATCAAGCGAAATACCCCCCTCGATGGCCAACAAGTGCCCTTCGAGTGATGAACCCGCCCCATAAGGAATCAGCGCGATGCCGTGTTTGGCGCAAGCTTTGACCACAAACACCACGTCTTCGGTCGACTGCGCGTAAACGACGGCATCAGGCAACATGTCGGGATAAGGTGACTCGTCTCGTCCGTGGTGTTCCCTCACGGCATGCGCCACAGAAAATCGATCACCAAACCGCTGTAAAAGTGCGGCCAGCATCTCTGGCGGGACCGGCTTTCTCAAACGTTGAATGATCGGTGTGTGTCCCATGTTTATCTCACTTGCCAGTTGCGGCTAATGCCAATCGTCGATCCCTGACGGATTGAGCCAGTTCTTCAAGAACAGCCACCGACTTTTCCCAGTCAATGCAGCCGTCGGTAATACTTTGACCATAAGTCAGTGCTTGACCCGCGACCAAGTCTTGGCGACCACCAATTAGGTGGCTTTCAATCATCACGCCAATGATTCGAGTATCACCCGCAGCCACTTGTTGCGCAATATTGTGACAAACCCCAGTTTGGTTTTCAGGCTTCTTTTCGCTGTTAGCATGACTTGAGTCAATCATGACGCGCTGGGCAAGCCCAGCTTTACTCAGATCCTCACAGGCTGCCTGAACACTGGCCGCATCAAAGTTGGGGGCTTTGCCGCCGCGCAGGATGATGTGGCAATCTTCGTTACCCAAAGTCGAAACGATCGCCGAATGACCACCCTTGGTCACCGACAAGAAATGGTGCGGCTGAGAAGCCGCCTTCATGGCGTCAACGGCAATACGCACGCTACCGTCAGTGCCATTCTTAAACCCCACTGGGCACGACAACCCAGAGGCCAACTCGCGGTGCACCTGACTTTCCGTTGTGCGCGCGCCAATCGCGCCCCAAGATACCAAATCAGCGATGTATTGCGGCGTGATCATGTCTAAAAATTCGCAGCCTGCGGGCAAGCCCAAGCTATTGACCTCAAGCAGCACTTGGCGGGCTAGCCGTAATCCCTTGTTAATTTGGAAACTGCCATCAAGATCAGGGTCATTAATCAGTCCCTTCCAGCCGACTGTGGTGCGTGGCTTTTCAAAATAGACACGCATCACAATTTCGAGATCACCCTGTAGACGATCACGCTCTTTTTTCAAGCGATTGGCATATTCTATGGCCGCTTTGGTGTCGTGGATGGAGCACGGCCCAATAACGACAGCCAACCGATCGTCCATACCGTGCAAGATACGGTGCAGCGCCTGACGTGAGTCATGGACCGTGCCGGCCACTGATTCCGAGCAAGGATATTCCCGCATGGTGTGCGACGGCGGTGTTAATTCCTTAATCTCTCGGATCCGCAAATCATCAGTATTGTGTGGCACGCTTGCCTCCTTAATAGTCAGTTGACTCTCAGTCAACAAAAATTTGCTCGCTTTTAATGACGGGTAACGTACTGCCCAACCCAAAGCGAACGGCTAAGACTCAAATCATTCAGACCAAAAAAAACCGCCAGCTAGGCTGGCGGTTTGGGGATTCGGTTTGAACTCAGAAACGACTCGAATGCCCTTGCGCCAGTTGCGGTGCAAAGCCAAAAAAGTAAAACCAGAACATAAAGTGGCAGGTTTGTTTGCAGTTCATAAAGTCGAATCTAACATAAAAAATGTTTCAGGCTCAGTAGACAACCCTTCTCGAACCCGCTTTTCGTCACAATCTCGCAACAAGTCGCGGTGACTCATGTTTGCGTTCAAGGTATTAAGCCGTACCGCCCACCGTCAAACCATCAATGCGAATGGTGGGCATGCCAACGCCGACAGGCACGCTTTGGCCTTCCTTGCCGCAAGTGCCAACACCACTATCAAGTTGTAGATCATGACCAACCATCGAAACCCTTGTGAGTGAGTCTGGCCCATTACCAATAAGCGTCGCCCCTTTGACGGGATAGGTGATTCGCCCATCTTCAATCATGTAGGCTTCTGAGGCAGAAAAAACAAACTTACCGCTGGTGATGTCAACTTGCCCCCCACCAAAGTTAGCTGCGTATAAACCGCGTTTAACTGATTTGATAATGTCTTCTGGCTCTTCTAGGCCGGCTAGCATGTAAGTATTGGTCATTCGAGGCATGGGCAGGTGTGCAAATGACTCGCGCCGTCCGTTACCCGTGGGCGCCACATTCATCAGGCGTGCATTGGTGGTGTCTTGTAAGTAACCTCGCAAAATCCCGTCTTCAATCAATACATTGCGTTGCGTTGGGTTGCCTTCGTCGTCCATGTTCAGTGAGCCGCGCCGGTCGGGCAACGTACCGTCGTCAACAACAGTCACACCTTTAGAGGCCACACGCTCACCGATACGCCCAGCAAAGATGCTCGATCCCTTACGGTTGAAATCGCCCTCAAGGCCGTGTCCGACGGCTTCGTGCAACAAAATGCCGGGCCAACCGGACCCTAGAACCACTGTCATCTCACCGGCAGGCGCTGCTTTTGCCTGCAAATTGGTCAGCGCTTCTCCAACCGCTTTGTCAACATACTCAGCCAGCAGTTCGTCAGAGAAATAATCCAAACCCATGCGAGCACCGCCACCGGCGTTACCTGTTTCGCGACGCCCGTCTTTCTGTGCGATGACCGTCAGTGACAAACGAACCAACGGCCTGACATCGGCGCATTGACGCCCGTCACTACCGACCACGAGCACCACGTCATACTCCATGCCCAACCCCGCCATGACTTGCACCACATGGGGGTCGCGTTGGCGAGCCATACGCTCAATGCGCTCGAGCAAGGCTACCTTTTCTTGTGCAGGCAGGGACGCGACAGGATCAATACCGCTGTAGAGCGCGTGTGCAGGCAGCGCTTGAATGGGTGGTGCACGACGACTTTGCCCGACGCGAGCGATTTCGCGCACAGCACGCGCAGAACTCATCAACGCATCAGAGGACAACGCATCAGAATAAGCAAAAGCTGTTTTTTCGCCAGAAACGGCCCTGACACCCACGCCTTGACTGATGGAAAAACTACCCGTTTTCACAATACCCTCTTCCAAGCTCCACCCCTCGCTGCGGGTGTATTGGAAGTAAAGGTCAGCGTAGTCAACTTGATGCAACATAATCTCGCCAATCGCCCGATCAAAATCTCGATTTGATAGCCCCCAGGGATCGAGCAGCAAGGACTGGGCAGATTGCATGGCGGGCATAACGACAGCATTCATCAATTGATCAAATTCCTATGACACGGTGTTCAAGCGCAGGCAAATTTTGGCGGACTTCGTCTAAGCGCGACTGACAAAGCTCGCCCGTAACTATTCCTTCGCCGTACGTTAAAGAGGACATTATCTCACCCCAAGGATCAATCAGCAGAGAATGTCCCCACGTTTTCCTGCCAGAGGGGTGTTCACCGCCTTGCGCTGGCGCCAAGACATACGCTTGGTTCTCAATAGCCCGAGCACGCAACAAGGTCTCCCAGTGTGAACGGCCCGTGGTTGCAGTAAAGGCCGCGGGCACCAAAATCAAATCCACTGGCAACAACGACCGATAAAATTCGGGAAACCTTAAGTCATAACAAATCGATAAACCAACAGTTCCGAAACCACACTCAAACTTAACGGGCCTTTCACCGGGCAATATCGTTTGAGCTTCGTCATAGCTTTCGCTCGCGGTTTTAAAATCAAATAAATGCATTTTGTCGTAACGTGCCACCACCTCGCCAAGCGGCGAATAAACCAATTGCGAGTTAAAAAAACGACCCAAAGGGTCATGTGGTTCATTCAATATTGGCACAGTACCACCAGCCAACCAAATACCATATTGCTTTGCCAAGGCAGCCAGAGTCGACTGAATAGGACTCTCGCTTGCCGTTTGATTAAAAGGCTCAGCCATGCGCAACTTCGCTGCGTCACTGGCCCCAATGGCGCAGAAATACTCAGGCAAAGCAACCAATTGCGCCCCTTGTTGAGCAGCTTGCTCAACCAAAACACTAACTCGATCGAGATTTTCTGAAACAACAGCACCAGAAATCATCTGAATACCAGCTACTTTAAGTTTGGTGCTCATGCATTTGTCTCGATTAACAGGTCTGGTTCAATGGGTTTAAGTTACCGATTCTGGTTTCAGGGTAAGTACGGTATTTTATTTATTTTAAAACTAAGCCTATAATAAGAATCTTGGTTACTTGATTCAAAGCCCAATTTAATTAGAAATCTTCTGAAAAATTTTTAAATCAAAACCTTTAAATCAATGCGCCAGCAATACGGCTTATCCATCCATCTGATTTAAGTAACTGGTTTTATAACCAAAGCATTAACTAAGTGCATATTAACTAAGTATATTTTTAATCATTCAATTTTATGACAGAGACTACTTTTAAAGGCAATTAATCATGGCTCGACAACAAAACTACGCGGCTCTTCAAGCAAAAATCCAAAAAGAAATTGAAAAACTCCGCAAGCAAGCGGATGCCCTGCAACTCAAAAAACGCAAACCCGTCATTATGTCGATTGTGCGCTCAATGAAAGAGTTCGACATCACGCCAGATGAAATCGTTGCGGCTTTTGGTAAACCTGTTGCACGCAGTGCGACGCGCGCGTTGAAAAAAGCCACGCCAAGCAAGCGCGCGCCTGTGCCTGTCAAATACAAGCACCCACAAACCGGTGCCACTTGGACTGGCAGAGGCAAACCACCCCGCTGGGTCGTTGATGCAGAAACAAGCGGCAAGTCGCGCAACGATTTCTTGGTGTAAAAGCCAACTTCTACCTCCTTGAGGGCCACTTGTTCACAAAAGCAGTTCGTGATGTGGGTCGCTACAATAGAACGTTAATGGGTCTTGAACCTTAAATGCTTTATGGCAGCGCCTCACATCATGACAACTTTACGCACGGACTACCAGCCCTACCCTTTTCAGATTCCAACAGTCGAACTGGCTTTTGATCTGGACGGTCAACGCACCAAGGTCGTGCTGCGGATGCAGGTTTGCCGCACCGACCCCAAGGCCAGCGACCCTTTGGTTCTCGACGGCCAATCTCTTGAGCGCTTATCTCTGCATGTCAATGGTCGCGCCTGGCCCGAAAGTGCCGTTAAACAAACAGATAAGAACCTGATACTTTTTGACCTGCCCGAGATGGCCGAGATTGAAATTGTCTCAGTCTGCCGGCCTGCCGAAAACGATAGCCTGATGGGCTTATACGTTTCAGGCACGAATCTTTTTACGCAGTGCGAGGCCGAAGGATTTCGTCGCATTTGTTGGTTTGCTGACCGTCCCGACGTCATGTCGGTCTATACCGTGACGCTTAGGGCAAAAAAAAGCGACTTCCCCATTTTGCTATCAAACGGTAACTTGGTGTCTGAACGCGATTTAGATGACGGTCGCCATGAATCTTGCTGGCACGACCCTTTTCTTAAACCGTGTTACCTGTTTGCTTTGGTTGCGGGCGACTTCGAGTGCCGCGAAAACGCCATTCAGACGGCAGCGGGCAAAGACGCTTTGCTTCAAATCTACAGCGATCCCGGCACGCTGACCAAAACCGAATGGGCCATGCAAAGTCTTGGGCAATCGTTGCGGTGGGACGAAACAAGGTTTGGTCTAAACCTTGATTTGGATCGTTTCATGATTGTGGCAGCAAGAGATTTCAACATGGGTGCCATGGAAAACAAAGGCTTAAATGTCTTTAACGCCGCATATGTGATGGCGGACCCTGAAACCGCCACAGACGCCAACTACCAAGCAATTCAAGCGGTGATTGGTCACGAGTACTTTCACAATTGGACAGGTAATCGCGTGACGTGTCGCGACTGGTTTCAATTAAGCCTCAAAGAGGGCTTGACCGTCTTTCGAGATCAAGAGTTCACCGCCGACATGCTGGCCGTCGGTTTAAATGAAGCACAGGCCTTAAGTGCCCGCGCGGTCAAACGCATTGACGATGTCACAACACTTAAAGCGGCGCAGTTTCCAGAAGATGCTGGCCCCATGGCACACCCCATTCGCCCTGAAAGCTATCAAGAAATCAGTAATTTCTACACGGCCACCGTCTACGAGAAAGGCGCCGAAGTCATCCGTATGCTGCATACGCTGCTTGGTGAAGCAACTTTTCAGTCGGGGATGCGAGAATACTTCCGTCGCCACGACGGCCAGGCCGTGACCTGTGATGATTTTGTTGATGCGATGCAATGGGCTTGGCAGCAAGTCGAACCCAAGCGCGACCTGTCAGCATTTAGGCGCTGGTATTCTCAAGCGGGCACACCGGTGGTGACTGTCAACATTGAGCAAACAACCAATGCCGATGAAACACGACTGACATTGACCCAACACTGCCCTGCTGTGGGTGTAGAAAAAGAAAGTGATTCAGTCAAGCAGCCCTTTCATATTCCCTTTGCTGTGGGTTTTTTGCAAGCAAATGGCAAACCCTTAACGGTAGAAAGTAATGGGCAAAAATCCCAGACACTACTACTTGACCTCACACAAGCCCAACAGCAATGGATTATTAAAGGCACAACAGCGGGCGCCATTGCCTCGCTGAATCGTGGCTTTTGCGCGCCAATAACCGTTCAAATCAAACAAACGAGCACTGAACTAGAAACCTTGGCGATTCATGATACAGATCCATTTGCACGCTGGGATGCGCTACAACAACTTTTCGCACGGTATCTGCTTGGCACTGATTCAGACGCCAGCGAACCAAACGCCAACAGCGCACTCAACCAATTGACCGCCATCAGCAACCAATTAATTGCTGACAAAACCCTTGATGCGGGCTACCTTGCCCGCCAACTAACACCGCCCTCAGACAAGTACCTGCTGCAAGCGATGTCACCCATGGATCCCTTGCTGATGGCCAAGCGTAAACAGGCCCTAGAGCAAGCGCTAGGAATCGGACTTGCTAAGGCACTGAAACGTATTGTTGCTGATGATGCATCCACAGGCACTTATAGCCCAGACGCACAGCAGTCTGGCAAAAGAGCACTTAGAAATCTCGCGCTTAGCCTTCTATGCCAAGCCTCTGATCCAGAAGGGATGCACTTGGCACTAACCCAATACAAACATGCCACCAACATGACCGATCGCCTGGGCTCGCTTCGCGCACTATTGCAGCACCCAGTAAAAGACGTTGCCATCACTGCGGCACTCAATGACTTTTTCACACGTTTTAAAAGTGACCCGCTGGTGATTGATAAATGGTTCGCTCTTCAGGCCTGCGCACCGGGCATGACTGTTCAAGGCATCAAATCGTTAATGGCGCATCCTTCTTTCACGCGCCGCAACCCCAACCGCCTTCGAGCCTTGTTGTTTGCTTTTTGCTTGAATAACCCAACGGGTTTTCACGCGCCAGACGGCAGCGGTTATCAATTTTGGGCTGAACAGGTTTGTTTAGTCGATGAAACCAATCCTGAAGTGGCGGCGCGTTTCGCACGCACGCTTGACCACTGGACCCACCACACGCCTGTTGTCAAATCCATGATGAAACTGGCGTTATCGCACGTGGCCAGCCAATCAACATTGTCAGCGAATACCCGCGAAATCGTCACCAAAGCACTTTCCCTTTGAGGTTTGATTGAATGAACAAACGGACATCACTAACCCAATATTTGGTTGAAAAACAACGCAATGACAATGCCTTGCCGGCCGAGTTGCGACTTCTGATAGAGATTGTTTCTCGCGCCTGCAAGACCATCAGCCACGCCGTCAGCAAAGGCGCACTCGGTGAGGTTTTGGGTAGTCTAGAAACCGAAAACGTACAAGGCGAGGTCCAGAAAAAACTCGATGTGATCTCAAACAGCGTCTTGCTTGAGGCCAACGAGTGGGGCGGACACCTCGCCGCCATGGCCTCAGAGGAAATGGAAACCATTCACCTGATTCCCAACCGGTATCCCAAAGGTGAGTATCTACTTCTCTTCGATCCACTTGATGGCTCCTCGAACATTGACGTCAACGTGTCGATCGGTACGATTTTCTCTGTACTTAAAGCACCAACGGACTCGTCTGGCCGTGAAATTGCCGAATCTGATTTTCTTCAAGCGGGTTGTTCACAAGTGGCAGCCGGTTATGCCATTTATGGTCCACAAACCATGCTGGTATTGACCGTCGGAGATGGTGTCGTCGGGTTCACGCTTGATCGTGAAATGGGCTCATGGGTTCTGACGCACAATAACATCACGATACCTGCTGACACCAAAGAATTTGCCATCAACATGTCGAATATGCGCCACTGGGCGCCACCGGTCAAACGCTACGTTGACGAGTGCTTGGCAGGCAAGACAGGCACAAGAGGCAAGGATTTCAACATGCGTTGGGTCGCATCCATGGTCACCGACATTCACCGATTACTGATGCGCGGTGGTATTTTTTTGTACCCTTGGGATGCCAGAGAGCCCAATAAGCCCGGCAAGTTGCGACTGATGTACGAGGCCAACCCCATGAGCATGTTGGTCGAACAAGCTAGCGGCATGGCCACCAATGGTTACGATCGTATTTTAGAGGTGAAGCCTAGCAATTTGCATGAGCGCGTCAGTGTGGTGATTGGCTCAAAAAATGAGGTCGCTCGAGTCACTCAGTACCACCACGAAGCAAAATAGCAGTGATTTGATCCAGCCAAAAAAAGAAGCCCGCACGAGGAGCGGGCTTCTTTTTTACAGCACAATTATTAGCAATTACTCGAGCACAAATACCGAAGCACCCGTGGTTTTACGACCCGCCAAATCAGTGTGCGCTTGGCCCGCCTGATCCAAGGTGTAGCGCTGATCAATGCGCAATTGAATCTTCTTTTTCAAGACCAAGTCAAACAACTCATCGGCTGCGGCCTGCATCTTTTCTTGCGTACTCACGTGGGTGGCCAGCGTTGGACGCGTGACAAACAACGAGCCTTTAGCAGCCAAAATACCAATGTTGACATTTTCAACAGCACCGGAAGCATTGCCATAACTGACCATGAGCCCGCGTGGCTGCAAGCAATCCAAGGACATATCCCAAGTGTCTTTGCCCACACCGTCATACACAACCGGCACTTTTTGACCTTTGGTCAATTCAAGAACACGCTCAACCACATTTTCTGTACTGTAGTTAATCATTTTCCAAGCGCCATGCTGGAGAGCCAAATCCATTTTTTCTTGATTCGAGGCTGTACCAATCACCTTCACACCCAACGCTTTGGCCCACTGGCAAGCGATCAGGCCAACGCCACCTGCGGCGGCGTGAAACAAAATCGTTTCACCACCTTGCAAGCGATAGGTTTGACGCAACAGATACTGAACGGTCAAACCCTTGAGCATCATGGCAGCAGCCTGTTCATACGAAATGCCTTTGGGCAACTTGACAGCCTGAACCGCTGGCACGTTGCGCAGATAGGCGTATGCACCAATGGGGCTTTGTCCATAGGCCACGCGATCACCCACTTTAAAGCGCTTGACACCCTTACCCACAGCAACCACCTCACCAGCACCCTCAAAGCCCAAGCCATGTGGCAGTGGTGATTTGTATAGTCCTGTGCGAAAGTAAATATCGATGAAATTCAAACCAACGGCTTTTTGTGCCACGGTGATTTCTAAGTCACCCGGCACTGCCACCTCGACTTCGACCATTTTCATGACTTCTGTGCCACCGTGCTGCTCGATTCTTATTGCTTTGGTTAAGGTACCCATAAAAACTCCTTGTTTGAAAATACGGTACGGTCTCATGTCATCAACAACACAACCCGCTGTGCGCATTAACATTTAAGCCACAGCCCTAGTTGGCGTTCAAACCAGCGCTTAAAAGTCTAAAATGACAGCATGATCACTGTTTCAGGCATTATTTTGAGTTTATCCCAGCGTTTCACGTGCCGGCGCATGCGCACGATAATAATTTTTTGGTTTCTAGCGACCTAAGGCCAAATGCCACAACAGTCTGCCCCAAATTTGGCCCCTGTCTCGCCAACACCAAAGGCCCAAAAACAACCAAAAAACCACCAGACCCAAAGATCAAGACCTTTTTTGGGCTGATCGCCACCTTTTCTCTTCACACTGTGCCCCAGATGACCTGTGGTTGGCTAGCAAATCAGTTCCCAAGCGTTTAGCACGTTAAAATCAAATCTTTAATTAACACTGACGCACATCATGGCTGGACACAGTAAATGGGCCAACATTCAGCATCGCAAAGGGCGACAAGACGCCAAGCGCGGCAAGCTGTGGACCAAAATCATACGAGAAATCACGGTAGCGGCACGCGCAGGCGGCGCTGACCCCGATGCCAACCCCAGACTGAGACTAGCTTGGGATAAAGGCATGGCCGCAAACATGCCCAAAGACAACATTCAGCGCGCCATTTCACGCGGCGCAGGGGCCGCCGATGGCGACAATTATGACGAAATCCGTTATGAGGGCTACGGCCTTAATGGGGCCGCTGTCATTGTTGACTGCATGACCGATAATCGGGTTCGAACCGTTTCAGACGTGCGTCACGCTTTCAGCAAGCATGGCGGCAATCTCGGGCAAGATGGCTGTGTGTCGTTTATGTTCAGCCATGTGGGGCAATTCCTATTTGCACCCGGTACAGCCGAAGAAGCCGTCATGGATGCTGCCCTTGATGCCGGTGCCGATGATGTGCTGACCGATGCTGAGGGGGTCATTGAAGTGGTTTGTCAGCCGACACAGTTCGGCGCTGTTAGTGCGGCTCTTCAAGCCAAAGGCTTGACCGCAGAGATGGCCGACATCATCATGAAACCTGAAAACGAAGTTCAGCTGCAGGGTGACGATGCCATCAAAATGCAAAAGCTGCTTGATGCGCTTGACATCCTTGATGATGTTCAAGAGGTATACACCAATGCCATCTTGCCTAATGAAGAATAAGGATTGACATTGAAACTGCTCGTCATTGGTTCAGGTGGAAGAGAACACGCGCTCGCTTGGGCGCTATTGAAGTCGCCCCGCGTCACACACGTTTATGTGGCGCCAGGCAATGGTGGCACAGCCACCATGGAAAAAGTGACGAACGTCGCCCTCAGCGACCCCAAAGCGCTGGTCACTTTCGCACAAGAAACGGGGATTGAGATGACGGTGGTGGGTCCCGAGGCGCCGTTGGCCGCAGGCGTGGTTGATCTGTTTAGAGCTGCCAAGCTAAAAATCTTTGGCCCAACGCAACGTGCCGCGCAGCTTGAAAGCTCAAAAGATTACGCCAAAGCCTTCATGCAACGCCACCACATTCCGACTGCGGCCTACCAAACATTTACCGACCCAGCAGCAGCCCACGCTTACATTGAGGCTCAGGGCGCGCCTATTGTTGTCAAAGCTGATGGGCTAGCCGCCGGCAAAGGTGTGGTGGTTGCCACCAATGTCGAACAGGCCCATCAAGCCATTGACAGTATGCTTGGCGATGGGTCGCTCGGTGCTGCCGGCGCACGGGTGGTGATAGAGGCATGTTTGATTGGTGAAGAGGCCAGCTTTATCGTGATGGCTGACGGCAAGCACATCTTGCCGTTGGCCAGCAGCCAAGACCACAAACGATTAATGGACGGCGACCAGGGACCCAACACCGGCGGCATGGGCGCTTACTCACCCGCACCTGTTGTCAGCGATATTCTTCACGAGCGCATCATGCGTGAAGTGATAGAACCCACCATGGCAGGCATGCAAAGCGAAGGCATCCCCTTCACGGGTTTTCTGTACGCAGGTGTCATGATTGGCGCGGGCGATGACACCACGCGTCCCATTGGTGTATTGGAATTCAACTGTCGCATGGGTGACCCAGAAACCCAACCCATTTTGATGCGTCTTCAAACCCCTTTGGTTGACGTATTGGCCTCGGCCATCAACGGTCAGCTTGACAAGCAAACCTTGCAATGGGATTCACGAACCGCACTGTGCGTCGTGGTGGCAAGTGCGGGTTATCCGGCCAACCCCAGAACAGGCGATGAAATCACCGGCTTGACCGCTGCAAATAGCCATGGCGAAGCGCCCAACGACAAGGCAAATCGTGATCATGTCGTGACCTTCCATGCTGGCACATCACTTGACGCGCAAAGTCGTCTCAAAAGCGCGGGTGGTCGCGTCCTCGGCGTGACGGCATTGGCTGACTCGGTAACGCAAGCGCGAGCACTGGCTTATGAAACGGTTGCAAAAATTCAATTAGAAGGCGCCCAATACAGAACTGATATTGCTTGGCGAGCCCTGCCATCATGATGCCATCAACCGACACGCAAAAAACCACGCCTGCGTTTGACGAAGCCGTTGATGTATCGGCTGTTCACCAGTACCTACTTGGCTTGCAAGCCAATATTGTCAGCACCTTGGAAAAAATCGACGGTTGCCGCTTCAAGTCCGACCAGTGGACACGTTCCGAAGGTGGTGGTGGCTTATCTCGTTTTATTGAAGGTGGTAACGTCTTTGAAAGAGCCGGTGTCTTGTTCAGCCACGTCACGGGTGAGCAATTGCCAGCGTCGGCATCTGCTCATCGACCGGCAGTCGCGGGGCGACGCTGGGAGGCCATGGGTGTGTCGCTGGTTTTACACCCACGAAATCCCTTTGTACCGACCACCCATATGAATGTGCGTATGTTCGTGGCCTATGCCCAAGAAGGCTCAAGCGAAGAGGACATCTTTTGGTTTGGTGGCGGCATGGATTTAACGCCCTATTATGTTTTTGAAGAAGACGCAGCTCACTTTCACCAATCATGCAAAGACGCGCTTGACCCACACGGCGCTCACTACTACCCAGATTACAAACGCTGGTGTGATGAATATTTTTACCTCAAGCATCGACAAGAAACCCGTGGCATCGGTGGTGTGTTTTTTGACGACTTAAGCGAGCCTGGGTTTGCCCATTCGTTTGCCGTGATGCAATCCACAGGTGACGCCTTTCTTAAGGCCTATCTGCCCATCGTGCACCTCAGAAAAGACTTGCCGTATGGGTCAAAAGAAACCGATTTCCAGCGCTATCGACGTGGCCGGTACGTTGAGTTCAATCTCGTCTTTGATCGAGGCACGTTGTTTGGCCTGCAGTCTGGTGGACGAACCGAATCGATACTGTTGTCCATGCCACCAGAGGTGACTTGGCGTTACAACTGGCATCCAGAAGCGGGTAGCCCAGAAGCCAAACTGCACGACTACCTTAAACCTAGGAACTGGGTTTGATCGCCACCAAAACAGGCGGTCAGCGCCGCATTGGCTTACTGGGTGGGAGCTTTGACCCAATACATCATGCTCATTTGTGCCTGGCCCGTGCGGCCATCAATCAAGCCAATCTCCACGAGGTGCAATTTATTCCTGCCGGTCAGCCTTGGCAACGGTCTAAATTAATAGCGAGCCCTAAAGATCGGGCTGCCATGGTTGGCTTGGCCATCGCCAACGAGCCTGGCTTTCGTCTAAACACCATTGAGATCGAACGGCAAGGACCAACATACACGCTTGATACATTGCGGGCCCTGCCCCTGGGTCCTAAATACTATTGGTTGTTGGGTGCTGATCAGTTAATAAACTTTTGCACTTGGTCAAACTGGGAATCAATCGCCAGCATGGTGACTCTTTTGGTGGCGATACGTCCACAATATGATCTGAACATTCCTATTGAACTCGATGCACTCATCAAAGCAGGCACTGCCCAGATCCAATCTTTGCCATTTGAACCCATGGCGACATCAGCCACCCGCGTTCGAGAATATTTATCCCAGGGACAATCGGTTGCTGAAGACCTATCGCCTGCCGTTATTCACTATATTCAAACGCATCATCTCTATCAAACCAGTAATCGGAATTAAACACATATGGATATCAATAAGCAACAACGGGCTGTTATCGATGCACTTGAAGACGTCAAAGCACAAAACATCAAGGTTTTTAATACGACTGAGATAACCAGCCTTTTTGACCGCGTCATCATCGCTTCTGCAACATCGAATCGCCAGACACGCTCACTGGCGCGCCATGTCGAAGAAAAAGCAAAAGCCATCGGCATGGGGGTGATCGCCACCGAAGGCGAAGAAACGGGTGAATGGGTGCTTGTCGACCTCGGTGATATTGTGGTTCATATCATGCAGCCTACTATTCGAGAGTATTACAACCTCGAAGAACTTTGGGGCGAGAAACCCGTCAAGGTAAAACTCGGTGGCACTGAGGCGTCGCCAGGCAAACGAGCGGCGTCAACCAGAAAGGTAAGCGCCAAATTAACAGCACCCTCCAAAAAATCTTCACCTGCTAAAAAAACAAGTCCTGCAAAAAAAACAGTGGCAACCAAAAAAGCGGCCACTAAAACGACAACAAAGACCGTTAAGAGAACAGCAACCAAGGCTGCCACTAAGCCAGCCGCCAAAAAAGCCACTGCGAAGAAATGAAACTCCTAATCGCAGCCGTTGCTCACCGCACCCCCGACTGGGTGAACCAAGCCTGCGATGAGTACCTCAAGCGAATCGCAGGTGACTGGCAGGTTGAGGTTCGCGAAATCAAACCAGCACCGCGTCAAAGTGGCAAGACCCCCCAACAAAACATGGCGCTGGAAGCTGAAAGGGTCAATCAAGCCTTGCAGGGACGGCCTGGGCCTCGAATTGCCTTAGACGAGAAAGGCAAAGCATTAACCAGCATTGAGCTCTCTGGCATGATTCAAACTTACCAAGAGCTGTCCAATCACTTAACGCTGATTATTGGCGGGCCCGATGGGTTGGATGCAACACTCAAACAACAATGTGATGCCAAACTTCAATTATCAGCACTAACACTCCCACACGCCTTGGTACGCGTGTTGCTCAGCGAGCAACTCTACCGCGCCTGGTCAATCGCAAACCGACACCCGTACCACCGCGAATAACATGTCGACACAGGATTTAAACCAAACCATTGAGCAAGACGCGATTCATCTTTTACTGGCATCTGCCAGCCCAAGACGCCTGGCATTGCTAGAACAGATTAATGTCATCGCCCAGCAGTTGATCGTGCCAAGCCCTGAAGGGGAAGACGAACCGCGTAACCCAAACGAGACTGTCATTCAGTACGTCAAACGCACAACCGACGACAAACTGACCCGCGCATTAGCTTACTTGAACAGTCTTGAGCATTGCGCCATCCTCACGGCAGACACAACAGTGGCGATGGGCGATAACATCTTGGGAAAACCGACAGATCGACAAGACGCCATACGAATGCTGAGTCTACTCAGTGGTAAAACGCATGATGTTTACACCGCGGTTAATCTGTATTTCAAGGGACAGACAACGCGTGCGTTATCTCATTCTCAAGTGACGTTTGACTCAATGGTGATTGAACAAATCGAACAATATGTTGATACAAATGAACCATTTGGTAAAGCGGGGGCATACGCCATACAAGGCATGGCAGCTCAGCACATTCAAAGACTGGAGGGGACCTACTCTGGTGTGATGGGCCTACCGCTGCATGAAACAGCGCAATTGCTTCGGAACACTGGCCTCATTCAATAGCGAGAACCAGTCAGTAAAGCTGCGTATAAAGCAACGGCCAAGCAGGCTAAAAACTCAAATCGTCATTAAACGTCTAATCACCCGACAAATAGAAATGTCTGAGGAAAAC
>ERZ887851.900-NODE-900-length-27763-cov-36.143208_pt1 | contig 27763 bp, 16 predicted proteins | sample MGYA00521100_ERZ887851 | MGnify/ENA primary metagenome ERZ887851 (study PRJEB32303, sample SAMEA104408602) | aquatic metagenome | biome: Brackish water; feature: Pelagic; material: water | place: Baltic Sea | collected 2014-06-06T16:11:00 | depth 11,444 m ... | reverse complement strand
ACCGCTGGCTTTGCGCGATCCAGTGTAAGTGGCGACAGCCGCGAGCCAACGCCGCGAGCCAACGCCGCCAGCCAATATGATGCCGAGTGTTTTTGAGGGGAGATTCATGGCGTCTGTGTCGTAATGAGGCCGGGCCTCAGCCAAATGTGAACTATCGCCGGGAAACGCTCCGTCGTCGTTCCGTGCTTAATGAAACAGTTGTTTCCGGATGAGACGCCAATCCGTCGATTTTAGGCTGAATTGATTCGACGTTGAAAACGCTCAACAAGCTGTCCGTAGCGCCTCGACTTGATTCATCGATACCGCTGGCATAGAGCTGCATCGACCTGCAGGTGTGCGGGCGCTTCGGACATTCTTCGCTTTAACGTGCGCGTTGTTCGTGCCTATGGATATGGGTTGCGTCCAAACCTTGCGTTAACGCGCCGCAGTCGCGCAATCGCCTCGCTCTTTTGATACGCCGTCAATTCCTGGCCGCCGTATGAACGAACGGCGCGAGACATCAGTCTTGCGACTCGCTTGCATTCACCACGTCGCGAGGAATACTTGCACGCTTGGCGTAAATCGGCGGTGAACTGCCGATCGCATTGATGACGATTCTGGCAATTGCCGTCCAGGCACGCGTCATGTCTTGAGCATGCACGCCGAAAGTCTGCTCCATACCATGTTTGAGGAATGAGGGCTCTGTCCGAGCCGACGATCCAGTCCGGTCCACAAGGACACGCTGCAAGGTCAGGCCTTTGAGCTTCTGCTCTGGAGCAACACGCCAGCAGCACAATAACGAGAAAACGTTTCACTTTATTCCCTTTTCAATTCAGGAAGGATTGGGTCGCGATGGGGACACGGCGAAACATTGACTCACTTTGGAATTGCAGATGCAACTTTAAGTGAAACGTCATCACCGCAACGAATGCGACCATGATTCGTGATCTTTGGCTGGAGCAACTTGAGTGCCACAACCGCTGACGTTTATCTGAAAATTATCGTCCAGCAGGAAAGACGCCTATTGGGCCGTCTTGGAATCTGCAGGCGTACGTTGTGCGAGCAGCAGTCAGCAGCAACAAATTTAATTTGGCACTCTTGTGTCCACTTGCAGCGTGCAGTGTGCGGATTGGGTGCTCGCATGTGGGCAGCGACGGTACAGCGACTTGTGATGTACCAGCCAGAAGGGGCTTTCGCGAGTCGCGAAGTCAAAGTGAGACAACTCCGCTTTGGATAGTTTCAATCTTCGCGGCGAATGAATTGATCTCTTAATCGAATCGGTCTTTTAGGCGGGAAAGGCTCTCAGAATCGCAGCCTGCAGTTCATTGGCACTGATTGGCTTTACCAGGTACTCCACAATGTGGTTTTGGGCTTTGCCTTTGGGAACGTCGTTGGCTGAAATCACAATGATCGGCGTGCTAAGCGTTTTACCGATTTCAGCTGCTGCCTGAAGTCCGTCCATTTCCGGCATGTTGATATCGGTAATAATCAGGTCAGGCGGATTGGCTTGGCAAAGGTTCACCAGCGTTCGTCCGTTGTCTGCTTCGCCGATAAGTTCGTGACCAAAGCGTGGCAGCAGACGGCGAAAGTATTGGCGCATGTCTTCTGCGTCGTCAGCGATGGCGATTCGCATGGTGTCTCTCGCAACCCGATCCTTCGGGCTTCCTTGTAGGGGTTGGCAGTCGCCTGATGGTGCGTCCATCACGGACTACTGAGAATATGGCAGGACAATTAGAAACTCAGCTCCGGCTCGATCACTGGTTCCAACAGAAATCGTTCCGCGGTGAGCTTCCATCGTACGTTGAGCAATTGCCATACCCAGACCGGTTCCCTTTGTTTTCGTTGTGTAAAACGCTTCGAAAATCCGCTCTTTCTGTTCAACGGTCAGGCCAGGACCATTGTCGCGGACGGATACGCACACCGCAGGGGCACCGTCGATGTCCGTATTTGAGCAGTGAATCTCAATCGCGACGGGGATGCTGCAGGCGGCCAACGCATTCTCAAACAGATTCCGAAATACGTGTTCGATGCGGAATGCGTCGATGTTGCATGTCAGGTTGATGCCATTTGTCACTTCGGCAAAATCTGTCTGGCGGTCGCCCCGCGACGCTTCCAGATTCTTCCAGGCCTGGCGCCAGGTTTCGGATAGATCACATCGGGAACAATCAAGCTGAATGGGGGCCACGTAGCTTCGTTGATCTTCGAAAAGTTTCAGCAGGTCATTCTTGGCCCGAGCGATTCGATCCAAGTCTAAGCGAGATTCTGAGCCTTCTTTGATATCGAAACCCAACAGGTCCAAACTCACCTGAATTCGTTGAAGCGCGTTGCGGCTTTCGTGAGCTGTCGCTGACAGCATTTCACCAATGGCGGCCAGACGTGCTCCCTGAATGAGCTTACTCTGAGCCGCCTTTAGCTCCGTGATGTCGTTTTGCACTGTGACGAAATGCGTCAGGTTTCCTGCGGAATCAACAACCGGGGAAACCGACAGAGATACGTGGATGCGACGGCCAAACTTCGTCAAACGGATTGCTTCCAATCTTTCGATTTGCTTCGTTCGCCGCAACCGTTCGACGATGACATCTTGCTTATCCGAGTCCACATCGGAGTCGAGCATCGCAATTGGCTTTCCAATAGTCTCTGCCGCTGAGAAACCATAGATCCGCTCGGCACCTCTGTTCCAGCTCTCGATGATTCCGTCGGAACTCTCCAGAATGATGGCCTCGTTGGTCGAATCGACAATCGACGCCATTTGACGAAGCGATTCGTCTGCCTGAATACGCTCGATCGCCAGTGACGCAAGTTGTGCCGAATTGGAGATGAACGCCAGATCGTTTTCATCAGGCGTTCGGGGCTTGCGGAAGTACATTGCGAAGGTCCCCAGCACCCCGCCAGCGGTCGAAAGGATCGGTTCTGACCAGCAAGCACGCAGCCCGGCGCGTTCGGCCATTTCGCGATAGTTGGCGTTCAAGATCTGAGTTCTGAAGTCTTCAACGATCACTCGCTTCGCTGTAAAGGCAGCGGTTCCGCAGCAACCAACGTCAGGTCCCGGCACCAAGCCATCGATGGCTTCACAAAAGAACTCCGGCAAACGAATCGACGCTTTATGTTGCAGGCATCCGGCTTGTTCATCAAGCAGCAAAACCAGCCCGAGCATCTCTGGTCGGGTTTCTTCCGCGACAGCGACGAGTGTTTGCAGCACGTTCGGCAGCGAATCGCCATGAGCCACACGTTCGAGCACCTTAGCCTGCCCACGCAATTCGTTTTCCAGCCGTTTGCGATTTGTGATGTCTCGAACAATTCCCGTGAAGGTGCGTCCGCCACGCGAACGGACTTCGCTGACGGCAAGTTCCATTGGAAACGTTGTGCCGTCTTTGCGTCGCCCGACAACTTCGCGATCGATTCCAATGATCTTTCGCTGTCCAGTTCGCAGGTACTCGGCAAGGTACCCGTCGTGTTCTGAGTGATACGGCTCCGGCATCAGGATCATCACGTTTTGCCCCACAACTTCTCTGGCGGCGTAGCCAAACAGACGTTCGGTGGCCGGGTTGCAGGATTCAACAATGCCGCGTTCGTCGATCGTAATAATTGGGTCGACGGCTGCTTCTACAATCGCCTGCGTCATTGCGGCGGAGGCTTCTTCTGACGCGTGTGACTGGTCGATGTCCGTGCCAATCCCAAACCAGTGGTCGATCTGTCCACCATTGTTCTGCATCGGCATCGTTCGGGCTTGATGCCAGCGATAGGTGCCGTCTGCCATTCGATATCGGACTTCAAACTCGAACGTTTGAGCGAGTTTAACGGCTTGCTCCCAGGCTGTCATAACTCGAGTTCGGTCGTCCGGGTGAATGATTTCGGACCACCCCCAGCCTTTCGCTTCTTCTGGCGTTTGACCAGTTACTTCATACCATCTGGCGTTAAAGTATTCTGCACGTCCATTGGCGTCGCACGTCCAAACCATAGAAGGCAGGACATCCGCCAACTGTGCAAAATCAGGAACTGTTAAAAACAATGCCCGAGAAGCAGGCCTATCAGCAGCTCCTGAAGGATCTTGGTCGACGATTCTCATGGTTGTTTCACCGTCGAAGCGAACGAAATCACTCAAGTGTCTCGAGACCAGCCCCATGGGCTGCCTGCGGATTGGCACTGATTCTGTTTCGTATCGCAGAACACATACTACCTTGGGCAGCCAACTTGTGATCATGTTTACCGCGAATACTCGAAGTATTCACTGATGTCTGTTCTGGCCAAAGAACAATGTGAGCAGTCGGTGTCCGCATTTGCACACATTTCCTCGCAGGCAAACATCGTCACCTTTGGGTGGCGTTGAAACGATGAGGCCGCAGCTATCCGCTGGCCTCGGAAACTCGCTTCAACGCAATCGATCGGGTATGTGCGAAAGGTGACACAGTTCTCAACCAGTCTCTTGCCTGCTACTCTGCCATGGTGTTGTCTAAGTTTTCCAGCTCCTATGGCCGTGTCGTCGCCAATGGTTTTAGAATGCCCCCAAAGCCATGTCAGACGATTTGTTCGATATTTTGTTTGTTGAGGATGACCCCGATTTTAGTTCGGGTTGCATTCGCTGGTTCCAGAAACATGGACACCGTGTGCAGCATACCACCAGCGGACAGGATGCAATTCATCAATGTTCACAACGAGACTTCGACATCGCTGTGCTGGACTGGAATCTTCCCGGGTTGAGTGGTTTGGAATTTGTCCAGCGGATGATTGAATCGAATCCCGAAACGGAAGTGATCGTGCTTACGGGCGAGGGGACGATTGAGAAAGCTGTTGAGTCGATGCGTCTGGGCGTCTTCGACTTCGTCACCAAGCCATTCCCTATGTCGGATCTGGAACGACGGTGTCGAGCGGCCCTGGAAAGACGTCGGCTTCGAAAGGAAAACACGCAGCTGCGTGAAGTGATTGACCGTTCTAAGCGGTCGGCCCCCAAAATGATTGGCGAGTCGGCACCAATGAAGGCACTTTGCCGTGTGATCGAACGAGTCGCTCCGACGGACAAGTCGGTACTGATTCAGGGGGAAAGCGGAACAGGGAAAGAACTGGTTGCACAAGCGGTTCATTCGGGAAGTACTCGAAGTACCCGCCCATTGGTTACCGTGAATTGTGCGGCCTTGCCTGAGCAACTTGTTGAAAGCGAATTGTTCGGCCACGAGAAAGGCGCATTTACTGGCGCGACAGCGGCAACTCCCGGATTGTTTGAAGTGGCGGACCGCAGCACGTTATTCATCGATGAAATCGGCGAGCTTCCGTTGGCTTTGCAGCCGAAGCTGCTACGCGTTTTGGAAGATGGTTCCATGCGACGCGTGGGATCAAACAAAGAACGACGTGTCGACGTGCGAATTGTGGCTGCGACAAATCGAAACCTTGCCGACGAAGTCGCTGCGGGACGATTTCGCGAGGACTTGTACTACCGCATCAACGTTATGTCGCTGGAATTGCCGCCGTTGCGTGAGCGAATCGGCGATGTCAGCCTGCTGGTCGATCACATTCTGAGCAACGCGTGGTCGATCGATAATGATGCTCGGCAAGCATTAGTCAGTTATGCGTGGCCGGGAAATATTCGACAGTTGATCAATACTCTCGATCGAGCACAGATTCTTGCGGATGATGGCGTTATTACTGTTGAAGACTTACCTCAGGAAATGACGCAGCGTTCTTCGACGCCTGAACCCCCTGCAGATTTCGATGGTTCGCTGGGGGCGTTGCAGCGGGCTCGCATTGTCGAGGTGCTGGATCAGGAAGATGGGAACAAGTCTCAGGCTGCTCGCGTCCTGGGCATAGACCGTCGTAAGTTGTATCGCATGATGAAACAATACGGTCTTGGTGCAGAGAGCGCATGACAATACGAATCGACGGACGCCAACCCGCGAAAGCGGAAGACGCGAGAGGTTTCGGCACACAAACTGCTTCAGTCAATTCAAGTAACGGCAATTCATGTGTCTTTAGCCGTCTTCTCGATACGGTGTCAAACAGACCTTCGGTCATTGAAAGCTTTATCTGTTTTGTATTCGGTTAATAACGCTGATCGGAGTTTTTCGTGCCGAATCACCCACCTTTAAAAAACGAGCCGCCAACGTGGAAGTCTCGTGAGACGCTGATTGCGATTTTTACAATCGTCATGATCACTATTCATCTTGTGCTGCGCTTTGGACCAGAAAGTTCGTTGTCGGTACAAAACGCACCGCTGCTAAGCGTGTTGGTGTTTGGCGGCATTCCACTGGTGTTTGAACTTTTGAAGAAGATGGTTCGGCGCGAGTTCGGATCGGATTTACTGGCTGGAATTTCCATTGTGGTTTCTGCTCTGCTTGATGAATATCTGGCCGGGGCACTTGTCGTGCTGATGCTTTCGGGTGGAGAAGCACTTGAAGCGTACGCGGTTCGCAGCGCGTCTTCTGTGCTGCATGCGCTCAGCAAACGTATGCCGTCGATCGCACATCGAAAAACTGACTCCGCCGTCGAAGATGTTCCACTTGATCAGATTGCGATCGGCGAAACATTGGCCGTGTTTCCCCATGAAGTCTGTCCGATTGATGGCACGGTCGTGGACGGACACGGCGTGATGGATGAATCGTATCTGACGGGTGAACCGTACCTGATGTCGAAGACGCCCGGTTCGGCAGTTCTGTCCGGTGCGATCAACGGTGAATCGGCACTGATTATCAAAGCCGATAAATTAGCAGTTGATTCTCGCTATGCGAAAATCATGGAAGTGATGCAGGCATCAGAACAGCAGAAGCCTCAAATGCGGCGAATGGCTGACACATTGGGAGCCTGGTATACACCTCTGGCAGTAACCATTGGCCTGGTCGCTTGGTTTATTACGGCAGATCCCGTTCGTTTTCTGGCCGTGATGGTTGTTGCTACACCGTGCCCATTGCTGATCGCTATTCCGGTGGCACTTATCGGTTCTATCTCACTGGCAGCTCGGCGAGCCATAATTGTTCGCAACCCGGCAGCTCTGGAAGCAGCGGATACCTGTCGCACCCTGATCTTTGATAAGACGGGAACGCTGACGTACGGTGAGCCGAAGCTTGTTGACCAGTTAACGGTGGAAGGCAAGTCTGCTGCCGACGTTCTGTCGATCGTCGGCAGTCTTGAACGCTTTTCAAAGCATCCGCTGGCTCATGCGATTGTAATCGCCGCAGGAGAAGCCGGTGCCGTGATGCACAATGTCTCAGAAATCAGCGAACCTCCGGGAGAGGGGTTGAGAGGGCTGGTTGATGGACGCGAGGTTGAGGTAACCAGCCGCAACAAGCTGCTGAAAAAGAAGCCGGAGCTCGGTGAGCAGCTTCCGCCCCAGGCCGGAGGTCTTGAATGTGTGATCCTTATCGAGGGGGAATATACAGCGACTCTACGTTTTCGAGACACCTTGCGTGCTGACGGAGCACCATTCATCAGTCACCTTTCTTCGCGACATCACATCCATCGTACGATGCTGGTGTCTGGTGATCGGGAATCAGAGGTTCGCTATCTGGCCGAACAGGTGGGCATCAGTGATGTGTATTTCAGCCAAAGCCCCGAGCAGAAGCTGCAAATTGTGAACAAGGAAACAAGCCATGCGAACACGATGTTTGTTGGCGACGGAATCAACGATGCTCCAGCGCTGATGGCGGCGACCGTCGGTGTGGCCTTTGGGCAAAACAGCGACGTCACCACAGAAGCCGCCGATGTGATCATCATGGACAGCACGTTGCAGAAGATCGACGAGTTCATGCACATCAGCCGCCGTATGAGACGTATTGCTCTGCAAAGCGCGATTGGTGGAATGGGTTTAAGTCTTGTGGGGATGCTGTTCGCTTCTGCCGGATATTTGCCTCCGGTTGCGGGTGCGATTTGTCAGGAAGTGATCGACGTTGCCGCTGTGTTGAATGCTCTTCGAGTTGCCATTCCTCCGAAGTCACTGATCGATTTCGATGCGTAATGCTGATTGTGTCTTCGCCAAAGAGCTGTTGAGAATTTTGTTCGATCAGCGTGAAGAACCGCACACTTTTTGTTCGTATTCGCACAGTGTCTCTGCGAAAGCACGTTTAGGGTTCTTCTTCGGGCAGCGAAAGACGACGCTCTCTAAGGGTAAACGGCTAAAATTCGCGTGCATTGAGCAATGGTCACGACAATTGGCGATTCTAATAGTCTCATAGCAGTTCGAATTTCGAAATCGGAACGACCGACGAACTGGAAGAATTGCTGCCGGACGCGGACAAAATTATGGTCTACTAATCACAAACAGTATTCTGATACGACCAAAGTCGGCATGGGCATGATCCATGCAGTTTTTGGTACAAGCTGCAATTTGTTGCAGATGTACCTTCGGTGTCTTTCTATTTGGTTGCAAGAAGGCAATGTTTATGAAGATTGCTTGTTCTCAATGTTTGGCGGCTAATCGGATTCCGAAGGAACGGTTAGGAGACGGTCCGGTTTGTGGCAAATGTAAAAATCGTTTGTTGCCAGATCATCCTGTTGAATTGGATGACACCACTTTCCGCCCATTCATCGCGCGAACGGAGATACCGGTCATTGTGGATTTCTGGGCTTCTTGGTGTGGGCCATGCCGAATGATGGCGCCAGCGTTTGAGCAGGCGGCGGCCAGTCTTGCCAAACACGCGATTCTGGTAAAGCTGAATACAGAAGTCGCTCAGCAATCTGCATCGGCGTTTGGGATCAGTTCTATTCCGACGCTAATCTGTTTTCGAAGCGGTCGCGAAGTGTCGCGACAATCAGGAGCTCTTAGCGAACAGCAGATAGTCGCCTGGGCGAAGTCCCTGATGTAGTCTCATGGCGTTCGCCTTCGTGACCGGTTGAAAGTGACCATCTGCAGCAAAGCAGTTGACATAGAGTCGGACTTAAACCGGCTTTTGCCGCGGTTATCAACAACGCGATTTCGGTTCGTTCAGTGCTTAAGTCAGTGGCACAGAAGCTGCACTATTGATTCTGGGGACGACGCCCAAATCAACGTTCGGCTTAGGTTGCGGAAGAATAATGAACAACACGCCTCGTGCAATTCACCCCATTTACAATTTGCTGCCGACGGAAATTGAAGGCTTCGACTCTCTGGCCGAGTTGGCGCTTGATCTGCGTTCGTCGTGGGATCACTCGACCGACCAGGTATGGCGACAGCTTGATGCTGAGCTTTGGGAAATAACGCACAATCCATGGGTGGTTCTGCAAACGGTCTCGCGAGAACAGATTGAAGGGGTTCTGAGCGATGTCGATTTTCGCGCCAAGGTTGATGAACTGGTCAACGTTCGGCGACGCATTGCAGAGCAACCAGCATGGTTTCAGCAGGCCCACGGAACAAACGAAGGCAACGAAAATCCGTTGACCTGCGTGGCCTACTTCTGCATGGAATTCATGTTGAGCGAAGCGTTGCCAATCTACTCGGGTGGACTTGGTAACGTCGCGGGCGATCAGCTGAAAACAGCCAGTGACCTGGGAGTTCCCGTTGTTGGCGTAGGGTTGTTGTACCAACAAGGCTATTTTCGCCAGGTGATGGACAAGGATGGGTGCCAGCAGGCCCTGTTTCCTTACAACGACCCAGGACAATTGCCGATCACGCCGTTGCGGGAAGCCAATGGCGAATGGCTGCGGCTGAAAATCAATTTTCCGGGTTATTCGATTTGGTTGCGAGCATGGCAGGCGCAGGTGGGTCGCGTGAAGCTGTATCTGCTGGACAGCAACGACGCGGCCAACTTCCCCGAACATCGCGGCATCACCAGCGAATTGTATGGCGGAGGTCCGGAACTGCGATTGAAGCAGGAACTTATTCTGGGCATCGGCGGCTGGCGACTATTGACCAGACTGGGTATCCAGCCTGAAGTCTGCCACCTTAACGAAGGGCATGCAGCGTTTGCCGTGCTGGAACGTGCTCGCTGTTTTATGGAACAATCGGGACAGCCATTCGAAGTAGCGAATGCGGTGACACGAGCCGGAAACCTGTTCACAACTCACACCGCCGTGGCCGCCGGTTTCGACCGCTTCGCTCCATACTTGATCGAACAATATCTTGGAAGATATGCCGTCGAAAGTCTGGGGATTTCCGTTCACGACTTACTGGCGTTAGGGCGACAGAATCCCAGCGACGAGTCGGAAGCTTTCAATATGGCCTTTCTGGCGATTCGTGGCAGCGGTGCTGTCAACGGTGTCAGTCGTCTGCATGGTCAGGTAAGTCGAAGGCTTTTTGAACCGCTGTTTCCAAACTGGCCGGAGGTTGAAGTGCCGGTCGGACATGTGACCAACGGCGTTCATATGCCGAGCTGGGATTCCGCAGCCGCTGATAGAATCTGGACCCACACGTGTGGGAAAAATCGCTGGCTGGGAACCAGCGAAACGCTCGAATGTGACATTAGCCGCGTGTCGGACGAGAAGCTCTGGCAATTTCGCATAGATGCAACGCATGGGCTGGTCGAATATGCGCGCGAGCGTCTGTCGCGGCAATTAGCTGCGTCCGGCTCATCAGCCGGCGACATTGAATCAGCGAAACACCTGTTCGATCCCAATATTCTAACGTTGGGTTTTGCTCGCCGATTTGCGACCTACAAACGACCGAACCTGTTGCTGCACGATCGCGAAAGGTTCATTCGGTTATTGACGAACCCCGAACGTCCCGTCCAACTGTTGATCGCTGGCAAAGCTCATCCTGCCGACCAGGCCGGGCAGGATTTGATTCGCCAGTGGATTGAATTCATTCGGCATCCGATTGTTCGGAAGCATGTGATTTTCCTAAGCGACTATGACATGCTGCTGGCTCAGCAACTGGTGCAAGGCGTTGACGTTTGGGTAAATACACCTCGCCGACCGTGGGAAGCCAGTGGCACCAGCGGCATGAAGGTGTTGGTTAACGGCGGCATCAATATTTCAGAACTGGATGGCTGGTGGGCCGAGGCATATACGCCTGAAGTCGGCTGGGCAATCGGCGACGGTCAGGAACACGGCGACGATCCGGCATGGGATGCCATCGAAGCAGAACAGCTTTACAATCTGCTGGAAAACGAGGTCGTATCGGAGTTCTACACCCGCAACGAACGCGGCCTGCCAACTCAGTGGCTGTCGCGTATGCGGGCCAGCATGTCGAAATTAACGCCGCAGTTTTCCGCCGTTCGCACGGTGCGAGAATACACCGAGCAGCACTATCTTCCCGCAGCGACGGCCTATCGTGAACGAGCGGCCTTTAACGGCGCCATGGGCACCAGCATCGTGAACTGGGAACATTCGCTGAACGAAAAATGGAGTTCGCTGAAGTTCGGCGAAGTCCGAATTCAGTCCAGCGATAACGAGCACATATTTGAAGCGGACGTCTATCTGGATGGTCTCGACCGCAGCTTTGTGCGACTCGAATTGTATGCCGAAGGAATCAACAGCGGCGCCGCGATTCAGCAGGTGATGACCCAGGTTGATTTTGCAGACGGTGAGTCCCCATTTGCAGAACCAAAGTGGGAACAGTTTCGCACATCAGTTCCCACAACTCGCCCCGCAGCAGACTTCACGGTTCGTATTGTGCCCAACAACTCCAGCGTCGCCATTCCACAGGAACTCAATCTTATTCACTGGCAGCGATAAGGTCCCCTGGCGCAATAGAGGTTCCTGCAGCGGAACCCAACCATTGGGCTGACGCCAGTAAGTTTTTGGAAGCTGCTGCGATGTAAGAAATCGGTTCCGATCACAAGGCAAGCTTACTTCGCCACAGCGATCGAACGACGAAACAGTGCCAGGCTGCCGAGGAAGAAGGCGAGTCCAAGGCCGGCCGTTGCGGCGAATTCCGGCCATACATTGTCGAAGCCGGCGCCGCGGAAAATGATCGACTGTGAAAAGCTCATGAACTGCCGCGACGGCAGGAACCAGGTGATTCGCTGCAGCCAGTCCGGTTGACTTTCCAGGGGACTCATTCCGCCGGACAGCATCATCATGGGCATGATCGTAATCATGCACAGCAGGCCGAACTGAGCCATCGTGCGGGCGATTGTTGCGAGAAATATTCCTATCGCTGCTGCGGCGAACAAATAGATGACCGCTCCTGACAACAACAATCGGTGCGAACCAGCAAACGGAACGCCGATCGCATCTTCCACAACAAAGAGCATCGAAAGTATAAAGGCCACCAGAATCACCAAGCCGTTGGCCCAGACTTTTGAAATCGCTATTTCAAACGAATTCAGAGGCATCACCAGCAGATGTTCAATCGTGCCGTGTTCTCGTTCGCGCAAAATTGCCGATCCGGTCAAGATGATGGTCAACATTGATAGCTGATCAAGAAGCCCCGAAACAGCTCTGGACCAACTTTGAGTGCCATTCGGATTAAACGCTTTGCGTTTGACCAGCTTGACGCGTTGTTCGGCGACTTCATCAGAACGTCGTGCGAAGCGATTCACTTCAGTGGTGAGGATCGACTGAATGTACGCTGTCCCCAACGCGGCCTGCTTAACGGCCGTGGCGTCCACATTCACTTGCACTTCCGGCGAGCGACCGGCTCGAACATCGGATTCAAACCGTGGCGGAATGACCACGACAAACATGAACCGGTTTGCGTCCATCGACGTATCGATTTCATCGGCTGAAATCACCTCCGGCAACTTGAAGTAGGGTGGATACAGTGCATCGCGCATGCGTCTTGAAAGTGTTGATTGATCTTCGTCAACAAACGCAACGGACGCGCGATTTACGGCGTCGGATGTTCCGGTCGCCTGTTGATAAAGGCTGAAGGTAAAGGAATAGCTCAGGAAGCCCATCAGCCCGACGCTGCTGAGCAGAGTTCGCAATTCCTTGGTTCCCAGCCAGAAAATATTGGAAAGCATTTGCACGGTCAGTCCTCCTGTTTTCGTAACAACAACGTGCACAGAATCCAGAAGACCGGCGAAAACGCGGCCAGCTTCAGTAGGTCGGGCAGCAGTTCCTTCATGCCCAGCCCTTTCGTAAACGCGCCGACGCTAAGATGTAGATAGTACGACGCCGGCCATAGCGAGCCCATCACTCTAGCGCCGCCTTCCAGCGTGGAAACCGGTTGCATCATTCCGGAAAACTGAATCGTCGGCATCATCGACAGCACTGCAGCAAGCAACACGGCTGAAACCTGGCTGGACGTCAGGTTGGAAACCAGCAGGCCATAGCCCGTTGTTGCGGTGACGTACAGAAACCCTCCCAGGACCAGAGCCAGCAGACTTCCCTTCAACGGTACCTGCAGCAGAAACACGACAACCAGGTTCAGAATGACAAAGTTGACCATCGCGATGCCGATGTAAGGCAACTGCTTGCCCAGCAAAAATTCCAGGCGACTGGTAGGAGTGACATAGAAGTTGGTGATCGTGCCAATTTCTTTCTCACGCGCCACAGTGACCGCCATCAAAATTGCGGGAAATAACAGCAGCAGCATTGTGGGAACAGAAGGCCCCATCGCGTAGATACTTTCCGACGTGGGGTTGTAGCGGTTCCGAACTTCCATTGACGCAAACGTGGTGACGGACATTCCATTCTCACGCGAAAACCTGCGTAGAAAACTCGCGTGTGCCCCTTCGACATAACCTTCGATTGTGGCGGCCCGAGCCGTTTCTGCTCCGTCAATCCACGCGGAAACCTGCGGCTTGCCGTTGCGTTTCAGCTCTCTGCCAAAGTTTGGTGGGATTTCGATCGCCATGGTGATGTCGCGTGACGCGAGGCGGTTTTCGAGGTCGTCTTTGCTGTAGAGTTCTCGCTTCTGTGTGAAATATCGTGAGCTCGAAAATTCCTGCAGATACGCTCGACTAGCTGGTGTTTGATCCTGATCCAGCACAGCGTATGACAGATTTTCAACATCCGACGACAGGCCGTTGGTTACGATCAGCAGTAGAATCAGACTGCCCACAAACGCGAATGTCAGCCGCACAGGGTCGCGCATGACCTCCATCATTTCGCGGTAACTGTAAGCGAACAGACGCTGCAGGCTGGAACCGAGTTTCGACCTCAAGTGAGCGGGTTTGGAATCCTTAGCGGACGAAGAATCAACCGATAGAGAAAGCGGTTTTTCCGAAGAGGATGCCCGATCCTTTCCCTCAGCAGACTCTTCCAGCGAGTCTCCAGCAGCTTCTTCAATGTAGTGAATGAACGCTTCTTCCAACGTCGCTGCGTTTTTCGATTCGATGATCTTCTGTGGCGTGTCGTAGACCAACACCTTGCCCGAGTGCATCAGTGAAATGCGATCACATCTTAGTGCTTCGTTCATGAAGTGAGTTGATATGAAAATTGTAACCAACTTGTTTCGCGACAGGTCGATCAACAGTTCCCAGAACTCGTCACGGGCAACGGGGTCGACTCCTGATGTCGGTTCATCAAGAATCAACATTTCCGGTTCATGAATAATGGCCACCGCCAGCGACAATCGCTGCCGCAGACCCAGCGGCAAGGCGGACGCTCGAGAATTCAGATGCGGCTTCAGACCGAAACGAGCAACCAGTTCGTCAATGCGCTGCTTCGCCTTAGCGCGCGGAATGTGGAACAGTCTGGCGTGCAGCGTCAGGTTCTGTGCGACGGTCAATTCTGTGTAAAGCGAAAAAGCCTGAGACATAAATCCGACTCGATACCGAGTCGCCATATCGTTTGCATCGACCGATTTCCCCCACAGCCAGGCTTCACCTTCTGATGGAGGCAGCAGGCCGGTCAGCATTTTCATCGTGGTTGTTTTGCCGCATCCGTTGGAGCCCAGAAAGCCGAAGATTTCGCCTTTCTGAATCGTGAAGCTGACATGATCAACGGCAGTGAAGTTACCAAAGCGACGCGTCAGCCCTTTCGCGATGATCGCCGGTTCCGCTTCGACTTCCGGGCGAGGCGGGATGATCAGCTTTCCTTTGCCGCGTTTCTGTTCCGGCAGCAGCGCGACGAACGCCTGCTCCAGATTGTCGGTTTTGGTCTTCGACTTTAATTCGTCGGGCGTTGCTGTCGCCAGAATGTGACCGGCATCCATCGCAATCAGCCACTCAAACCGTTCGGCTTCGTCCATGTAAGCCGTCGAAACCAACACGCTCATTGTTGGTCGTTCGGCTCGGATCGAATCAATCAGTTCCCAGAACTGTCGCCGTGAAAGCGGATCGACACCTGTTGTTGGTTCGTCCAGAATCAGGAAGTCCGGGTCGTGAATCAACGCACAACACAGTCCCAGTTTCTGCTTCATTCCGCCCGAGAGTTTTTCGGCGGGTCGATCAAGAAACGGATCAAGTCCCGTTGCCGTGGCCAGCCTGAGAATCCGTGTTTTCCGTTCCGCAGCTGATTGCCCGAACAGCTTGCCGAAGAAGTCCAGGTTTTCCTGAACGCTGAGTTCCTGATACAGATTCTTGCCCAGCCCCTGCGGCAAATAGGCAATGCGGCTGCACACGTGCTGGCGATGTTTGGCGCTGGCCATGCTTCCATCCAGCACACTGACGGAACCCGTTTGCAACTTGCGAGCACCGGACAGAAGTCCCAGCAATGTGGACTTGCCGACGCCGTCGGGCCCAATCAGTCCCACCATTTTGCCTGCCGGAATCGACACCGAAACATCGTCCAGTGCGAGAGTTTTCCCGTATAGGTGCGTGACGTCAACAACGTCGGCAACGTTCGGAACATTGCTGAAGTCGGAGGCACCTGATGTGGGGCCTGATGTCTTGTTACTTTCAACAGACGTGTAATTCATGAGGGTAACCTGGGAGCCACGTGGCTTATGTCGCAAAGACGTTCAGCTTTGGTTACTCCTTCGCATGAATTTCGGACAGATCGTCGGGGAAGCGTCGTTCGAGTTTCGCTGGCCACGAAACCGAATCGTCAAGACGCACGTAGGCACCGCCGCGAATTCCGGTTTTGATCTTGTCGATATGCTTGCGAACAGCTTCTGCCGGCACCTGCACTTTGACGCGAAACATCAGCTTGTCGCGTTCGTCTGCAGTCTCAACCTGTTTCGGTGTGAACTGTGCTTCCGGCGAAACGAAACTCACCTTCGCAGCTCCCGCATAGCCCGGAGCAACGTCCAGCACAATCCGTGCTTCCGCCCCAATTGCAATACGGGCGACATCGCGAGATGGCAGAAAGATTTCCATATAGATATCGCTGAGATCCAGCAGCGTCAGCACTTTGCCTCCGCCAGAAAGGACTTCACCGTTTTCCGCAAGTTGATACAGCACGCGTCCCTGCACGGGCGATGTCAGCACAGCATCGGCAATCTGCACTTCGATTTGTTTCGTCCCGGCTTTGGCCGCATCGACCGAACGTCGCATTGTGTTCACGGTCGCCCTGGCTGCTTCGATCGCTGCTTTTGCGACATCGCGACGGCTCTTCTGTTGATCGTATTCGTCGCGTGTGGTGACCTTCTTTTCATACAACTGAGTCGCTCGATCGAATTGCTGCGATGCCAGCTGAAACTCGCTTTCTCGTTCCACCAATAGCGCCTCAGACTGATGAACGGATTCTTCTGCTTCGGCAATTCGAGCCTGCGCCTGAGCCAGTGAGGCTTCCAGTTCGTCGGTATCCATCTTTGCCAGAACTTGCCCCTGTTCGACAAGGTCGCCTTCAGAGACAAGTATTTCTTTGATGCGTCCGGCGTACTTTGTCGCGATATCTACCTGCACGGCTTCCACGCGTCCGTTGCCAAACACGATTCCATCCGGCAATGGCTCAGTCTGCTGACTCAACCACCATTGCCATCCAAAATAGGCGGCCGCTGCTACGAGACTCAACACAAGCAGGCGTTGGATTGTCTTCATGATCAGAATCCGTAGGTCGACTATTTCAATCGTCTGGTCACACTCGCTCAATGTAACCGGTGTGCCAGCGGAAGAGCATACCACGGAAAGTAAAACAATTCTGGCGGCTTACCGTATAGAGGTGAAATCGCTGCAATGCCGAAGAAATGGATCACTTCGCGCGGCGTGCCGCCAGTTGTGAATCAATTCACAACGTTCTCTGCCGAAAGGATTTTCGCCGACAGACGAACCAAGAGCGTTCCATTAAAACCGTTCAACCAAACATTGGGGACATCGTCAACAATGCCGTCGGGGTTCAGGTCGGTGGCCACAGACTTGCGGTTGCAATGAGGTTGTGTTCGAAATGTTCACTGCGATCGATGTTGTTGTTCCAGTGATCGAGGACTTTATCCGTCAGATGGCCGACGTCGTTGCAGGTCGAGGATGTGGACGTGGTCTTCCGTTTATTGGCGGTCTGAATGCTAATCAGGTTAGCATCGCCGTTGAAGATGGACTCACAGTGGTGAGTAACTTTGCCAGCAGTTACAGGAAAATGGGGACGCGGCACCGAAACATTCAAGCCACAAATGACACAAGCCCTGTCATAGACAGGGCTTGTCGTCAATTGTCATCGCCAGTTACTGGCATTCAGAAGCGGAGAGAGCGGGATTCGAACCCGCGGACCAGTTTGACCCGGTCACATCATTAGCAATGATGCGCATTCGGCCACTCTGCCATCTCTCCGTCGCGACAAACTGGCTGGCAGTCTGCCCCGAAGTGGACACAATATACTCGGTCTTGGTTCGGAAGCAAGTTTAAGCGAAGCGTCTGTTTCGATGTGGATTTAATTGATTCACATCCCAGTTCAACGAGGCGGAAGTAAAACGTGGTCTGGCCCGGAAAATTGACGGTTGTTAGGACGATTCGCCAGCAAATTTGCTGGCAAATCAAAGAACGACTGTCGTTCAGGCGAAGGGGAAGATGATGGACATGGATCCCGGGAAGATCTGGAAGCACCTGGAATGGCTGGCGGCGGTTCCCAGATTTGCGGAATCAGATCGCCTGGAAGAGTGTCGACAATACTGCGAAATCGAACTGACGGCCGCAGGGTGGACTGTTGAGCGGCAGCCGTTTGAAGCTTCCGACAGCATGTTGAACACCTTGAATGGCATTAATCTGGTCGCTCGGCGGAAAAAAACGGCGGATAAGTCACAGAAGGCAACTCAGAAGCCCGTATTTATTCTGGGAGCTCATCTTGATTCCTGCGAAGACACTCCAGGAGCTGACGACAACGCTTCAGCAGTGGCTGTGCTTCTGGAAACCGCTAGAATTATCGATCAACGGCTGACGGCGAAAGACTGGGATTCAACAGTCGTCGACCTGGAACTTGTCGTGTTCGATCTGGAAGAACACGGAATGCTGGGGGCAGCTTTCCATGCGGCCAGCTGTCGGCAAAATCAGCGTTTGGTGAGTGGCATGGTGTCTTTGGAAATGCTGGGCTATTGCAGCCACGAACCCGGAAGTCAGCGTTTTCCACAGCAGCTTGAAGGTTTGTATTCGGATGTTGGCAACTTTATCGGTGTGGTCGGCAACCAAAATTCGACGGCACTGATCAATCACTTTGCGGCAGCATTTAAGAGCGTCGCCGATCTTCCCAGCCAATTGTTGCAGGTGCCGAACAGTGGCCACACATTGCCCGCAACGCGTTTAAGCGATCACAGTCCGTATTGGGACGAAGGCTTTGCGGCGTTGATGATTACTGACACCAGCTTCTTGCGGAATCCGCATTACCACCAACCAACGGATACTCCAGAAACGCTGGATCGCGTCTTTTTGCACAAGGTGTCGCAAGGCGTGCTGACGGCGACGGAGGGAATAGTGCGCCGTGGTTTAGAACCTTGCTTAAAATGATGCGTGTACGGTGCGCATTTTGACTTTAGCGACAACGGAGCGTCTCTGCGGTTCGAACGTCCTACGCCTTCCAGCCAACCACGCCACTGGGTCATGGGCGAACCCGTTGTTGGGTTGAGTGCCGGTTCGTTTTTAGTGCAGTTCGGCTGGTTTGCGAGCGGCGACTTTATCGGTTGAGGGCGACAGGTTTTCCACCATTGTGGGCAGGTGTTTCAGCAGATCAAAGTCGCTGGCGTCGGGGCTGCCGGTGTAGTCTGTGGCTCGAATTTCAGAAAGCACCTTCTGGGAGTCACCTTCGGCAACTCGGTTTTCGATCGCGTTCAGAACTTCAGTCACGTCGTGGCGGATTTGTCGCTTCAGAAAAATCTTGGTTGCCATCGCCCCGGCTCCCGCAGAAATCAACATTGCTGAAATCACGAAGGCTGGTGCAAACCAGACTCGCATCCACTTGATGTTTTTCGTCTCACCCACAACCCAGCCCCACAGCATCCAGCTGCAAAACAGAATCAGGAAAATGGGGGCGAGAATAGGAGCCATCATGGGATTTGCGAATCCTGTGGTGTGACTAAGCGGTGTGTCTGGGGCGAAGTGGTGCCTAGATCAGAGATCGTCGGTTTGCGGGCGAATTGGCAAAAAATCCGGGTGTCCTTGCTGGCAACTCTTCAATTTCTGGCGAAAGAGCGGGGTTATGCGGGAAAAGATGAGGTTCGCACGAGCGTGGCTTGGCGTGTAGAAACGACAACCTGGCCGGAAGTTTTGTAACTACTGCAAGATCTGCGTGTGTTGTCTGATGGTGACTTTGGACAGTGCGTTCGCATGTAAGTTGTTTTCTGGAAGGCGTTTGCGTCGTTTCTGTAGTGCTTGGGCCTTTACGGAAGCGGAAGTGGTTCGGCATTTGCTGCTGGAGTAGCTGGCTGCAGCGGATGGATTCGCTGTGGCGATGTTCGACGGTGACGGGATGTCAGTGTCGGCAAATTCGCAAAACACAGTTTACGCATAGGACGGGCATGGAAGCTCCGATTCTGCGATGTAGCTTGATTCTGGTTTCGTTGTTCATTTCAACGGGTGCTGGTTTTCAGACTCGCAATTTTACGGTAACCGCATCAACTGACGAGATCGCTCGGACGGTTGGCGAAGCAGCCGAAGCTTATCGGCGGGATCTCGCCATTTTCTGGCTGGGACAACCGCTGCCCAACTGGTCACGCCCCTGCAAACTTCGCGTTCGCGATGGTTCCATGGGAGCTGGTGGTGAAACCAAGTTTCAGTTTGTGGGCAAAGAAGTTCTGAACTGGGATATGTACGTTCAGGGATCTCTGGAACGCATTCTGGATTCTGTTCTGCCACACGAAGTGAATCACACGATCTTTGCGTGTCATTTCCGCCGCCCGTTGCCTCGCTGGGCGGATGAAGGTGCAGCGACGCTGTTTGAGCATCGTTCTGAACAGGTGAAGCAACTTGGTTTGTTGAATCAGGTGATCAAAAGTGATCGCGAGTTTATCAGCCTGAAAAATCTGCTGACGATGAAAGAGTATCCTCGCGGCTATCGACCCATGTTGATTCTTTATGCGGAAGGCTACGCTTTGGCCGACTTTCTTGTTCAACAGGGTGGGCAGGCGAAGTATCTGAAGTTTCTGGCCGACGGCGAAACCATGGGCTGGACGGAAGCCATCAAATCGAATTATCACCATGGCGGTGTCGATTCTTTGCAGAAGAACTGGCAAGGCTGGGTACTGGCAGGCATGCCAAAACTGACATCTCCCAATGACGAGATGCTGGCCGCCGCAGATGGCGAAACAATTCGTGGCCAGGATGTGGCTCGCCCGCAGATTTTGGATGACTTTCCCGTGAAGCAAACCGTGCGTAGTCAAAGCCCGGATGCTGGAACTGCAGCAGGCAACACCTTGCCGCCATCAAGTCGTAGTACAAGTGATGACGTATCGCCTCAGTTTAACGGGCGGCCAGCTCATGAAACGCCAACACGGAATGATCGCTTGCCGACCAGCGGTCAGGGTCGCGTTCAGCCTGCATCTGGTCATTCGTGGGGGACTTCTGAGTTACCGTCAGCGGCGTCTCGCAGCAGCCGAGCAGCAAGTTTTGAGGCACCCGTTCCACGGTCAGCAGTGAAGTCGACAGTTCGGGAAGTTCAGAAGCAGGAAGCCGATGCAACTGGTACACCGACCAGCGTGAACAATTCGAATGCGGGTAGCCGTTTTTCCGGGTTGGAAGTATCCGCCAATCAGTCTGGTTCGGCAGTTCGAACGGAACTTGAAACCACCACACTTAGTTATGAATTCAACGACAGACAAAGCATTTCGGCACAACGAAAGCATCTCCCTCAGGAACGCAACGTGGTGACCGGTTCCATCCCGCAATGGGCCGGTTTCCCTGGGCAATCGGAATTGTTCTGATTCCAACGCAGGAAAACAGGAGTCACATTTTTTTGACCCGCAGTTAGTTAAAGTCGCTTTGATTCCTCCCTCCTTGATCAAAGCGTCTTCCTGTGATTGTCAGCGTTTCTATCGGGCAAGCTACCAGTCCCGCAGGTAGCTTGCCCGATTTTCTTTTTGCCTTGCTGGGTTTGCCGTGGGGACTGCTATTTTTTTCCGTCAGGACGTTTGGTCCAGGAATCTTTCAGCGTCACGGTGCGGTTAAACACGAGGTTTTGATCGGTGCTGTCTTTGTCGACGACGAAGTAGCCTTGGCGTTCAAACTGGCAGCGATAGCCTTCTGTGGCGGTCGCCAAAGATGGTTCCAGTCTGGCACTAACGGTCCGCAGAGAATCTGGGTTCAGGTTGCTTTTCCAGTCCAGCGATTCGTCTTCCACTTCGTCCGGGTCTTCTGTCAGGAACAGATGATCGTACAGCCGAACTTCGGCATTGATGGCCTTATCGGCGCTGACCCAGTGCATGGTGGCTTTTACTTTGCGGCCATCCGGAGCATTTCCGCCCTTTGTTTCCGGGTCGTAAGTGCAGTGGATTTCCGAAATGTTGCCGGCATCGTCTTTGACGAAGTCTGTACATTTGATGAAGTACGCCCAACGCAGACGGACTTCACGACCTGGTCCCAGTCGGAAAAACTTCTTCGGTGGATCTTCCATAAAGTCATCGCGTTCGATGTAGATTTCTCGCCCAAACGGAACCTGTCGTGAGCCCGCGGATTCATCTTCAGGATTGTTGACGGCATCCAGATTTTCAATCTGGCCTTCCGGGTAATTCGTGATCACAACTTTGACAGGATCAAGTACGGCCATGCGTCGATCAGCCGTCCGGTTCAGTTCTTCGCGAATCTGATTTTCCAAAACGACCATGTCTGTGGTGGCGTTGTGCTTGGTGACCCCCACTTGAGCGCACAGGCTGCGAACGGATTCGGGCGTGTAGCCTCGACGACGCAGGCCGGAGATCGTTGGCATGCGAGGATCGTCCCATCCGTTGACGTGACCATCATTGACAAGTTGCAGCAAGCGCCGCTTGCTCATCATCGTGTAAGTCAGGTTCAGGCGGTTGAATTCAATCTGCTGCGGATGGTGAATTTCAAGGGCGTCGCAGAACCAGTCGTACAGCGGTCGGCGGTTTTCGAATTCCAGGGTACAGATGCTGTGGGTGATGCCTTCCAGGGAATCCGACTGTCCGTGAGTGTAGTCGTATGTTGGATAAATGCACCATGCATTGCCCGTGCGATGATGTTCGACCTTGCGGATGCGATACATGATGGGATCGCGAAGCAGCATGACTTTGTGAGCCATGTCGATTTTGGCTCGCAGAACGTGTTCGCCTTCTTCAAATTCGCCGGCTCGCATGCGGCGGAACAGGTCCAGGTTTTCGTCAACACTGCGATTTCGAAACGGGCTGTCAGTTCCGGGCACAGCGGGCGTGCCGCGGCCTTCGCGAATTGCTTCCAGGGTCTGGCTGCACACATACGCCTTGTCGTTCTTGATGAGCTGTTCGGCCCACTGGTACAGTTGTTCAAAATAGTCGGAGGCGAAGAAAAGTCGGTCTTCCCAGTCGAAACCCAGCCATTTGATGTCTGTTTTGATCGATTCGACGTATTCCACTTCTTCTTTTTCCGGGTTTGTGTCGTCAAACCGCAGGTTGCATTTGCCGCCGTATTCTTTGGCAATTCCAAAGTTCAGGCAGATGGATTTCGCGTGCCCGATGTGCAGATATCCGTTGGGTTCCGGAGGAAATCGAGTGTGGACGACTCCATTCCATTTGCCTGAAGCATTGTCTTCTTCCACGATTTGACGGACAAAGTCTTTGTGATCTGCAGATTCAGTCATGAGTTCTGTTCGCGAGCTTGGTTATTCAGTTGAAGTTTGGAAATCCGCAGTCTCTGCGGGATGCAGCAGTTTTTTTGTCGACACTGCCGAACATTACATATGAGCTGACATCGTCGAAAGTCATCGTGAGGCAGGAACGTGCTGGTTTTTTGGTGATACCGTTTCGCTCGGCAACAGATTGACCGATAACGATCTAAGGAACTTCAGCGAATTTGCCAACAGCATGACGAATACGTTCAATTCCAGACATTTTGCTGGACAGCGCGTGAATGCCCTCAGTTACCAACAATTTTCTATTTTCAGCGGACGTCGTTAGAAACTGTTGGATTGAATAGGCGGATTCTGGTCGTGGGCGAAATTCGTAACGAGAATATGGAATGATTGACGGACATCACAGGAATCGGCTTTACAAGTTGAGGATTTTGATATCCATGGGCCATTGAGAGGGTATTTTTGGATCGATGACCATTCAGCTTTACGCTTGGGGTGGTGACCGTTTCGCCGATGGCGCGGTCGCTCTGAATGTATTTCCCACTACATTGGGAAAACTTTGCCCAAAGGTGGGGTGTGTGGGCTTCGGAATCCCGAATTTCCTGAATGTTGGTTTTGTTTGTGACTTCCGTCTGAACAAGTGCATTGAGGTAGGCGTGTCGGTGGTGTGCTAAACAATACTGTTGGCGTGCATAAACTCCGTAGAATCCCTCGGTTTTGTACGAAACCTGGCAAATATTCTGTGGAATGTCCGACGACGATTCTTTGAAATAGGGCAAGGCCGCAATTCTGCTTACGATTTGCAAATCGGCGAGCAGGTTGAGCTATTTGTGGCCCACCAGTCAGAAAACGATAGGACGAAGAGATGGCCGTGCGATCTTTCCTGGAACGAGTACGCAACAATTTTCGCGGTGAAAAAGTGCGTTCGACACGACGTACTCAAAGTAAGAGCACGGCGGCCAATGCTGGTGCAGAACTGTTGGAAGTGCGCCAACTGCTGACTGTTGATTTCGTATTTCAGTACGCAGGCGCGATAGGAAGTGGCGTTGGTTTCGAAGACGCCACAAACGGTCAAATGCGCCGCGATGCGCTTCAGGATGCCGCAACTCGTCTGGGATCGATGTTTGAGAACGACGCGGTGGTGACGTTGTCTGTGACGTCGTCTGAAAACCCAGCCAGTGGGACATTGGCATCCGCAGGATCCGCAATCGCATCATCAACAACAGTATTTGGCGGTATGGGTGTTGTTCGCCAAAAGGTGATTACCGGCGTCGACCTGAACGGTGCAACGGCAGACGGAAGCGTTGACGTGAACTGGGGCCAAACCTGGAGCATCAATCCAGACCCCGCAGGCATTGCTCAAAATGAGTACGACTTTTACTTCGTGATGTATCACGAATTGCTGCACTCAATGGGCTTCTTGTCGTACATCTCACAGAACGGTAATGACGTATTCGGTACAACTCCCGGCAACGCTGGCACCTGGGCGAAGTTTGACGAATTCATCACAGACGTGAATCAGAATCGCGTCATTGATAACACCGGCGTATTGAACGCAAATGTCTGGAACACGGGATCGGTTGGTGGAGACAGCGCCGCCGGTAATGGTCTGTTTTTCAACGGACCAGCTGCCATGGGCGCTAACAATGGTCAGCCTATTGGTCTTTACACTCCAGCAACCTGGAACGGCGGTAGCAGTGTCAGCCACCTGGACACAACAAACCCGGCTTACAGCGGCTATGTTATGAATCATGCGGTTGGCGCCGGTCCCCAAAATAGAATGCTGTCGGACATTGAGAACGGTATTCTGCTTGACCTTGGATATTCTCTAGCCAATTCTCTCACCGTTACTGAGACCAACGGCGGCAGTCTTGTTTCTGACTTTGGTCGCACTGACTCGTTTGACGTATCGATTGGAATTCGTCCCACTTCCGACGTCGTGGTGAACATCATCAGTCAGGACCCTGGTGAGGTTGGTGTTTCTCTGGGAACAATCACATTTACACCGGCAAACTGGCGAACGCCTCAAACGATCAACCTAACCGGGGTTTCGGATCTGCTTCCCGACGGCAATCAATTGACAAATGTGATTGTTTCGATTGATGGTGCCAACAGTGATCCGATTTATGCGAACGTGGCAGATTTGATTGTTCAGGTAACATCAGTTGACGACGACGGCACGATTCCGACGAAGCCCGTCATCACCAGCCCCTCGCAATTGCCTGATTCAAATACGCCCGTTTTTGAATGGACGGCAGATGCGAATTCCAGCCGGTTTACATTGACGATTACCAATCTGTTGACCGGTCAGCAGACACGCCGCGTCACAGACATTGTGGCTCAAAGTTATTCGTTTGCGAATCCGTTTACGGATGGCTTGTATGAGGTAACCGTTCAGGCGTTTAATACTCTTGGACAGGCTGGCCCGCTTAGTGATGGGTTGAAGTTCAATATTGGTGATCCCGTCATTCCTGCGGCACCAACGATTACTTCACCCGCGAATGCCGCAACCATCAACACTAACTTGCCAACGCTTACCTGGACTTCTGTTGCAGGAGCTACGGACTATGAAGTGTACATAGTCTCCGGTGGCAACGTTATCCGGGTTACGACTCCCGGGGCTGATGTTGGCAATGGAATGAGAGCCTACACCACCACTCAGGCACTTAGCGAAGGAACCGCTTCGGTCTGGGTTCGAGGAATCAACTTCCTGGGCACCGCCGGTGCCTGGAGCGCGCCGATCCGGTTTACTGTGAATGCCGTCGATCTGCCTGCGATTCCAAGAATTACTGCTCCGCTGGTTACTTCAACAATCAACGCCTTCCCCACGTTTGAATGGACATCCGGAGGCCCGAATGCCAGCACTTATCAGCTGTGGGTGGCCGCTTTGCGAGAAGGCACCGGCACTGCTCAGGTTCCTGCGGTTTATGATCGTGTGATTCACGTAACAGACTACAATTCGCTGAACTATACTCACTTCCGACCACTGGCCGAAAAACAGTACAAGGTTTGGGTGCGAGCATTTAATTCGGCGGGCGAAACCAGCGGCTGGAGTGCTCCTGCCAGCTTTGCAATCAGCATACCAACACCAGCTGTACCAGTTGTTGATCCGATTCCGAATACAGAAGACACAACTCCAACGTTCAGTTGGAAGACCAGCGGTGATGATTACACACCAGGAACGACGTTCCGATTGTGGGTGAACAATCTCAGCACCGGCCAGGCTCGCGTGATTGACGTCAGCGGTCTGACCACAACAAGCTATACGCCGACCATCCCACTCGATCAGGGGCGGCATGCTGTCTGGGTTCAGGCTACAAATGCATCCGGCGAAACCAGCGCCTGGAGCGAACGGATTATTGTGAACATTGACGTTCTGCCGCCTTCGCGGCCGACCGTTACCGGCCCGGTTGCGGCAGATGGAGCGATATCATCGGATATTCTGAATGAGTTTCCAACGTTTACATGGACAGCATCAAACAATGCAGTTCGTTATGAGCTTTGGGTGAATCATGTTGATTCCGGAACCAGCAAGGTTATTCACGAAACCGACCTGACGACAACCAGCTTCACTTCGACATTGGCGCTGCCTCAAGGGAATATTCGTGTTTGGGTCAGAGGTTACAACGTTGCGGATGAAGTTGGTGAGTGGAGCGTTCCGTTTACCTTCTATCTGGACGTTCCATCTCCAAGCGTTCCAACAATTGTTGCTCCAACTCCAAACGCCGTTGGAACGGTTAACGATGCGACTCCAACAATTGGATGGCAGACTTCTGTTCCCGGATCCACGTACGAACTTCAGCTTCAGGACGTGGCGACCGGCACAAATGTTGTGGATACAACAGGCATCGTTGCACAAACATATACCGTGCAGGAAACGCTGGGCGAACGACGCTATCAGGTTCGCGTACGATCCGTTAATTCCGTCGGTGAAAAAAGCGACTGGAGCACATGGTTTGCGTTCACCGTTGATGTTCCCAACGCGACAACGCCGATTGCCGTTGGCCCAACTGGTACGGTGACAACCAACAACGTTGGCTTTGTCTGGCTGCACTCATCGGACAGTGTTCGATACGAAATTCTTGTGCGAGACCTTCGCAACCAGGAAAATATTGTAATTCAAGTTGATACGTTTGATATTAATTCTGCTCAGGGAACTGCATCCTTCACCTCAAATTTGAAAGATGGCACGTATCGATTCTGGGTAAGAGCGTTCAATTCTCAGGGGACCGCCAGCAGTTGGAGCAACTCGCTGTCATTCATCGTTGATGACCGCACTGTAAGCCTGGAGAAATCTGAGTCAGAACTTGAGATTTCATTGGCTGCGATGAAGGTTGAGTTGCCTGAAATTCATGAATACGAAGTTGCCCCCGTACAGACAACGGATGAGTACGTTGTGCTGGATCAAAATCAGCACGTTGATACTTACGAAGTTGACGCCACTCAAAGCGCCGACTTGGCGACACCCGCCGATCAGGCCATTGAATCGTTGATGGCCGAAACCATCGATCCATCAGGCGTGTTCGGATTGCTGGACCGGAAGGACTCGTAGATAGCGGTGTCTGCGGGTCTACTTGGGCGGGATGCTGAAGTTTATGGCTTCAGGTTGCGAGTGGTTGACGACTTCACTTTGTTTTAAAGTTCATCCCAACAAGGGCTTCGCCCTTGACCCGGTGGCGTGGCACGCAGCAAGACGTGGCACGCTCGAATCGCCCAGCCGCTCCGTTGTCGCTACGGGCAACAGACGCGCACCGTACGCGCATCATTCAGCGTAAGACTCCAGCAAGGCTTCGCCTCAGACCATTCGAGCCACCGCTCAGAAACGCGACTAAGTCGCTCAGAAAACTTGACTCAATGTGAACTTGTTCCCTGCAATAAGTAGTCCAATTGCCAGCGCGGGCGATTCAGTTCGCTTGCC
>ERZ887851.893-NODE-893-length-27880-cov-6.306092_pt1 | contig 27880 bp, 27 predicted proteins | sample MGYA00521100_ERZ887851 | MGnify/ENA primary metagenome ERZ887851 (study PRJEB32303, sample SAMEA104408602) | aquatic metagenome | biome: Brackish water; feature: Pelagic; material: water | place: Baltic Sea | collected 2014-06-06T16:11:00 | depth 11,444 m ... | reverse complement strand
CGGCAGACAAACGCAGTCGTTTGCTCGGCCCCTGGCGCTTGGCGGGATGGTTAACCGGTGCCATTCCAGCGCTTTTTGGGGGGCGGGCGGTCTACGCCACGATCACCGCCGTTGAAACCTTCGTCGATCACCATTACCAGCAACAAGTCGATCACATTAAGCAGTTTGGTGCGCCGCCAGGGCTACTGTCCGTTATTCAAAAATGCCAAGCCGATGAGTGTCACCATTGAGATGAAGCGCGGGCGCTAGCCGGTCCCAAGCGCTTGCCAATGTTGTTACGGCTTTGGTGCGCAGGCGTCGGTGCCGGGTCGGCTGCCGCCGTGGTGCTTGCAAGACGAGTCTAAGCCGCTGACCAATGATGTTTTTGAGTTGAAGGTGTTTGGAGATGAGACAAGAAAAGGATGTATGTCCCTCATTTCTTGCTCTTGCTGAGGATTGCAGTCAATCCAGATGATGTCTTTCTATCTGGAACCCAGCTCTTAGCCACTTTCTACATTTTTCAGCACCAAGCTGCTGGTCGTTTGTCATCACCTCGCCGCTGTGTTTAGAAGAATCGAACCTTGCCAAGCGATCTTCCAAGCTATGTGGTTTTGGTTTGCATGGCGTCATAATGATTGAATTATCCTTCGTAGCAATCGTCACGCATTGATCAACTTGTAGCTCAACTGTTTTCGAAATTGTTGCTGGCAAACGCAGACCTAGGCTATTGCCCCATTGCTTTATGTTTTGTTTGGCGTTGTTCAAATGCCTCTCTAAGGCTGGCATCCGCAGATGCTTTGATGTCAGCCGCAATCCAGCGATGACTGATTTCAGATATGACGAGCATTTGGCAATGCTAATCGTGAAATCGGACAAGACATTTGCCGGTATCGATCAAAAGTCTTGCGGTTGTGTCAATTCGTACGATTGACCAATGGATCTATTTGGGTGACAAGCAATGGGGGCTTGCGATGTAGGAACGCAAGAGTATCTGGCGATCGTTTGCTTGGGATGATGGTTGGCGATTATTTGTCAAACTACCGAGCAGCAGTCTATGGTTGGCTAGACTAGCAAAAACGGACCCTTTTTTTCTCATGGTGGGCTGTCGTTTTGTTTGAATTTTGTCTGGCAGGCTACTCGTCTTTCGCAGTGCTTTCATCTGAACGAACACGTGCGTCACGCTTACTTTGAGCTTCTGCCTCTTTTTGGTCGCTTTTCGCTCCCATCTTGGTGAATTCAATCACGGTAAAAACCAGACCGATCACCATCATCGAAAAAATAAATATGGCCGGGTAGAGCAAATGTTCTGGGCTCATCGTTTTTGCCCCATCAAGGCACAGAGCTTGAAATAGATGCCGAAGGTGAAGATCGATGGAATCCAAATGGCCGTGAAGATGGCTTGATCCTGGTCTTTAACAACGAACCAAAGGTAGGCTGAAACAATAAAGGACAACATCACTGCAATGATGATGAAGAAGTCGGAACGCTTAAACATTTATATATCTCCCGCGATGATTTAGTCGTTAACGTAATCAGAAAAGCCATAACCGATCGCACTCAGCAAGCAACCACCGATCGCTACCGAACCAATGATGCGTATGCCGGAGGACAGCCCAAAAGAAAAAAGTTCCATGTCAAAAGCGCCTAACACGCCGAGAATCAAACCAACACAACCCAGCACAGCTAGGGTGTTACCGGCCAGAGCCATGAATCGGTAAACTGATCTTGGGATAAAGCTCGCCTTGGGCATGTCTACATCCAGAGTCGGTTGATGGTGCATGGCCATCCCTCGAAAATTAAAAAAATGCTCACTAATCTATCTGGAGCCACTGTGCTTTTTAAACCTGCGCTTGGATATTACACGGGGCAGGGGAAAATTGCTTAATTGGCACATGCCACAATGGTCTTTAGACGTGCCTGATGCAATGTCGAACCCCCCTATTGTTAGCCTTTAAGTAGGGTTCCAACGGTTTGTTATGAATGCAGCGCTGTCATTGACGCATTCTTCTATTTCAGCACCTAGAATAACGCTAGAAACAGTGAATCAATCCTATTGTGATGTGACCGCCATGACCCACCCACCCCAGCCCCTGATCGATGCCCAGAACTTATGCTTGCAATATGTCGTGGGTGACAAGCCCATCATGGTCTTGCAAGGGGCAAGTTTGCGCATTGCGTCAGGCACCACGGTGGCCATCACGGGCCCCTCAGGCTCGGGTAAAACGTCGCTTTTGCTTTTATTCGCGGGTCTTGAGCAAGCCGATGCTGGCAACATTGCGTTTGAGGGCGTTGATATAGGAGGGCTTTCGCGAGACGTGCGGGCTGATCTCAGACGTGATTCGATTGGTATCGTCTTCCAGAGCTTTCATTTGTTGCCTAGTCTGACGGCTTTAGACAATGTTGCCTTGCCATTGCAAATGGCGGGTGTGGCTCAAGCGCGTGAATTGGCCATCGACATGCTGCAAAAGGTGGGTCTCTTGGCGCGCGCGACTCACCGACCAAGCCAGCTCTCTGGGGGCGAGCAACAGCGTGTGGCGATTGCTAGGGCGTTGGTGCATCGGCCAAGTCTGCTGTTGGCTGATGAGCCAACCGGTAATTTGGACGACAAAACCGCTGGGTCTATACGCGATTTGCTGTTTCGTTTAAACCATGAACTGAATACAACGCTCGTGCTGGTGACTCATGACATGGCTTTTGCCACACGCTGTGACCGGGTATTGCGGCTTCACAATGGCCAATTGCTTGAAACACCGCCTGTCATCGGTGTAGAGGATAATGATGCTGTTCCTGCTTGATCTCGCTTGGCGCGACCTGAGAGCCAGCGGTCGAACCCTATGGGTTTTTGCGGCTAGTCTGGTTTTGGGGGTGTCATTGGTGGCCGCTGGCGGCGGGCTGCATCAACAAGTGTCTGATGCACTCAGTGCCGACGTGCGCCTCTTGTTTGGTGGTGATGTCGAACTTGAAACGCAGCAACCACTGGCGCGAGATGCGCGCCAGTGGTTGCGAGAGCGCGGCACCGTCTCTGAAGTCGTTGAACTACGAACCATGCTGGTCACTGAGGCGGGCCGTTCGCAACTCGTGGAATTGTTCAGTGTTGATGCGGCTTACCCGCTCTATGGGCAACTGGACTTGGCCCCGCAAGAGGATCTGCAAGCTTTGTTGATGTTGCAACAAGGACAGTGGGGGGCGGCGATTGACGGCGCTTTGGCACAACGCCTGGGACTTGCCGTGGGTGACCAGGTTTCGATCGGTGATCTGGTGTTGGTTGTGCGCGCGGTGGTCGTGCGTCAACCCGATCGCAGCTTACGAGCCGATTGGGGGGCCGCACCGGTTCTGATCGCCAAAGAAGGCTTGGCGGCCACTGGTTTGATACAGCCCTTTAGTCGGGTTGAGTATCGTTATCGGGTTCGTTTGGCTGACGCAGATACGGCAGATGCGCGCGCAGCTGGTCAATTCCGTGACGCTTTTGTTAGAACCTTTCCGTCGCTTGCGGTGGAGGTGCGAAGTTTTGATGAGCGAAGCGACCGGATGACAGCGGTGCTGAATCAAGTCGGTTCGGGACTCTTGCTGGTGGGGTTTTCTGCATTATTCATCGGCGGGCTGGGTGTCTTTAATTGCATCAAAGCTTATCTGGACGGCAAACTGACAAGCTTGGCGACCTTGCGCGCCATTGGGTTAAGGGACGCCCGCTTGGCGGCATACGTCCTTTTGCAGGTGTTTTTGTTGGCTGCTTTTTCCAGCGCCGTGGGGGCGTTGTTTGGCGTTGTATTGGCTGTGGGCGGTGCAAGCCTTGCGGCCGATCGACTGCCCATAGCATTGCTTCTGCTCCGTTTGTGGCAGCCGGCGGCCGTGGCGTGGTTGTTCGGGGTACTGACAGCTTGCACGTTTGCGTTACCGGCCGTGGGCCGCGCGCTATCCGTGTCGCCCGCTGCTTTGTTTCGCGGTCCTGAAGGTCAAGATTTACGATCATCCCGTCGGATCAAGCAAATAACGGCTTTGGTGGCTGTTGCGACCATTTCGTTGTTGGTTGCGGCGCTGCCTGACCCGCGGTTTGGTTTGGCGTTTGTGGGGGCGGTCACTGTTTTATTGCTACTACTTGATCTGATCACCCGTTTTTTGAAACGATTGGCTCAGCGGTTGCAAGGGTTGCGTGTGATCTCTTTGCCATTGCAGCTGGCCTTAGCGGGCTTGCAACAACCGCATTCACCCATTCGGGTGGCTTTGATTTCCTTGGGTTGCGCCCTGACGCTGCTGGTGGCTTGTACGCTGGTGGTGGTGGCTTTACTGCGTACGGTTAACGAGACCGTGCCTGCACAAGCGCCTGCGATGGTGTTCTACGATATTCAACCCGATCAGCTTGCGGTGCTCAACCACGTGCTGAAACAGTCGACTGACTTGATTGAAGTCAAGACAGCGCCCTTCGTGTTGGGTCGCCTAATCGGTGTCAATGGCGAAGAACTCTTGAATAGTGACGATATTGAACGCTTGCGTGAATCGCGTGATGAGCACAAGTTAAGCGATACCCGGGGTAATTTTGATGATGTGGTGGTTGAGCGCGGTCAGTGGTGGCGCCCGGACTACCAAGGGCCACCGCTGGTTGCGATGGAAGATCGTGAGGCCGATCAGCTCGGGTTAGCCATTGGTGATCGCCTGACCTTTGAAATCCTGGGGCAAACGCTAGAAGCCGAGCTGGTGGCGATTTATGCGCAACGCCGTGTGCAGGCCAGGCTATGGCTTGAGGCGATTTTTAGTGATGGCGCGCTTGACCCGTTTATTACCCGCTTTGTTGGGGCGGCTTGGTTGCCGGCTGACGAGGCACTTGGTTTGCAAGATCAATTGGCCCTTGTGGCCCCCAATATTGCGACCGCACGAACCGAATCTGTCCTGATTGAAACGCGGTCGCTTCTGGCTCAAGCCAGTGGTGGCTTGGTTGTGATCGCCGTGATCTGTTTGGCAGCGAGCTTGTTGGTTCTGGCCAGCGTGGTGGCTGCTAGCCGTACGCGCCAGATCTATGAGGCAACGGTGATGCACGCTTTGGGTGCGCGACACGCGCTCTTGGTTCGAGTGCTGATCTGGGAGTACGTACTAATTATGTTGGTCACTGCAGCGTTTGCGGTTTTGTTTGGCAGTGCACTCGCTACTTTGTTGCTTCAGTGGCGATTAGACATCAGTGCTGCTGGCCTTTATTGGACGGGATTTGTCACTGCATTTGGCGTCAGTGGCGTTTGTTTGGGGCTTGGCGCGCGTTATTTGCTGGGACAAATGCGACTAAACCCTGCCATGCTGTTGAGGACGGGGTGAGTGCTTGCGTTTTGAAACTGAACACTGGCATTGCCATGTTTGCGGTGATTTAATGCTGACATTGTCTTTTCTTTTAACCCTTGTATTTGGCTAACCATGAAAATCATTAACATTGTTGAATCCACCCGACCGATTAAATCGGATATCCGAAACGCTTATATTGATTTTTCCAAGATGACGCTAAGTGTCGTGGCGGTGGTCACTGATGTGGTGCGCAATGGTCGCCCGGTGATTGGATATGGCTTTAATTCCAATGGTCGTTATGGGCAGGGCGCGTTAATTAGAGAGCGATTTGTGCCCCGCGTGCTCGAGGCTGATCCGGCAGGCTTGCTTGACGAAACGGGCAAAAATCTGGATCCCCACAAAGTGTGGTCAACGATGATGATCAATGAAAAGCCTGGTGGCCACGGTGAGCGATCGGTTGCTGTGGGTACTATCGACATGGCGGTGTGGGATGCGGTAGCCAAGATTGAAGACAGGCCTTTGTTTGATGTACTAGCCCAACGCTATGGTGATGGTCATTACAACCCGAAGGTGTTTGTCTATGCTGCTGGTGGTTATTACTATCCGGGCAAAGACACCAATGGATTGATCAATGAAATGCACAGCTACCTTGACCGCGGTTACTCGGTGGTGAAGATGAAGATTGGTGGTGCGAGTTTGGCGCAAGACTGTGAGCGTATTGAGTCGGTGCTAAAGATTCTTGGTCCTGGCCAGCAATTGGCGGTGGACGCCAACGGTCGTTTTGACCTTAAAACGGCGGTTGCATACGCCCAAGCGCTGTCAAAGTACCCTTTGTTTTGGTACGAAGAAGCGGGCGATCCATTGGATTTTGAGATTCAAGCTGAGCTTGGCAAGGTCTATGCTGGCGCTATGGCGACCGGTGAAAACCTCTTTTCTATGCAAGATGCGCGTAATTTGATTCGGTATGGCGGCATGCGCCCAGACCGTGACTGGTTGCAGTTTGACTGCGCCTTGAGCTATGGCTTGGTCGAATACCTGCGCACTCTGGAAATGCTCAAAGAACACGGTTGGTCACCCACACGCTGCATTCCACATGGTGGCCATCAAATGTCGCTGGCGATCGCCGCGGGTCTGGGCTTGGGTGGCAATGAAAGTTACCCCGATTTGTTCCAACCCTACGGTGGATTTCCCGATGGGGTCAAAGTGATTGATGGCTACGTGACCTTGCCCGAGCTGCCGGGCATCGGTTTTGAGGGTAAAACCGATCTCATCACGGCCATGCGCGAGGTGGCGGCCTAGGGCGTCTTGTCAGCTACTTTTTTGGCTGACCCGTCATTGACCCCGTCTGGGCCTTATCGCTTCCAGTGTGGTTGTCCAAGTGCCAGGCGCAAGATGTCACTCGCCCCTTCTGTTGGCTTTTGCGTGTTTTGGTAATGTTTATATCAATGGTTTCATTTGCGTGGGTCTATGATGACTCGGGGTCATTAAGGCCGTGTTGGCCGGTGACTAAGACGGACATTGTTAGGGTATACCTTTGCTTAAAATCAGTTTGTCAACAATCATCTTGCAAGGGCTTGCAATTGATGAGAATATCGCTTTTGGTTTTGTCCAAAGACCGCGCTCAATTAAACAAACCAGTCGAAACCGCCCCATACATACCTTGTGTTTCGTTGGCGAACGAATGTCGGCTTTGAACCGGGCATATGCGAATGCAAAAGCCAGACCATTTTGAATGTCATTTGATATTCAACCTTTTCAACAAATGAAGGGAGACAGCATGGATAACAAGAAACGTTCGTTTACGAAGGCTTTGATCGCCGCTCCAATGTTGGCAGCACTGCCATGGGCAAGTGCCATGGCACAACAATCAGCGGCATGGCCCAAGGGCAATGTCAAATTAATCGTACCTTTTGGTGCGGGCGGATCGGTTGATCGCTTCTCGCGCGGTTTGGCCGCGTCTTGGAAAAATCTCTTGGTGGCGCCTCTATGGTTGTCGAGAACCGTGGTGGTGCGGGTGGTCTGCTTGGCGCACGCACGTTTGTTGGTGCACCCAAAGACGGTTCGGTCTTGTTCGCGGGTATTCAACCCACCTTGAGTATGAATATCGTGTCTCAGGGCGCTGACTTCAAGCTTGATGATTTTGTGTTTGTGAACATCGAGCAGCGTGATTACTCATCAATCACGGTGCCTGCCGGCTCCAAATATAAAACCATTGAAGATTTGGTCAATGACGCTCGCGCTAATCCGGGTAAGTTGAAAATTTCCATGGTACCTGGGTCAGGTACTTATCTCTTTGGGTTGGCTTTCATCAAAGCGTTAAAGCTAAATGTCAATGTGGTCACTTTCAACGGTGGTGGCACTCAGCGCACCGACTTGCTTGGCGGTCACAGTGATGCCATGGTGGCCTCGGCCTATGGCGACATGGTGTTAGGCGATAAGGTTCGTGTTTTGGCTGTTTCTTCTCGAGAGCCATTCCCGGGCTGGCCTAACGCGGTGCCTATCACCAAGGCTTATCCTAATATCAAGATCCCACCCATTGGTGATAACCGCTTTATTGCTGTCTCAAGAGAATTTGCAGATAAAAATCCTGAGGCTTTCGCGGCGATCGTTGCCAGCTATGCCAAAAACTTTAATAGCCCCGAGTATCAAGCTTATATGAAGAAGCAAGGCTCGACCATTATTTCGGGTTATCGTGGTCCTGAAGAGTCGACCAAGATGGTGCGCGAGCTGCATGACGTGGTCGTCGAGTTTAAGGACGCACTGCAAGGCAAGTAAGCCAGCGCTTTGTTTTAGGGTATACCGGTTGTCATCGCATCGTTGGCAGCCGGTTATTTGGTTTGGTTGCTAGGGGAAGCGGTAATGGGTTTGATGCCAGCCATTAAAAAAGTGACTTCCGAAATCGTCGTATTGCTATTGATTTTTGGCTTTAGCGCTGACTACTACTTTGAAGTTTCGGCACTGCCGTCTCGCACGATCAATTTGTTATTGATTCAGCCTGTTTTTATGGTTATCGCCATTTCAACGATTGCCCTGATATTTATAATGGTAAGAGATGCCTTGCGTTCTTCGGCGACAAGTGTATCGGTTCAAAGCTCACCCACCAAAGACGTCGTTGCAGCTGCACTTTCTGACAGTTCTGCTGGGCCAGTTGATCCTCATTTCATTAAAAATGGCATAGCCTTCGGTGTTTGCACCTTGGCGTATGTGTTGCTACTTGACCGCCTGGGCTTCATATCGTCTTCGCTTTTATATCTGTCGATCCTTATTTATCTTTTGGGTGGCCGCTCTTTCTGGTTGACAGTGGTTCTACCGATTGCAGTGGTTGGCTTTCTTTACGTCACGATGTCGATCTTGTTGAAGTTTCCCTTGCCGCAAGGCTTTTTGATCTAGCGGTGCTGTGTCCTTCCTCTAGGGTCGTGATCTATGGTTGAGTTTTCTTCTTTATGGGCTGGCATCACGCTTTTGGGTGACTGGCAAGTCATCTTGATGATGGTGCTCGGCCTGTTGTTCGGGATTATCACAGGGGCGATACCGGGATTCAGCACACCATTGGCTATCAGCGTGATGTTGCCGGTGACATTCAGCATGGAGCCACTGGCCGCCATCGTCTTTCTGACCTGCATATACGCGGGCGGTAACTTTGGCAGTTCCATTTCAGCCATATTGATCAACATACCAGGTTCGCCACAGGCGATCGTCACGGGATTAGATGGTTATCCCATGACGCGCCAAGGCCGTGGTAACGAAGCGCTCGGCTTCGCGGTGGCATCCTCGGCTGTTGGAAACTTAATTGGTGCGATCTTTTTGATTTTGATCATGCCGCTGCTGGTGAAGTTTGCCCTGAGTTTTGGGCCGCCCGAATTGTTTTTGGTGGGTGTGATTGGGTTGACCGTGATTGCGAGCTTGCATAAAAGTTTTCTAAAAGCCGCCATTGCCGGTGCTTTTGGTGTTTTATTGGGAACCATTGGCATGACTGCGGCTGGTTCAACACGGGGGACTTTAGGGTTTTACGAGCTACTTGACGGCGTTCCACTGATTCCGGCCTTGATTGGCTTGATCGGCTTTTCTGAGCTGTTTTTGATGTTGCAGCGAACCTATGTCGCGGGTAGTGCGGCCTCGAATGCGAGCCAAGGCAGGCAGGACTTAACGCAGTTACTGCGTGGATTTAAACAAACCTTTCGACATCCTTTCACGCTACTGCGTGCCAGCACGATCGGTGTTTTGATTGGCGGTTTGCCTGGTGCCGGCGGTACTGTTGCCAGTGTGGTGAGCTATAACGAAGGACGTCGCTATTCTAAAAACGGTGCTAATTTTGGCAACGGTGAGCCTGAAGGCGTGATTAACGCCGAGGCCGCCAACAATGCCTCAGAAGGTGGCGCGTTGGCTTTAATGCTTTCTTTGGGCATCCCGGGTGGTTTGGCAACCGCGGTGCTGATTGGCGGCTTCATGCTGCAAGGTTTGATTCCAGGTCCGCGATTGTTTTTAGACAATCCTGCGCTGCTTTATGGCGTCATGAGTGCGCAAGTGTTTGCCTCATTCATGCTCTTGTTCTTTGGACTTTTGGTGTCGTTTTATGCCGCCAAGATCATTCAGGTGCCAACGGTTGTTTTGATACCGCTGATCGCTTTGTTCTCAATTGTCGGCACATACGCGGTTAAGTTATTGATGTTTGATGTTTACATCATGTTGGTCTTTGCTGCGTTTGGCATTGTCTTGCGTAAGTTCGACTACCCGCTCATAGCTGTCATTCTTGGGTTGATATTGGGCCCCATTCTGGATGGACAACTGATGCGTACCTTTCAGGGCGCTGGTGAGCTATCGCTTTCAATTTTCTTGAATCGTCCGATGAGTTTGCTTTTGCTGGGTATTCTTGCGCTCAGCCTCTTACCCCTCATGATTCGTTTGGTTCGAGGTCATTTGAAGAATAAGGAGACAGTCGATGGGTAAGGACATGCTGACCGTATATTGGCAGCCTGGTTGTTCCAGTTGCCTTAACCTTAAAGAGCATTTGACCCGACACGGGGTAGCGTTTGAATCGGTGAACGTACGTGATGATTCGGCAGGTTTCGAGGCGCTAGCCAAGCTTGGGGTTCGGCAAGTACCGGTGTTGGCCAAAGGTGATCAGTGGTGCGATGGGCAGATGATTTCGCAAGTCAATGTTTTGGCGGGTATTGCTGATCAAAGCTCAGGCAAACTACCGCCAGCCGAACTCGCCGAACGAATGGCTGGCTACCTGCCCGTCCTTAAGGCCTATGTTTCGCAATTACCAGCCGATCGCTTTGATGAGCAGCTGCCTGGTCGACCACGCAGCTATGGTAATTTGGCGTGTCACTGTGCGGAGATCATTGATTTGTTTCTGAAGGTGTTGCAAGACAAGCACCCGTTGGTGTTTGATGACTATGAACACCCCACACCGCCTGAGCACGATAATCCAGAAAAGCTCAGCCAATATGTCTCGCAAGTCTCTGAACGATTGACACGATGGACCCAAACCGGATTGCCCAAACAGGATTTCGACATGGTTGCGAAAGTCTATTATGGAACGCCAACTGTGCATGAGTTTATGGAGCGCACGGCCTGGCACTCGGGCCAACATTTAAGGCAGCTCAATATGGTTTTGATCAATAAATTAGGCCTAAAGCCAGAGCCCGGGTTGTCGGATACGCTTTTTAAAGGCCTGCCAATGCCTCAATTGGTGTGGGACGATCAGTTGAGTTTTTAAGTGTTTTTGTAATAAAGGTCCCAGCAACCGACGCAATATCGGCAGGGGCCAACGATTTGGGGATAGAGGTAATGGACATGAGTCAGGTTTTTGATGATGTGGCGCAGCCCAAGCCTTGGCTTGCTGAAGACATCAGAAAAAATACGCAGTGGATCAGGACCGTGACTGAGGCAGAGAAAGCGGGATTGCGTCAAGGGTTATCGGCTTTTTTAGCCAATGAGAAGCCACTTGAAGAGGCCAGCGGCGAGGATTTCCCGTTTGAAGGTGTTAAGCAACTGATCCAGGATATCCACGAGCAGTTGTACAAAGGTTTTGGATTGATTGTGCTGAAGCAATTTCCCATCGAAGGCCTTGATGAGGCATCCATCAAAAAGCTTTATTGGGGGTTTACCAACCATTTGGGTGTGCTCAGGCCGCAAGGCAAAAATAGCGCTTTGATCAATCATGTCAAAAACGCCGGTGGCGTTTATCGGGCCGCGGGTGGCCGAGGCTACAATACCAATGCTGAATTGGACTTTCATGTGGACTTTGCTGACTATGTGGGGCTGTTATGCATTCAAGACGCAAAGTCTGGTGGCATCAGCAAGGCTTGTTCCTCAAGGGCCTTGTTTGAAACCTTAAAGCAGCAAATGCCAGAATTGGCCCAAGCGCTTCAGACGCCGCTTTACTACTCGCGTCAAGATGAACACGCGGCAGACGAGTTGCCGTTTTACGCAACACCAGTGGTGGCCTTTGAGCAAGGCTGGTTTAGCTGTCGCTATACGCGCAACCACATCCGCTATGCGCACCGCCACGAGGGTGCAAAAGCGCCCAGTCCGATTCAAGACGCCGCCATGGATTGGATTGATCAGGCCGCCCAATCGGACGAATTTACCTTTGACATGCGGTTGGTGCCGGGTGATTTTCAAATTCTGAATAACCATGTGATTTTGCATTCACGCACGGCTTACGAAGATTATGATGAGCCCGAAAAAAAACGCAGTTTGTTGCGTGCTTGGATTGCCACGCCAAACAGTCAGCCACTGTCACCCTTGATGCAAAAGGCTTTCCATGATCACCGGGCTGGTGCTGTTCGTGGCGGTATCAAGGGTCAAGAATATGACAAAAAAAAACAGGATTACACCCTCAAAGCGGCCGCCTTTCACGCCATGATATGCGACTGACATGAGCACGCAAACCCTACTCGATAAGCTTTGGTCTGCGCATGTGGTTGATAGCCGAAGTGATGGCAGCGACTTGTTGTATGTTGATCGGCATTATGTGCATGATGCCTGTTCGCAAGGCTTTGATTTTTTGGATCAAGCCGCCCTGCCTATTCGTCGACCTGATCTGACCTTTGGTATGGAAGATCATTACATTGCTACCCGATCAGGGATTGATCGATCAGACAAAGTTATTTCCTTGAGCGGGGTCTTGGCTTCAAACGCTCAAAAGCATGGCTTTAGCAGTTACGGTCAAGGTTCGCCAAGCCAAGGTATTGTGCATGTGGTGGGTCCGGAGCTTGGGCTCACGTTGCCAGGCAGTTTAATCGTCTGTGGTGACAGTCACACCGCCACGCATGGTGCGTTTGGTAGTTTGGCCTTCGGTGTTGGTGCTACTGAGATTGCCCACGTGTTGGCCACACAAACCATCTGGCAAAAAAAACCCAAAGCCATGCGCTTGCGCCTTGACGGCCAATTGGGGCTAGGGGTGACGGCCAAAGACCTGATTCTTTATTTGATCGGTCAGATTGGTGCTCGCGGCGGCACAGGGCATGTTATTGAGTATGGCGGTTCGGCAATCGCCGCCTTGTCAATGGAGGCGCGCATGACGATCAGTAATATGTCAATCGAAGCGGGTGCGAAGGCTGGCATCATTGGGTCTGACACCACGACGATAGTCTATCTTCAAGACCGACGTTTCATGCCAGCGGGTCAAGAGGCTCTTCGCGCGCAACAAGCTTGGGGTGATTTGACGTCTGACAGTGATGCGCTGTTTGACCATGATCAGTTGCTAGACGTTTCGGCGCTTGAGCCCACGATCACATGGGGTACATCGCCACAAACGGCTGTGGCTATCACGGGTTGTGTTCCTGCACTTGATACCCAGGATGCTGCCGCACGTGAGCAAATGCAAGCGATGATGGCGTACATGGGATTGACACCACAAAAGCTGATGCAAGAAATCGCTGTTGACCAGGTCTTTATTGGTTCTTGTACCAACAGCCGCATAGAAGACTTGCGATTTGCAGCCATGGTGGCTCAAAAGGGTCGCGCCAAAGTGCCCACGCTGGTTGTACCGGGGTCGGTCAGCGTCCAAAAGCAGGCGCAAGAAGAGGGTTTGGATCAGATCTTTAAGCAAGCCGGGTTCGAATGGGCTACCCCAGGGTGTTCCATGTGTGTGGCCATGAACGGTGACTTGGTGGCCCCAGGCAAGCGCTGTGTGTCGACCTCAAACCGCAACTTCATGGGTCGTCAGGGACAGGGCAGTCGCACACACTTGGCCAGTCCCTTGACAGCAGCTGCCAGCGCGTTGACAGGGCGTTTGACCGATGTCAGGGAGATTTTGTGATGCGTTTTGAAGCCGTTAATCATTTGCAAGGCCCCTGTTACTCATTGCCCATCGACAACATCGATACCGATCAAATCATCCCGGCCCGATTTCTTCATCGCTCGCGTACCGAGGGATTTAAGGGGTTGTTGTTTCATGATTTTTTACAGCAGCAAGAACAATGTGTCGCCACTGAGCTGCAATGGGTTCATGCCGAAAGTGCTGGACCTAAGATGTTGATGGCGGGTGAGAATTTTGGTTGTGGCTCATCGCGTGAGCATGCGGTCTGGGCCTTACTTGATAATGGCTTTAAGGTCATTATCGCCAAAAGCTTTGGTGACATCTTTTACGGTAACGCAACCAATAATGGTCTGTTGCTGATTCGCTTGACCGATACTTGGCCAGTGGTTTTGCAAAGCTTGGCACAAGACCCAAGCGTTTCGGTCAAGCTTGATGAACAAACACTCACCACGGCCGATCATTACGTGCATGCCTTTGCCATGGATGAGTTTTTTAAAAATATGCTGCTTAAAGGTGCGCAGGAGATTGACATGACCTTGCGTCTTGGTGAAAAGATTGCCGCTTTTGAGCAAACACAGGCGCAGCGGTTTCCTTGGTTGCAACAGCCCACCGCCCGCATTTAACTTCAAAGGAGAATTGAACATGAATCGCAAAGCATTCGCAGACAAGATTCGACGCAAGGAACTGATCGTGGCGCCTGGCATTTACGACATGATCTCTGCCCATTTGGCTGACCAAATGGGTTTTGATGCGCTTTATGTCACAGGTTACGGGACTGTTGCCTCACATTTGGGTCTACCCGATGCCGGTATTGCCACCTATTCGGACATGATTGAGCGAATATCGCGTTTTTGTGACATGACCCATACGCCGGTCATTGCTGATGCTGACACGGGCTATGGTGGGCTGTTGAATGTGGCACACACGGTTAAAGGCTATGAAAAAGCAGGCGTGTCGGCCATTCAAATCGAGGACCAACAGTTTCCTAAAAAGTGTGGGCACACCCCCAATCGCCCCGTGGTGCCAATCGCTGAGATGGTGCGTAAGATCAAAGTTGCCTGTGACGCACGTACCGATCCCGACCTTTTGATCATTGCTCGCACCGATGCACGCACAGGTTTGGGTTTGGACGAAGCAATTACGCGGGCGCAGGCCTACGCTGAGGCGGGCGCTGACGTGTTGTTTGTTGAGTCGCCTGAGTCGATCGAAGAAATGACCAAAGTCTGTCAGTCATTGGATAAACCCTTGTTATCCAACATGGTGACAGGTGGCAAGACCCCAGTGTTGCCAGCCGAGGAACTAAAAAAAATGGGTTACACCATTGTGATTCATCCAGCAGCTGGCTTTTTGTCATGTGCGGCTGGTTTGGCGCAAGCCTATGGCGACCTGAAGAAAAATGGCACCGTGACCGAGGCAACACCGATGTATAAGTTTGCTGACTTTAATCAAATGATTGGCTTCCCAGAGGTCTGGGCATTCGACAAGAAGTACGCTGAAGACTGAGCCACAGTCGTCGCGTGAAAATAACGGCATCACAAACCGTTACTGTTGGTTTTGCGAAGAATTAACCGAACTGGGACACGAATGTGTTCTGGTTTGTCGCTATTGCCTGACTTGATTTGTTTAAAGGCATTGGTGACGCAAGCCTTCGCCGTCACCCCCAATATCTTGGTGCAGGATTGTTCGCCAACACGGGCTGCTAGGCTGCGGTCCAGCCGCCGTCAACGACGATGGCACTGCCGGTGATCATTCGTGCTGCCGGGCTGGCTAAAAATACCACGGCGCCCATCAAGTCTTCAGTGCTGACCAATTCGCCTAATGCAATCTTTGCCAGTACCGAAGCTTTGAAGGTTTCGTCTTCGAACATGCGCTTGGTCATGTCTGTCTCAACAAATGTCGGGCAGATGGTGTTGACGCGGATTTTCTCGGCACCCAAGTCCCAAGCCAATGCTTTGGTCAGGCCTTCTACACCGTGTTTGGTCGCACAATAAGCCACGCGATTGATGGCGCCGACCAAACCCATTTGAGAGGAAATGTTGATAATACTTGCCCCTTGCCCATCGGTTCTGGCTTGTCGGGCGAAGGCGCGACAGATGTGCAGGACTGATGCCAGATTGAGTCTGATCAGGTCGTCGATGTCTTGGTTTGAGGTGTCTCTGATGTGTCCTGGTCGGTTGGTTCCCGCATTGTTGACCAAGATATCAAAAGGTGCATGAGTTTCAAATAAAGCATTCACGGCAGGGGTGTCAGTGACATCAAGCGCGTGCGTGGTGATGTTTACATTGGGCGCATGTCGTCTAACATCTTTAGCCGCCTCGTCCAAGGCGATGGCGTCACGCGCGACCAGCAAGACATTGGCACCACTTTGTGCGAGCGCATTGGCACAGGCCAGTCCTATACCGCGACTCGCGCCAGTCACAAGGGCTTGTTTGCCATCAATTCGCATACTGGGTAATTTCACGGGCACTCTTCCTTTGACTATTGATTGGGTGTTGCTGAGCCCACGGGCGCGGGTTCGTACCAAGGCAGGTCGGGTTGGTGGCCATAACGGCGTAAGCGCAGATTGGCCTGTTCGCCGTGGCCAGCAAAGTTCTCCATGTGACACAGACGTGAACCAATCTCACCCATCAAAGCCGATGCTTCGTCGGTAGTGACACGTTGGTATGTGCAGGTTTTTAGGAATTTTCCAACCCATAACCCACCGGTATAACGCGCTGCACGCTTGGTGGGCAAGGTATGGTTGGTGCCAATGACCTTATCACCGAATGATACGTTGGTTCGTGCACCCAGAAACAGGGCGCCGTAATTGGTCATATTTTTGAGAAAGTAGTCAGGGTCTTTGGTTAGCACTTGTACGTGCTCAAAGGCCAAATCGTCTGCGGTTTGCACCATTTCATCAATGTCGTCGCAGACAATCACTTGGCCGTATTTTTCCCAAGCTTCACGCGCAATACCGGCCGTGGGTAAAATTTTAAGTTGGCGCTCAACTTCTAAGATTGTCTCTTCTGCCAACTGTTTCGAGGTGGTCAGTAATATGGCGGGTGAATTGGGCCCGTGCTCAGCTTGACCCAACAAATCAACGGCGCACATTTGCGCATCGTTCGTTTCATCGGCAATGATCAATGTTTCGGTTGGACCGGCAAATAGGTCAATGCCAACCCGACCATAAAGCTGGCGTTTGGCTTCAGCGACAAACATGTTGCCTGGACCCACCAGCATGTCGACAGCAGGAATGCTTTCGGTACCGATGGCCATGGCGGCCACAGCTTGTACGCCACCAATCACCAAAATTCGGTGAGCGCCTGCCATATGCATGGCGCTCACAATCGCGGGATGGGCTTTGCCTTGAAAGGGTGGTGCGGTTGCCGTGATGTTGGCGACCCCCGCCACATTCGCTGTCAGCACGCTCATGTGGGCTGAGGCGATCATGGGGTATTTGCCGCCAGGCACATAGCAGCCGACCGCATTCATGGGGATATGGGTGTGACCGAGAACCACGCCGGGCATGGTTTCAACTTCTAAGTCCTGTAGTGTTTGGCGTTGGCGTTGTGCAAAGTTACGGATTTGCGTTTGTGCAAACGCAATGTCTTTCAATTCCTGGGCGGTCAGTTGCTGCATTGCTGCATCAATATCGTGTTGGTTAAGTTCAAATTTTTCAGGTGTCCAACCATCAAACTTTTCAGACCACGCCCGCACGGCGCTGTCACCGTGTTTTTGAACGTCTTCAATGATCTGGCTTACCGTCGCACTGACTTTTTGATCGATGGTGTCAATCGTGTCTTGATCTTGCCCTTTCTTCAGGTAACGAATTGCCATGGTTTTTGCCTCAATTGATGGTGCTGTTTGTTGCTGTGCGCGGCGTTTGTGCCTTGCTTATCAATCACAAGGTTAGCGAAGGTCCCCCCGAATTGCAAAGCCTTGCAAAAAAATCTGGGTTGGTGGCGTCAGCTGGTGATCAATACGGCAGGTTTTATTTTAATCGGGATAGCATCTAACAATTCGGCTCAAATGAAAATCACAAAAGACGTGCAAATTATCATAATAAGCTTTGGTTAGTCACATCGACGCGTGCGCAACCGTTCAACAAAGGTGAGCCCAGGGATCGAATCACGCGTTTTGACAAAATATAGGCGCTGCTTAAGCATCGTGGGCTTTAAGTTCAAGCCGTTTCGTGCGCGTTGGGTGGCCAGCGAGCGTTGGCATCCGGAGCAGGTGGGTCAGTATTTGCCTTGCGGCAGCTATCAGTTTGATGTGCCTTACAGTGAGGTCTGGGAATTGATTCAAAGTATTTTGAAGCAGAGCCCAGATGTTGACCTTCTCGCGCCACTGGCTTTACGCGAAAAGGTCGCGGGCCTGATTGACAGCATGCGTTTGTCTTATCGCTTGTGATGTTTGTGATTTGGGTTGCCAGCCGTTTTAAATTCAAGCGCGCGAATGACGGGCAATTGGCGATAGAATGGCCTATGTCGATGTGCGAGGACACGCAATGAAATTGCCTGATTACTACGCCACTCTAGGCGTTGAAAAATCCACGAGTGCCGAAGACTTGAAGAAGGCTTTTCGTCGCCTCGCCCGAAAATATCACCCCGATGTCAGCAAAGAGCCCGATGCCGCTTCAAAAATGACGGCACTAAATGAAGCCAATGATGTGTTGTCTGATCCAGAAAAGCGCAAAGTCTATGACCAGATTGGGCACGAGGCCTGGGCCAAGGGTGCACGTAGCGTAGACGATATCAGACCACCACCCAGTTGGAATCCGGGGTTTGATGGTGCTGGTACCCAGTCAGGTTTTGGGCAAGATCGCAGCGAGTTTTTTGAAGAAATGTTTGGGCGTGCTGCGCAAGAAAGGTCCCGGCATCAGTCTCATCGTTCGGGACAAGGTCCCGGGCGCTGGGACGGACAAGACCAACACGCTGACATCTCTTTAACACTGGCCGAGGCATTTAATGGCGCCAAGCGGGCTTTGCAGCTTGGTGGTTATGAGATCAATGCCAATGGCGAGGTGTTGCCGCAGAATCGAGCCCTTGAAGTCTCCATTCCTGCCGGTGTCGCGCAAGGACAGTTGATTCGTCTTTCTGGACAAGGTGGGGCTGGATTTGGTGGTGGTAAATCCGGTGATCTTTATTTAAGAGTGCACATCGAGCCGGCTGACGGCTATCACGTTGACGGTCGCGATATCACCATGTCAGTTTATGTGGCGCCATGGGAGGCCGCTTTGGGTGGCGAAGTTGAAATAAAGACCTTGGCGGGATCTCTGGTGGTCAATGTGCCGGCAGGATCAACAGCCGGGCGTCGTTTGCGATTGAAAGGTAAAGGCATTCCAGCAGGTCGTGGTGCAACCACGGCTGGCGACTTGTACATAGAACTGAAGATTGCGGTACCCAGTGCAGTGACCGAGCAGCAGCAACAAGCTTGGCAGGCACTGGCCCAAGCCTACCCGGGGTTTGAACCCCGCGAACGTTGAAATGGGAAACGCCAACATGACCCAAGAACGAACTTTTGATCCTTTGCAGCCCCAGCTTTTAGAGGGCGAAGTCCTTCGTGTGGAAGAGATGGCTCGCCTGTGTTGTGTTACGACTGAATGGTTGCAGGCGCGTATCGAACAAGAAGTGGTCCATGCGGTACACCGCGACGGCGCATATTACTTATCGAGTGCGACCGTGATTCGTGTGCAACAAGTCGCCAAAATCGAACAGACTTACGACGCTGATCCTCAGTTGGCCGCACTGGTGGCCGACTTGGTGGAAGAAGTGCAGCATTTGCGTCAACAATTAAAGCGTTAAGGGCATTCATTTTCACTCAATCGATCAGCCGCCCGTTTTCATAAAAGGGGTAGGGCCCATCGAATGAGTCGACGTAGGCCATGTGGTTCACGATTGATTGGCCTGGTATTGCCGTCAACATACGGTAGGCGCCAGGCTCGAGTAGCCAACGAGATGGGCCGTCTGGCATTAAGTCCAAAGCGACTTGATGCGCAGGTGATGGGGCGATGCTGGCAACGGTGTGCGCGTATTGAATGCTGATTGGCCGGTGCACGTGACCACAAATGATATGTTGAATGTTTTTGTGTTGCGCAATTAATTGCTTAAATGAATCATTGCCCACTTTTAAGTTTTGTTGATCCATGTGGTGAATGCCTGTCAAGAAGGGCGGATGATGCATGGCGATGACCACTGATCGGTCTTTGTTTAGGTCGAGCACATGGCTCAACCAAGCCAATTGATCAGCCGCCAATTCCCCATGGCTGGCATTTTTGACTGAAGTATCAAGGGCAACAAGACTGATCGACCCAATGTCAACACAGTATTGGATTGGCCCTTGCGTGCCTAAATAACTATGACTTGAAAAGACTTCTCTCAAATGAACGGGGTGATCGTGGTTTCCAGCTAATAGGTAGACAGGCATGGATAAAGGTTCGAGCAACTTCGCCAAGTGTCCATATTCCTCAACCCGTCCAAAATCAACCAAGTCACCGGTGATCACAACAGCTGAAATGTGTTCTTGTCGGTTGCTTATGGATTGAATGGCTTTTTTTAAATAGGCAGCCGTATCAATTCGACGGTATGTCAGTTGACCCGGCTGACGAATATGAAGATCTGACAGCTGCACAAAAACTGTACTCACAGAGATTCTCCGAAAGGAAGTAGATTGCTTGGGTCAATGGCAATAGAGACTGAGTCACCGACCTGCCAAGGCACATCGCCATGGCAATCAACGAGAACAGGGGGTTGATTGGGTAGAGAAACAGTGAGTTGAACCTTATCTCCCAAAAATACTCGGGTCGAAACAACGCCGGGAGCGCCCGGAAGGTGGGGTGGTTGTATCGAAAGGTGTTCAGGTCGCACCATAAGTATTGAACCGTGTGACACGGGAACTGGCATGCTAAATGTATCGAAAGACAGGACCCCTTGCGCGGTTTGTTCTGGGGAGCGCGTGATTCGATTCACCCGACCAAGAAAGGCTGCCACAAAGGGATGTGTGGGTTGGCGATAGAGCGCTTCTGGTTTACCAAGTTGCACGATCTGACCACTTTGCATCACAGCCATTCGATCGGCGATGGCCATGGCTTCTTTCTGATCATGCGTGACATACACCGCTGTGATGGAAAGCCGTCGCAACAATTGTCCAAGTTCGTCGCGCAGGGACTCTTTGAGTTTGGCGTCAAGCGCCGTCAGGGGCTCGTCTAAAAGCAGCACTTTGGGTTCGGCTGCAACCGCACGCGCCAAAGCGACCCTTTGTCGTTGGCCACCAGACAGATCAGTGGGACGTTTATGCGCATGTTCTTGCAGTTGTACCAAGTCCAATAGGTCACCCACAACTTTTCGCTGACGCGTTTGATCCACCCCGCGGACTTTTAATCCGTAGCCAATATTGGCAGCAACCGAAAGGTGAGGAAATAAAGCGTAATGTTGGAACACCATACCCACTTGGCGCTTTTCAACGGGCAGACTGGTGACGTCACGGTCATCGAACCGAATGCAACCACCTTTATCGACCGTTTCAAGCCCGGCGATGATGCGTAAAAGTGTGGTCTTGCCACACCCTGATGGGCCTAGAAGAGCCATGATCTCGGCAGGCTCAATGGTCAGATTTGTCGGCAATAAGCCCCGGGTGCCATCAGCATATGTTTTTGCGGCGGCCTGGATGTTGACCGAAACGGCGCTAGTTTGCATATTTTTTTTCAAGAAGATGGGTGCACCATTGCAATAACCAAAGCATGGGAAGCACCACGATAAAAAAGACCAAGGTATAAGCAGAGCCAACCTCAAGGCGCATTGAGGCATAGCTATCTGCTAGACCGACGGGTAAGGTGCGAGTCAATGGGGTATGCAACATCCAAGTTAAGTTAAATTCGCCAATTGACAACGTGAAAACCATCAGGCTGCCTGCTGCAATGGCCGGTAAAACGGCTGGTACCAAAATACCCAAAAATCTTTGCCGAAAGTTAGCGCCAAGTGTTTTGGCGGCTTCATCCATTGCCACTAAATCTGGCCTTTGAAAGGCTGCTGTGACGGTTCTCACCAGAAACGGTAAGGTAAAAATCATGTGCCCCACCAAAATAAAACTGTAACTTTGCCGGAAATCGCGCAACGTGCCGTAAGCCAGTATTAAGGCCAGGCCCGTGGCAAGACCTGGAACGGCCACTGGCAATGTGAGAATTTCTTCAAATGTCTTCGCCCAACGAGAGGGATTTCGGGCCAGCGCGTAGGCTGCGGGCACACCAATTAATATATTGCCAATGACACAAGCCACCGCAATGGCAATTGACCACACAACGGTTTGCCCATAAACCGAGATGACTTGCTCGAGCCAGCGCAGCGTTAATCCGCTAGCCAATCCCTGACTGTAGTTGTTAACGAGAGCGGCCGTGGTGGACAAAACCATCGGTGTGAGCATGAAGATAGCAACGATTGCAGTGATGAGGGCCAGACCGGGAGATTGCGTGCGTCGAGTCATTGACTGGCAACCCCAGCAACAGTTTCCTTACGGCGCGTTAAAAAAAGCGCAAACCAAGTAAATAAACCAAGGGTGATGGACAAAGAGGCTGCCAGTGTAAAGTTCGCAAAATTAGTGAACTCAGAATAGATCGTGATGGGTAGAACTTCGAACTGGCTTGATAGCGTGAAGGCGGTGCCAAAAGCCCCCATGGCAGTCGCAAAGACAATGGCAGCGCATGCAGATGTGGTTGATTCTAGCTGAACCATCCACACATCTCGAATAATATGCCAGCGGCGGGCGCCGAGCGAACGTGCCGCCTCTTCGACCGATTTGTCCATGGATTGCGCGGCAGCGGCGTAGGCTGCTATCGCTCGTGGCAGGGAGAAATACAAATAGGCCAAAAACAGACCAGCCAAACCGTAGGCAAATGAAAATCGACCCAGGCCGAGCGCTTGCGTGATGTCAGTGACAAGGCCTTGCCGGCCAGCCAGTAGGATCATAAAAAAGCCGATGATGACACCAGGAAATGATAGCGGCAAAGTGAGTATCGATAGCAGTAACTGTCGGCCAGGGAACGGCTGGCGGCCAAGATATAGACCGACCGCTGCGCCAAGCACCAGTGTTACCAATGTGACACCGATGGATAAGCCCAGTGTATTGATCAAACTCCAAGCGTAGCGAGCCTCGGTCAAGAACACGAAATACAATCGCCAGTCTTGCTCTGCTGGCAGTATCAAAAGCCTTGAAACGGGTAGCAACCAGAACGCCATGAAAAAAATGGCAACCGGAAGCAACAGAAGGCGGTGACTTGATTTCATGAATTGAGAGGCTCGCGCATCCTGCTTTGGTTATCTGACTGTTTTTAGATAGTTGTCAGCAAAATCTTTCTGTACAGCTGCCATTTGACCGTAATCGACCGTTTTGGCGCGGGCATATTCAGTGCCTGGTAAAAACTTTGACTGTGCTTCGGCAGACATTGCTGATGCACGTACGGGTCTCAGAAAGGCATTGGCCCAGATGGCTTGGCCTTTGTCTGACATGACAAAGTCGAGCACTTTTTTGCCATTCTCGGCATTGGGACCGTTATTGACCAAACTCATGACATAGGGAACCACAACGGTGCCTTCAGCAGGAATGACAAACTCAACATTTGCTTGGTCTTTGTACTTGGCGCGGTAAGCGTTGAAGTCGTAGTCGAGCAAGATTGGTATTTCGCCAGAGATCACACGAGCGTATGAGGTTTGTTTAGGAACGATTGGTTCGTTGGCTTGAAGCTTTTTAAAGTATTCAAGGCCGGGCGTAAAGTCAGCTAATGAGCCACCAAGCGCTTGGTTTACGGCAACAGCACCCACGTAGCCAACGAAGGCAGATGACGGGTCTAAATAGCCAATCATGCCTTTGTACTCAGGCTTGAGCAGATCGGCCCAAGATTTTGGTACGGGCTTGCCGTCAAGCGCATCTTTATTAACAAAAAATCCCAGAGTACCGGAGTGAATGGTGAACCATTTGCCGTTGGGATCTTTGAGGCCTTCAGGAATATCATCCCAATTTGCTGGCTTATAGCCACTGACAACACCCGCTTTGTCAGCTTGAATGCCAAAGCTCACACCCATGTAAGCGACGTCAGCAACGGGACTGGCTTTTTCGGTAATTAACTGAGCCAGTGTTTGGCCAGAGTTTTTATTGTCTGCCGGTACGTTGATACCGGTGTTTGCTTTAATAGCTTTTAATTGAGTTCCCCAATCAGCCCACTCAGTTGGGCAGTTGTAGCAAATCGCTGTCTGAGCGCTCGCCGCACCAGCTGCGAGCGTCATGGCGGCAAGGCCGGCTTTTAAAGTGGTATGCCACGTTAATTGAGATAGCAGTTTCATGATTTCCCTTTAGCTTTAGGTTAAAAGACGTCTCGCGCAAGGTGAGACCGGTTGGTGGGCGGCGAGCCAATCGTCTCGCCTAGCCGGAACCCACATTCCAAGTTGTGGGTTACTGGTTTTTGTGTGCGTGCATGCCCGCTGATACTTTGTATGAGTAGGGTCGTTGCCCATTGACCAATGTCGTGGTTGGGTTGAATGACGGTGGTTAACATTGGGCTCAATTCTTGACCGATCTTGATGCCGTCAAAACCCACGACGCTTAGCGAATCAGGGACTGATAGTCCACATTGGGTCGCTGTTCGTAGGCTCCTGAACGCCAGCAAATCATTTGAGCAAATGAGCGCGGTAGGCCGTTTGGTGGCGCTTTGTTTTAAAAGCGAGGCAAGCGCCAACATGTCTGAGGCAATGAAGTCCACCTCGATTAGTGCGAGCGGCTTAAGGTTGGCTGATTGCATGCCAGATAAATAGCCTTGGTAGCGTTGTCGAGCGCGATCAGACGCGCTGAGTTGACCGCTGATCATGGCAATTTTTCGGTGGCCCAATGCACGTAAGCGTTCGACCACACGGACCACCTCGCTGTGACCATCGACGCCCACACAGTGGTATTTCGGATGCTGGTTATACGCCAAAACGAACGGTACCGATTGTTTCTGCAATTGACTTAAGCCGGGGGCTTTTGTTGGGTCTCGCAAAACCAGTACCATCCCGTCAACGCCCTTGGCTAGTAAACGGTTGATGGCTTTGGTTTCTCGCTCGCTGTCGTAGTCCGATGTCACGGGCATGACGCCGAAACCTTGCTCAGCGGCTTGGCTTGCAATGCCTTCGAGGCATTCGGCAAACACGGGATTACCAAAGGTGGGAAGCATCACGCCTATGATTTTTGATCGCTGTGTTCTTAAGGCACTGGCCGCACTGTTCGGTTGGTAGTCATGTTGATTAGCGAGTGCGATGATCATTTCGCGTGTATCAGCGCGGACCTTGTCGGGCTGATTGAACACGCGCGACACGGTAGCAGCCGAAACGCCCGCTGCTTGTGCAATCTGCAAAATGCTGACTGGTTTATTCATGGTCAAGTCTCAATGAAAACGATTTCATTGTGGGCTTGCCAAATGACCATGGCGTGACAAAGCCGTGAAAATTTCGTGACAAATAATTGGATGTGGCTTCAAAGACTGTGCAAAAATATTTCATCTACCCTAAGGAATTTTGCCGAAACTCCCTGGTGCAGTAAGGATGAATGTTTGATGATCGATTTGATGCAGGCCCTATTTCTTGACATCAATTACTGTTGATAACGTCGGACGTAATGTGATCGTTTTCTTTTTGAGAGAAGTAGATGCAAAACCTAATTATTACAACGCCAGTGCGACCGGGTAACGCTACTGAGCACGCCCTTGGTGTGCTGCGTGGTGCGATCCAAGAGGGCCGATTTGCCCCGGGTCAGCGTTTAATCGAAGCGGATTTAATGCAGACCTTCACGGTTACTCGTGGCCCACTGCGTGAGGCACTAAGACGTTTAGCGAGTGAGGGTGTGGTTGATATCGTACCGAACCGCGGTGCTATGGTTCGGATTTTTAATCGTCAAGAAATGATCGACTTATTTCGCATTCGAGAAGTGATTGAAGGCTTGGCAGCTCGCCAAGCGGCCGAGGCCATGGCTGATGAAAGGTGCCGGATTAAGTTTGAGGCGGCTTTAGAAAAAATGGATCGAGCGCGTTCTGTCTCAGCGGTGCCATTCAGTAAGGAAAATGTGATTTTTCATGAGTTAGTGCTGACTTATGCGCGAAATAAACAACTGACCGGTCTTATGCGACAGTTGCAGTTACCACTGGTGCGGTTTCAAATTCGTGCTTCGATTGACGACGCTTATCGAGAAGCGTCGCGCCGTGAGCATCAGGCCGTGGTTCAGGCTGTATCCAAAGGCAATGCAGCACAGGCCGAAAGTTTGATGAGAAAGCACCTGCGACAAGCCGCAGATCGGGTGATTGCTCGGTTGTAAGAATGTAATAAGGGATCGCAACGTCTTGGTCTAGCAAGCCTCAAACCAAATGATTACACAAAACTGTTTACACTTTTGTTGTCAATCAGGTAGGATTAAGTCAGCAATTAACTTGATAGACAAGGCAACAAAGCCGTGCGGGGGCAAGTTGGTGACGAATGGCGCAGATATTAAGAAAGGCTGGTTAGCCGAAACAGTGCGGTCAGATCTTTCATGGCAAGTGCGATTGACGCCGGTCCAAGTCGAAGGGTTCAAGGCGGCCTTAAACCAAGCCCTGGCCCAAAATAAACCTTTCTTGCAAATGACGACAGCTGATTTCCCTTTGTCGGCAGACTGTTTGCAAGCGCTGTCATGTGCAAGAGCTCTCACGCAAGGGCCGTGGGGATTTTCCTTGGTTAAGGGCTTTCCTGTTCACCAATGGACTGAAGAAGAGACCCGACTGGCCTATTGGGGCATTGGGCTGCACCTCGGTGTGGCGCGACCGCAAAATATCAACAGTGATTATTTGACCGACGTGCGTGATTCGGGTGGTCAATATCATGTCAAAGGCGGGCGAGGTTACAACACCCGTGCGAAATTAGACTTTCATATTGACTCGGGTGACGTGGTGGGTCTGATGTGTCGACGCACAGCCAAACAGGGTGGTCAAAGCAAAATTACCAGCTCGAAGGCCATTTATCAGGCGGTTAAGCGCCTTGATCCTTCGCTTGTTTCAACGCTTTCTCAGCCGATTTGTTTCAGTTGGCAAGGGGCGATGGCGCGCGATGATGGCCCTTACTTTCACTGCCCAGTGGTTGATTTCAAGCAGGACTACTTCGCTTTCAGGTTTAACTTGAAAAATATTGTTGCCGCCCAGCGGGACTTTAAAGAGATTCCCCGTTTAAGCGAGGATCAGTTGCGAATGATTGACTTGTTGGAGTCGTTGTTTCCCGATCCCGCATACTGTTACTCGATGGCGTTAGAGCCAGGAGACTTGCAACTGGTGAATAACTATCACGTCATTCACTCTCGTACTGAGTTTGAGGATCACGAAGATCCAGACTTAAAACGTCATCTTATTCGCCTTTGGCTTTGTATCCCGAATTGTCCAGCCATACCTGATTCCTGGGCCGTACAGGCCAAGCAAACGACTGCCAACACGCTCAGAGGCGGGTTACGCGGAAGTCACGTGAGTGAGGCGTTTCTGGCCTTTGAACAACGACAAGCTAAATACCATGGCCTGGATGCCACCTACTATCGGGAGCACCAGCATTAGCGACAAGATTTTTGACAGGCTGACAATGCTTGGATGAATTAAAAAACTGCCGCCAATAGACGGCGTCCAGCAAAAGGGGATCGGATATGAGTAAAGCAAAGATATTACGCAATCAGTTGGCCGCAAGCGACATGCTAATCGCACCGGGTGCATATGACGCCATCGGGGCAAAGTTAATCGAGCAAGCTGGATTCCCACTGGTGTACATGACGGGTGCTGGCACCTCAGCCTCATTGGGATATCCCGATTATGGCCTTTTGACAATGAGCGAAATGGTAGAGAAGGCTGGCATCTTGGCGCGATCGGTTCAAGTGCCAGTTATTTGTGATGCCGATACTGGCTACGGCAATGAGTTGAATATGATCCGAACGGTGCGTGAATTTGAAAGCCGTGGCGTGGCTGGTATTCATATCGAAGACCAAGTGATGCCCAAGCGTTGTGGTCATTTGGATAATAAAGAGATTGAACCGCTCGAAAAATATGTCAGCAAATTGCGTGCGGCTGTTGATGCTCGCCAAGACCCTGATTTTTTAATCATTGCACGCACGGACAGCCGTGCCTCATTGGGATTTGAAGAGGCGATTCGACGTGGCAATGCAGCCTTAGAAGCGGGCGCTGACCTGATTTTTATTGAGGCACCACAGACAATGGAAGAAGTACAAGCAATCCCACGCCTGATTAACGGCCCTTGTTTGCTCAACGTGGTTCAAGGGGGGAAAACCCCTGAGATCAATCTAAAAGACGCGCAGAGCATGGGTTTTAAGGTTTCTATTTTGCCGGGCATTCTGTTGCGGGCAGCA
>ERZ887851.890-NODE-890-length-27907-cov-6.905716_pt1 | contig 27907 bp, 26 predicted proteins | sample MGYA00521100_ERZ887851 | MGnify/ENA primary metagenome ERZ887851 (study PRJEB32303, sample SAMEA104408602) | aquatic metagenome | biome: Brackish water; feature: Pelagic; material: water | place: Baltic Sea | collected 2014-06-06T16:11:00 | depth 11,444 m ... | reverse complement strand
AAGCCAATTAACATGCAAAAAAAGATTTAAGATTTAGTTTTCATAAGTAGTAGTAGTTTAGGTACAAGAAAGGAGGGCTCCCGCTCTCCTTTCTTCTTTTTATATAATTATTAGCCATGATTATTTAAATTTAGTTCTCTTTATTGGAGAATACTATCCTTGTAACTGTTTATAGTCTAAAATCCTTTTTTTTACCGTAATTTTGTCGCCAATTATCCCTATGAAAAATATACGTAACTTCTGTATTATCGCACACATTGACCATGGTAAAAGCACTTTGGCCGATCGTTTGTTACAAACAACTGGTACTATTTCGGACCGCGACATGCAAGCGCAAGCTCTAGACGATATGGATATCGAACGTGAAAGAGGAATTACGATTAAAAGTCATGCCATTCAAATGAATTACAATTTTGAAGGCGAAGATTATGTGCTCAACCTCATTGATACGCCCGGACACGTAGATTTTTCATACGAGGTTTCTCGTTCAATTGCAGCCTGTGAAGGTGCCCTTTTGATTGTAGATGCTTCTCAGGGAATCGAAGCACAAACCATTTCAAATTTGTATTTGGCATTGGAACATGATTTGGTCATTATTCCTATCCTAAACAAAATGGATTTACCAGGTGCAATGCCGGAAGAGGTTTCCGATCAAATTATCGACTTAATCATGTGCGAGCCGGATGATATTATTCCAGCTTCGGGTAAAACAGGACTTGGTGTAAACGACATTTTGAAAGCGGTCATCAATCGTATACCAGCTCCATCTGGTGACGAATCTGCTCCGCTTCAAGCTATGATTTTCGATTCAGTCTTTAATCCATTTAGAGGAATTATCGCCTATTATCGGGTGAGAAACGGCACGGTTAAGAAAGGTCAGAAAATTAAGTTTTTCAATACTGGAAAAAGCTACAACGCCGATGAAGTTGGGATTTTAAAAATGACTCTTTCTCCAAAAAACGAAGTAAAAGCAGGTGATGTTGGTTATATTATTTCTGGAATTAAAGCTTCGAAAGAGGTAAAAGTCGGTGATACCATAACCGGTTTTGAAAATCCATGTATCGAGGCTATCAAAGGATTTGAGGATGTTAAACCAATGGTTTTTGCTGGAATTTACCCAGTAGATACGGAAGATTACGAAGAACTTCGTTATTCAATGGAGAAATTGCAATTGAATGATTCCTCCTTGGTTTTCGAACCAGAATCTTCTGCCGCGCTTGGTTTCGGATTCCGTTGTGGATTCTTAGGAATGTTGCACATGGAAATCATTCAAGAACGATTGGAACGCGAGTTCAATATGACTGTTATTACCACAGTTCCCAACGTTTCCTATAATGCATACATGCGTAGTAATGCGGATGCAGCAATTATTGTGAACAATCCTTCTGATTTACCTGACCCTTCAGGGATGGAAAGAATTGACGAACCATACATTAAAGCGCAAGTGATTACCAAGTCTGAATATGTTGGTCAAATTATGACTTTATGTATTGAGAAACGCGGTGAATTGACGAATCAAGTTTATTTGACACAAGATAGAGTTGAAATTACTTTTGAAATGCCCTTGGCGGAAATTGTATTTGATTTTTATGATCGTCTGAAAACGGTTTCACGGGGTTATGCCTCTTTCGATTATCATCCAATTGGCTATAAAACGTCCGACTTGATAAAGATGGATTTGCTTCTGAACACTGAACAAGTGGATGCTTTATCCGCATTAGTTCACCGAAGTAACGCTTTTGATTTAGGAAAACGTATTTGTTTGAAATTGAAGGAATTGATTCCGAGACAACAATTTGAAATTCCTATTCAAGCAGCAATTGGTGCGAAGATTATTGCTAGAGAAACCATCAAAGCATTGCGTAAAGATGTTACCGCTAAATGTTATGGTGGTGATATTTCGCGTAAACGAAAACTTCTTGAAAAACAAAAAGAAGGTAAGAAGCGAATGCGCCAAATTGGCCGTGTGGAAGTTCCTCAAGAGGCATTCTTGGCCGTATTGAAACTGAACGACTAATTTACTTTTTTCAATTTTGTATCTTTGGAACAGAATTTGTTTCTAATACCCTAAATACTAGGTCATGAAAAAATTATACACTCTATTATCTATCGTAGCCATATTATTTTCCGTAAGTGCATGTAATAAAAAAGGATGTTCAGATCCCACTGCTGACAATTACGTGAACAATATAAAGAAAGCACGCGACAACAAATGCCAATACAATGGTGAAGGAATTTGTGGTGTTGGAATTAGATTCTGCTTTGAAATCGGCGGTGTGAAACGCACAAATGGTTCAGCCAAGTTTTTTGATGGCGCGCCAGGTTCGGCTGTTAAGCGAATTATTTGGAAGAACGAAAGTTTGCAAAGCAGTCCGAATTATGAGGATATCATTATTGAAATTTTCGGCAATAAAGAAGGTAGTTCGTATTCACTTTCGAATACAGAAAATGACAAAACCTTCAAAGCGGAATTATATAGCGGACAAACTGGATTGGCCCTTGCTGCAACAAGCGGAAGTCTTACTATTAAAAAGGACAATAGTACGGATGGTTTAATTGCTACGTTTCGTTTCGAAACTCAAAACGGGATAGAAATTAAGGATGGCAATGTCTATAAACTAAAATAGTCTAATCTTCATCGTCGTCATCTTCGTCGTCACCAGATTCATTATCAATTTCGTCTAAATCATCGTCGTCATCATCGATGGTTAGGGCTTTCGTTTTGTGGAATTTTACCAAATAAACCATTTCATCCGTTTCCCAAACTAAGGTGCGGAATTCTTCACCACTTGGCATTTTCAGCTCAGTCATTTTACTCGTATACCCATCCGGGAAAGACCTGTTTAATGCTTTACGTTGCTCCGGAGTGAGCTTCTCATAACTGATAAGAGTACGTTTTTTCGTATCCATTTTACACTATATTTCCAATTTAACAATCCGATGAATCGGCACTACCACATTCTTCTTCAAAACGATTTCATAATCCGTTAAGCCCCAAATTGCGGTCTCAACATATTTATCTTCTTGATCATCTGCAAAGTAAATTCTTGCCTTTTGGTGTTCCAAATTTCCCTGGGCTATCGCCCTTTTCAGCGTCGTATTTAAAGCCTTTATTTCACTTCCCTTCTTAAGTGCTTCTAAGTCTGGGAAATGAAAACTTGCAACCTCTTCTTTTTCTGCCAACTGGAATCCTTCGAGAACCAAGACGTTTTAATTAGGTGGCTAAAATAATCCATAAGTGCATTCAAAAATCATTTTACATGAAAAATTTTTGACTAGTCCCAATCGTACCACTAATTTTTAATAATGGCAATAGTCATACGATCGAAGAGTCTTTCGCCAAAGTAACAACGGTTTAATCGATAGCAAAATTCATTGAGATAGTTTACTCGTCAATGGGTTCTTTAAATTTTCCCATTCCACCAGATGCATTTTGATTGTTCCCACAGGAATTTTTGCCTTAACCAGAATTGGAATTTTATTGTCATCTGCCGTCACCCAGAAGCTAACATCTTCTTCGCTCTTGAAGTAACGTCCGGTTTGAACAACCGGCACAAATTTATGTACTTTGAATTTTCCTTTACGGATACGAATCGTTTCATCACCAACATATTTCACTTTCAAAGGCCAAACCTCATCATCCATGAAACACTGAAAAGCAAATACCTGTCCCACTTTCATGTACTCCATTCTGATAGTTCTTGCATAATAGAATGAAGAAATCATATCTTGAACTCCCATCGGTATCTTGAACTCTTTACCTTCTCCATTATCCACCTTGTATTGATGGTGTTTGAATGTATAGTCTTGATTAATGATGTATCCTCCTTCATCTACTCGCCGTTTGAAATACCAAGGGAAAATACCTTGTTTGTCCAAATACGTTTCATAGGTGTCATCTACTTTGAAAAAAGCATTGAATCCAGCTAAAGTTCTACCCGTTCCAATTGCTTGATACAAACTTCTGCCATTTCCTTTTTTAGATGTGCTTTTTACTTCCATAACTGCCTCACCAGCATCTACGAAGCCATACGTTACTCGGTAACGCAATTTTTCTCCTACATCAAAAGATGAATTGCCGCGCTCTGGATAGTCCACTGAAGTGCTACTCAGTAAAAATCCCAATCCTATGATTGCTGTACATGTATATATCAACTTTTTCATAATGTTATTATTGTTCTGTTTTGCTAATATAAAACAAATGCTGTGCCAAAATCAATGGTTTTATTCTAGGGAGTAGACCATTTCAACCAAGTCCAAGCCTTCTGCCCAAAAATCTTTGACTCTTTTAATCTCCTTAAATCCTCTTTTCGCATAGAATCCATCTGTAAACTGAGACGTTTTAAGAGCGATTTTTTTAACTTCCTTCATGTCTTTTAGAATCTCTAGTCGGTGATTTGTCATTTGTTTCCCAATTCCTTTCCCTTGAAATTCAGGATGAACCATACCCCAACTTAAGAATGCTTTTTTCTTATCTGGAGAAAAATTTAAGCCTGCACAACCAATAATCTTTTTTTCTATTGCATAGACATAATACAATTCAATATTGTTTTTCAGAAAGTCATAAAAATCTTGTTCTTCGTGCTTCGCGAAAAATTTAGGTGTGTTCAAACGAATTAAACCAATAGCTATATCGAGGTCTTTTTCCTCATACGCACGAATATTTAGCATTTGGTCCTTTTTATATTCAATTAAGATTCCTTATTAACGGCAGAAACGATTCCGAAATTTCATTTCTTCTCCGTATCTTTCCACTCAATTATACAATTAAATATATGAAGTTTTTTCTGAGCATTTTCCTATTGACTTTTTCCTTATCGAGTTTAGCACAAGAATGGAAAACGATGATGTACGACCCTTCTTACAATTTTTATGAAGTTTGCGCTGCAGCCGATCTCTATTTTGAAACTATCGACAAAGAGGCAAAAGGCTCAGGATGGAAGCCATATCAAAGGTGGAGAAACGAAAATGAATCGAAATTCGCTCCGAGCGGTGACCGAAGCAATGTTGATCCAGAATTTGCAATCACAGGGTATCGCCGGTTTCTAAAAAACAACCCGAGTTCCAAAGCCATTTTTGGCGCAGGATGGAAAGAATTGGGTCCATGGTCTATTGACAGTATTACGGGTCACTACTCCGCTGGATTAGGAAGAATTGAGGACATGTTCGTTGATCCAAACAATACCAATCGAATATACTTAGGTTCACGGAGTGGAGGATTCTGGCGGACATTAGACGGTGGTGTAAATTGGATAGGAACAACAGATACCTTGTTTGCATCAGGTGCAAATGCCATTACCGCTAAGCCTGCCAATACCGCACATGTGCTCATTAATGTTCAAAATTCTAGTAATCAATATTCCCATGGTATCTATCGTTCCACTAACAGTGGAGATTCTTGGACAGAAACAAATTTTAATCCGACAAATACAGGAGAAGGCGGATTGGGGACAACTTTCCGAATCTATGATATAGAATACCACCCGACCATACCAAATTTGGTTTTTGTGGGCACCAACAAAGGACTATACCGATCTAATGATGATTTACAAACTTGGACACAAATGTTCAACCCAGCTGAAATCAGTCAATTTACGTTTCATCCAACGAATGCAAATATCATGTATGCCTATGATTCTCGGAGTGCAAATGGAAACCGAAACAAAGTGTATATATCAAATGATGCCGGTTTGACTTGGAATTTCACCAATGATATTGCGGCAAATAGTAATCAAACTGCATTGATTTCCGCAAGCGCCGCTTGTCCAGATTGTTTGTTTTTCCAATCCAACAATGGGGTTTGGAAATCGTTAGATCAAGGAGCCAATTTTTCTTTTGTGAGCAATCCAGGTGAAGGTAGAGGCGCTTATGTGGTAAGTGACACGGATACTTCTGTGATGGTTCTTGGTTCAATAGACCCTTTTACTTCCATCGATGGAGGACAAACTTTTAATCAATCTGGATTTTGGTCGCTTGGAAATGGAGCACATGGTGGAGGTTCATTAAGCGATAATTTTTCGCAAACTGATGTGTACGTCCATGCCGATTTAAGAGCCGCCGCATCTGTTAATGGTGTGCTTTATATTGCAACTGACGGATATTTAAGCAAAAGTATCGACGACGGAACGACTTGGCAAATCCTAAGCAATGGTGTGCCTATTCGAGAAAACTATACATTAGGTATTAGCCAATCGAACCACTTTTGTTCGATGATTGGTTCGCAAGATAATGGCACGAGCATTTTGGGTGAAACCGGTTGGGTTGAGTTTTATGGAGCCGACGGAATGGAAGCGATTATTCACCCTTTGAATCCTGACTGGATGATCGGTAGCTTTCAGTATGGGGGTCGAAGAAGAACCTTTAATCGCGGCTTCACGCAGTCTGGTGTTACGCCTAACAATCAATCTGGATCTGGCGAGGGAGATTGGGTTGCTCCTTTGGTGTACAATCCGAACAATCAAATGGAGGTCTATCACTTTAGCGACGAAGTGTGGTTTTCGGAAGATTTTGGTGAGAACTGGGAAGAAAGAGGCACTCCCTTCAGTGGAGCGGTGATCCAGCGCATGGCGATTGCGGAAAACAATCCAGATATTATGATTCTTTCCCGAAATGGAAATGTGCAAAAATCAGATGATGGAGGTAACACTTTTTATAGCGTCGCGGCTGGGCTGCCCGGTGCAACACCAACCGATTTTGCCTTTGATCCTAAAAACGATAGCGTAATATTGGTCGTGTATGACAAATATCAAAACGATGGACAAAAGGTATACAGAACCAACGATGGAGGCCAAACCTGGACGAACATTACCTACAATTTAGGCGACATGCCTTTACGCTCAGTGGTTATTGATCATTCAAACGATGCGAACATTTATTTAGGTGCAGAAATTGGAGTCTATGTAATGCCTTCTTTGGGAAATACGTGGAGTTTATACAACCCCGGATTTCCTAATGTTTCGGTTCGAGAAATGGAAATCAACTACGGTTCAAATACACTTCGAGCAGCAACTTGGGGTAGAGGAATGTGGGAATATACCTTGAAAGACCGCATTGATTTTCCTGCGATTATGACTACGGAGATTAACAATCCCCCTACTTTTGATGAACCAAAAGAAGATGTCGATCAATACGTCACTTCTCGAATTTCGTATGCTGGATCTTTAAGCGATGCCTATGTAGAATGGTCAATAAACTCCCCTGTTTTTGGAAATGTCATTGAAATGACCAATACTATCGACAGCACGTGGGTAAGTGATTCTCCTTTGCCCGATTTTCCAGAAGGGACAAAAATGTATTTCAAAGTTTTTGCAGTGGGCGCAAATGGAGACACTTCAGAAACGTATAAATTCATGTACACCATTCGTTACAATGTGGAAGCAAGTTTGGCTGATTTAACAAAGAAAGATGTCATTTTATTTCCAAATCCAAACTCTGGTCAATTTACCGTTGAGTTAGATGAAAAAGAAGCGAATGTTCTCGTTAGTATTCTTTCTTTGGACGGAAAAAAAGTGTGGGAAAAGTCCTACGAAAACCAAAATAAAATTGAGGTTGAAGTAGCCTTGAGTAAAGGAAACTATTTCATTCTGGTTCAATCGAAAGGAACAAATGTGGTGAAGAAGATGGTGATTGAGTAAGCGAAATTATTTGTATCCTATCAATTTGGTGTGAAACACTGCACCATTTGGAGTTCCTGGACAGTTATTCGGATAATAGTTCAATGTAATTTCATGATTGTTGATAGTGCCGGCGGTAACATATTGTAGACAATAAACCATAGTCCCCAAAGAATCAACCGTATAATTAACGGAAGAACCGTTGTGCCAATCGACAGTCAAACCATCGGTTCCCGAAAGTGAGACGTTCCCAACATAACTCGTATCAACTACTGTTAAAGTTGCATTTCCACCATTATTCATGACATATAATTCTTGATAAAAGTAAAAATTGTAAGTTCCCAAATAATCTTCACGATAGTCCGGTTCAACTTTTTTACACCCACATGCTAGTATAATTAAAATAATATGCGAAACCAAATGGACACTTTTCATATTCGTAGTTTATAATCACAATTAATATAACGAATAAATAGGATTAAAAATAAATACAGCTTACCCTTTATGTCTTAGCAAATTTATTGTTTAATATTCTTGCATTCAAGTTTTTACACTACAAAATTTACAATCTTACCAGGTACAATAATCACTTTTTTAGGTTCTTTTCCTTCCAAATATTTCTGCGTTTGTTCCATCGCAAGAATTTCTTTTTGCATATCTGGAATAGACATTGATTTATCCAAAGTTACTTTGAAACGCATTTTACCATTGAACGAAACCGGGTAATCGAAAGTAGATTCCACTAAATAACTTTCGTCAAATTTCGGGAAAGTCGTTTTTGAAACCGCTCCTGCAGGATTACCCAAAAGCGCCCACAACTCTTCAGCAATGTGCGGTGCAAAAGGCGATATCAAAGCAACCAATGGTTCCAAAACTTCTTTGTGCTTGCATTTTTGTTCCGTTAATTCGTTGACACAAATCATAAAACTGGAGACTCCCGTATTGAAAGAAAAACGATCCAAATCTTCGCCAATTTTCTTGATGGTCTTGTGCAAGGTTTTCATGCTTTCTTTGCTCGGCGCTTCGGTTGAAACAGCAAATTTATTGTCTGCATCGTGGAACAAACGCCACAGTTTACGTAAGAAGTTACTCACACCACTAATGCCTTGTGTATCCCATGGTTTGCTCTGTTCGAGTGGTCCAAGGAACATTTCATACATGCGCAAAACGTCTGCTCCGAACTTCTCTATCAAGTCGTCAGGAGTTTGAACGTTGTATTTGGATTTGGACATTTTTTCGACTTCGTGCCCACAGATGTAGGTTCCGTCTTCTTCTAAAATGAATTCAGCATCTTTAAATTCTGGTCGCCATTTTTTAAACGCTTCGATGTCCAGTTTGTCATTTTCAACGAAAGATATATCTACATGCATAGCATCCGTTTTATATTCTTTTCTCATCAATTTCGAAACGAACTTGTTCTCACCAGAAACTCGATAGACAAAACTACTACGCCCCAAAATCATACCTTGGTTGATCATTTTCTGAAACGGTTCTTCGAAAGGAATGTAATCCAAATCATTCAAGAATTTAGTCCAGAAACGTGAATACAACAAGTGCCCCGTAGCATGTTCTGCCCCACCGATGTACAAATCCACATTGTTCCAGTACTCCACTTTTTCCTTAGCAACGAATTCGTTTTCGTTTTTCGGATCCATGTAGCGCAAGAAATACCACGAACTCCCCGCCCAACCTGGCATGGTATTGTACTCCATTCTGTCGCCTTGAAATACATTCCAAGCGTCTTTTTCGGCTCTTGCCAAAGGTGGCTCGCCTTCTTCGGTTGGTAAATATTTATCTACTTCTGGAAGAACGACAGGTAATTTGTCATCATCCAAAAGTTTAGGAATATCGTTTTCGTAGTAAACTGGGAACGGTTCCCCCCAATATCGCTGACGGGAGAAAATTGCGTCGCGCAAACGGTAATTCGTTTTCCCTTTTCCGATTCCTAGCTCTTCGATTTTATGAATCGCAAATTTCATGGCCTTTTTAATCGATAAGCCTGTGAGGAAATCAGAATTGGCTATCGTTCCTTCTTTTTCGGCGTAAGCTTCTTCCGAAATATCTATTCCTTCGAAAATGTTGATAATCTCTATGTCGAAATGTTTGGCAAAATCCCAATCGCGTTGATCGCCGCAAGGAACGGCCATTACTGCTCCAGTTCCGTAAGAAGCCAAAACGTAATCGCCTATCCAAATCTGCACCTTTTCACCCGAAAAAGGATGAATGGCATATGCCCCGGTGAATTGACCAGAAATATTTTTTACATCTGACTGACGATCTCTTTCCGATTTCAGTGAGGCTTCTTTCTTATACGATTCGATTTTGTCTTTGTATTCAGCTGTGGTGATTTGATCAACCAAAGGATGTTCTGGAGCAAGAACCATGAAGGAAACGCCAAAAATGGTGTCGGGACGGGTGGTGAAAACTTCGATATTGTGGTCTTCTACTCCGCTCAGACCACTTTCTCCAACAACCGCTGACTGAGTGGAGTCGAAGACATCGGTTGAGTTGTCTATGGCAACACTAAAACGTACCGAACAACCAACTGATTTTCCGATCCAGTTTCTTTGTATTTCCTTGATAGAATCCGTCCAATCAACCGTTTCTAAACCGTCTAAAAGTCGCTGTGCGTATGCTTTTATTCGCATCGACCATTGTCGCATCAGTTTCTGCTCAACGAGATGACCGCCGCGTTCCGAAACGCCATTTACGACCTCATCATTGGCCAAAACGGTACCCAATGAAGGACACCAATTCACCCATGAATCAGCCAAATAGGCCATTCGGTATTCTTGTAAAATGGTTTCTTTTTGTAGATCGGAAAAGTTTTTCCAATCTACCGAAGAAAAGGTGTCTTCGTAATCGGTACAGGCATTTATTCTTTCATTTCCATTTGTCTCGAAACTAGAAATCAAGGTTTCTATCCGTTCTGCTTTTTGCGTGTCATTGTTGAACCAAGCGTCAAATAATTGTTTGAAAATCCATTGGGTCCATTTATAATATTTAGGCGAAGAAGTACGCACTTCTCTATCCCAGTCATAACAGAAACCCATTTTATCCAATTGCTCTCTATATCGGGCAATGTTTGTCTCAGTTGTTATCGCTGGATGCTGTCCCGTTTGTATTGCATATTGTTCAGCTGGCAAACCAAATGAATCATATCCCATAGGGTGTAAAACATTGAACCCTTGAAGCTTTTTATACCTAGAAAAAATATCTGAAGCAATATAGCCGAGTGGGTGCCCAACATGGAGACCTGCGCCAGAAGGATAAGGAAACATATCTAAAACATAATATTTCGGTTTGCTTGTATCTTCTAAAACTTGGTACGTGTGATTCTCCGCCCAATGCTTGCGCCATTTTTCTTCGTTTTCGATAAAATTATACTCCATCCTTATTTTTCCTTCGCTGAATTAAGTCCATAAAGATAAGGTGTTTCCTGATACTCTTTGGCACTCTCTAAAAAAGTCTATCTTTAATCGCCAATTTATGGAAGTGTTTGCCAAAAACATAATAAAAGGTGCTCTTTTTTTGCTGATGCTTTTCAGCATGGGGACGGTGTTTTGTCAAAAAAACAGAGCAAACACCTTGGATTGGAAGGCGAAAAATGCAAAATCCGGAAATACACTTACTCATGCGTATGTTGAGCTTAGTAAATTATATCTTGAAACGGATTTCGTAAAAGTAGATTCCAATGGTCAAGTGATCGAAGTCATTTATCCTGTACTTTTAGAGTTAGGCCCATCAAATATTCGACCAAAACTCTGTTTTGAATAATACGCTCCTAAAGTTTTTCACTTGGTGTTAACTTCGTTAAAGGAAATAAGGAGAAAATTCTGGTTATTTCTTGTGTTCTTTTCTTTTTTATGCTGTTTCTGCTTGGAGATGCAGTTTCATTTTCTAGATTGATTTGAGAGTTTATAATTCTTCATGTCATTAAAAAAGATTGGTCATCGTATGTGCAAGACGAATTCGCATGCGAATAACCAGAATTTATTTTTACTAAAAGAAATTAGACCTAAGAAACTGCTGCTTAGAATCTAAATAGGGATTTTTCTCTTTTAAAAAGGTTATCATCTGATGATCTTTTTTTTATGCTTTATGAATTTTATAAAGTACGGGCCGACTGGGACTAGCATCATTCTCAATTGGCGCCACTTGAAGGTTCATTAGGTATTCCCCATCCAGACAATCTGTTGGCACAAAAATAAATTCAGTTATAGTTTTCGAATGATTGGGGTTTTCTGGCACTTTCCAAAAGGCATGATGAAAGGCCAATTCGCCATCATCTTCCTCTTTATCCACAGACGGTAAATCAATCAGTAAATGTTGAATACCTTTTTCCTCCATTAATTTTGCACATGCTATGTCAATATAGGGCGGATTGCTGTGACTGTATCTCGCATTTTTCTTCTCTCTAAAATTCGGTAAAGTACGGATAATCAGCGCTTCAATATTTTTTATATTTATAGATTTGAGGCTTTCAATTGTAATTATTTGATCGCCATTATCTCTTCTTTCAGGTCTTACAGAAATCAACTGAGCCCGATAGAATAATGGGTGGGAAATCTGATTTACAGAGTAAACAACTGATGTAATATGACCTAAACCTTCCGTATGTGTCACATGCGCATGTGGATTAAAAAAAATATTATTAAAGTTTACAGGAGCTCCTTTTACTACCGATCCAATGAAATCATTCGTTTGAACAGGTGTAATCTTTGGGTCGTCGAGATACCATGCATTGACCTGGCTGATCCCACCGAGCGAAATCGAAATATCGATCCCTTCATTCGTATTTACAAAAGATCCAGACTCATCTATAATTAATTTCATTATTGTTCCACTTTCTTCAAAAATACCATTTTCAATTTAGGTAAACCTAAAAAACACTTAATTACTTACCGTGGTATATATATTTTAATTACATTTGAAAAAAATTAGAAAATATGAAAATCACAAAAATGTTATTGATGGCAGGTGCTGTCGCTGCCTTGTCTTCTTGTGGGGGAGATGCCGAAGTAATCGATCAAATGGAGGCTATAGAGTCAGCCTTGACTGCCGATACTGAAAATTCTTCTATTGAATGGAAAGGAATGCAAACAGAGGACTATTTCCACAAAGGAACCGTTAAGTTTCAAGAAGGTTCAGCTATGTTTATCGACGGAAACCTTGTTTCTGGTGCGTTTAAAGTAGATATGAAATCTATATCTGTTTCGGATGAACTACCTGCTGAGAAAAAAACGATGTTACTTGGAGATATAAGCAGTGAAGACTTCTTTAATATCGCTGAAAACGCAAATGTAACTGTATCATGCGGACCTTATATGGATGGAAAGCTTCTTGTCACGATGACAATTTCAGGTGTTGAGATTTCAAAAAGTATTCCTGCAAAAGTAACATACGCAGATGGAAAAGGAAGTATTACGGGGTCTTTTGAAATTGATTTCGCTGCGCTAAACGCAAAAGGATTCCAAGCAGATCCAAAAAAACCAGGGGATACACCTGTATCTTCTAAAGTGCAATTCGAATTGAATTTGTTGCTGAAATAGGAGTAAATAATTTTATGCTAAAGGGCGATTCAAATTCTGGTAGCTATCGGAATCAGAATCGCCCTTTTTTTCTCTACTTTTGCGCCATGACTGACAAGAAGATTCTTTTATTTGATATGGGAGGCGTTTTGCTCAACATCAATTATCAACTGACGATAAATGCATTTGAAAAACTAGGCATAGATAATTTCGACCAAATGTACTCTCAAGCTGATCAAAGTGGATTGTTTGATAAAATTGAAAAAGGGGAGATTTCTTCATTTGAATTCATCAATGGCCTCCTTGATTACCTGCCAAAGAACTGTTCTGCAAATAACGTGGTACATGCCTGGAACGCCATGCTCCTTAATTTCCCTTTAGAACGGCTTACCTTCTTAGAGAATTTATCCAAAACACATACACTCTATTTGCTGAGTAATACAAACGAAATCCATGTCGAAAAAGCGCTTCGCATATTGAAAGAAGTGACGGATAAACCTTTGGATCAATATTTTACAAAGATTTTCTGGTCGCATGAATTAGGGGATAGAAAACCACATGGGTCTGCCTTCCAAAAGGTATTGGATACTATCGATACCAAAGCTGAAGAGGTGTTATTTGTAGACGATAGCCTTCAGCATGTCGAAGGCGCTCGTTCTATTGGAATAGAAGCCGTTCATTTACAAGGGGAGATTATGTCTCACCCCTCTTTTTCTTGACATAACTCCACCAATAATCCACCACTCGATTTTGGATGTAAGAATGCGATTAATTTGTTGTCTGCGCCATCTTTTGGTGTTTCGTGGATAAGTACAAAATCCAATTTCTTTAATCTTACAATTTCCGCTTCTATATCTTCTACGTCAAATGCGACGTGGTGAAATCCGGCTCCTTTTTTTGCCAAAAACTTCGCAATAGGCGAATCCTCATCTGTAGCTTCGAGCAATTCAATCTTGGACTCACCCACAGCAAAAAAAGCTGTTTTAACGTGTTCACTCAGCACCCCTTCCTCTTTGTAACACGGAACTCCCAATAGGTCTTCGTAGAGCTTAATTGAAGCTTTCATATCTGTTACCGCAATTCCTAAATGTTCAATCTTTCTCATCATACTTCTCCTCTTTTCCACAAAAAACCCTACCTCAATTTCCAAGATAGGGTTTTATTAAATGTCTTATGTCTAATTCTTAATGAATTTCTCATTCACATTATCGTAATTGATATAGTATACACCTTTCACAAGGTTCGTGCAATTTACCATACTTCCAATACCTTTCTTCACGATATTACCGTAGGCATCATAAATTTCATAACGTGTTTCAACAGGTTTGTTTTCAACAAAGAATTCAATTTTATCTTTTACAATGGCGGGTTTCTTCGTTACCGGAGCAACTTTCGATCTAAATTTAGATTGAGTAGAATATCTTCCTTTACCTGTATGGTCGAATTGAGAAACGCGAACAATGTTTTCGCCCGAGTGCGGACTAATTTGAAAAGAATAGCTATTCGTTCCAACCGTCCCTTTTCCTTCAACTTCACCAATTACTACCCACTTATTCCATCGATATTGTTCAATAACAAAGGGTAATTTCCCATCTTCCTTCGTTGTAGACCAACTCAATCGACCATCATTGGTAACATCCATTGTCAAAATCTTATACGTACTCTTCGGCAGCAAAACCTCTGGATTCAATATTTTCGGTCGACATCCATCGTTGTGTTCAATAACGATGAATACTTTTTCTCCAATAGCAATATTAAATTGGGCAAAATCTATCCCAAAAGCTGCCAAGCTTGTTCCACCTGGCATTGCATCTCCATTAACGGTCACCATGGTTGCACAATAGCCAAAACCATCCGCGTCCATTGGGTTCTGTATGTATAAATTCTTGCCTTGATAGACGCCTTCAATTGAAAGTGCAGCCTCACTCGAAAAAGCAAAGCTAATCAAAACGATAAACAGTAAAATTACGTTCTTCATCATTCGTTTTTGTTCTTATGCGAAAAATTCTCCGTTAAGATGTCATTACGAAAATAACGGCATTTTTCTTACGTTCCAAATAATATTCGCGCCTATGCTACAATCAGCACGTAAATACTTACGGATTACGATAAACATTACTCGGTAGAAAAACAAAAATAACTTGTCACCTGATAACCAGATATTATTGTTATTCTTGTATATGCGTTAATTTCATCAATGAAGGGCAAAGCGATCTTATTTTCTCTTATCTTAATCCTTGCCTCGTGCGGAAATAACAAGAAACAAGCTCCTTTTTCTGGTGGCACTTTTAGTGTTTGCCTGAATTCCAGTTATATCATGCGCGATCCAGCCAAGATAGACGATTATGGAACTGCCCAAATTTTAGGACAAATTTATGAAGGTTTGGTTTCGTTTCATCCGAAAGATTTGAGCGTTCAGCCACAACTGGCCAAAAAATTTGAAATTAAAAAAGGTGGATTATTATTCGAATTCACGCTTCGTGATAAGGTGTTATTTCAGGATTTTGGTGCTAGTGAAAAAGATAGAGAATTAACTGCCGAAGATGTGGTGTTTAGCATCGAAAGGGCTTGTAAGCCTGACAAAATGGGCAATCCGTTTGCAGCGTATTCGCTCGTTTATGGTGATAAGCTAAAAGGAGCGGACGATTTTTTCCATGGAAAATCGAAAAGTATTTCTGGAATAAAGATAAAAGACAAAACAGTTTCGTTAGAGTTGACTCGACCTGATTTCAATTTTCTGGAAAAATTGAGTCAAATATGTTGCGCTGTTTTGTCAAAAAAATTGTATTCCGAAAAAGGTAATTTTATCGGAACTGGACCGTTCATTTCACAATCCGAATTCGAAACAACGCTCAATCTCAAGCTTACAAAAAACCCTGATTATTATCTCTATGATCAAAATGGCTGTGCTTTGCCCTATTTAGATACCTTAGAATTTGTTATTCTCCCCAAAAAACTAGAACAGCTTGACATGTTTGAGCAAAAAAAGCTTGATGTGATTTTAGGTCTTCCAGCGAGTAGAATTAAAGAAATGATTGAAGGTCGAATTGAGGATTTTAATTCCCAACCACCTATTTTTTACTTACATAACTCAGCTATTTTAAGAACAGATTACTACTATTTTGACATGACTGATCCTCGATTCAGGGATCCTCGGGTTAGACAAGCCTTCAATTACGCTGTAGACAAAAACAAGATAGGACAGAATGTTCTACAGAATCAATATTACGAGGTCGGTGATTACGGAATTGTACCACCATTAAAGCGGCTTTTCAGAGGATATGATTTTGAAGGAGTTAAGAAAAATGGGTATTCCTACAATCCCGAAAAAGCAAAAACTTTACTCGCTGAAGCAGGTTTCCCAAATGGCGAGAATTTTGGAACAGTTACTTTGTGCTTGAATATTGATGATGTGCACTCGGCTGTTGCTGAGGAATTCGCTAAGCAGATTGGTGTCAACCTAGGGATAAGAGTAAACATAGATGGTTCCACTTACCAACAGCTAACTAAAGATCAAGTAACCGGAAATGGTGACATATTTCGAACGGCATGGGTAGCGGATTATCCCAACCCTGAAACTTTTTTGCAAAATTTTGCTGGTAAGTTTGTCCCAGAAAATGAAAACATTCCGTCTTTGTTGAACAACGCTCGTTATATAAATCCCAAATTCGATGAATTCTACGATAAGGCCATAAAATCCGTCAAGTTGAAAGAACGTCGAACGTATTTTTCTATGGCTGAAATAGAATTAATGAAGGACCCGCCAATCATTCCTCTTTGGTATTCTGGAGAGTTATGTGTTACCTACGCCAATGTGAGAAACTTCCATATTAATTCACTTAATCTTTTCGATTTCAGACGTGTCTATATTAAGGAATGGACAAAAGAGGAATACCAGAACTCAAAAACTAGGAAATCATAAAAAACATAATAACTATGAGTAAATTATTATTCTCTTTCGTAATACTTTTTTGTTTTCAAAGTATAATTGCTCAACCCAGTCAGAACGTTCGTGGGAAGGTTGTTGATGCAGAAACCAACTACCCTCTTGTGGGAGTGAAAATCGAAATCTTTACACAAGACTCTCTCAAAAAATATCGCGGACTGAGCGATGCCAATGGTGAGTTTAACATTTCCAATGTGCCGGTAGGAAAACATGGATTAAAGGCCACTTTGATGACTTTTGATGCGAAAAAACTAACCGTAGAAGTCAATTCAGGTAAAGAAACAATCGTAAACTTCGGACTTCAAGAAAGCTTCTTGGAACAAGAGGAGGTCATAATTACCGCAACCAAGAAAGGTGAAACAATTAATGAATTGGCCACCATTTCAGCGCGTCAATTTAGTGTAGAAGAAACCAATCGATATGCTGGTTCTCGTTCCGATCCTGCTCGAATGGCTTCCAATTTTGCCGGTGTTCAGGGTGCCGATGACTCCAGAAATGATATAATTATTCGTGGAAACTCTCCTTTAGGAGTTATTTATCGCGTTGAGGGTGTTGACATTCCCAATCCCAATCACTTCGCAACAGCAGGAAGTTCGGGTGGCCCTGTTTCCGTCCTAAACAATAAAATTCTGGCAAATTCCGATTTTTTTATGTCGGCTTTTCCCGCGGAATACGGAAATAGCACAAGTGGAGTCTTTGATTTAAAGTTACGTAATGGTAACAATCAAAATCATGAATTTACTGGACAATTTGGGTTCTTAGGTACTGAGTTTTTAGCAGAAGGCCCTTTGAATAGAGAAAAGAGATCGAGCTATTTGGTCATGGGTAGATATTCCACATTAAGCCTGTTTCAAGCAATTGGAATTCAAATTGGAACGGATGCTGTACCTGTTTATGGCGACGGTGCTTTTAAATTCAATTGGCGGTTGAAAAATGGAGCTAGCTTATCTGCCTTTGCAATTGGAGGTAAAAGTCAAATTGCAATCAAAGTTTCTAAACAAACCGTTGTTACGGATGAGCTTTATGGAGAAGGAGATCGTGATCAATATTTTGGAACATCCATGCTAACGACTGGTTTGGTCTATAAAAAATCAATCAATACTAAAACGTTTTTAACATCAACTTTGGCCTATAATGGAGATGAATCACATTCTCATCATGATTACTTAATTCGAAGTACGTTTACAGATAATTCCACAGGTGAGGATATAGAACGAATCAAAGTAGATTCCATTTTTCCATTGATGGGATATTATTACAAAACGAATAAACTTTCATATCACCTCGGTGTTACGCACAAAAAAGGGAAAAGACATTTGGTCCAGTTTGGATTAAATTTCGATGCCATTCATGTGAGTCAAATGGATTCAGTTTTGAACCAAGATTCTTTGAAAGCCGGAAACTATAGTGTATTTAATAATCGTTGGGATTATACAGGCTTGTCCTTTTTGGTGCAACCCTTTGCGCAATGGAAATACCGAATCAATGAAAACATGGATTTCACAGCAGGCGCACATGCACAATATTACTCGGGAAGTGGCAGTTTAAGTCCATTTGAGCCGCGTTTGGGTTGGAAGTGGAGAATGCGCAAAAACCAAGCTTTGAGCGCTGGGGCTGGGCTGCACAGTCAAATGCAACCACTATACACCTACACCTATCATCTTCAAGGTGCCCCGAATAATGAAGGACATAACAAGAACATGGATTTCACGAAAAGTATCCATGCAGGATTTGGATATGAAAAATCATTCACTAAAAGTTTAAATATTAAATCGGAAGTATATTACCAACATTTGTATAATATTCCTGTTGAAATTCACCCTAGCGCATTTTCTATGGTCAATCTTGGTGGCGGATTTCAACGGTTTTTCCCGGATACCCTAGAGAATACTGGAACAGGATATAATTACGGTTTAGAGGTGACCATCCAGAAATTTTTTGATAAGAGCTTTTTCTTTTTGTTCTCTGGAACCTTATACGATTCGAAATACAAAGGAAGTGATGGAATCGAACGAAATACGAGCTACAATGGAGCGTTTGTAACGAACTTATTAGCAGGAAAAGAATTTAAAATCAATGACAAAAACACCATTTCTGGCGGCTTAAAAATAACGTATGCTGGCGGAAAAAGATATGGTTACGTCGATCTTGCGAAAACACAACAGGCAAATGAATTGATTTATAGAGATTCCGCTTTTAACGAACGACAATTTCGTGAATACTTCCGAATGGATGTAAAAGTAAATTGGAAGAAAAATGCAAAAAGAGTAACCCACGAAATCGGATTGGATTTGGTGAATGTACTTGGAACTGTGAATATCCTATCTTTGGTTTATGCGCCAGATCCATCAAACCCCTTGGTCGAACCAATAGCTGAAAAACCTCAACTGGGTTTCTTGCCAATTTTCTATTACAAGATTGATTTCAGAGGAAAGAAAAAAGAGTCAATTACCAATTAGGACAATCGTCGCATTTTCCTTTTGGCTTCAGATAAAATAGGCCCCCGATTAACACATTGTATTCGACATAACCCAATGCTTGTCGAGCAAAAGAAGATGCGTCATTTGGCCGTGTTCGCACTTTTAATTGATGAATGAAGCCGGTGTTTAATCCGCCTTGCAGATACAGGTGTTTCCAAAATTCAAACCGAACGCTAGATTGACCCGAAAAACCGTAGCCAGAAATGGAATATGTTACTCGGTCAAATTGACCCAGAAAGTTAAAATCGTTCACCGAAAGTATTGTTCCAGCGCTTACTCCTACATTACCAACTATTCCGAAATTCTTGTTTTTGCGTGGTGAATACAATGGAAAAGAACGTGTTAATTCTACTCGAATAAAATTCATTCCATTTGTGTTTTCATAATGAAAATCGCTATACTTTGTTGTGATTTTTTCACCCGTGTAGGTTCCATTCCAATTGGAAACAGTATCTACACCTGGATCTATTTGCCCAGAAAGCGTTACTTGGTTTCTATCTTCGAAAACATACTTGAAATGATCATAGCCCAAAGAAATCGCCCATTTGTCTTTGTAATAATAACCAGCACGAAGATTGAATTGAGGAACAGTAAGGTTCGTTGGATTCAAATAATTATTAACTGAAAAAGCTTCTGGGCGATCGACAGCTTTTGCTCCGGATAACGTCAAATCATATCCAGGCCCAACTACACGCAGGTTGGACTTTGTATAATGCGTTCTGTTGTAACCCCATTGAACAAATACAGTCCCTTTTTCAGTTGACACTTTTCGCTGAGCATTTAAAGAAAATGAAAGAGAGAACAACACCAAAACTACTAAGTACTTCATATCTAAATTATCTTTCTTTAATTCTGTTAGCAAATTCTGTTTCCGAAATTATTTTTTCTAGCTTATAATCTTGTGTTTTGTTTTTGTCATGCCAACGCACTAAACCGTAACCCTTCGCATAATAATTAAGAATTGTTCCCTTTTTCTGGTCAATTGCCTCACCGTTGGGACCATACATTGTAGCTGTAAAATCGTCACTGAAAATAATAGTTTCCTCTTTTTCATCTATTACTTTCTGCATTTTGGGGCTGTTCACCAAAACGCGTCTCGACTTTTCAAGTAGAATAAAGGTAGAATCGGGTCCTGGAAATTTCGATAAAAATTCACCTTTTCCATTTTTACTCATCGGAAAGTATTTGTACTTCCCAAGTTCACCTTTTTGATTTACTCGATTGCCATCTACTACCATGTGATCCATTAAATATAGACTGTCAATGTTGTAATTAAACGCTTCAATCAACCTCCCATCTGCCGCATAAAGTTCAGTAACCATATGTTTTCCAAAGGAATCGTCGATACGAAATATTCGCATAAAGCGTTCGTCCAAACCACTTGCCTTATCTCGAAAAACATACACTTTTGGATCATCGTCGAATGGATGAAAATAAACCGACAGAGGATTTGCACTTTTGGTTGCTTCTTTACAACCAAACAAACCGATTAACAGGAAAAAAAACACGGCTAGTTTCATGACATTTTCAGGAAATTAATTTCACTTTCGCTCAAATGTCGGAAATTTCCACGTGGTAAATCTTTTTTAGACAATCCAGCATATTGCACACGATCCACACGATGAACTTTGTAACCGAGACTCTCCAATGCGCGGCGTGCTACACTATTTTTCCCGGATGTCAGTTCAATTCCCAATTCTCTTGCGTTTCCTTTTACATATTCTATTTTGTCAAAAAATGTTCGTCCATCTTCTAAATCAATTCCGCTAATCATTTTCTCAATATCCTCTTTCGACATAGGTTTGTCGATTTCGATATGATACATTTTCTTTGCTTTGTATTGAGGATGAATTAATTTTTTCATCATGTCTCCATCGTTGGTAAAAAAGAACAAACCTGTCGCTTCTTTTTCCATTCGTCCAACTGGATACAATTGTTCTTTACATGCTTTTTTCACTAAGCTCATCACTGTTTTTCTGCCTAATGCATCATCAAACGCAGTGATAAATCCTTTTGGTTTGTTCAATAAAACATACCGTTTTGTCGCTGGGCTAACCGATTCGTCACCATATTTAACTATATCTGTTAATTTAACGCGGTAACCCATTTCAGTTACAATCTCTCCGTTTACAGAAACTATTCCATTAGCAATAAAAACATCTGCTTCTCTTCGCGAACAAACACCAGCATTTGATAAATATTTATTCAGGCGAATAGAATCATCGCTGAACTTTGGCATTGGATCACCTTTTTTTACTTTTTGCTTATAATCAATGTACTTTCGCTTGTCACGATCTGTAACATTTTTCTTATTAGGATGTTCGTTTTTGCTAGTTGGTTTGCTACCACCTGATTTTGGTTTAGAACCTGGTTTAGAACCTGCCGAAGCGGTTCTCGTGGTAGCATTTGACGTCCCTCTAGACGTTCTTGTTATTTTGCCAGCGCTGCCGGGCTTACCGGAGTTTCCTCCTCTTCCTTTATTCATCTCGAATTTTTTAGGGTGCAAAGATAAGATGGAAATTTGAATTGTGGAAATGTTTGAAACATCCTTCCGATTATTGGACCGTTCGCAAGCTCACTTTTGGAAGTTGGAACGCTTCGCTGATAGAGGAAGGCCGATTTAGAAGAATGTTAATTATCCAATAGTGACCGAAGGGAATGATCCAGCATCAATCCTTTCGCAGAATGGTCCAAGAGCCCAAAGGGAACTCTATACAAACGGTGTAAAAGCATCTGGAATATATTCTAAATCTGTTCGGTAGGTATTGTGAACGATGGAAACTATATCAAATTGAGTTTCTAATTCTATTTCGTTTTCTTTCAAATAAAAATCTGTCACTTTGATTATTTGTTTTTGCTTTGCTTTTGTTACCGCACGCCAAGGTTCTCCAATTTCGGCCGTTTGTCTGGTTTTCACCTCAGTAACGTGAATTTTATCTTCGAATTCCGTTATTATATCTACTTCCAAATGACGCATTCGGAAATTTCGTGCGCGGATTTTATGTCCTTTTTTTCGAAGGAAAAGTGTGGCCATATTTTCGCCTAAAATGCCTAGTTCTTGGTTGGTCATACCTATTAAATTACGAATTATTTAAGTAGAAATTACGAATTGGGGGGCCAAAATTCGTAATTCAATAATTCGTAATAGATAATGGATTAAACTTCTCCTAAAAGCTCTAATGTTTCTTTTGAAGCGGCTTGTTCAGCTATTTTTTTGGAACTTCCTGTACCTAGACCAAAATTCTTCTCGTTGATTTTGGCCATCATCGTGTATTTCCAAAAGCCGCCCGCATTTTCTTCTTCCATCATTTCGAATTCGAGTTGATGACGGTTTTTCTGGCACCAAATAAAAAGTTTGGATTTGAAATCGATTTCTTCTTCAAGGATCTTATTTACATCGGCGTACTTTTTAAGAATATGATTTTCGATGCAATCTTTTGCTGCTAAGAATCCCCCATCAATAAATATAGCTCCCATTAAAGCTTCAAATGCGTTTCCTTCAATGGTACTCATATTGATGGTTCTACCTTTTTGATAACCGAGTACTGTCCGTATTTTTATTTTTTCAGCAATGGCCGAAATACTTTTTCGCGAAACAAATTTGGATTTAACCTTGGTCAAATATCCTTCGTCCTCCTTCGGAAACAAACGAAATAAATATTCTGCAATAACAGCGTCTAGAACTGCATCTCCCAAAAATTCAAGTCGTTCGTTTGATACAAGGGTATCATCCGCATACAACAAAGACTTGTGGGTTAAAGCGTGGGTAAAAAAGAGAATGTTTTTTGGGCGATAACCAAATTTGGAGCGCATGAATTTGTCAATCTCCTTCTCGGCTTCTGACTTACTTAAACTCGAAAATTTCGATAATATTCCCACACCAATTTATCCAACAAATTTCTTGACAATAACGCTCGTATTGTGCCCTCCAAATCCAAAGGTATTGGAAATGGCCACATTAACGGTACGCTTTTCAGCTTTACCAAAAGTAAAGTTTAGTTTATTGTCTAAGGCTGGATCATCAGTAAAATGATTGATGGTCGGTGGTACGATATCGTTTTTCACCGCCATAATACATGCAATTGCTTCAATCGCACCTGCTGCACCTAACAAATGTCCGGTCATGGACTTTGTAGAACTAATATTGATTTTGTACGCATGCTCTCCAAACACTTGTTGAATTGCTTTTACTTCGGCAACATCACCGAGTGGAGTTGAAGTTCCGTGAACATTGACATAATCGATGTCCGTAGCAGGAATTTCAGCATCTTCTAGAGCGCGTAACATTACGTTTCGAGCGCCAATACCTTCGGGATGAGGAGCCGTCATGTGATATGCATCACCCGACATTCCGCCACCAATTACTTCGGCGTAGATTTTTGCTCCACGTTTCATTGCGTGCTCATATTCTTCAAGAATCAAGGCGCCTGCTCCTTCTCCCAAAACAAATCCATCACGATCTAAGTCGAAAGGACGCGATGCTGTTTCTGGATCATCATTTCTAGTTGAAAGGGCTTTAAGAGCGTTGAATCCTCCCATTCCCATTTCATTCACTGCTGCTTCGGAACCACCAGTAACGATTGCATGCGCTTTTCCTAAACGGATAAGGTTGAATGAATCGATGATAGCATTGGTTGAAGATGCACATGCTGAAACGGTAACATAATTTGGTCCACGGAGTCCATATTTAATTGAAACATGTCCTGCGGCAATGTCCGAAATCATTTTAGGGATAAAGAAAGGATTGAAACGAGGGGTTCCATCTCCTGCGAAGAAATTTTGAGATTCATCCTGGAATGTTTTTAACCCTCCAATTCCTGATCCCCAAATTACTCCGATAAAATCTAAATCTGGATTACTTTCCATGAGACCAGAGTCCGCCATAGCCTCAGAAGCTGAAACCATGGCGTACTGTGAAAATTGGTCTAATTTCCTTGCTTCTTTTCGTTCCATAAAATCTTCAATATTGAAGTTTTTTACTTCGCAAGCAAACTGTGTTTTGAACAATGAAGAATCAAATTGTTGAATTTTTGCGGCTCCTGATTTACCATTGATTAATCCTTCCCAATATTCAGGAAGAGTGTTTCCAATGGGCGTTAGTGCACCAAGACCTGTCACAACAACTCGTTTAAGCTCCATATAATTATAAGATTAACTTTCGTTTCTTAGTTTGAGTGCTCTTCAATATACGATACAGCAGCACCTACTGTTTGGATGTTCTCCGCTTGGTCATCTGGAATGGCGATATTGAATTCTTTTTCGAATTCCATAATCAATTCCACTGTGTCTAGAGAGTCCGCCCCTAGGTCGTTTGTGAAGCTGGCTTCTTGTGTTACTTCGCTTTCTTCAACTCCCAATTTATCTACGATAATTGCTACTACTCTTGTTTTAATGTCAGACATTGTTTTTGTTTTAAAATTAATTCAGCCTGCAAAGAAAAAAACATATCCCTAAAAAACAAAATAAATAACTTTATTTATTAAACTGTTTTTCAACTATAAACCGTTCATTCCCCTTAAGCAGACCGAATATACTCATTAATTTCCTCTTGTGTTCAAATTACTTTATACCTTTGCCACATGCTTAAAAAACGGATCGCCATTTTTGCCTCAGGTTCAGGAAGTAACGCTTTAAATTTAATCAATTTTTTTGCGAATCACTCTGCTGTGGAAGTGGGAATTGTGTTGAGCAATAAAGAAGATGCTCCTGTGGTGAATTCATGCGAAGAAATGGGACTTGATGTTTTCGTTTTAAACAACGAAGAAGTGAGTGAAGGTGAGCGATTGGTGAATATTTGTCAGAACCAGGGAATTGATTTTATCGTGCTTGCTGGTTATCTGAGGAAAATTCCGAATGAATTAATTGATGAATATCCGCAACAAATAATCAATATTCACCCTTCTTTGTTGCCTAAATTTGGAGGTGCTGGAATGTATGGCGCTCATGTTCACGAATCAGTTGTTTCTATGGGCGAAACAGAATCTGGAATTAGCATACATTTGGTCAATTCGTATTACGATGGAGGACAAATGATTGCGCAATTTTACGCCCCCATTTCGTCAGATGATAGCGCAAAAAAAGTAGAGGAAAAAGTTCGAAAGTTGGAAATTCAATATTTCCCATTAGTTGTTGAACAATACATAATTGGGACTAAATAATGGAGTTTTTTACTGATTTTTCTTGGAAGCAAATTTTTAAGGCATCGATGGTGTTGTTTGCCGTAATTGATATTCTTGGATCTATTCCCATTATATTGAAACTGAAACAATCGACAGGAGATTTGCACGAAATGAGAGCGAGTTTGGTGTCTCTTGGTATCATGATTGGCTTTCTGATTCTTGGAGAAAATATTCTTGCGCTTTTTGGTGTCGACATAGGAAGCTTTGCCGTTGCAGGTTCAATTATCCTTTTTGCCATGGCTTTAGAAATGATTTTGGGCGTTCAGCTTTTCAGAGATTCCCCAACTGGAAAAACGGCGAGCATTGTTCCTTTGGCCTTTCCAATTATAGCAGGTGCGGGAACTATGACTTCTATTATTTCTCTGCGTGCAGAGTACTACAGCATCAATATCGTAATTGCCATTTTGATAAACGTAATCGTTGTTTATTCGGTTTTACGAAGTACCAAGGCTATCGAAAAAATTCTTGGTGAAGGTGGTATTGCTATTCTTAAAAAGGTGTTTGGAATTATTCTACTGGCAATTGCCGTGAAGTTATTTACATCGAATATTCCAGGATTATTCAATGGGGTTTAGATAATCTAGAATTCCCTGATTTAATAATTCAAGCTTCTGTTAAAAATGACCGTATTCGTTATACGGACAAGTAACTTGACTTAGCATCTCTCCCGGCCTATGATTTGATATTGGCACTCTGAATTATTTATTTACTTCCGTTCAAAATTCAATGTTGAATTTTTACATTTTAAGTATTGTATTATTACCGATTGCATAATTTAAAGAATACAAAAAAATCAAAATACCAATATAAATGCCTTTAAAGGCATAGCGCAAAAATGAACATTAATGAAAGCCTAATTCATTAGAAAATACAATTAAAGGCCAAAACTAGTCCCATTAGAATTTCCTTCGATAATTTGTAGACCCTTCTTATATCGTTTCTCTACCACGACTTTGCCTTTTTTATCATAGGCTCTGAAATAACCATCACGTAATCCGTCTTTGTAATACAATTCAGAAACTAAATCGCCACGACGTGTATATTGTTTTTGAACTCCATGTAATTCGCCATCTTTAAAATTGGAAATAACCGCTGGTATTTTCCCTCCAGGATGAAAGGAGTTCCATTCACCATCTTTTTCACCTTTACTGTATTGACCTGTTTCCAGTAGCTTGAAGTCTTTATCAGAATAAGCGATGTATTTTCCGTGACGCTCACTATCGGTTCGTTCAAAATCTTTCATGATGCTGTAATCCATCTTCGATTTTGTTGTAATTACTTTGTAAGTGATGGTTTCTTTTGGTCTTCCGTTGTCGAAAAACGAGGTCCACTCACCTGTTTTATTGTTTTCTTTGTATTCGCCTTTCAAGCCAGGTATTCCGGACTTGTGGTAGGATTCCCATGCGCCATTCAATAGACCTTTTGAGAAAAAGGAAAGGTTTTTAAGCTTGCCATTTTCCCAATAATTTTTCCATTCACCTTCCTCTTTTCCTTTGGAATATTTTCCCGTCATGAGCAAAGTGCCGTTTTCATACCACGTTTTCCATTCTCCATCCTTCAAGTCATCAAAGAATGACCCTTCTTTGAACTTACTTCCATCGGGATAGAAATAAGACCAAAATCCATATTTCAATCCTTTTTTGAATTCGGCGTTATACGAAACTTGTTCGCTTGGATAATAAAAACACCATTTGCCATCCTGTAGATCTTCTATGAAAAGTCCTTCTTGATCTTTTTTTCCATTATTGGTGTACCATACCCATTTACCCGTTTTCGTACCTTGTCCATAATTTCCTTCAACATTCAGCTGACCATTATCATAAAAGTATTGGTAAGCACCATCGAGTTTTCCGTTTTTGTAATGACTTATTTTTTCTGTGTCGCCAGTGTAATAAGAATATTTCCATGCGCCTTCCTTTTCGCCTTCTTTGAATTCACCGGTCAAAGTTGGGTAGCCATAAATTGAATACTCTTCAAACTTACCATCCTTTAAGCCGTTTATATACGCATATTCCTCCTTCAGACTGCCTGTATTGTAAAAGGTCGACAAGGTTCCGTTTCCGTCTTTTACGGTTTGGGTATGCAGCGAATCAGGCAAATAAAACTCTTGCATCAAATTGACTCCAGCTTCAACAATTTCTATAGATTTCAGCTGACC
>ERZ887851.883-NODE-883-length-28025-cov-7.475009_pt1 | contig 28025 bp, 24 predicted proteins | sample MGYA00521100_ERZ887851 | MGnify/ENA primary metagenome ERZ887851 (study PRJEB32303, sample SAMEA104408602) | aquatic metagenome | biome: Brackish water; feature: Pelagic; material: water | place: Baltic Sea | collected 2014-06-06T16:11:00 | depth 11,444 m ... | reverse complement strand
CGAAAGACAATAGAAAAGAAAATAAAATAATCGATACTAAAATTGAACCCTTTAAATGCGTCATAAACTATATGGTAAATATTTTTGGAACAAAATTACGACAATTAGAAAGACAAATTCAAAGAAGCTCGAATCAAATTATTCAATTCGGGCTTCTATAAATTATTTTTTCTATTCCATGTGTTGCATTCCCTCTACTTTGCAGCAAGCAGGCAATGCTTCATAAGCTTCTGGGTTTGCTTTCATTTCATCGGCATCATACCCCAATGCAACGACCATTTCTTTAATTTCCTTCAAAGAAAAATTCTTCGTTTTAAACTTCACGGTTAGTTTTTTAGAAGGAACATCCACCTCGGCAAATTTAATGCCTTTGGTGTAGTTCATTTTGGACTCAATTCGATCCTTACATGAACCACATTCAGCTGTAGTTAGAATGACCACTTCTTGTACTTTTTTCTGAGCAAAGGATGTTAAAGAGAACATCACAAATGCTATTGCTATTATATTTTTCATATTCCTTTTTTATTTTATTGTTTGTGACCAATTTGGTCAAAATTGTTTCTTTTATTTTGTTTCTTCAGCATCCTCTTTGTGCGGAATCGTAAATCGGAATCCACCATAGATCATAGTTCCTAGTATTGGTGCCCATACTCTTGTAGCATCAAAAGTCGTGCTAAAAGGGTTTTGAGGATCAAAGATAGGATTATTCTGGGTGTAATTCGTTAGATTTTCACCTCCCACATAAAATTCCCAACGTTTGTAAACGTGTGTTATTTGTCCACTCACCATCGGGAATATTTCACTTTCGTTTTGTGTTGTGTATGCTCCAGTTGAAAGCAAAGTAACAGGCAATCTAGACTTTCCAAAAATAGAAGTTGTGGCATCGACCATCCAACGTTTATTTCTTGATTGATACCCTAAATTAACAAATCCACGATGTATTGGCACCATCATTTTGGATTGTAATTCGCCATTGAATTCGGCTTGCACATCCAAATACTTATACGCCATTCTAAGATCCAACATCTTCGTCAAAGGCAAGGTTAATTCTGCCTGGAAACTATGAGAATATGAGTTATTTGTAATGTTTTGGAACACAATCGAGTTAAACGAAACGTCTCTGTCCACTACCAATTGGTTTTCGAAATAAGTATAATAGTAATCTACAATCAGAGAGGCGTTTTGCTTTCTAAATTTAAACTCTTGTACGACTGACCCCCCAATATTCCACGACATTTCAGGTTTGATTTCTACCGGCGCAGTCCATGTTCGTCCCGTTGCCAATAGCGATAAATTATCAATAATATAATTCGGAACGCGCCATCCTCGACCTGCGGTAAAACGCAAATCCGTCCATTCGGTTAAGGTATATTTGGTATGTATTCTTGGCGAAAACATGGCTCCAAAAAGGTTGTGATAATCGAGTCTGGCACCTAGCACATTCACCAACCGAAGACCCGTATAGGTATATTCGGCAAACACACCAGGGATAATTTCTTCCCGGTCATCATTCAAAGAATCCATTTGTTGCGTGAAATTGGCATACACACCACTGATTCCAATACGCGTTTTATGAATGGTAGATCCAATTATATCGTCGTATATCGCATTAATGTATCCTCTTCTTTCAATACCCGTAAATTGTCTACTGCCAAAAACAGCATCTGTTTCCTGGTATTTCGCATTGTACAAAACACCAATGGAACGATACGGTTTATTTTTAAATAAAAATCCCGTTTTACCATAAATATCTCCATGCTGAGTTCTATTAAAAACGCCATATCGGTTAAGTTCGCTAGGATTATCTCCTTTTTCATAGGATAGTTGACCGCCGATCTTTTCGTCAATATAACCATTGAAGCCAAATTGGGTTTCAAATCGAGGACCATGATACGCCCATCGATTCAAAACAGCAGCATTGTATCCAGTCGGAAGATCCTTAAAATCGTCCGAATTTTTGTCAATTTTTCCTTGTGTTGTGGAACCATGAGCAAAGATTCCCGTGGACCAACGTTTGTTTTTACTGATCTTTCGTCCTCCATGAACATTAAGCTCTCCCCTTCCAAAAATATTTCCGTATCCATTTACGAAAAGCTCCTCCATTTCATCTGGTTTGTTGATTTCTATATTGATCAAGCCGGCCATAGATTCGTAGCCATTCACAACGGTTCCTGTACCTTTCGTAATTTGAATAGAATTGACCCATGTTCCAGGAATACTATTTAATCCAAAGGCACTTTCCAATCCACGCAAATAAGGAATATTCTCCATTTGAATTTGCGTATAAATACCCGCCAAGCCCATCATTTGGATTTGTTTGGCTCCAGAGACAGCATCCGTTATACTCACGTCAACAGAGGCATTTGTCTCGAACGATTCAGACAAATTACAACATGCTGCTTTCTTTAATTCATCGGATGAAATTTCCTCTGTTAACAAGGTTTTCAGTTTGGAAATACTTTTGGAACCTTTCTTAAAAGATACGATCACCTCAGGTAAAAGCAAATCTGAATAAAGGGTAATTGTATAATTGGAAAATCGATCGTCTTTTGTCAAGATTAAGGTATCTGAACGATGATTTCTTGCTTGAATTACCATCGTGTCTGGCAACTCTTTTGGAAGGACAAATTCGAACTTGCCGTCTTCATCTGTCCGTATTTTAATTTGGCTACGCAGCAAAACAACGCTTGCTCCGTAAATGGCATTCGTTTTTGTTGTATCACTTCCGTAGACAGTTCCACGAACTTGTGATTGCCCATATAAAGACAACAAAAAAACGCCAAAAAATAATATAAATTTCATGTATAAAGAATTAATAAAGTGAACAATTAAATGATGTTACACTTTACTTCTATATTCTGAATACCTGATGTTGAATGAGAATTTGTCTTCCCGTCCGAAGAGGCGGAGGATTGACATAATTACTTGGCGTAACTTCGTTGGAAGCCACGGTAAAATCTAAATCCAAAGATTGGATATCTAAACCTTTTTCTGGGGAAAAAGAAAAGAGCTGACTGCTCTCGAAATTTTCAAATTCTACTTGAAAAAAGTCAATTTGATCGGAGCAACAATCACTTTCGTCGATGTGAACTTCTGCTGAATAGCATGCATCGAACCCCTCATGTTCATCCTCACACATATTCGATTGAGGAATAATGAAGCTCTGTTCTACCCCATCATCATGACAGAAATGTGTGAACACACCAACACCCACACTTCCAGCGAATGTAAACACCGCAAGAATAAAACTGAGTATTTGTGTTATTCTTTTCACGATGCAAAGATAGGCGAAAATATTTATGTTTTGTTATTTGTGTGTTAAAGGGCTTGGAATGCTAACTTATTGTCGTTCTTCTACTTCACCAAAGCCAAAAACACAGCGTAACACTTCCAAAAAGAAAACCTTAATTCCTTAATGTTTCAAAACCAACCCCAACTCATCCAACTGCCCTTTGTCCAAAGGCGAAGGTGCATCGATCATCACATCGCGACCTGAATTGTTTTTCGGGAATGCTATATAATCACGGATAGATTCTGACCCACCCATCGTTGCAACCAATCGATCTAACCCGAAAGCCAAACCTCCGTGTGGTGGTGCTCCGTATTCAAACGCGTTCATCAAGAAACCAAATTGAGCTTGCGCTTCTTCTTTAGTGAATCCTAATAAATCAAACATTCTGGACTGCAAAGCACGGTCGTGGATGCGGATGGAACCTCCGCCCAACTCTACTCCATTCATGGCTAAATCGTAGGCATTTGCTCTTACTTTTCCGGGTTCTGTGTCAATTAAGGCCAAATCTTCTGGTTTCGGAGAAGTGAACGGGTGGTGCATGGCATGGTAACGATTACTTTCTTCATCCCATTCCAAAAGTGGAAAATCGTATACCCAAAGTGGTTTGAATTCATTCGGATTTCTCAACCCCAATTCGTTCCCCATGTGCAAACGCAATTCGTTCAATTGTTTTCTTGTCTTCTCTAGTTCGCCACTCAAAACCAAAATCAAATCACCGGGTTGTGCATTGGCGGCTTTCGCCCATTCAGCCAAATCTTCTTGTGTAAAAAACTTATCGACAGACGATTTGAAAGTTCCATCATCGTTGCATTTCACATACACCATTCCATTGGCCCCAATTTGCGGACGACGCACCCAATCAATAATTGCATCGATCTGTTTTCTCGAATAAGGCGCTGCTCCAGGAGCACAAACAGAAATTACGGCTTCGCTATCGTCAAATATTTTAAATCCTTTGTTTTGGGTCAATGTGGTCAAGTCAACGAATTCCATCCCAAAACGGATGTCTGGCTTATCTGAACCGTATTTTTCCATTGCCTCAGAGTACGCCATTCTAAGAAAATCTCCATCAAACTCATAATTACGAACCGTTTTGAAAAGGTGTTTTACCAATCCTTCAAACATATTCAATATATCTTCTTGGTCCACAAATGCCATTTCACAGTCAATTTGTGTAAACTCGGGCTGACGATCGGCACGTAAATCTTCATCGCGGAAACATTTCACGATTTGGTAGTAACGGTCGAAACCACTTACCATCAATAATTGCTTAAAAGTCTGAGGCGATTGGGGCAAAGCATAAAATTCACCTTCGTTCATACGACTTGGCACAACAAAATCGCGCGCTCCTTCCGGTGTCGATTTAATCAAATAAGGTGTTTCTACATCCCAAAATCCTTCGCCGTCAAGATAAACTCGCGTTTGCAAAGCGACTTTATTTCTGAGCATCAACTTGTTTTGTACGGGTTTTCTTCTCAAGTCCAAATAACGGTATTGCGCTCTCAATTCTTCACCCCCGTCCGTATCATCTTCGATCGTAAAAGGAGGTGTTTTTGCGGCATTTAAAATTTTCAATTCAGTCACGAGGATCTCGATTTCACCTGTCGGAATGTTTTTATTTTTCGAAGAACGTTCAATCACTTTCCCAGTAGCTTGAACCACAAATTCGCGTCCCAATTTACTTGCAACTTCCGTTAATTCAGGTTTGTCATCCAAATTAAACGCCAATTGCGTAATTCCATATCGATCGCGAAGATCCACGAAAGTCATACCTCCAAGGTCTCTCGATTTTTGTACCCAACCGGATAACGTTACTTCTGTATTGATATCGGTATGGCGCAATTCGCCGCAAGTGTGTGTTCGAAACATGCTTTTACTTATTTTTCCGTGCAAAAGTAAGGAAATTAGATGCTAAATTTAGGTTAACGGCCTTGTTTCATCTTGATATTTACGAAAAAAGACCTTATATTCAATGTTCTTGCAAACTCAAAAACTAGCTGGGAAGGCACAACAAACAATGCAGTAATGGAAGCTTCAAAAACAATCAAAGATATTTCCTCCGTGTATGCTCAAGAAATGAGCACTACGGTAAAAGATGGAAAAGTAGCTGAGTGCCACGTCGGCAGCAAGGGCGAAGTCGAAGGCAATACTTACGAACTGCTAAAACACTTTAATGGTCATTGTAGTTGATCCATCGTGATAAAAACTAGCAGATTCGAAGGACGGCGCAGAAAATGTTGCTCTAGCATCGTTGCTAAAGCCGTACAGTTCAATCGGATATCCGACCCAGTTTTTATCTAGCTTTTCGTTCGTATTGGTATCGTGCATAACACCAATGGCGTATGTTCCCTTTGGAATATTGTGAATTTTAATACTGGCCTTTTTGTTCTCCACATCAATCAAATACCCTTTGTACTGCTTGCCTTGTAAAGGAAACGAAGCGGCGTTTTTAAATAAACCAAGTCTAATTTGTCCTTTATCTTCATGAATACCTGAAATGGTAACGGAAATATAATTGTCGGTTTTTGATGTTAAAATCGTATTTGGCTGGAAAATCCAAAAAATAAATATGTATAAGAATAATTGCATGGAGAGGAGAACGTTTAAATGTGTCTATTGTTCAATAGTGACATTTTCTATTTCAGTATCGTTAGTGTTTTCTGTTTTTACTTTGCTTTTAATCTGATCCGGTTTTTGCGAATTCGTGCGATTTTGATACCAGAACCACAAAGATAAAAGAATGATGATGTATAGTCCAAATTTAATAATGTACTTCCCTTTTATTTTTTTCAATTGAAAACGCGAAATATCAATTGGTGGTTTATCATCCATAGCTGCAAATTAAAGCAATTATTTTACCTTTGAAAACGAATGGAAGACAAAAAAAACATTCTCGTAACTGGAGGAGCTGGATATATTGGTTCACATACTGTACTCGCATTGCTTCAGCATGGTTTCAACCCAGTTATTGTAGACGATTTTCGAAACGCTGATTCTTCCGTAATCGAAAGATTGAAGGAGATTTCGGGAACCAATATTCAATTCTCAGCAGTTGATTGTTGCGATATAAATGTGTTGAGAAAAATATTCGAGCAGCAATCTATTTATGGAATTATACATTTCGCTGCTTACAAAGCTGTAGGTGAAAGCGTTGAAAAACCATTAATGTACTACCAAAACAATTTGGTTAGCTTGATGAATGTGTTGCAGCTGGCAGCTGAGAAAAATGTTAAGAATATCGTCTTTTCCTCATCTTGCACAGTTTATGGCGAACCTGAAGACACGAGCGAAGTGGACGAAAATACACCACTCCAAATTCCATCTTCGCCATACGGACAAACGAAATTCATGAGTGAGCAGATATTGAAGGATTTTCAATTGGCCAACTCGTCACACAAAATTTTCGCTCTGCGCTACTTCAATCCTGTAGGCGCGCACAGTTCAGCTATAATTGGAGAGTTCCCCATCGGAATTCCGAATAATTTAGTTCCCTTTATTACCCAAACTGCCGCTGGAATTCAGGAACAGTTAACCGTTTTTGGTAACGACTACCCTACCGAAGATGGCACCTGTATTCGAGATTTTATTCATGTGGAAGATTTGGGCGACGCGCACGTAGCAGCAATAACAAAAGCAATTGCCAGTGAAGGGTTTTTCGATGCCGTTAATTTGGGCACTGGAAAAGGGACAAGTGTTCACGAGTTAATAACTATTTTCGAAAAAGTTTCAGGAAAAAAATTAAACTATACTTTTGGTAATAGACGTCCAGGTGATATCGTTTCGATTTATGCGAACGCGCAAAAAGCAAAACAAATTTTGAAATGGGAGTCCAAAAAAACAATAGAAGAAGCCATGTTATCCGCCTGGAAATGGCAACAAACCTTATTGAAATGACAATTAAATCACTCCTTCTTATTGTATCATCGCTCGTTTTGTCCAATTCTACTTTTGGTCAATACGACAGCAAAGGCGAAGATGAAGCTTCTCGTTTTCAGCCGGGATTCATGTGGTATTACCACGGAATAGGTCAGGCAAAGGACAAACGAATGCGAAAATACGACCGTCTTGTTTTTGACATTACGCACAATGATTGGACTGGCGATTTGAACCCTTTTGAAGTAAAACCTACATCAATCGGGTTTGGTACGAATTTAATTTTCGATGTTCCTTTAACGGATGGAAATACCATTTCTTTCGGTTGGGGAATCAACCATCATTGGACTCATATTCGACACGACGAAACATTTTTTCATAATATCACTGAAAAATCAACTGAATATAGCAACTCACAGGTGGAGGGCAGAACATCTTTAAATTTTCACCAACTTTCTATTCCTTTAGAATTAAGGTTTCACAAAGAGGCCTGGAAACATTTCAAAGTACATATTGGCGGGAAAATCGGATATCAATTTGCCTTCAATGAATCAACTCGCTTGTCGAATCCAGACGGTAAAACAATTATTAAAGATTACAATTTTCAAGATAAAAATCCGCTACAATATTCAACTCATATTCGCTTAGGCCTCAGGAATTATGCACTTTTTAGTGAATATAACTTCTCAAACCTCTTTACAAATTCCGAGAGCACCCAATTGAATGTATTACGACTGGGCATCAGCATTTCTCTTTATTAATGAAGTGGGTCGATACACATACACATCTGTATTCAGAGCAATTTGACGAAGACCGCGATGAAATGATACAGCGCGCTTTTCGTAATGGCGTAGAAACACTTTTATTGCCCAACATTGATAAAGAAAGCATTCAACCCATGCTCGACTTAGTGGAAAAGTACCCTACGCAATGTTATGCTATGATGGGACTGCACCCTGGGTCAGTTGGAGCAGATTGGGCCGAGCAGTTAAGTTTAATGAAACCCTATTTCTCTTCACACAAAATGATTGCTGTTGGTGAAATTGGGATGGATTTGTACTGGGATCAAACCTTCATCGAAGAACAAAAACAAGCTTTCAGACAACAAATAGATTGGGCAAAAGAACTCCAGTTGCCCATAGTCATTCACGCACGTGATGCTTTCGACGAAATTTTTGAAATTATCGATGACACAATAGACGAGAGACTTTCAGGTGTTTTTCATTGCTTTACAGGAGATAGTGAGCAAGCAAATAAAGTATTATCCTACCCAAATTTCTTCATGGGAATCGGTGGTGTGATCACCTACAGGAAAGCAGCTTTAGATGAAGTTCTGGCCAATGTTCCTTTAGAAAAAATGATGATGGAAACGGATTCGCCTTATCTTCCTCCGGTTCCGTATCGAGGAAAAAGAAATGAAAGTTCGTATCTTGTTCATTCTGCTCAGAAATTGGCCGACACACATCAGATAAAATTGAGTGAATTGGCCGAAATCACATCGAACAACGCGAAAAACTTGTTTAAGATTTGACGCTTCACTCAACCAACGATACAGATGACTAAAGAGCGACTCCTAAAAATAATATCTTTGACTTATTCCCATTAATATTGATGACTGCGAAACCCAAAATATTGTTGATTTACACCGGTGGAACCATCGGAATGATCACGGACCCCGCTTCAGGCGAATTGAAAAGTTTCAATTTCAATGAGATTGACCGACACGTTCCCGAGCTGAATCGGCTGCAAGTAGAACTCAAAAGTGCGAGTTTCAAAACGCCCATCGATTCTTCAGAAATGAACCCACGATATTGGAAGGACATAGCAGAGACGATTTTTGATAATTATGGACACCACGATGGATTTGTGGTTTTACACGGCTCGGACACAATGGCGTACACCGCTTCGGCCCTAAGTTTCATGTTGGAAAACTTGGACAAACCGGTTATTCTAACAGGATCTCAACTACCGATTGGAACTATACGAACAGACGGGAAAGAAAATTTGATAACCGCGATTGAAATTGCAGCCTCGAAAAATGAAAATGGCGAATCTCGCATAAAAGAAGTAGCCGTTTATTTCGAATACTCTTTGTACAGAGGAAATCGATCATCAAAAGTATCTGCCAATCAATTTGAGGCTTTTCAATCTCCAAATTTCCCTGATTTGGCTGTTGCTGGCGTGAATATCGATTATAGAGTAGAATCTGAAAAAAGAGGAAACGGGGCTTTTCAAATCAACACTAAATTTGATGAACAGGTTTCTCTTTTAAAGATATACCCAGGAATTCAAGCCAAAGCCTATAAAAGCTTGTTTGATGCTGCCTTATCGAAAGCGATTGTCATAGAAACGTATGGAGCCGGCAATGCGATGAGCAACAAAGATTTCCAGGCATTAATTTCAGATTATCTTACGAAAGGAGGCATCGTTATAAACGTAACGCAATGCATATCAGGCTCTGTGAATCAAGGAAAATATGAAACAAGTTCGTTTTTTCACAAATCAGGCGTGTTAAGTGGACATGATATGACAACCGAAGCGGCTTTAACAAAAACAATGTATCTCCTTGGTAAGAATTTGTCAAAAGAAGAATTTGCTCTCCAATTCTCCTTGGATTTAAGAGGTGAAATCACCAATTATATTTCCTATAATAAAATGTCTCTTGATCCAGTACAGTATTAATTTATTTGTACTTTAGCCCTCCCAAAAAAGGAGAGGTGTCCGAGTGGCTGAAGGAGCACGCTTGGAAAGCGTGTGTACTGCGAAAGTGGTACCGAGGGTTCGAATCCCTCTCTCTCCGCCAGAAGTGACGAAAGTCACGCAAAAGAAATTAAATTTAGGTGGGTGTCCTAATAAATTGCTGAAAGGCAAGTATAAAAGTATTTTTAGAGCAGAATCTCTAGAAATTCGCGATTGGCAAAACGTTGTTGCGCTCTTTGTGAAATAATTTTTTATTTTTGACTTATAAATTTGAATAGTACGATTAAATTAATCTTTTAGAACATGAAAAAAATAATTAGTTCTTTGGCTCTAACAGCCGTTTTAGCATTTGGACTTACAAATGTATCCCTTGCAGTTCCTGGTGAAGCAGGCGCTGAGGTACCAACAGAAGCAGCATCAAGTGCGGCAAAAGAAGAAGCGTCATCCGTTGCAAATGATGCAAAAGAAGGCGCTACTAAGGCTGCAAAAACTGGTGGTGAGGAAGTAGAGTTGAATTTCATTCAAACATTGAAGCAACAGTACATTGAAGGTGATGTTGTATGGATGACTCCAGTATTAATTTGTTTGATTATCGGTATTGCACTTTCAATTGAGCGTATCGTTTATTTGAATTTATCTACTATCAACACGGCAAAATTTGTTGGTGAGGTTGAAACTGCCTTGCAATCAGGTGGAGTTGAAGCGGCAAAAGACTTGTGTAGAAATACACGTGGACCTATTGCTTCTATATACTACCAAGGGTTGGACCGAGCGGACGAAGGAATCGAAATGGTTGAAAAATCAGTGGTTTCTTATGGTGGAGTTCAAATGGGACTTTTAGAAAAAGGTCTTTCTTGGCTTTCATTGTTTATTGCCCTTGCACCGATGTTAGGATTCTTGGGTACGGTAATCGGGATGATCCAAGCCTTCGATAAAATTATTAAGGATGGTCAAGTATCTCCAACTACAGTTGCCGGTGGTATAAAGGTATCACTATTGACAACAGTATTTGGTTTGATTGCAGCGATTATTCTTCAAATATTTTACAATTACATCGTTTCTAAAGTTGACGGAATCGTTAATGAAATGGAAGATGCGTCTATCTCATTGACAGATATGATGTTGAAAAACAAAATGGCGAAGTAATACTTCTTCGTTGTAATTGTAATCTACAAAACGAAAAAATATGTCAGATAATATTTCAAAAGTAACCAACATAGCAAAAGTAGCTATCGCCGGTATCGGTGTTGTAGCTTGTCTTTTCCTTTTCTTTGGTCCGAATATAAATACAGACACTAAGGATGTCATTGACGCATTCCGTGATGGAACGACAATGAACTTCGCTGTCTATTTCTTCATCGCAATATTCCTCTTGTGTGTTGCGTTAGTTTTCTTCTTCTTTGGGACTCAATTAGTCTCCAACCCAAAGAAGACACTCATGTCCATTATTGGAATAGTGGTTGCATTCGTCGTGTTCTTTTTAATCTATCTAATCGGATCTGCTGATTCTGAAACTACTTTGGGCTTGACGTCTAAAGGTGTGTCTGCGTCGAGTAGCGCTGTTAATTTAACAACGGCTGGTATTTGGACTGTATTGCTCAGTTTAATTGCTGCAGTTGGTGTTATCCTTGCAGGAATGGTTAGAAAACTTTTAAACAGATAAAAGATGGCACGCGATATCCCAGAAATTAATGCAGGTTCGATGGCGGATATCGCCTTCTTGTTACTTATCTTTTTCCTCGTAACTACTACAATGGATAAGGATCAGGCGTATATCCGCAGCATCCCAAAGAAAATTGAAACTACAATTCCTCCTGTACCCGTTGAACAACGTTGTATCATGGCTATCAAAGCGAACAACAAGAATCAATTGATGGTACGCGATGAAATCATGACAGATCGGGATAAAATATCGGAAAGAATTGTTGAGTTTTATACGAAAAACGAAAAAATAACTGGAACAAACATCAATAACTTCCCGCTGTATACGTTTTCTTCTATGGCCTACATCAACAAAAAAATTGATGAAACCATTGCGCGGACAGAAATGATGGAAGCGGAAGAGTATAGCGATGAAATGATTGAATTTACATACAGTCAATTGGCTGAATGGGAAAAGAAAAAGCGAGCTTTAAAATTGTACGGAGCATCTACTCTTCCAGAGGTTGATCAAACTGCCAACATACGTATTGAAGTTCAAACAGCTACAAATTATGGCTTGTTTTCAAAAATTCACAGTGAGATTCAAGAAGGAATTTACGAGTTAAGAAACAAAGAAGCATTGCGATTATTTGAAGAATCGTACGCGGTTATTGAGAAACGGTTCAATCAAGATGAGAACAATGAAGATCGTCAAAAATTGGACTTACTCGAAATTCTTTACCCTGCTCGTATTATTGAAGTAACACCTAAACAATAAGAAGATGTCAAAGTTTAAAAAAGATGGCGCTAGAAAAGTTCCCGGGGTAAATACCTCGTCACTTCCTGATATCGTTTTCATGCTTTTGTTCTTCTTTATGGTTGCAACAACGAGTAAGGAGGTCGATCCAACTGTTGAGGTAACACCTCCAACTGGGGTTCGCACAACTGATTTGACCCCCTACAAGCAACGTTCTGAAATTGATTTCCTATATTTAGGGAAACCAAGAAATAAGAAAAGAGCCGATGATTTCAAAATGGGGTATGCTTTGTCCTTGGATAATGTTGTGACAAACGTTGTGGCAGATGAATTATACACTATGAACGCGGTTGGTTCATGGAAAAAAGACAAATTCGATCAAAAGGCGGCACGTGTTGCTGTTCCTATTGAAGGAGTTATAACATGTGTAAAAGCAGATGAAGGTGCTCCAACTGGGTTAATATTCGATATTCGTAAGCAACTACAAGATGTGAGCGGGTTGAAAATAGCATACGCAGTCAGAGATAACGGAGTCAACTAAAAAATTTATATATTATTCACCCCCCATTTCGTGCTAAACGGAGTGGGGTTTTTTATTTTTGTAGCATGCAAAATTTCGATGTCATCAATCCAACTCGTATTCTCTTCGGAGACGACCATTACGAAAAACTCAGTGAATTAATAAAAAGCTATACGGATCAGCCTAAAATAATGCTGGCTTATGGAGGTGGGTCAATTTTTAAAAATGGTGTTCACAAAAAAGTGACGGATCAGCTCACCGATTTTAAAATAATCGAGTTTGGTGGAATTGAGGCCAATCCGCAATTCACCACTTTGATGAAAGCAGTCGAAATCTGTAAAAAAGAAAACATCGAGTTTATTTTGGCAGTAGGTGGCGGCAGTGTAATTGATGGCGCAAAGTTCATCGTAGGAGCAACCAAATATAATGGAGACCCTTGGGAGGTGCTTCTGCGTGAAGAAGGGAAAGTTTTTTCAGAAGCGATTGCTTTTGGAACCATTTTAACCTTGCCAGCCACAGGTTCTGAAGCGAATTCTGGAGCAGTCATTAGCAGAAGCGGCCTGAATGAAAAACGAACAATGGGAGGCCCATTATTCTTTCCAAAGTTCTCATTGTGCGATCCAAATGTCGTAGCGAGTTTACCCGAAAGACAAATTGCAAATGGTATCGTCGACGCATTTATGCATACTTTGGAACAATATTTAACCTATCCTACAGATAATTTATTACAAGAACGACAAGCCGAAGCGATTCTCTCTACCTTGATTGAAGTTGGCCCAGAGGTAATGAAAGACCCGTCCAATTACAAGCTCGCATCCAACTTGATGTGGTGTGCGACGCATGCCTTGAACGGAAATTTAAGATTGGGTGTTCCCACCGATTGGTGCACCCATATGATTGGCCATGAACTAACGGCTTTTTTCGGTATTGATCATGCACGTACCTTAGCCATTATTGCGCCCAGATTGTACGAGAATCAATTCTCAAACAAAAAAGAGAAACTCGTTCAATATGGCAAAAGAGTTTGGAATTTGAGCGGTTCGGATGACGAAATTGCTAAAACGGCTTTACAGAAAATGGAAGGCTTTTTCCACAATCTGGGCATTCAAACGACTATTTCAAGTTATACCAAAGTCAATGACAACTTCCCTGAATTGGTGAAACAAAGATTCGTAGAGCGAGGTTGGGTTGCAATGGGCGAACGACAAGCGATTACTCCTGAAGACGTTAAGAATATTGTCCAAGCGGCGCTTTAAATGCACCCTGCATTTAGAATATACGAAGAAGCAACACCCGAATTAATTCAGTTTTTGGAAGGAACTATACTTGGGACAAATGGCGCGCGATATCAACACTTAAACACCGCCCAACGGATTAAGGAATTGGACAATCCTCTTCATTTATCTTTAATCCGAAACGAGAAAATAATAGCGAACATCACGTTCTGTCGTAGAGGAAAAAACTGGTACATCCGTTACTTTGCCTTTAACAGCTTGTTCCAAAGCACCAGGAAAAAAGGGAAAACAAACAGAAATTCACAACTAAGAGCGGAATTGAAACAGTTTTTCAGAAATAAACTCGAATCGGGCGAAGTGGATTGCTTTTATGCCTATATAGACCCGAAAAATGACCGCAGTTTTAACTTTGCAAACGAACTTGGTTTTGCCAAAATAAGCACTTTTTACACCCAAACATTTTCTAGATTATCACCAAAATCATCCAAAAGAGTTACGGTTTTAAAATTTGACGACCCGATTCTCGAGGAGAAAATCAAGCATTTTGAGACCGAATCTTTCTTCCACAATGTGAAAAAATTCGATCAATTTTACGGACTTATTTCAGAAGACAATAAACTCGTTGGAATAGCAGCAATAAATCGATTAAATTGGAAAATATTTCGTCTACCAGGACGCTTCGGAAAAATACTGACCAAAATAATTCCTTTTATACCATTTATTAAAAAAATGGTCGTTCCAAATAATCATCAATTCATAGGAGTTGACCATGTTTGGATAGATAAAGACGATCCGAAAAAATATACTGAGCTTTTGGAAAGTATACTTGCTCTTGAAGATAAAAAATTAGCCATTTGGTGGGTCGATTCTCGACTCAAAAAATTAGACCCAATTAACTGGGGAATTGGACATCGATTTTTGGGTGTAAACCCGGTCGATTTTTACGTTCTAAACACTTCTCAAAAAAGCATTCCTGAGCCTTACTTCTTGATTTCCAATGACTTTTCATAACTCTTAAATAAATGTAAAAGAATGTTATGCATGTCATTATACATTAAATTTGTACCACTAAAAATATTTTATACTATGAATTTAAGACTATTAATTATTGGGACAATCTTAGGGCTATCTCTTAACGCAAAAGCTCAATCTACTGAAAAAAAGCTAGCCGTTGGAATTTACGCTGGAGTTAGTGATTACAGAGGAGAATTGAATCAAGAATGGTTCAACATTAACAATACCTTTAGAACGCAAGTCGGCGCAACTATTATTTATTATGTAAACCCTTGGGTAAATGTAGGTTTGGATTTAGGTTATGGTGAACATGGTTTTCACATAGACGGAACTGCACTAGGACAGGCTAACGGATTCCGCGGAGACGTATTGAAAGCAAATTTACAAGCTCGATTGAAATTCAATAACGGTTCTTGGATAAAAGAAGATGCATTGATCCAACCATACATTTTCGGTGGTTTGGGAGTAGCAAACACATTCGAAGATTCAGATATTCCTTCTATCAATACTCCAGGTGCTGCCTTGACATTGAACACAGGATTAGGATTCCATGTTATGTTGACAGATTACTTAGGTTTGAATTACAACCTTAACTGCGCTTACCAAACATCTGATAACACAGATCATACAGAAAACGGAGCAGGTGACCAATTCATCATTCACTCCATGGGAATCGTTATTCCTATCGGAAAAATCGTTGATACTGACGGTGACGGAGTTTCTGACAAAAGAGACAAATGTCCTAACACACCTGCTGGTGTAGCTGTTGATTTGTTTGGTTGTCCCAATGATTCAGATGGTGACGGTGTTGCTGATTACCAAGATAAATGTCCTGAAGTTGCCGGTTTACCTTCAATGAAAGGTTGTCCTGATACAGATGATGACGGAATCATTGACGCTGAGGATGCTTGCCCTGCGGTTAAAGGTGTTATTTCTGCAAAAGGATGCCCAGACAGAGATAAAGATGGTATCCAAGATTCAGAAGATGCTTGTCCAGATGTATTCGGTATTATTGCAATGAAAGGCTGTCCTGATACGGATGGTGACGGAATCACTGATGCTGAAGATGCTTGTCCTACAGTAAAAGGAACAGTAGATATGAAAGGTTGTCCTGATACAGATGGTGATGGAATTGCTGATAACGTGGACGAATGTCCTACAGTTAAAGGCATTGCTTCAAACAACGGATGTCCTGAGATCAAAGAAGAAACGAAAAAAGTATTCGATCAAGCCTTAAAAGGTGTTCAATTTGAAACATCTAAAGCGGTTATCAAAACTTCTTCTTACGCTATCTTAAATAATGTTGCTAAAATCATGGAAGACAATCCAGAGTACAAATTGGATATCCATGGTCACACAGATTCACAAGGTGATGCTGCTAAGAACATGACACTTTCGAAAGAAAGAGCTACTTCTGTTAAGGCATACTTGGTTGAAAAAGGAATTGATACTGGAAGAATGGATTCGGAAGGATTCGGTATTACACAGCCAAAAGCTACTAACGATACTGCAGCTGGTAGAGCTGAAAACCGTCGTGTTGAGTTTAAAGTGAAATTCTAATAGAATCACAATACAGTAAAGAAAGAGGTGGGCGTTGCTAACCTCTTTCTTTGTTTTGTATTTTAGCGAAAAATAATTGAAATGAAATTCCTGATTGTCGGACTTGGAAACCCTGGAGAGAAATATGCTGAAACCAGACACAACATCGGTTTTAAAGTAGTAGATGCTTTGACCGAAGAATTGAAAGGTGAATTCAAAACAGAAAAACTGGGCGATGTTTCGCAGGTGAAGTTCAAGGGCAGACATCTGATCTGTATTAAACCTTCGACCTACATGAATCTTTCGGGAAAATCGCTCAATTACTGGATGCAACAGCATAAAATTCCTTTGGAAAATGTTGTTGTCGTAACCGATGATCTTGCACTTCCCTTTGGCAAATTGCGCATGAAAGGAAAAGGATCAGATGGCGGCCACAATGGGTTAAAAGACATACAAGCTGCATTAAATACAAGCGCTTACACAAGGCTGAGATTTGGTGTAGGCAGCGAATTCAACAAAGGCCAACAAGTCGACTATGTGCTTGGCGATTGGTCGCCCGAAGAAAGAGAAACACTTCAAAAGCGGATTGACGTTGCTAAAGAATTTATCAAAAGCTACACAACAATCGGTTTACAGCATACAATGTCGCAATGGAACAATAAATAATTTATAATTCCGCAGGTAATACTTACATTTATAAAGGAATTCAAAGGTTTAGATGAACATATATTCAAACAAACAACGATGGAAAATCATTCTTTTGGTGCTCGCACTGGTCTTTGTTGGTTTGTCACTATTTGTTTCCAATCGTATCGTTTCTAAAGTCCATGAACGTGAGAAAGAACGTGCCAAACAATGGGCTGGTGCCATAAAAAAGAAAGTGGAATTGGTGAAATTGACCAATCAAACCTTCACCCAACTTCGGGAAAAAGAAAGAGAAAAAGTAGCGCTTTGGATTGATGCTAGTAAAGAAATTGCCAAGCCAACTTCTTTGGATATGAATTCCGACATTACCTTTCCGCTTCAGATTATCAATCAGAATAAAAACATTCCTGTAGTTTTACTCGATGAAGAAAAACAGGTTTCGGCCCATGTGAACATCTCCTTCGATACCTCTGAAATTCGCATTTTTCATCCAATGGCGAGTAAAAAAGAAATTCAACAGCTTTTCGATGATTCACTCATTCGACTGAGCGAAAAATGGAGTGCGGTTAATCCTCCTTTCACCATCGAGGTGTATACTGACCTCTTCATGACATACTACTATGGCGATTCGAAGGAAATTATCCGTTTAGAGCACGATAAAGATTCTTTGTTGGCTTCGTTCAACGAAGACCTCATTAACAACGAAGGATTGGTTCCAGTGCTCTTATTTGACGTAAAAAACAACAGTGTTATAGGCAGTAACTTACCTAAAGAAGAGATTTCGAAGCAAAAGTTGGACACGACCATGAATGACTTGAAGAAAGGCAACGACCCAATTCCTATCCTGTTTGGTGAAAACCAAGAAATGCTTTTATACTTTGACAGTAGTTCTGAGTTGAAACAATTGAAGTACTTCCCCTATATACAATTTGTAATCATTGGTCTGTTCATTTTCATTGCCTATCTGATTTTTTCAACTTTCCGAAAAGCGGAACAAAACAAAGTCTGGGCTGGAATGGCGAAAGAAACCGCCCATCAATTGGGTACGCCTTTGTCTTCTTTAATGGCTTGGACGGAATTGTTGGACAACGAGGAAATAAACAAATCCATCACAATTGAGATGCGTCGCGACATAACGCGCTTGGACAAAGTAACCGACCGATTCTCAAAGATTGGGTCGGAAGCAAAACTAAAAGATTCAGATTTGGTGCATACGGCCGAAAGCATCATCGAATATTTACGATTAAGAATATCAAAACACGTAGAACTGAACTTTTCTGTTCAAGAAAATATGGTTCCCGTTCCTCACAATGCTTCTTTGTTGGAATGGGTGATTGAGAATATCATCAAAAATGGTGTCGATGCCATGGAAGCCAAAGGAAAAATCGATGTGAAAATTCATTGTGAAGGATCTCATGCCTTCATTGATATCACAGATAATGGAAAAGGCATAGAAAAAAAGAATATCAAAAAAATCTTCACCCCCGGATTTTCCACCAAGCAACGCGGCTGGGGCCTCGGTCTTTCCTTGGTCAAACGAATCGTCAGCGAATACCACAAAGGACGAGTATTCGTTCTACATTCTGAACCTAAAAAAGGCACGACTTTCCGAATTACTTTGTCGCTATAATCCTTGCAAGTCGACTTGTCTTGCACCAAGGAACAACTTCAAAATCTTATCGCCAACGTCTGGAATATGCACCCGGATCAAATAAATTCCTGATGCAACGGGCACTTCCGCTTCGTTTTTCAATTGCCAATCTTGAAAAGTAATCGGACTTGATTTTTTAAACGTTTTAACCAGTTTTCCATTCGTGCTATAAATCTGCACTGTGCAGACTTCCGGAAGGTTCGTAATCTTCACTCGATTGTCCAATCGGTCTCTTTCATATTCAGAATACGCGTAATACGGATTAGGAACCACTCTTATTTTCTCCAAAGCATCAGCTAAACGATCTCGATCATCTGTCTGTGTCATTATATCGTCCGTACTCCAAGAATACATTGGTTTACCTGCATTTTTGTTCGTAGCAACAAAAGTTTTGTACTCTTTATTCACACGAATCTTTATGCGCACATCCGTTTCAATCTCGAAGGTATTTCTGTCCGGAGCCAACAAGGGATATCCAATCCAAGTCAAACTCGAATAAAACTGAGTTTTAGCAATGCCACTTCCGGATTCTACATCATTCATTAATGTTGTGATTTCAGAAATGTCATTTGTCGAACCGTTATAGAAGCCCATATCGTATCCTCCACTTAGCAGTTTATTCAAAGCATTTTGCTTGTGACTAAACACATAAATCGGATGTATACCACCTAATTTTGGGTTGCCCGTTTGGTCGAACATACGATTACTCGGATTCCAGATCATATCTCCACCACCATCAATACCAAGAAATGAGTTTTCTCCAAAGGCCATGTGCAAACGAGCGCCTGTTTCTAAGTCGATTGCATAACCTGGGAACCAACTTTGACCTGTTCCAGCTGTTGTATCGCCATTTTTGTTTCTGCTTTTACTTTTTCGCATGGCTCCAGGTAACGCATTTCCTAGGTTCAAGGATTGATCACGGCCCAACTCTAGAACGACGCATTTGGTCCATTTGGATTTGTCTTTCGTGATAACAATATCGACGCTTGGAGAGAAAGCCAATCCTGCATTTGTTCTACTTCCAGACGCATTTGACTCTACATCTCCTGGATAAACTGGTGTTGGTCTGAAATACGCCAAAGGCATAAAATCGCACTGATAACCCACCAATTGATGCGGTGCGAACATTCCCTCAGCGACTTTTGTCCACCTTCGGTTTGGATCTTTACCGACTTCATCTCTGAAACATTTCAAATTGTTGTAGAGCAAAGCAGGATCATAATCTGTTTCATCAACTATTCCTGAACGAATCCAGTTGAGCGGGGTAAACCCATCTATGTCCTGCACATGGGTCAACCATCGTTTAGAGGAATCGGCAAAAGTGATAGAACTTTCGAGTATTTCGGTGGTTTCAACCGTATTATTTCCAGTTACATTATCTTCTCTGAAATATGGAGTTTGAGCAATTTGAACCGAAACTCCCCATTTCGGTATGAGTTGTTCATTGTCCACATCTATCGTTTGGCTGGATTCTACACTTTCTAATAATTCCCCATCTTTCTTATCGTATCGATTTATGGTCCAAGAAGCCCCGTTAGCTGAATTATTTGGTGCTGGATCTATTGGATAGTCTTTAAAAAGTATCTCGAAATATCCGCCTACCAAATTCAAAGGATCGATCACTTTGATATTCAAAGGTCCTTTGCTGGATTGATATTCCGGTTCATCAACAAATCCTTGCGAAATAATTTTTTTCTCTGTCTCAGACGTTAATTCCAAGACTCTACCACCATTCCCATGACCATCAACACGAGTTATTTTAGGAGTTGCACCATACAAAGCAAATTGATCCGTTCCTCCTGCTTCCGGCAGTGGAGAATGAGGAATTACCTCGATAAATCGCACCTCCCCAATAGCTGCTTTTCTGGACCGCAAGTAGGGAACTTTTTGTCCATCATAATATTGCGCATCACCAGGAACGAACTTTTTATAACTATTATGCGCATAGGAAACAGCCACATAATAGTATCGTTTGAAGTTCACCAAACGTTTATCGCCAATTGCAAAAGCATCTTCCGTAACTTGAAAACTGTGTCGAATTCCTTTGTTCTCGCCATCCACTTTCAAGGTGGGAACATCCGCTTCTATTTGACCATCAAAAACAAAATTGACCAATCGTGAAACACTGTCCTTAATATCGCATTGACCTACCAAACGAGCCTGAGCAGGATCATCCAACTCTGAAATGGCAACAGCGGGACTTGATAATTGAAATATTTGATATCCCTGAAAGCGATAAAACAAATCTGGATTGGGAATGTCTGTAACAATGAACGGATCTTTTTCAATATACTCTTCGTTGTAATTATTGGAGTTTAGCGAATTGGACAAGAATAATATCACCTCATTTTCCAACTCTTGGAAAGTCATATCTGGTGCGTGCGGTGCATCAATAATTCGAAAACAATTTTCGAACAATGCTTGTGCTTTGTCATCTGCACGTCGCAGTAACTCCACCGAAGCAAATGGTCCGCCTTGCGCGGCTCTTGCATAAGCAACGCCAACCGTAATATTATTTACAGCCCCAGGTTTCAAAACAAACGGTCCAGCCGATTGTAAAAATCGTCTGTCGTATGGGTCGTTACCAGCGCTTTCCTCTGTCCAAGGTGCTTGAGGGACACCTCCCGTTCCCCATCCAAGTGGATCTGTATCTCCTGGAAACATAAACTCACATGGTAATGCAGTATTTGCTCCAGGACTAGAATAATGTCCACTTCCACCATAGTAAAATGGAGTTCCATCTTTCCAGTTTCCGCGCAAATAATGATAATAATCGGATGCATTAACAGGATCTGTTTGATTCGTATTTGCTCCACCTCCCGTATTCGAATAGTACAGGAATCGTCTCATTCCAAATCTTTCGTTATCGACAATAGAATCGCCATAACCAATGCCATTCAATGCTTCCCCTGGACCAATTCCATAGGCGTTGTCTATTCCATCGTCATCTTGAAATGGACCTTCAAAAAAGTCAACCCCTACAGCTGGCGGATTAAATCCATAGCCTTTAAAACCTGCGTCGTCAGCGTCATAATTATTTCCATTGTAGTAATACGCGAGACCTCTGTTGACATCACATCCCACATAATCATCATATGGCCCGCCTAATGCTCCATCGGTAAAGAAGCCAAAGTAGGTATCGAATAAAGTGAGACTTCCTCTATTGATTAATTCATAATTGTAAAAAGTCATGTTGTTTATTTCATCGCCGGTAGCAAAGGCAAATGCTTGTGCACGAATCTCCATGCCAATTGGGTCACCACCAGTTTCCGTATGAATATTTCCTTTATCATTAATGATCCACCAGTAATTGACATCACCATAAAGAGAAACTCTTCTGTCTACCTGACAATCTTTTTTCTTGTAGATATCATGCCATGGATAATCACCTTGTTCCCAATTGTAAATTCCATCTTCGTTATAATCAAAAAATGGAGCTAGATAAAAATCTTGTCCTACTCCGGGATCACCATGAGCTGGCCAATTTTTAATAATGTCTGGCACCACATAATCGGGGAACATCAAACTTTGTGTATTACCACCATTTTGGGCATCGGCTTCGCCAGCTTGAAACCAAGAAGCAAAATTTCGCACCTCATCTTGGGTTGACACAAAATGTTTATCGTATTGATTGCAAATATCTGAAGTCGTTTCAGCAGTGGTATTTGAAAGAGGTCCTGTCCAATAATCTTGTCCGTTTCTGTAGCGCAATGCTGCCAATTTCAACTGACCATTTGCATCTGTTCCTCCTAGCCACAAAGCAGCCGTAAACAAAGCCATGATACCCGAATTTTTCGGCACTTCGTAAATGGATTTATTTTGGGGAAAATCTTGCCACAAGTTACCGGCAGTATGCACCACCATTCGCACATTGTTGATGGACATAGAAGTCGTCGTATTCGGCGGTGTACAAGAAGCAGCTTTGTTTGAAATTGGATTTGGAGTAATCTTCTTTACTCCTTTTGCACCATGGTAATTCTGTCCAAATACAATTGTCGTTGACAGTAGAAATGAAAGGCCAAATAGAAATGTTTTTACCATGGTGAACGTATTTGATGACAATTTACTTATTCTTTGTATAACATGAAAGGCAAAAACCAAGAAGAATATACAGTTCTATTCTTATATTTTTTTGACAAATTGCTTCAATAACTCAATTAAATCATCGTATTCAGCAAAGCTCAATTCTTCGTATGTATCAAAAATATCGTGATAATGTTTGTTGGGTCCCATGGTATAAATAAACACCGCTGGCACACCTTTCTCCGTGAAAAAATAATGATCAGAATTGGCTGCTGGACCTCTTGATTTTACGTTTGAAAGCAATTTTCCTTTTCTATTTATTTTCTTGAATTTTTTAAATGCTTTCGGGAATAAAGTAGCGTTCACTATTGTAATCCCTTCCTCTCCGCTACCCATAATGTCTAGGTTCACAAGAAATTTAATATCCGACAACTTCGTCAATGGGTTCTCTGTATAATATCTTGACCCAATTAATCCGGCTTCTTCACCTGCAAAGCAAACGAATACAATGTTGAATTTGGATGGAAACGCTTTAAAATGTTTTGCAAGAGAAAGCAGCATTGCGGTACCACTCGCATTGTCGTTGGCGCCCGGGAAATAGGTTTCCTCACCCATTCTACCCAAATGGTCATAGTGCGCTGTGAAGTATATAGTTTTATCTGTTTGCTTTATTGCTGGGATATACGCAACAACATTGTTCGAGGTATGTCGCTGCTCCAATACGTTTTCGATGTGCAGGTACATTTCTTGATTTGCGTAAAGCGAATCTCTTAAATAAACGTAGGGGTATTTTTGTTCGCTTGTTGAAACTGACCAGGTGAACTTTTTACTAAAAATTTCAACTATGGGCATTACTTTGTTCCATCTCACGACAATTTCATCCATCATTTTTAATGAATCTCCTGTAACTCCATTTTTATCGACAACGATGGAGTTAAATCTGTTAAAATCTATCTCTTTTTTCATAGATACTAGTGACTGCACAGTAGCAAAATTCACTTTATTTAAAAGAAAAGGTGATAGTTCCCCCTCAAACGATCCGCTAGCTGGACTAACAATATAACCTTCGCCGGGTTTAACTTCAAGGCCGTTTAAGGTAAGAAACATTCTTCCTGGAAAGGTGTTTACCGGAAACTCAAAAGGTTGACGCATGTTCGTTTGCCCAGGCGCGGGTGTCAAACCCAATTTTACATATTCGTTTACAAGATAATCCGCAGCAATATTATCGCCATTGTGCACGTAACCTCTACCATGCATTTCAGGGGCACACAAATCTTTCGTCCATTTTCGAATTAAATCTTCTTGGGCTATGAAATTTGTTGTAGATAAGGCAAATAGAATAATTAAGTAATTACGCATATTTACGTTTTACGTGAAGGATAAATTCATCCGTTGTATCGTTGTCGATTTCCCAATTCTCAGCATTCGCATAATTTGTAAGGGCAACAACACAATTTGACCATTCGGAAATACTGTCTAATTTTTGTACACAAGCAGAGAATTTTTCCGCTTCTCCATCAAACAATTCGTTGATGTATAAAATTCGTTCATTCAAGCCGAAAGACCCAGCGATGGCCGCCAACGGAGTCTGCAAACCAGATTCGTGATCTTTTAAAACTTTCTCAAAACGCTTTGGCCAATCATGCGAATCCTTAGCCTCCATTTTTTCAACTTCTGGCTCTGCAACCGCTTCTTCTTGAACTTCTGGTTCCACTTTAGACTCTGGCTCTACCTTTACTTCAGTCTCATTTTTATCCTCCGGTTCCTCTCGCTCAAAAATCGAAAAATCGATCTCCTTTATGTCTGGCAATACAACAGTCTTAGGCTCTTCTTCCTTTTTTGCTTCCGATTTTTTCACAACATCACCATTTCCAAAAACTCTTTCTTCGGCAGCTTTGTATCTGAGAATCACAGCTTTTTCATGCAATTCAGCCGTTAAATGAACCAATTCGTCTAGTTCTTGTCGAACCAAAGTTTGATTATCGAGTTTATCGAAAATACTTTGAATTCGTTTTAAATTTGCTATTCGTGTCTTTGTGGACATTGCTTTCTATTTTTCAACATTTCACCTAAGTTGCTAACTTTCCACCTAGGCGTGGGTAAAAATAACGAATTTTATGTCAAAATTACTCGCGACACATTAGGCTTTAACGAAGTTTAGTTAATCGTACCAAAAGCAAGCTATGTTTCTAGAACAATTTCCGGATGATAACCGAACGAATGGGTGGATAGAAGTGATCTGTGGATCCATGTTTTCTGGAAAAACTGAGGAACTAATTCGTCGGATTCGAAGAGCTGAATTTGCCCAACAAAGCATCCTATTAGTCAAACCTAAGGTAGACAGTCGCTACAGCAGCGAACAAGTGGTAAGTCATCAAGGTACAGCAATTGAAGCCAAGGTAATTGTGTCCTCATCAGAAATTGCAACGCTATGGAACAAAGAAAAGATTGTTGCCGTAGACGAAGCGCAGTTTTTCGACGATGAACTACCGCAAATTTGTGCCGATTTGGCAAACAAGGGAGCACGTGTCATCATCGCTGGATTGGACATGGACTATAAAGGACTACCATTTGGACCCTTACCGAATTTATTGGCTATGGCAGAATATGTAACGAAAGTTCACGCCATTTGCGTTTCTTGTGGTAACTTAGCTCAGTTCTCGCATCGTATTGCTTCAAATGAAGAACGCGTTATGCTCGGAGCAAAAAACGACTACGAGCCACTGTGTAGAACATGTTACAATAAAATTAAACATTGAGAATAAACTATTCGAATAAAGAGATTATTGAAATTTGCGATGGAAAACCACTATTGGCGGCCCATAAAGGAAACATCCATGTCATTTATTACGACAGCCGAAAAATCAGTTTAGGTACTCAAGCCATTTTTGTCTGTATCAAAACGAAAAGTCGCGATGGTCATCTGTACATGGAGGAAGCCTACAAAAAAGGTGTTCGTACTTTTTTGGTCGACAAAACTGTTGCCCTCCAATCTTTTCCTGAAGCAACAATCATTCAAGTTTCTGATGTACTAGTCGCCCTGCAAAAATGGGCCAAAAAACACAGAGAACAATTTGATATTCCTGTTATTGGAATAACCGGAAGTGCTGGGAAGACAGTCGTTAAAGAATGGTTGAATCATGTATTGTCCGATAATTTTTCCATAGCTCGAAGTCCAAAAAGTTACAACTCGCAAATGGGTGTGGCACTTTCTCTTTTTGAAATAGATGGGGAAACGGAAATTGCGATAATTGAAGCTGGAATAAGTGAAAAGGGCGAAATGATTAGGCTCACAGAAATCATTCAACCCACTATTGGTGTTTTTACCTCGTTTTTATCTGCTCACCGCGAAAACTTTACGAGCATAGAAGAACATTTGGACGAAAAACTCAAGTTTTTTCAATCCTGCAAAATCATTTTTGCGCCAAAATCATTGGAAAGTCTTGGAATCAAAGGTTTACCTGTGCATTACACCAAGAAATTAGAAACAGTAGAAAACAGGAATATCGATCTTATTCGAGATATAGTATTGCATTTAAAAGTTCCTGCCGAAAAAATTGACGAAAAACTGAAGTCTTTGCCTCAAATTGCGATGCGTATGGAGACAATCGAAGGTATCAACGACAACATACTTTTGTTCGATGCTTTTAATCTGAATTTCGACGGATTAGAACAGGCTTTATCGCACCAATCAGGAACTTCAGGTAAACGAAATCGCTACGTTGTTCTTTCAGAAACAGCTTTTGAACGATTCAATAAAAGCGAATTTGATGTTTTATTGAAAAGATTTAAGCTGCTTCAATTAAAGCTTGAAATAAAAGACCTTATACTATTCGGAACAAATGAGATAACTGATATTTTAAAGCTGGAAAATACCTCTATTCTTTTCAAAGGTTTACATCCTTCTTTGAAACGTTTGGCGAGTCAAATGAAATTCCGGAAGCATTCTACATTCGTAGAGATTTCTATTTCGGCATTAAAAGACAATTTGGCTATTTGGCGAAAAAGAGTACCGCCAAAGGTTGGCATTATGGCGATGGTCAAGGCCTCATCCTACGGTTCTGAATTAACCAAAATGGGTGAATTTTTAAATAGCCAAAACATCGATTATTTAGGTGTTGCTTATGTTGACGAAGGCGTTGAACTGAGAAAAAGTGGATTGGAATTACCCATAATGGTCATGAACAGCGATCGTTCTTCGTGGTCAGATTGCATCAAGTGCAACTTGGAACCGTCCGTTTATTCTTTCGTTCAAATGGAAGAATTGGTGAGCGAACTAATTTTGATGGACATTCAAGATTTCCCAATTCATCTGAAATTTGACACAGGAATGCATCGTTTGGGGTTCTTCCCCAATGATATTTCTAAAGTGGTTTCTTACCTGAAATCGCAACCTGAGATAAAGGTTAAATCCGTGTATTCCCATTTGGCGGACGCTGATAATTTAGACGACAATTCCTATACTTTGGAGCAAATGACGAAATTTCAATTCGTTTCAGAGACACTTCAAAAGAATTTGCCTTATCCCGTTTTAAGACACATTTTGAACACGGAAGGCTTAAGCAATTATCCAGAATATGGCTTTGACATGGTGCGCATAGGCATTGGTCTCTATGGCGTTTCGAATAATCCAACTATTGGCAAGAAGCTGACACCGGTGTTGTCTTGGAAAAGCACAGTGTCTCAAATAAAAAAACTTAGAGCTGGCGAAAGCGTTGGATATTCCCGATCTTTTGTTGCCAATATAGAAACTAAAATTGCAACTATTCCAGTTGGTTATGCCGACGGTTTTAAACGTCAACTAGGCAATGGAAATGGCGGCGTTTTTATAGGTGACAACCATTGTCCGACCGCCGGAAATGTGTGTATGGACATGATTATGGTCGATATTACCAACCTAGACATTGAAGTTGGCGACGAAGTAGAAATCATTGGACCAAACCAAACTGTGCATGACTTAGCAAAAAAATGCGGCACCATTTCGTATGAAATAATGACCAGCCTTTCCGCTAGAATGCCGCGAATTTTCGTACAGGAAGAGGACTAGTACGAAAACGGCATTTTAGGACGCAATTTTGATGCGTCTATCGTTTTAGTTTCGTCTACTTTTAATTTTTTTGAAATTAATAAAACCG
>ERZ887851.876-NODE-876-length-28172-cov-5.190383_pt1 | contig 28172 bp, 25 predicted proteins | sample MGYA00521100_ERZ887851 | MGnify/ENA primary metagenome ERZ887851 (study PRJEB32303, sample SAMEA104408602) | aquatic metagenome | biome: Brackish water; feature: Pelagic; material: water | place: Baltic Sea | collected 2014-06-06T16:11:00 | depth 11,444 m ... | reverse complement strand
ACCGAAGTGTTGGCGTCCACTCTGTTGGGAGGAGGGCCTGTCCCAACAGCGATGGTGACCGCGGCAACGCTTGGAGCCAGAACCGCGATGATTGATCGTATCGGTGCGGACTGGCGTGGTGAACAAGTCGCCGTGGAATATCGAAAAGCGGGTGTCGATTTGAGCGGTTTCACTTTGGAGAAAAACCGTTCCACCACGTTTGGTTCCGTTTTGGTGCGCAAGCGAGATGGCGCTCGTCATGTCGTGTTTTCACCGGGGAGTTTCACTCCGCTCGACTCCGACGAATTGCCAAAGGGACTTCTTCGCGAAACAAACATTCTTCACCTCAATGGACGTCACTGGCCGGCCTGCATTGATGCCGCAAAAATCGTTCACGAAAATGGTGGCCAGGTTTCATTTGATGGCGGCGCAAATCGCTATGACGAAAAATTTCTCGAACTTCTTCCCCTCGTCGATGTCTTGATTGTGGCGCGAGATTTTGCTGAAAAACTCACCGAATCCGAAGCTACTGGAGATCAACTCGGAGCCATGATCGCGCTGGGTGCGAAAATTGCCGGCGTCACTGACGGAAAAAATGGAGCCTGGTTTGCGACCGAAAACGGCGACGATGTTTTCCATCAAGCCGCTTATCCAGTCGAATCAGTGGTCGATACCACAGGCTGCGGCGACGTTTTTCACGGAGCTTTCTTGTTTGGACTTTCGCAACAATGGTCTCCGCAGGAATGTGCTCAACTTGCCAGCGCCGCCGCTGCAATGAACGCCACAGCGCTCGGTGGACGGGGGAAAATAGCCACGCTGAGCGAAATCAGCGAGTTTCTTCAAGGAGCGAGAATCGTATGATGGAAGTTGACACTTTGGAGACACGATCCATTTTCCCCAACAGCAATTTAAAACCAATACATATCATGTCAGTTCTCGTAGGAAAACAAGCACCCACCTTCTCAGCAAGCGCAGTTGTAAACGGCGAAGTCGTCAGCGATTTCTCGCTTGAGCAATACATCGGCAAAAAACACGTCGTATTTTTCTTCTATCCGAAGGATTTCACATTTGTTTGCCCGACTGAGCTTCATGCATTTCAGGATGCGATCGCTGAATTCGAAAAGCGCGACGTTGCCGTTGTTGGTTGTTCGACCGACACCGAAATGTCTCACTGGGGATGGCTCCAGGTTGAGCGCGCTAAAGGTGGCATCGCCGGCGTTCAATACCCGCTCGTGGCCGACACCAACAAAACAATTTCCGCAAACTTCGATGTTCTTGTGGGTGACTACATCATGGACGAAGACGGCGAACTCGACGTTGAAGGTGAATTGATTGCTTACCGCGGTCTTTTTCTCATCGACAAGCAGGGCGTTGTTCAGCACCAGTTGGTCAACAACCTCCCGCTCGGCCGTTCGATTTCAGAAGCGCTTCGAATGGTTGACGCACTCCAGCATTTCGAAGAGCACGGCGAAGTTTGTCCAATGGATTGGACGCTCGGTTCCGATGCGATGGAAGCAAATCACGAAAGCACTTCCGCATATCTCGCGAAGGGCTAATCGTCCGATTTTTCGGAATCAAAAATTTGAAAAGCGCATCCGAGAAACTGGATGCGCTTTTTTGTGTTCCACGAATCTACAGGGTCTGTTCGATGAACGCACCCTATTGCTTCGAAAAACCAGTCTGATTCATAGCCGCAAAAAAGCACAGAAGGCGCAAAAACGAATGCATGTGTTTTTGCGATTTTTGTGCATTTTTGCGGCTATCCTGATCAACTCGTGAAACCAGTGACCTCGTGGAAAAACTGGTTCAGCGGTTCCGCATCCCCATTTCTCCGCTCACGTTTGGAAGCAGTTCATCCAACCGAAGGCGTTCGGATTCGATGAAATTCTCCAGCACAGCAACGTCTTCGATGGAATCGGATTCCTTGCCTTCGGACTTCGCTGTGATCATGTGATCAATCTCGGAAGAAACTTTCGCAGGCAAATCGAGTGCGTTCCGCAATGATTCAAAAAGCACCGGGATTGGCTTTTCGTTTTCAATCACAAAACGTCCCACCAGCAGAGAGCGCAGAACGTAGAGATAACGCTTTGCGGTAACGGGTGCTTTTCCATCGCGCATTTCGAGCCACATTTGTCGACGCAGCCCGAGGTAATGAGCAGCGGAATTGTTGGCAACGACAGAGTCCGAAACCAGATCACGCCACCGATTCATCACCTCCGTGTTTTCACGATAAACGATCGGCGAATAGAGCCACTCCATCAGCGAGCCGTTTGATTTTCGGAAAAGGCCCAGAGCCTTCCGCAAATCCCAGCCAGAAAAATCGAGTTCGAATTCATCGACCGGCCTCGTCATTTGATCTTTGGGTTCGAAGGGGCCGACGTATTTCTCAATCGGCCATGCGTAGATAAACCGCACGTCATAGTCGCTATCTGCCGAAGCAAATTCCCAGGCGCGGCTGCCGGATTCGCACGCGTAGAGAATCTGAAAACCGTGTTCGGCTTCGAGGTCTGCAAGCCGTTGTTTGATGCGGTCGTTCATTTTGGAAAAGAGTATTCGCTGAAAGCGATGATGAGAATCTAAAAAGAAAGAGCTGCCCGTGAAGTGCGGGCGGCTCGATTTCATGATGTCTTTGCTAGTCCGGCCAGTTCCTCCGGCACGCCGATGATCAGCGTGTTGCCGTTTCCGGAAGTAGCCGCTTGTTTCAGCGTATCCAGATACTGCAGGCGGAATAGGTCCGGGTTCTTCTCGAAAAGGCGGGCCGCGTTAGCCAGCGTGCGCAAGGCAGCCGCTTCACCGCGTGCATTTTCAAGTTTGGTCAGAGACTCTTGTTTAGAGGTGATGACTGCAGTATCAGCGTTTTTTAGCTCGCCGCTGAGCATCACATCTCTGAGATCTGCATTAGCAATTTGGATGCCAAGTTCTGCGGTGCCGTTTTTGATCAATTCGAGAAGGCCGTGACCCCTGGTGTTTTTCTTCCGAACCAGTTCGTCGAGAGTGAGTTTTCCAAAAAGCTCACGAAGGGCCAGTTGAATGATCGTGTAGAGCGCCTGACGCGAGTCGTTCACTGCAGTATGAAACGTCGCCGCGTCGACAATTTTCCACTGAGCAACTGCCGTAACTTTAACTGAGGCACAATCAGACGTGATGAATTCCTGGCCTTGCACGACGAGTTCAGTGATTCGGGAGTCGCAGAGCACAACTTCGTGACCCGCGCCCCAGAGGCGGTGTTTACCCGCTTTCAGCTCGCCAATGAACTTTCCGTGTCGGTAATGGAGTCCGACCTGGTAATCCCAAATCGTTACGGTTTGGGGGTAGGTGCTCCATAGCCCACGGACGAGACCGAGGGCTATGAGTAAGCCGACGAATCCGGTGATGATGTAAATTGCTTCTTTCATGTGTTGTTTTGTTAGTAACAAAACAACATCTGTCGTCGCTCAGCGAGTTGAGCTTCCTGTCGGCAGACAAGCTGCCTCGGATGTTTTTGTGGAAAAAACGGGAATAATTGTGGAAGCGGTGTTCGTCCTTTGCGGAAGGAATGAAGCCTTTTCCTGTCCATCGCTGCGTTTGAACGGGAATCTATTATTTCGTATCAGCAAAAGCCGTGGCTTTTGCGATAGGCGCGATTCACAAAGTTCAATTGCAGGGGCTGATTTAAAAATCAGCGGATAGACAGGAGAAGACCGGTCATGCGTTTTACCAAAACGAGTCCGGAATCGAACCGGAGAGACTGATTGCGAGTCAGTTTTTGTCCAACCTATAGGCGGTAATTCATTGGAATACCTCTGAGGCCGCGCGGTTCTGGAAAAAGTGGGGCCGGGGCGAATCAAAAGATCCGCCTCGGGTAAAGGTTACATCAAGAAGGGTTCCCAATCAGGGATCTCATGCGTGTTCCTCAACAGCGCGGTGACTGGCACTTCCCTCGGAGCATGGGGCTGTCGCGAAAGCTTCAACCCGGCTTCTTCGGGAGTGCGGTTCGCTTTACGCGAGTTCACATCTGTTGCTGCGAGCACGCAGTTTTCCCAACTGGTGTCACCTCCGCGTGAGCTCGGTATGACGTGGTCGATGTTGCCTTCACCAGGGCGCAGTTCGCGTCCGGTGTATTGGCAGCGACCTCCGTCACGAGCCCACAGATTTCGCGAGTTAAACTTCGGGCGTTTCATGGGAACCCGCGCGAAATTCGAAACCACGATTACCGTTGGAACACGAATGGGACCGTGCGCCGTTCCGATGCGGGCATCGTTATCGCGGATGTCAAGATTGAGCCAGTCGTCCCACTTGGTGGGGACCATCCAATCTTGACCTTGAATGTCGAGACCGGTCGCTGCGTCAGTTGCCATGGCGCAAAAAGCTTCCGCAGGAGTCCGGGTGTTGATGGCTTGCCAGTTACGGTTCAAAACCAGAACGATCTTTTGATGCAGGATCGAAGTGCTCATGGTGGAAGAATTAGTTAAGGTATGTTTTGGTTTTTGTGGAGTAAAAAATGAGGATTTTTGCGTATCAAATTCGACACGAAAAGACAGGGTCAGTTCAACGAAGGTGCCCTGTTAGTTCGAAAGGGCTGAACGAAGCAACCCTATTGGTTCGTGAAAATAGTTCAAAAGGATCGTGAGCGAAAAAGTGGGCCGACCGTTTCATGAAACGAACGACCCGCCGGGTTTCCGTCTTTTTATCGATGGGTTTTTTGTTCTATCAGGCTCATACAAATTGGTCCATGGACAGAAGGCTGGTCACGCGCTCAATCAAACTGGGGGCTGCCGCGAATTGGAAAAGAGGTCAAACAAATGAGGAGGTGATGAATAGAAATTTTCTCTCTGGGTGGTAAGTATTTAGAAATTGTTATGAGTTTGAAATCAGATTTGGTAGAAGTGCTTGAAGATACAAAATGTGGAGAGACGAGAATTCACGCATTCTTGAAACAAAACTCTCCACTGATTGAGATGGTGTTTTGCAACGAATGGAATTTTCACCAGGTGTTCCACGAGTTTTCTCTTGGAGGGGAAAAGAGAGTCGACGTGCTGCTCCTTAGCGCGCATTCGAATGCATGGTTCGTCAGGTTTATTGAATTGAAATCACCCCAAGTTCGGCTTTACAATTCAAAAGGTGTTAAAGACAAAGACTTGTTGAAAGCGGAAGCGCAATTGGCTGAAAGGCGAGAATGGGAAGAGTCAAATCGAGCCTATTTCTGAAAACTACTTTCTCAGAAACTTCGAGATATGGATGAACCTGCTTTTTGTTCCAGTCCAAATGATCACCTGTCAGCTCACACAGAAATACTTGATCCCCAAGTTCCCATTCATATTAGTTTTCACTCAGTCATCGGGAGGTCAAAAAACCTTTCCAATGAGGAGCGGGCCTTCCGCCGTCGTGATAAACAGTTCGGGGGATTTGATTGGAGAGAGGTCGTAACTTTTGATAGATTCATCGAAGCTGCAGAAGCGATTGATTCACGGGGAAGTTGAAGAAGTAAGAACGGGCCAGCCACAACAAAGTCGCAGCCAGCCCGCTCTCCCCTTTCTTATTTTTGGTTTCTTCTCGCTTTCTCAAGCGTGTAAGAATGCGTGCCTTTAGACCGGCCATCGGCACGCGGAATGGCGAATTGTTAAGGTTTAACTTTTACAGACCGATCCGCTCAATTTCGCGAAGCAGCGCTGTTTTGTCTTCTTCGAGAAAACGCATCGTTTCCATCGTCTTGTCGGAAAATCCGGCAAGTGTGTATACTTCACGTTCCGGGAACTGAAGCGTTCCGTATCCAGCGAGATCGAATGAGTAAATGCATGGGCGTTTGCCAACTTTTTTCACGTATTGATCGAACTGAGCTTTCGGTGTGTGATGTCCAACCCAGGCTTGCATATCAGACAGGATCACGATGCGATCGTATGCCTGATTCGCGCGCTGAAAGACGGCATGGAAGTTCGTGCAGCTCCACTCTGCTTTGGCCTCGATCCGCTGGGCGATGGTGATCCGGATTTCCGGTGAGGTAGGTAGCAATTATTGACAGCGTCCTGTCAGCACGGCAGTTTATGAACATGAAAAACACCTTGTCGCGGGTCCGACGTTCCTGCTCTTTTATGTTCGCCATCGTTGCTTTTTCGTTTCCGCTATTCGCCGCCGACGATTGGCCGGACTTTCGTGGACCTGGCCAAAACGGCCACGCGGGAGATGCCGAGTTACCGTCGAGTTGGAGCGAATCCGAGAACGTGAAGTGGAAAACAGAAATGCCGCTTCTGGGACTTTCCTCGCCGATCGTATCGGATAACCAGATTTGGTTGACTACCGCGACCGTTGAAGGCAACGACCTCTACGCGCTTTGCGTGGATGCGACGACCGGCGAAATCATTGCAAATGAGAAATTGTTTCACAGCGACGACCCTCAATCCATGGGCAACGGAGCGAAGGACAACAGCTACGCCACGCCGTCAGCGGTCATCGAACCCGGGCGCGTTTACGTTCATTATGGAAACGTCGGAACCACCTGTCTCGACACCGTAACCAGGGAGGTCCTCTGGAAACGCGACGACCTGAAATGCTGGCACTACCGGGGTGCCTCCTCTTCTCCCGTGCTTTTTGAAAACCTGTTGATCCTGACCTTCGACGGCGCGGACCTGCAGTATCTCGTCGCCCTCGACAAACAGACGGGAAAAACCGTCTGGAAGACGGATCGATCCGCGGCATGGAACGACGAACACATCGACAAGCAGATGGTGAAAGACGGGGACTGGCGTAAGGCACACAGCACGCCTTTGATTGTTTCCATCGATGGAAAACCGGTGATGTGTAGCACTGGCGCAAAGGCAGCCTACGGCTACGACCCCCGAACCGGAAAAGAACTGTGGCGGGTGGAACACGAAGCCTATTCCGCTTCGCCCCGTCCGGTGTATCACGACGGGAGTTTCATCATCGTTACCGGATTCAGCAAAGGCGCAGAAATGATGTCCGTGAAGTCCGGCGGCGAAGGCGTGGTGACCGACACCCATGTGAATTGGAAAATCGATAAGTCCTTTCCCAAATACTCGTCCCCCATTGTCGTCGATGACCTGATCTACTTCGCGATGGACGACAGCTTCCTCGTTTGCCTGGACGCGAAGACCGGTGAGATGGTTTGGAAGGGTCGGGCCGGCGGCAAATACCGGGCGTGTCCAATCCTTGCGGACGGAAAATTGTATTTCTTCAGCCTGGAAGGCAAGACAACCGTAATCGAGCCGGGCCGCGAGTTCAAAGTTCTCGCGACGAACAGCCTCGCTACCGATGCCCCGCTCGATGATCCGCGCCGAGGTCCCGGATTCATGGCTTCTCCTGCGGTGGTCGGGAATGCGATGATTCTGCGCACCCGGCATCATCTCTACCGGATCGAATCGGAGTAGCCTCCAGCCTTCTTGCTCCGGGCCCTGTCCCTCGCCCCCACCTCAGTATTTTGGGAAAATGGCCGGGGTTGGGAAGCGCTCTTCGTGGGTGGCTTTGTGATCTCGCAGATATTCCTCGCGCGGGACGTGGAGGTCAGGCCAACTGGCCGGGCGAACACGAACGACTCTGGCGGAGCGAATCCCCTCGGTGATGAGGTCGGTCTCAAAGCGGATTTGGATTCCGCTGCTGCCCAGTGGCACAGCGCCGTCAGCTTTCGTGACCTCGATAATCGGACCTTTCGAGGCCATCTGGGCGGTGCCTGCTGTTCCGCCGGCCCAGTGCTTTAAGGTGTTCTCGGCCGCAGCCATCAGGGCCGGGTTCCCTTTCTTGAAATCGGCGTAGAGCGTGTCGTCCATCCCGCCAAACAAGGTCGCGGTCACGGTGGCGCGGCCGAATTTACCATACTCGACCGCGTCGACAAAGGCGGGCATCCAGCGGCTGCGGATGAAGGCTTTGTGCGTTTCGTTCTGGTGACGGGCGGCGCGCTGCATGGCAGCATCATCCAGCCAGATATCCGAGATGTGGAAGCGAGTGAAGACAACGCCGGGGGTGGGTTTCCAGGTGATCCCGAGCAGGACCGTCTGGTCTTCGAGAGATTTCTCTCCGCTGGCAGGCCATTCCCCCTCGTCGATCAGTTCCTGGACCCCGAGGAATTCGCGGCCACGCCAGATGCGGGTAGCGGCATCGAAGGACATGGTTTCCTCCTCCGCGTGAGTGTCTCCGGCTTCCTTTGATTCGCGTCGGGCGACAATCACCCCCTGGTTGTTTTTGATTTCCACTTCCTTCAGCTTCCAGACTTTTCTCTCCCGCAAGCAGTGGCTGGGTTCATCCTCAATGAGTAGAATATGATTCTCGGCAGGCGACGAGCCCACGCCCGCGTTGCCCTCTTTTTTTGTTCGGTTATTGACCGGCAAAACAGGCACGGCAGAGAGTTTCGGGTCCGGCGGGAGAAACGCCCGGACATGCATCATCGTTCCCAGCGGGACATCCCGGAGATCCGCCGGTGCGCCGTGATAGCGAACGATGCCGTAGGGCAACATGGCAAATGGGTTCGGGCTGATGAACCGGAATTTACCATCGCTTTGTATGCGAATGCTGCCACGGCGGTTGGCATGATCCACGAACGTTAGCTCGCCCCTGTAGGCATGCGCTTTTTCGAGAGGGGGAAACTCTCCGGCTCTGGGGCGGAAGGGTTCGGTTTCTCGTTCCCGGTTCTTCGTGCTTGGTTTTTCTTCGGCGACGGTCGCGTGAACGGAGAACGCGCAAGCTAGCACCAACAATGAAGAGCGATGAACCAGGAACCAAGAACTCATGAGTTAGTATTTTGGGAAAATGGCCGGGGTTGGGAAGCGGGCATCAATGCTGTCTCCGACATATTCCTCGCGGGGCACTTGGACCTGGGGCCAGCTGCCGGGGCGGACGCGGACAATGCGACCGGGACGGATGCCCTCAATGATCAGGTCGGTCTGGAACTGGATCTGGATTCCACTGCTCCCCAGAGGTACCTCGCCGTCCGCCTTGACAACATCGACGATTGGCCCCTTGCAAGCCATGTGGGCAGGACCGTAGGCACCATGGGTGTGCTTCAAGGTGTTCTCGACTGCAGTCATTAGCGCGGGAACATCCTTTTTGAAATCGGCGTAGAGGACGTCATCCATGCCACCAAACAGAGTAGCAGTCACGGTGGCCTGGCCGAATTTACCATACTCGACGGCATCGACTCGGGCTGGCATCCAACGGCTGCGGATGAAGGCCTTGTGCGTCTCAGTTTGATTCTGAGCGGCACGCTCCATCGCAGTGTCGTCGAGCCAGATGTCGGAGATGTGGAAGCGGGTGAATACGCCGTCCTCGGTTGGTTTCCAGGTGATGCCCAGTAGAACGGGCTGGCCATCGAGGGACTTTTTGCCGCTGGCAGGCCAGATACCTTCCTCGATGAGGTCATGCACCCCGAGGCGTTCGCGGCCCCGCCAGATTTGAGTGGCGGCGTCGAACGTCATGGCTTCCTCCTCTTCGGCGGAGGTGTCTCCGCCTGCCTTCCGCTCGCGACTGGCGACGATCGTACCCTGCTTGTTTTTCAGTTCCAATTGCTTCAGCTTCCATACCTTGCCCTCGCGCAGGCAGTGGCCGGGCTCATCTTCGAGAAGGAGAACGTGGTTCTCGGCAGGAAAAATTCCCGTGCCGCGATAGTGGTTCGCGTCTTTCTCCTTGTTGTCGGCCGGCAAAACCGGCACTGCCGAGAGATTCGGATCCGGCGGGAGAAAGCCCCGAACGTGCAGCACCGTTCCGAGCGGAATATCCCGGAGGTCCGCCGGTGCGCCGTGGTAACGAATGACCCCGTAGGGCAGCATGGCGAAAGGATGCGGATCATTCCGAAAGAACTTTCCCTCCCCCTGCACGCGGATGCTGCCGCGGCGATTGGCATGATCCACGAAAACCAGTTCGCCGCGATAGGCGTGCGCCTTTTCGAGAGGGGGGAATTTTTCCGCTTTGGGGCGGAAAGGTTCGTCTTCGGCGATAACGGCGCCCCAACCGAGAACGAGGAACGAAAAACCGGGAACAAGGAAGCGATTCATAGCGTGATTACTTTGTTACTATCGCCAAACTGGTCGGTCTCCACGCCCATGCGCTGCGCCATGAGGAGAAGCAGGTTGCTCATGTGAGCATCCGTGTTCACCGGGCGACCGCAAATCTGGTAGTGCTTGGAAGTGAGGGCCCCTTCCGGGTCGAGCGCGTAGCCATCGAAGCCGGCGGCCGACTTGTTGAGGTCGAGATGACTGCCGTGATTCAGACCAAGGTCGGAGCCCCCGGCGAGCACCAAGGGGAGATTTGCGTTGCCATGACTGTGGCCGTAGCACATGCCACTGCCAAAGAGCGCCATCGTCGATCCGAGGAGCGGTTTGCCGTTGAGGTCCTTCGTTTCGGCGAGACGGGTGAGGAAGTAGCTGAACTGCTCGATGGCAAAGGCGTCATAGTTGGTGAGCTTTTCCATGTAGCCCGGGTCGCCGCCATGGTGGCTGAGCTGGTGGCGCGACTCGGTGATGCCGATCTCGGGAATGGAAAAGGCATCCCCTTCACCTCCGAGGCTGAACGTGGCCACGCGGGTCACATCCGTTTGAAAAGCGAGCACCATGAGATCATAGACAGTGCGGAAATACTCGCCCGCTTGAGTCTTGGGTATGTCGCGATTGGTCCGTTTACGATCGGTGTCAGAGATCTCGGGAAGCGGCGTATCCAGCCACGTATCGGCGCGCCGGGTGCGGATCTCCGCCTCGCGCACGGAGGTGAGGTATTGGTCGAGGCGGCCCTTGTCTTCCGCTCCCATTTTTTTCTCCAACTGACGCACTTCGGCGAGGTTGTCGTCGAGCACGCTGGCCTTGCGACGAAGCGCCTTCCGCTGGGCCTCGATACCGCCTTTCGGTTCCTCGAACATGGAAGCAAAGATTTCACTGCAGCGCCGCAGAGCCGGGAGTTGCACGCCATCCGCGGTCCAGGCCAGTGCCCCCTGGGTGAGGGCGATCTCCATGGAGGAGTAACGGGTGTGTTGCGCGGTGACCTCTGCCATCTTCTGGTCTACGGAAATGGTATTCCGGTCCGAGGGACCAAGCTTTCCTCCGGTTAGGAAGACGTTAATACAGTTGTGATGGTGGCCGAGGGCTCCCGGGTGATGCAGTCCACTGATCGGCGTGATGACATCGCGGTGCTTTTCCAGGGGCTTGAGCGATTGGGAGAACTCATAATCTCTCCCCGCCGTAAGGATCTGATAGTTCAACGAGTGAACGCCATTTGCGAGGTAAATGAACGCACTTCGACGAGGCGATGCCGTCGCATTCTCCGCCGCGCGTAGCGGAACCATGCATTCCAGCATCGGCAGGGAGATGCTGGTGCCCATAGCACGAAGGGCGTGACGGCGGTTGATCCGCCAGGATTGGCTTAAATAGTTCATGGTGATTGGTTCAACGTTTTCGTATTAAGTCGGATAGCGCCACGGCGCGAATAATGTCCTTGACCTGGTAATCGCTCTTTTCGGCCTCCGCCTGAATGGCGTTGAGCTCTTCGGCGTCGTCAAAGGTCAGCACGCGTCGCAACGCGTAGGTGCAGAGGTGTTCGATGAAAGCTCGTCCGACCTTATCGCGATCCCCGAGCAGGAGCTGCTTAAACTCATTGGCATCCTCAAACACCCGACCGCCCGGCATCACACCAGATGCATCGACCACAGGATCCTCGCCTTTTCCTTTTGGTATCTGTTCGCGTTCGCGCCACTGCCCAATCGCATCGTAGTTGTCCCAGGCAAAGCCGAACGGATCGATGTTCACATGGCAGGAAGCGCAGTTCACGTCTGTGGCGTGCGCTTCCAGTCTTTTGCGTACCGTAATTTTGTCACCTTCAGGTGGAACAGGCTCGATCGGATCCACATTCGCTGGTGGAGGCGGCGGCGTCTTGTTGAGAATCGCTTCGCTGAGCCAGACACCGCGGTGGACCGGGCGATGGCGAGTGCCGTCCGAGGTCAGCCCGAGCACCGCACCCATCGTCAGCAGGCCGCCTCGTCGATCCGCTGGCTGGAGCGAAACGCGTTGGAAGTCGCCGGTCTTCGGCTCCGGCAATCCGTAAAAATCACAGAGGCGGGCGTTCACCATGGTCCAGTCTGAATCAAGGAACTGATCGATCGGCAGGTTCTTCGTAAGCATCTCGCGGAAAAACTCCACTGGCTCGGCCCTCATACTCGCCTCAAGCCAGTCGTCGTAGGTCGGGTAGAGTTTTTTGTCCGGCGGAAACATGCCGACGCGGTGCAATTGCAGCCACTGCCGCGAGAAGTCGTCGATGAATCGATTGATCCGCTTGTCGGCCAGCATGCGGTCGACTTCCTTACGAAGTCCATCGCCGCTCAGCTCGCCCCCTTTTCCCGTCGCGAAGAGCCCATCGTCGGGCATCGAACTCCAGAGGAAATACGAGAGCCGCGAGGCGAGTTCCCAGTCGTTGAGACGCTCGCGAAGCGCAGCATCACCCTCGACGAGATAGAAAAAATGTCTCGATGTCAGCACTCGCAGCACGGCCGCGCGATACGCATCAGCTGTCTTTTCACCAGCATCGCGATCGGCCTGATAAGATGCCAGGTAGTTCTGCAACTCCTCCCTTTTTACCAGCCGCCGCCAGGCGCGTTCGGCGAAGCGTTGCAGATGCTCCGCGACCACTTCGAGCTCGGCATCATCCGGCGGCAGGACGTCCTTTCGCCGGCTCTTTTCTGTCTCCGAAACCAACGGCCCCTCCCATTCGATCCAATCGAGGATCACTGTCGAAAAGATACCGTTTCCTTTGTCATCGAACATCTGGGGAGCGTTCGGATTCAGGAGCAAGGTCTCGCTGCTGTGGGTAAAAAGATAGCCGCTCCGACTGGCGAGCGCGTTGCGAAACGCAGCGCCGGCCCTGCGGTCCACCCCATCGGTTGCCACCACTGCGAAATCCAGATTCGTCGGCATCTCAAGGAATACCTCGAACTCATACACCTGCGGACTGTCTTCCGGCGCCGTGATGTCGAATTCGATGATACCCTCCACATTCTCCTCGCTGGTTTTTTTGCCGATGCTAAGATGCGCAGGCTGGCCGCCCGGTGGACGGATTCCACTGGCCTGAATACGGAGTTTATAGAGCCCGCTGTGTTCCGGACCTGTCTTTCCGAACCAATTAGGCTGGAGCGCAGCATGGACTCGTCCGGGGAAAAGGAGGTGTCGAAGCGGTCGCTTGATACCGAACCGGTCCAGCGCCTCTTGCTGTTTCTCCCCGCCGCCATAGCGTAGCTCCGCTGCTGTCTTGCGGACTTTGCGGGCCTTGCTTGACGCGGTGGGAAACGCACGGTCGAACACAATCTCGGCCGCACGGTAGTAGCGATCGATATGCGAGGGCGAGAGCGAAAGTTCCGAGCCGATGCGCTCGAATCCGTGCCAAAGGGTATCCTCGTTCAACTCGCCCGGCTTCGTCGGATCATAGCGTACGCCGAGTAGGTCATAGACCGTGTTTTGATATTCCTTCCGGCTCAGGCGATAATGCGCCACCGCAGGCCGGGCCGCCATCCGCGCTGCCTTACCTTCTTTCAACCTCGTGTCGAGTTCGGCGACAAAGGCCGCCATTTCGCCCTGTGTTGGTTGCGGCTCATCTTCCGGAGGCATTTCGCCACTGTTGACCTTTTCAATGACCTCCGCCCAGAGATGGCTGTCTTCACCCAATCGAAATTTGCGCGAAAGTTCATCGACGCGCAGATCACCTTTCTCCTTATCCGGACCGTGGCAGCTGACACAATGCGTTTTGAGAAAGGTCTCGAGTGGTTCCTTCGCCGAAACCACCGAGGTCATGGCGATGCATGCAAGAATGGTGAAACAATGTCGGCTCATGGTCATGGTGGAAGCGCTTACTATTGGGCCTATTTCGATTTTTGCATGTTACGGAATACGGCTACACCGTGACGTTCCCGGCAAACTTGTTCCTTTGAATTTAACGAGTCAGGATAAATTCAGCGAATGGAAGAAGGCGCTGACCGAGGCTATTGAAGAGGCCGGCCGACAGACAAAGATCCCCAAGTGAGTCGGTCCGCTAAGCTTTGAGGTGCTGCGCCGGGAAGTGGGCGACTGGTCACGGTTCAACAATCGCAGAGAAGTCTCGAGTTACACCGGCCTGTGTCCACGCGAACACAGCAGCGGAGGCAAGCGACGAAGTGGCAGCATCAACAAGAGCGGCAACCCGAGAGTGCGGGCGATGCTCGTTGAAATGCGCCTTAGAATCGCCACAGCAGGCGAAAAATGGCAGTTAGGCGAAGCACTCGCAAACCTGCTGATTTACTCAGAGATCGAGCCGCTACGATGCCGGATGACTTGCGCCCGATTTCATCACGCGAACGCCTGCCGATTGGCTCGGAAAGGACTCGAAGAAATGGGAAAAGCGGAAATTCAGAAAGTCGTTGAAGCTTGGCCGGAGATCAGAAAAGAGATCGTCGACGATTCAGAGATATGGAGCGTTTTTGAGTGACTAAATAGTGACCACATTAAAACAGCGAATTATTGCGCACCGCAAAACATGGTCGCGCAAAAGCCAAGTGAAACGCTGAATTCCCTACCCCATAAAGGCTATGGCGAGTTTCGAAGACTCCTGCTCTTCCGCTGAGCTACGAGAGCATTTTTGAATTTATCATTTCGTGTGAAATGGAACCGGATGGAGGAGTTGCACCCCTTGGCTCTTCCCCTCTGTTTTTTGCCTGTGGCTTAGAACACCACTGAGGGATCATCGGGCGTTTGGTTGATCTGAAATTGGAGCGACATCCCGGTACTGCCACGGGTTTGCAGACATGGCTAGCCCGCGTCTTACTTTTGGACCAATGTCGCTTTTACAAAAAACATCCGATCCAGCTGGTCTGGCGACAGGAGGATCGGCGCCACGCCGACCGCAACAACAGTTGTTTTTTATTTATATGGTAGGGGCTGGAGGTAACGCTCCCCCGTCTTCTCTGTGTAAGAGAGCTATTCTTCTTTTAAACTAAGCCCAGTTCTTTTTTGAGTTTGGCATTGCCGAAAGCGTGCAAACTCTTCAAAATGATTGGATGAATCGAACGACCTTTGTTTCACTGCTGTCCTGTTTTTCTGTTTTGTTGAACGCTGGCGAGATATTGGTTCCCGCTGGATTTGAAACAATTCAGGCAGCTGTCGATGCGGCTCAGCCAGGTGAAGTTGTCTTGGTTTCCCCTGGGACTTATAAGGAACGGATCGTGATGAAATCACAGGTCACGCTGCGAAGCTCGGGCGTCGACGAAAAAGGTAAGCTCGGCATCAAGCGGGCGGAGGTTACGATCATCGACGGCGGAGGTTCAATGCCTGGGAACGAAAGAGCAGGTGTCACCATGGCTGAGGGCAGCGTGCTTGACGGATTTACGGTAACGAATGTCGGAAAATATAATGATGCGATTTGGCAAAAAGACTGGGACGAGCAAGGGGCGAATCAGTCACACGAGGACATCGGTTTGTTCGGCACTCCGGGGATCGCTGTCTCGGGTGTATCCTGTTCGATTAGAAATTGCATCGTCCATCATGTTGGCGGAACTGGAATCGCGATGCGGAGTGATGATGGCAAAAGCTGTCATCCACTTGTTTCGAAAAATATTTGTTACCGCAATATGGGCGGAGGCATCGGCTCCATGAACGGTGCCGGAGGAATAATCGATTCGAATGTTTGTTTCGAAAATTGGTACGCGGGAATCGGGCATGACAACGCAAGCCCGATGGTTATTCGGAATGAATGTTACAATAATATTCGAGCCGGGATTGGGATCAGTGAGGGGTCGTGCCCGCTGGTTCGAGACAACCGTTGTTATAAAAATCGCAAGGCCGGAATCGGGATTCGCACGGGAAGCGCCACTCAACCCGTGGTTGAAAACAATGAGTGTTTCGAAAACGAAATGGCGGGAATTGGCGTTGATGAAGAAGCTGAGCCCATCATTAGAAACAACCACTGCCATCATAATAAACTGGCTGGTATTGGTTCTCGCTCCGGAGCAAAACCCGTCCTATTGGGCAATAAGTGTGAGGAGAATAAAGCTTCGGGAATTGGAGTCAGCAACGGAGCGGACGCCATTCTCATTGGAAATAAATGCGAACGAAACCTCACTTCGGGAATTGGAGTCAGCAACGGAGCGGACGCCATTCTCATTGGAAATAAATGCGTAGAGAACAAGCTCGTTGCTATTGGAATCCCCGGAAAAAGCCACGCGATTTTGATTCGCAACGAATTGATTCGGGCAGAAGGCATGCCTCCGATTGTTGCCGTTCTTGAAGGCTCTTCGTCGACCTTAATCGAGAATAAAATCACAGGAGGCGGCATTAGCGGTGTCATGATTTTCGGCAGCGCAACTTTGATTGAGAACACCATTGAAGGAAAGCCAGCCGGCAAAAGTAGCGGCATCTTTATTCAAAAAACGGGCAGGGCGACGACCTTTGGAAATGTGTTTGAAGACATAGGGAACATCGTTCGCAACGCCGGAGAGTGGAATGATTTGGATTCAAAAAAGAAGTAGCGTCGGAGCGTCGGGACTCGAATTTGCTGCTTCGCAGCTCTGCGATTTCGCTTCGCATTTTCCCAACCGCTTGCGCGGCGAGGCAGTCGCAACCGGCGACTTATCTGGCACTTACCGAATATAAATCGGCTGCTCTACCAATTGAGCTGCGCTCCGCGTTGAAATTGATACCCACGGCAGGACTTGCACCTGCAACCTCCGCGCTCTGGACTCGACGCCTCTACTGATTGGGCTACATGGGCATTGAATGAAAAACATCGGACGTCGCGGTCGGCGTGCCGCCGATTCTCCCGTCGCTGGCGAGCCAGCTTTGATGTTTTTTGAAATGTAGATATGTATTAGTTTACCGATTTGTGTTAACCGCCGATTTCACTAGGGCCGGATCATTTTTCACAGCGTCAAAAAAAGATGGGAAATTTGGAGTCCATCCAAGTGATTTCAGCTTCTTGATGGAAATTTTCTTGTTCGTCCAAGCGCGTTTCCGACTCATGTTCGGTTCTGCTTCGTCTGGTATGGGCTTTTCAAATATTGCGGCCAAGCCTTCGTAACACTCGCGTTGAGTCATGGGTGTATCGTCAGCAATGTTATAAATGTGCCCTCTGGTTTGCGTCCGCGCATCAAGCGAGATGAGATGTTTGATCGCAGAAATAATATCGTCTAGATGAATCTGGTTCAAATAACGACTGATCTCTCCCGTTTCGATGGAGGCGGTTCCTTCCAGAAATTTCTTCAGATGGACGGAGCGAGCAGGTCCGTAAATGCCGGCTAGGCGCAGGACGGTTCCCTGATAGCGGATTAGATTTTCCTCGGCTTCACGCAAGAGATGCCCGGTCTCGCGGTCAGGTTGGGCGGGAGATTCCTCATCGACTTCTGATCCATCGGTTTGTCCGTAAACGCTCGTGCTGCTGGTCAGAAAAATATGGGAGTCTGGAAAAGCGTTGTGGAGATTGTCGATCCCGTCACGAAAGACACTTCGATACGCTTCGGCGCCGCCGCGATTCGAGCTGGCGCAATGAATGACAATTTCGGGTTCAAAGTCGATTGTTTGAACTGCGGCGGTGTTTCCGAGATCACATGAAATTAGCGGATATCCATTTGGATTTGCATTTGCATCACCGACACTTTTCGTGATCGCAAAAACGGTGTGCCCGTCAGCGACGAGCTCTTGGGCAAGGGGCTCACCTAAGTAGCCGTGGCCGGCGATGAGGATTTTGGAACAATGTTTCACACCGCTATTCTAGCACGCTCTAAAATCCGTGCCGCCACAGAAAATCGAGGCCGTAGCTCGGGTAGTAGGAGTGGACGATCGCGGCCACAAGGAAAAAATCGACGATGAGATGTACGATGAGAACCCAGAGTAAGCTCTCAGATTTTTCAAACATGCTGCCCTGCGTCCACGCAAAAAAGAGAATGATGATTGGCCCAATACCGATGAAGGCCATGTCGTAGAGGACTGCCGTGTAAACGATTGCTTGAACGGCATTCGCGACTCGATAACTGAAAAGGCTTCGGAGGACAGCGTAGACGGTGTTTACAAAAAAGAGCTCGTCCCAGATCCCCACCATATTGATTCCGATGAAGAGTCTTTTAATTTGGCTGTCATCGGGCGTCTCGGGCAAAGTCCATTGCATGTATTGCTCAGGGGTGGCCCACCAGTAAAATTTCAATACCAGCCAAGCGAGTGGGATTGAGAGAATGGTGTAGATGATGTCATGCTTGCGCCAAACCTTCGGCCAAAATCGATAAGTGATCACTCCCTGGTCGGTCTTTCTGAGAATTAAAAACGGAACGAGAATGACAATGGTGAAGGGGATTCCGACTCGAAGAAAATTTGCAGTTTCTGTCGAGCTGTTGATGTCGGCGATTCCGAGGACTGCGATACAGCCCATCAGGACTGACATGCGGCGGCGTAGTTTTTTTTCCGGATCCTGCCAAATTAAGAGAAGGCATGCGATCCATGCAACGGTACCTGCGAAGTGCCAGTGCAGTGGAATGAGAGTGATCGTCGCCACCGCAAACAAGAAAAGCATTGAGATGCGCGCGGGGTTCAGCGGCAAGCAGTTGCGATTGGATTCTGTCATCAGCGGGATTTTTGAAGCGGCATCACAAGCCAGGCTCGATGCCGCCGCCTAAAAACGGTGCTAGAAGTTCCATTGACAAGACTGCGATGATTGCGCCGATGTAGAGGATGAGTAGGACCAGCAGCACGATTCCATTGATCTTGAAAAACCGCCCGATTTGGTAAAGGCATTGTTCGAGCGATTCGTTTGTTCCAGTCTTTAAAGCAATCTCAGCCTGGCTCGCGGCTTTCATGAGGATCACTCCAAGCCAAATAAACAGTGCTCCGTAGAGGAATATTAGCTGGGCGATTCCGCTGATGATCAAGATGATTCCGAAGAAACGGATCCATTTAGCATTGGCGCTGAGATAGGAAGCGAGGTCTTTGACCAATTCACGGAGATCGTGATTGAGCATTTTCGATTCCTCCATTCGCACGGGCATCTTGGCCTTTCCCTGTTGGCTCATTCCCGCAGGAGGAGAAATCTGCTGTTGCGGTATTGCTTGCTGCTGGCCAAAAGATTGCGGAAAAGAAGCAGCTGCCGATTGCCATTCGGGAAGTCGCTCGTTCCAAGTGAGCGTCTGCGCATTGATGGTTCCATCGTGAGCCAACGCCTGAACGTAATTTTCATCGAACGGGACCTGCTGCTTGTTTGTGTCTAAGTAATACCACTGCATTTCAATTCCTGAGGGGGTCGTGCATTGTTGTTCAATTTCCGAATTCAGGCAAATTCCACGGGCCCTTGAGCTTTTCGTATTCGGCTCGGGGCAGCAGAACGTAATGCGGTTTCATCTCCGGATTCAGCCATTTGATAATTTCCTCTAATTGCTCTTTCCGCATCGTTGTGCAGCCAGAGGTGTATCGGCTGGGGCCGCGACGGACGTGAAAAAAGATGGCGCTTCCGGCACCCGGTTTTGGCGTATTGGCATTGTGATCAATCTGGATCAGCCACTCGTAAGCGAAATCACCATGCCGCATTTTTTGAGAATTGAACCAAGACGGGACGTTGCCCGGGTCGGCGACGTAATGCTTGTTGTAATAGGGGTTTTTGGGATCATCAATCCAAGCATCCCATTTAGTAACTGAGCGGTAAGGGATTCCCTTTGAACCTCCGGGGAGTTTGCCAGCATATCCCAGGACTTTCGGCACTGCAAAAAAGCCTGCTGGAGCTTTGCCGTCGCCCTCTTTTTTTACGCTGCCGCCTGAAGGAGCCGGCATGACGCCGCGCCCCCAGGCCAAACCGTTGCGGCCATATAAGACGTCGATCGATGACTTGAAAGATTGCTTCCATTCTTTGCCGTCCCAATGAAATGCTTTCAGTTTTCCTGTTTTGCTATTCCAGCTATTGGGAACGCTGAGGAGAATTTGCCCTGTCGTTGGCGGGGCGTCGGCACTGGACGCAGCGGAGCTGAGCAGGCTCAGGGATAAAAAGAGAAAGAGAATTTTTCGGCCCATGACGGAGTGAATAAACTACCCGATTCCTTCAGTGACGCAAATCACGCCAACGATGGATTAGAGACCGCTTGGGTGGTCAACGAATGTCCAGTGAAGCCCTTCAAATTTTTGACACAGCCATTTGGACAGTGCTTTTACGCCAAAGGTTTCGGTCGCGTAGTGCCCGCCGTAAATCAGATTCAAACCTAATTCTTCAGCGGCGGTGTAACTCCAGTGCGGGCCTTCGCCGGTGATGAATGTGTCGATTCCTGTCTCGGCGATTGAAAAAATTTCAGCTCCCGCGCCGCCGGTAATGACTCCGAGAGAGCTGACTGTTTCAGGCCCGCCAGCGCACATCATCGCTTCGGCTCCGGTTGCGGATTTCACTTTCGATAAAAGGTCGGCGCGGCTAATTTCTAATCCATCGATTCGAAGGCCGAGTTTGATGCCCTTCCAGTCGAAGAACGGTTGGGGTTCGACGCCCAAATCGAGTCCCGAAATCAATTGTGCGTTATTTCCAAGGCGAGGGTGTACGTCCAGAGGAATGTGAACGCTGTAAATTGCGAGATTATTTTCCATCGCAAGTTGGAGTTTTTTAAACTGCGCATCGACGATTCGCTGGGCTCCATTCCAGAACATTCCATGGTGAACAATTAGCAAATCAGCTTCTTGTTCAACGGCTTCCCGGATCACGGGAAGGCAAGCGTCAACTGCAGCGACAATCTTTGTGGCACGGCCACTCTTATTGGTGAGTTGCAGCCCGTTCAGCGCGGGCGGATAATCCGGAATCTCAGAAATTTTCAATTCTGCATTCGCAGTATCGATGAGCGTGTTGATTTCAGCCATGCTACGAATCAACAGGGTATGTTCAATGAATCAACCCTATTGATTCGTGAAACACTTACTTGAAGAAGCGCTTCGCTTTCTCGAAGAAGGATTCGCGGAGTGGCGAATTTTTCTCGCTTAAAGATTCCGTGAATGTCTTCAACTTTTCTTCCTGATCTTTGCTGAGCTTGACCGGGATCTCAACTTGAACATTAACGAGAAGGTCGCCTTTCTTGTCCGAATTGAGATAGGGAATCCCTTTTCCGCGGAGTCGGAATGATGTGTCGGTCTGAGTTCCACCAGGAACTTTGATAGATGTCTTACCGTCCAATGTCGGAACCACTAGGTCGCCACCGAGTGCCGCCAGAGAAAACGGGACAGGCATTTCACAGTAAAGATCGGCTTCGTCCCGTTCGAAAATTTCGTGTTTTTTGATGTGAACAACGACATACAAATCTCCGGCCGGGCCGCCACGCTTGCCGGCGTCGCCGTTTCCGGTTGAGCGAAGTCGCGCGCCTTCCGTCATGCCTTTCGGGATGGAAAGCTTGATGCGACTGGTGTTTTGAACCCGACCTTCTCCGCTACAAGAACGGCAAGGATTTGAAATTGATTCACCCGCACCGGAACATGCCGGGCAGGTTTGTTGAACTTGAAAGAAACCCCTCGTTGCGATGACCTGACCTGCGCCGCCGCAAGTAGGGCATGATCGGACGTCAGCTGAACCGCCTCGGGCACCTGTGCTTTTGCAGGATCCACATGGATTGTGTTTCTCGAGTTCGAGCTCTTTTTCAATGCCTGTGGCTGCTTCCTCAAGGGTGATCTGAAGATCGTAACGAAGATCAGAACCTTGTTTTTTCGCACCGCGGCGGGCACGACCTCCGCGCCCACCAGCTGCTCCAAAAATCTCTTCAAAGATGGAGCCGCCTCCGCCACCACCACCTCCGCCGCCACCAAAGACGTCGCGAAAAATATCGAACGGATCTGCACCGGCACCGCTTGCAGAAGGGCCTGTTCCCTGGCTGAACGCGCCATGTCCGTAGCGGTCATAGGCAGCCCGCTTCTGATCGTCCATCAAAATTTCGTAGGCTTCACCGAGTTCTTTGAATTTGTCTTCTGCGGATGGATCATCGGGATTTTTGTCCGGATGAAATTTGATCGCCAGTTTGCGATAGGATTTCTTGATGTCAGAGGAACTGGCTTCCCGGGTGACGGAGATGACTTCGTAATAGCAACGTTTTTCCATGCGGAATAGGGCAAGAATTCAGGGTGCGTAATGCGCTTACTCGGCAGCGTCTTCGGCGGGTTTTTCTCCCGTATCAGGTCCGGTAGATACCACGACATTTGCTGCGCGGAGCAGGCGGTCGCGCAGTTTGTAACCACGGCGGAGTTCGTAAATGATGTTTCCTTCAGGAACATCATCACTCGGCTCTTGTTTCACGGCTTCGTGAATATTGGGGTCAAACGCCTGGCCTTCGCCGCTAAAAATTTCGACGTTATTTTCTTCGAGAAAATCGTTCATCTGCTTCTGAACCATGACCATTCCCATGTAAACCATGGAGCCTTCGCCTTCACTGGCGGCAGCTTTGAGGCCAATTTCGAAATTGTCGATCACGGGCAGGAGGCTTTGAAGTAAATTGCCGTTTGCGTATTGAATCGCATCGCTTTTTTCGCGAGCCATACGTTTACGGAAATTCTCTAAATCGGCCTGATTTCTCGCTGCAGTATCCCGCCATTTGTCAGCTTCGGCTGCGAGTTTTTCAATCGGATTCAGTTCGATCTCCGGCCCCTTATCCTCAATGATTTCGGGATTTCCATCAGTTGGAATATCCGCGCTTTCGCCAACGAGAATATCATCCAGATCGAGATCGGATTCTTCGTTCACTAGTTCTGATTCGGGTGGAGTTTCGCTCATGAGTTGGGTCTGAAAAATGAGATACCTGAAAGGCGGGTTTGTTCAAAAAAGTTCGCGATTTATGTCGCGATTTAACATGCGCTTGGTAAATGTTGAAGCGCTGATAATTGAACGGGGCGGACTATTCACCGTTTCTCGATTGCAATCAAGGTGATGTCGTCGCTTTGGGTCGCTCCGGTTGTGAAGGTGTTCAGCGTCGAGGTGATTCTGTCCAGCACTTCGGTCGCGTTTTCAGTGCCAGTTGCGAGAATAGTTTCTTCGAGCCGTTCGATTCCAAACTCTTCACCACCAACGGCTTCCAGCTCATTCACGCCGTCTGTATACAGGATGAGAATATCTCCTTTTTCCATGGTGAAACGAAAATCTTTCACGGTCCGTTTAAAAACGTTCCCCGAGTCAATTCCGGCTGCCATTCCGCCGGCTTCGAGGGTTTCAATGCGGTTTTCCTGCCTCCGATAAAGTAAGGGGAGTTCATGGCCGGCCCGTGCCATCGTGACTTCGTTCGAATCCCGTTCTAAAACGAGATATAAGAAACTGACGAACATGTCTTCGCGAATATCCGGAAAAATTGCCCGGTTCACTGCGTGCAAAACGGATGCGGGAGACAAGTTATCCGGCGCATAGGAACGCAAAATCGAACGTGACATCGCCATGATCAGCGAGGCCGCGATTCCTTTGCCACAGACGTCGCCAATGGCGATACCAAATCGATCATCATCAATGCGAACGTAATCGTAATAATCGCCGCTGACCATTCGTGCCGGTTTATAAAATGCAGCGAGGTCGAAATCTGCCAAATCAGGGGAATTTCGGGGAAGGAGGATGCGCTGAATTTCGCTGGCTCGAGTCAACTCCTCATCGATACGTCGTTTTTCACCTGCCTCGGCATGAATGATGGCGCTTCCAAGTGTGCAGGCGCTTTGTTCAGCGACACTGTCAAAGACATCGCAGTCGTTTTCCGTAAATTTTCGATCGCCTTTGAGCGTCACGGCCAGGACTCCGACCGTTTTTTGAGCATAGATCAAGGGGGCAACCAAAACGCTCATTCCTTCCTGAATCGAATTTGGTTTTCCTGTGAAGGTGGGGTGTTTGAGTAATTCCTGAGTGTGAATCGCCTTTCCTTCGCGAAGGGCTTCGCCCAAAATTCCTGTATTAGAATCCACTGCTGTTAGTTTCAAAAAACTGCGAAGCCGGCTTTTTCGGTCCGCTGGATCTTTGAAACCCTCCAATTCCGAGGGAAGATCGGTTACAGAAGCTTCCTCATCGGTCATGTGAACGGGGACGAGGCGTGATCTAGCCTCGTCGATCAGATATAAAATCCCTGCGTCTGCTTTCACCACCTCAGCAACGCCACCGACTACGTATTTGTGCATGTTCGGCGGGGATGAATCCTCTTGCAATGATTTGCCGAGACCATGCAGGAAATCGATCATTCGATGCTCTTCCTGATCAATCTCATTCAGCATCGATGACACCTTGTTTCGCTTTTGGCGCTCCAATCTCCACAATGCCAAGAACAGGCAAATGATGACGGTTATGAGGGTGCCATATACAAAGTGTTCCATCACTGGGTTGAAGAAAAATAGCTCGTCGGGGTTCAACCCATCGCATCCACATCCTTCTTCAAATATTCAAGTACATCACGAAACTGACTGTAATTTTTTTCGTTGGCTTCGACGAGCGTTTCATGAGCTTTCAGCATCATTTCGGCCCGTTCCCGTTTTGAGAGTTCTTTTTTTGGCAACGGTCTGTTCACGTTGTCTGCGACAAGCGCCCGCTCTTCAGTCCACGAAGTTCCGTCTCTGTCGATCGTAATCAATTCATCAAGCCCCAGCTTTTTCACTGATTTAAAATTTCGATCATTTGCATTTACGACTTCGATTTTGCCGTCCATCTCCGCCATTCTCATCGTCAGCCCAGTCAAGATGCCAATGAATGTTGAATCCATTCCCGGGCAATTTTCAAGATCGACCACGATTTGACGGCCGCCGCGACTCACGTAGTCATCCGCGAAATCCCGAACCAAATGACTATTTAGATGAGAGGCGTTCCCATTTAAGCGAACCCACGCAACATCTCCAAAACATCCAACCAATATGGAATCTTCGTCTTTCACAATCTGAAAGGTTTAAAATCCGGGTGAAGTTTGAGTGCGTCCCCATGAATTCGGGGCGCGGTTGGTAATTCCCAAGACTTCACCTTCAATTCAGAGGATTGGTCTGAAATTTCAGCTCTCTGATTTGGATCGCTGGTAAACACGGTGGGGGAGGGGGCAGGAATGTTGAAAGAGTTACTTCCAGAGGAACGATTTGTTTTCTGCAATCACGGTGTCGCCCTGGAGAACAAGGGCTCGCCATGAGGTAACCGGGCCGCCTTTCGTGTAGTAATTTCCGTTTACGCGAAACTTAGTCGTGTTTTTGCGCTTCGCAGTCACGTTCGCGCTGATTTGGTGAACTTCGGATCCCGTATTTGCCTGACAATACTCCAAGCGAACTGTCACCTGGGAGCCAGGTGATTCAGATTTCCAAAAAATTGTGTAATAATTTCCGAATTTGTCCTGAAACTGTTCCGAAGTCACGGCGCCGTGGAGGTGATGACGCTGCTCGAATTTAATCATCGATTCGTCTGTCTTCACATACATCCCCGGCTTCAAGTGATAAGGGTTCACTTTCGTGATTGCAACCGGTCCGGAAGGTGTCGGAGCGGTCGAGCATCCCGTAAAAATAGTCAACGAGACTGTCGTCAGGACAGTTAAGAGAGAAAATCGACACAAAGAGAGATTCATATTTTCCAACAAAGCGTATGTAATTATAACCGTTTCCAGATGTCGTTTTTCTTCGAAACGAAGTCTAGCCGTTGAAGAATATAGCCCCTTTTCTAAAAAAATTGAAAAAAAGTGACTGATTTCTCAGTGTGAGCAAAAACAATCCAGTAATTGAAGTGATTTGGCGCAAAGCTCCGTTTTTGCCTGAGGCAAAATTGTGGCTTGATCCCCATGGGCCGTGCGATTTTGCCTTTGTTTCTCACGCGCACGCAGACCACTTTGCCCCTCATGGAAAAATTCTCTGCAGCGAGCCCACCGCTCGAATTATCGAGAAACGATTCGGGAATCGGAAAAGCGACTATCTAATTTTGCCATTCGGAGAGGTGCATCAGCTCGACGACCGGCACGAGATTCAACTCCTCCCTGCTGGACATACTGCTGGTTCCGCTCAAATTTTTGTCCGAAATACCGAAACTGGTGCCAGCCTTCTTTACACCGGCGATTTCAAAATGAGGCCATCAGCTGCGGCCGAACCCATCGAGTTCCGCCATGCTGACACGCTGATTATGGAGACCACCTTTGGGATTCCTAAATTCACCCTTCCACCCACTGCTGATGTCATTGCGCAAATGGTGAAGTTCGCCCGTGAGACGCTTGAGGACGGTGACATTCCATTTCTGATGGGGTATTCGCTCGGAAAAGCGCAGGAAATTATTCTGGCGGTTCATGCCGCTGCGCCGGAATTAAAATTTCAGGTTCACAAAACGGTCGAAAAAATGAACGCCGTTGTCGGATCTCTCGGTTGGAAATTCCCCGAATGTCAGCCGTTCGAGCCCAAAAAACGTGATCCAGTCGGCCATGTCATTGTCATTCCTCCAAACAGCCTGAAGTCTCAGGAAATTCGCCGAATCAAAAACAAACGGGCCGCTATGATGACGGGGTGGGGGATTGATTCAAACGCGCGCTATCGCTACCAGTGTGACGAAGTATTCCCGTTGACCGACCACGCGGATTATCCAGACCTCCATACCTATGTCGAGGACGTAAATCCACACCTTGTCTACACACTTCATGGCTATGCAAGCCAGTTTGCCACAGAGCTACGCGCCAAGGGGCGAGAAGCGTGGTCCCTCATTTCTGCAAATCAAACCGAGCTGAAATTTGATGGCGATGTTCGAACCACGATTCCAAAGGTCGAAAATACCAGCCACGAAGTTCCACGGCCTGAATCCGGTTTCGGGCGCTTCGTTGAAACGTGCGAAGCCGTCCGTGACGCCACGGGTAAGTTGAAAAAACAGGCTGTCCTTGCTGAATACCTCCGCTCACTCACGACGTCGGAAGAACTTCAGACGGCATGCTTGTTCTTGACCGGGAGCCCACTTTCAAAAACCGCTGCGACGCGCACCGTCAACACAGGCTGGGCGATTGTTCGTCGCGTCATTCGCGAAATTTCGGGGCTTTCTGAAACTCAATATCGTCAGATTTCCACCAGTCAGGCTGATTCAGCTCGCACTTCATATATCATTCTTCAGGGGCACACCAATCCGGAACCTCATAAGCTTTCGGATATTGCTCGGCTTTTTGAAAACCTCGCCGCCGCCAGGGGATCGGCAAAAATTTCAGTTCTTAAAGAAACGCTTTCCAAGCTGCACCATGCCGAAGCGGCCATGGTCGTCGGAATTCTCGGGGGCGATCTTCGAATCGGACTGAAGGAAGGTCTCCTTGAAGAATCTATTGCGGCCGCTTTTGATCGAGAAGTAAGCCTTGTTCGCGAAGCTCATATGCTCACAGGAGATCCCGGGAAAACAGCGCTGCTCGCACGCGATAATTTGCTTTCAGAATCCGGAGTTACTCCCTTTCATCCGTTAAAAATTATGCTCGCCAGCCCCGAGCCGGATGCTGAGGGTATTTGGAAGAGGCTCTCCGAAACCGAAGGTGGCGTTTGGCTCGAGGACAAATACGACGGCATTCGAGCGCAACTTCACAAAGTTGGTGATCGTGTCGAAATTTATTCCCGCGACCAAAGGGCGCTGGGGAAAGAGTTTGCGGAACTCATCCCCGAAGCTCAGAAGATTACAGACGACTTCATTTTCGATGGCGAAATCATTGCCTACGCCGCCGGCAAAAAACTGACGTTCTTCGATCTGCAAAAACGTCTCGGCCGACTTAATGAAGGCGATTTGTTTTTCGGAGAATCCATCCCTGTGACTTTTCTTGCCTTCGACGTTCTCTGGCACAACGGCGAAAGCCTGATCAAAAAGCCGCTGATCGACCGTGTTTCCCATTTCGATCAGATAGGGTTCGATCGACAAACAGACCCTGTTGGATCGAATGAAGGAGATCGCGTAGCTTCGGCCGATAGCCCAGCAAGCCGATCGCCGCACGATCAGATAGAGTACGTTTATCGAATCAACCCTGTTGCTTCGTATCGTGCCCAATCGACTGCAGAAATTGATGACCATTTTTACGCGGCTAGAAAACGTGACAATGAAGGGCTCATCGCAAAAGACCCCAATTCCGCATACTCGCCTGGGCGCCGGGGGAAATCCTGGCTCAAGCTTAAAAAGGCTGCGGCTACGTTGGACTGTGTTGTTGTGAAAGCGCAACTGGGGCACGGCAAACGAACTCATGTGTTGAGTGATTACACGTTCGCAATCCGAGATGAGCAAACCGATCAGCTTCGAGTCTTGGGAAAAGCGTATTCAGGCCTGACCGATCTGGAAATCGAAGAACTTACCGAACATTTCAA
>ERZ887851.874-NODE-874-length-28206-cov-14.777344_pt1 | contig 28206 bp, 30 predicted proteins | sample MGYA00521100_ERZ887851 | MGnify/ENA primary metagenome ERZ887851 (study PRJEB32303, sample SAMEA104408602) | aquatic metagenome | biome: Brackish water; feature: Pelagic; material: water | place: Baltic Sea | collected 2014-06-06T16:11:00 | depth 11,444 m ... | reverse complement strand
TTTGTGGGCGATGAGGGATTCGAACCCCCGACCCTCTGGGTGTAAACCAGATGCTCTGAACCAACTGAGCTAATCGCCCTATTTAAAGGATTGCAAAGATAAATTGTATTTCTTTAAATCCAAGTATTAAAATGAATAATTTCAAATTCTATTGCATTTTTAATTACTGAAAAGAGAATCAACAAAAGCCTTCTTATTAAAAAGCTGCAATTGCTCCTTTCCTTCACCGACTCCAATGTATCTAATAGGAATTTTAAATTGATCAGTAATACCAATAACAACCCCACCTTTAGCGGTTCCATCTAACTTAGTTAAAGCTAAACAACTTACATCTGTAGCTTTTGTAAACTCTTTAGCTTGTTGAATTGCATTTTGACCAGTACTAGCATCTAATACCAACATCACATCGTGAGGAGCATCAGGAATTACTTTTTCCATTACTCTTTTAATCTTACTCAACTCGTTCATCAAATTCACTTTATTGTGCAATCTACCTGCAGTATCAATAATTACCACGTCAGCATCTTGAGCCAAAGCAGAATTTAAAGTATCAAAGGCTACTGAAGCAGGATCAGCATCTTGCCCTTTAGTTACAATCGATACTCCAGCTCTTTCAGCCCATATCTCCAATTGATGCACAGCAGCCGCTCGAAACGTATCTGCTGCTCCTAACACTACCGACTTACCCTCTTTCTTTAGGTTATAGGCTAATTTTCCGATGGTCGTAGTTTTACCTACTCCATTCACCCCTACCACCATCAGAACATAAGGTGTTTTTTTACCCGTAGGTAAAAAACTCTCCATGTCCTCAGAGTTATTCTCTGCAAGTAATAAAGTGATTTCATCTTTTAAGATATTGTTTAAGTCCGCCGTATTGATGAATTTATCCTTGGCCACTCGAGCTTCTAAACGCTCAATAATTTTAATAGTCGTGTCCAAACCCATATCTGAAGCGATTAAAGCTTCTTCAATGTCGTCCAGATCGGCATCCTCTACTTTGGATTTACCTGCTACCGCTTTAGATATTTTTGAAAAAAAACCTTCTTTAGTTTTCTCCAATCCTTTATCTAAATCTTCTTTTTTTTCTTTATTAAAAAATTTATTAAAAAAACTCATGTCTCTAATGCGGGGTTTTTAAACAAAAAAAGCTCCTCTAAATGAGAAGCTTTCTATATATATTCTTGTAAAAATCATCTTAGTTTTTTGCTAAGAATTCTTTCACTTTGTCTTTATGAACAATTTTCTCTAGGAAAGTATATGCTCCGTTCTTATCAGACTTCTGCGTCTTGATTACTTTAACGTAATCTTTAGATCCTTCTTGAACTTGACGATTCGTTTTCGAATTCTTTGATACCTTAGCCATAATTACTTAATTTCTTTGTGTATAGTATATTTCTTCAACGTTGCGTTGAATTTCTTTAACTCTAGTCTATCAGGAGTATTTTTACGATTCTTCATCGAAATATATCTTGAAGTTCCTGGAACACCACTTTCTTTGTGTTCAGTACATTCTAGTATTACCTGAATTCTATTACCTTTTGATTTCTTAGCCATTGCTTAATCCTCCGATATTAATTTAATTTCACCTTTCTTTTCCAAATCCTTTAGATAAGCAAAAATTCCTTTCTTATTTATAGTTCTCATTGCAGAAGTACAAATTTTCAAAGTAACCCATCTATCCAATTCTGGAATGAAAAATTTCTTTGTAACCAAATTCGGTAAAAATTTACGTTTGGTTTTTCTTTTTGAGTGGGAAACATTATTACCTGACATAGGCTTCTTTCCCGTTAATTCACAAATTCTTGACATCACATATTATTTTAGGACTGCAAATGTCTAACTTTTTTTTTAATTAGACAAATAACAATAGCTTTATTTTATCCCAGTAAATAATTTATAATTAGCAGGAACCTGGAAGGTCTTATTGTCCACTACTTTTTCTTGAATAGACTTGGTTGTTAGGGTGTAGATAGCATCCTTTGAAGTCATTAAAACAGAACTTACAGGGAAACCACTGTCATTAGCCAATGATACGGCCTTAAACTCAGCGCTTTCTGCAAAAACAGCTAACATGTTCTTCATGTTAACATTGATATAATCAAGGTATTGAACGACCATCATCCCTGAGTCGCCCATTACTTTAACTTCTTTTGCAGGCTTATTCTCATATATACTCTCTGTGCTTTCCAATAACCTTAAGCTTGGAGCATTGACTGCTATTTCACTTAAAGGAGTGTTAGAATACCAATAATTACCTTCCGCATCGGCTTTATCGCCAAACAAATTCAAGCTTAAGCTTGAAAAATTAGGAATAATACTCATTGATTCTTCCCCACTTAAAATATCTAGACGAACATCGTCGCCATCAATGAACCACATAAAGGTCATCTGGCTTTGAGTCTCCGGATTGGTATATACTTGTTCAATAACTCCCTCAAAAGCAAAGCTTGAGGAATATACCAAACTAACTAATGCAATTAGTATCGCTTTTTTCATAATTGTATAAACTTAAAAAGATTAAGGTTGAACCGCTCCTTTGATTAAGAAGTTAGGTGTAATTAAATTTAATGTTGTGTTTCCATTTACGTCGATTGCATCACCAGGAGCACCACCTTGAGATAATCCAAGACTTGCACTAATCGTTTGATTAATCAATGTTTGAGTTCCAATAAATGGAATCTGAACAGTTGCGACAATCTGCGCACCAGCCGTACCAGAAGCACCACCACCTTGCTGACCAAAGTCTCCACCAACACCAGCATCTAAGCTAACAAAAGGAGTAACAGTGATCGTAACGATTGTAACACTAAATGACAACGGGATTTGATAAGCTAAGACTCCACCCACTCCAGGGATAGCTATTGGGCCAACACCTGCATCGGTTCCAGAATCTGTAATTGAAGGGCCTAAAAGTATACCACCACCAGAACCTGCAGCTGCAGGAGCTAATCCGCCAGATACACCACCACCTCCAGTAACACCAGCTTCAAGTAGTATAAATGGACCTAGATTTCCGATAATTGGAACGTTAAAAGGACCGATGGCAATACTTGTACCAACGGAGCCTCCACCTCCACCTCCACCGTAAACACCACCTTGAAGATCAAAAGTCGTTCTACATGTCAATTCCAATGCATCTCCACCTGGATCACCATCTTGGAAAGGTGACGCTAAGTTTAATAAATTCCCTAACGGAGCACCATCACCACCTTTAGCATAAACAAATCCTTCATGTAAAAATCCAACGTGTGATACAGGATCCATATTCCCCCAAGTTAAGGCATGGTCAGTTGTAGCTGTTGAACTAATTTCCACATTATTGAATACGTGAACTACAACACAAACAGGAGTACCTACGCCTGGTAATGAGAAATCAGATTGTAAATCAACATCTGACAAAGGCGCAGCAATATTAACAAGTAAACATGGTTCAACTTCCACCGTAATTCCTTGGAAGAATACATTCTGACCACAAACCGATTGAATTATTAATGGGTAATTTCCCGGAGGAGCCCAAATACTTGCATATACCTTAATAATAGTTGTTCCAACTGAATCCACAATTGGGTTTTCAACGATAACCTGCATCCCTGTCGGTAAAGACGAAAGAACAACTGTAGTAATAGAATCAATTCCATTTATTTTAACAATGTCTACTTCAAAATAGGCCGTATCAGTAGTCGTTCTGTCAATTGTAGCAAAACCTTGATTTACAGATGCCACGAACTCACATTCTTGACAATTTTTCTGATAAGCCTTTAACCAGCACTCATTGTTGTAATAGTATATTAAACTATCTTCAGTATTGTAAATCGTCAAGCCATTCACGGGATTACTTATAGCATCCATTTGAGGTGAAGTTAATCTAGGCAACAATAAACCCTTGTCTGTCGACTCTAAATGCAGAATAGCACTTGAATCTGGTTGCAGAATGTTAATACCCACCTGAGCATCAACAATTAATCCAATACTAAAAACGATTAATAATAAATATTTTTTCATAGGTTATTTATAATTTATAATTATAATTTGAGGCTACCAAATTAGAAAAAAATTATTACTTTTAACGAAACTTTAGCAATAAAAAATAGACTATGAAGCAATTCTCCTCGCTGTTCATTTTTACGGTCCTTATTCTTAGCTTATCTGCGCAAGATTTCTTAAGCAATAATAGTGGATTAGTTTCTATAAAAGATGGTGCCTTCCTTTCCGTTCAAGGTGATATTTATATAGAGAACAATGGAGTTTTTGATAATTCCGATTCTATCTTCTTTACGAACGACTGGATTAACAATGCAGGTAATACTGGATTTAGTTCAATTGGAGAAGGGTATGTTTACTTAATAGGAGATGATCAACGTATAAGAGGAATTGACGAAACACATTTTCACAATTTATTACTTCGTATAAGTGGAATTAAATATGGTGACTTAGATGTTTATGTAGATAGTCTTTTAGATCTAGCATTTTTAGAAATGAACATGGATACTCATGTTGTTTATGTTACCAACCCTACATTGACCAATGTAGTCAATTCAACAGGCTTCGTAAGTAGTTTGGAAAGTGGAGGGCTGTCAAGAGTAACTAACCAAGAAGCTGCCTACTTTTTTCCAGTAGGTTCTTCAGTATTTGGCACTATATACAGACCCTTAGAAATAACTACTACAAGTGCACCTCAAACGTATAGAGCAAGATTTGCTGATATTGACGCGACTTTTGAAGGGTTTGATAGAGATGAAAGAGCACTATTGATTTGTGATATCAATGATAAGTACTACCATAGAATCTGGCAAGACATGGGTAGCGACAGTGTTGATGTTCGCTTTTTCTATGATGCTACAGCCGATGGTACTCAATGGAATGATATTGTGCATTGGAAAACTGTTCAAGAATGGCAACAAGCTCCTGCCGATTCTCAATTTGTAGCAACTCCTTGGGATATACTAGACGTGTATGATTGGAACGATTTTTCAACACCTAATTATGCCTTAGCTTTCACTAAGCCTTCATTTGCTGATGCTGGAAATGATACCACTATCTATTTATTAGACACTATTCAATTGAATGCTACTGGCGGAACTTTTTACACTTGGGAACCAGCCTACCCTATTTCTTGTACGGATTGTCCTGATCCTTTATTTTGGCATGATAGCACAGCTACAATGTGGGTGCTTGTAGAAGATGACGACAATTGTAAAGATATTGATTCAGTGACCGTTACTGTAGATGAACGCTTTATTGATGGTGAAGGGCCGTTTATTCCTTCTGGGATTTCTCCTAATGGAGATGGTGTAAACGATTTTTGGTATATCCGTTGGTTGTACAGATTCCCTGACAATGAAGTTACCATCTTAAACAGATGGGAAGATGTAGTATATAAAACTGACGACTATCAAAATGATTGGTACGGAACCTGGAAAGGAAATGAACTTCCTGAAGGTACTTACTATTACATCTTGAGAATCTTTGAAAACGGAGAACAAACTCAAAACTTCACAGGACCTATTACGATAATAGAATAAAGCATGTTAACTATGAAAAAACTAACTACCCTCTTTCTCTTATTTATAAGTGTAAGTCTAAGCGCTCAGCAGCTACCTGATTTCAGTTTATATAGAGAAAATGCATTCTTATATAATCCTGCAGTGGCAGGAACAGATCAAGCTTCTGTCATTACACTTTCTGTCCGAAAACAATGGACAAATATTAATGCTTCACCTTTCACAGGTGTAGCTTCTTTTCAAACTAGCATAGAAGATAAAAATATTGGTGTTGGTGCAACTATCTTTACGGATTTCATTGGTCCTACATCCTTCACAGGTATTTCAGGTTCTTTTGCGTACAATTTGGTCTTATCAGAATTTAGAAGAGGAGTTAGTGAATATAAGGTTCTTTCCTTTGGCTTATCCGCTAGCATCATGCAGCATAGAATTAATGGAAATAAAATAAGATTAGATATTCCTCAAGATGACGCCATCTTCAGAAATAAAGGATCTCAATTTTTTCCGGATGCTTCATTCGGTATTTATTACAAAAGCAAGACCCTATTTGCAAGTGCTTCCATTCCACAATTGTTAAACTTAAACGTTACTGTTGAAGGTCAAAATGGAGAAGAAAGTCGTTTCAAAAAGATGCAACATTATTATGCAATGTTCGGTGGAAGAATATTTTTAAATGAAAAGAAAGCAAGTGGTCCTAATGATAAACTATTCTACATAGAACCTGCTTTTAATTTTCACTACGTGATTAATGCACCACCGCAAGCAATGATATCTACTCGATTTGCGATTCAAGAAGTATTCTTTGTTGGAGCTGGTTGGCGTAGTTTAAGCGCTGTTATGTTCGAAGGCGGATTTACAATTAGTAAAGCCTTTAGTGTTGGATATTCATATGATATGGGGGCAGGAAACGTTCGTAAAGATGTTGGTCAAGTACATGAATTGAGTATGAAGTTCAAATTCAAGCAAGACTTCTGGTCATATTAAAGAAAGTACGAGTACAGAGTACTAGTATTAAGCACTAAATCATTTACTTTGTATGCCTGTACTAATTAACTAGTATACTAATTAACTATTTCACTTAACAATCACCTACCTTTGTAGCTTCTTAGGATAAATACCTAACTCTAATTATGTCTACAATTACCCAATTAAAGCTTAGCCCAGAGCAAGTCAGTAATGATGATGCCATTCGAATAGCGGCTAGTGAAGTCTTAAAAATTCCAATCCACGAAATTCAACACATCCGTCTACTACGTAAATCGATGGATGCTCGAAGTAGGAGTATCTGGTTCAATCTTCGGGTTGAAGTATTTCTTCTAGATGAAGATATTCTTGAAGAAAAAGACCTATTTAAGATTCAGAAAAAACAACAAAGCACCTGTCACATCATTGGATTTGGTCCAGCTGGCATATTCGCTGCACTGCAATGTATAGAGCATGGTATAAAACCCATAATTCTTGAACGTGGAAAAGCAGTTGAAAAGCGCATTGCTGATATTGCAGCGATAAACAAGCAAGGCCTTATTAATCCAGAGAGTAATTATTGTTATGGGGAAGGTGGGGCAGGAACCTATAGTGATGGCAAGCTATATACCAGAAGTACCAAACGTGGAAATGTGAAAAAGGTATTAGATACTTTTATCCAGCATGGAGCTGATGAAAAAATAGCTTACGAAGCTCACCCACATATTGGCACTAACAAATTACCTAGTATCATAGCTCGAATGAGACAAAGCATTCTAGATAATGATGGTGAAATACATTTTGAACAAAAGTTAGTTGATTTTGACATCAAAGAAAATAAGATTTCAAAACTGATTTGTCAAGACGGAAGCGAGCATGAGTGCCAACAATTGATACTTGCTACTGGTCATTCTGCTAGAGATATCTTTTATCTATTAGATAAGAAGGGAGTAGAAATTGAAGCAAAACCATTTGCCCTTGGAGTTCGAGTTGAACACACTCAGGAATTAATTGATTCCATCCAATACAAACGACCAGAACGTGGCAAAAATCTTCCACCTTCAAGTTATAGCTTAGTTACTCAAGCCGGAGGACGAGGAGTATTTTCCTTCTGTATGTGTCCGGGAGGAGTTATAGCTTCTGCAAGCACAGACCTTAATGAAATTGTAGTTAATGGTTGGAGTTCAAGTGCTAGAAATGGAATCTATTCTAATAGCGGTATGGTGGTAGAAGTTCGACCAGAAAATTGGCAAGAATATGCAAAAAAAGGAGCTTTAGCTGCATTGAAACTTCAAGAGCAGGTAGAACAAAATGCATTTGCAAGCACCGGAAGTATTGAAGCTCCAGCTCAACGTGTTGAAGATTTTATTCAAAACAAATTGTCATCATCTTTACCTAGAAGTTCCTATCAACCTGGACTTGCTAGTCGCGATTTATCCAATATATTACCCAATTTCATTACTGAAAGTTTGAGGCAAGGTTTAAGCGATTTTGGTAAAAAAATGAGAGGCTACCGTACCAATGATGCCATTCTCGTGGGGGTTGAAAGCAGAACCAGTAGTCCTGTGAGAATTCCTCGAGATCAAGAAACTTTACAACATCCACGAATTAGCAACCTCTACCCTTCTGGTGAAGGAGCTGGGTATGCGGGTGGAATAGTTAGCGCAGCCATTGATGGAATGCGATGCGCTAACGCCTTGCACTTAATTAATCAAGGAAAAGCAAATAACTAATTATGAGTTACACTAAAATAAATATTACGCAGATTTTAAATAATCTTGAATTCAAGGATTTAAAACCTTTGCAAAAAGCGGCTTTAGATGAAAGTAAAGAGCACAACGAACTTATCCTTTTAGCCCCAACGGGAAGTGGAAAAACCTTAGCCTTCTTGTTACCTCTTCTGCGTCGATTAGATGATCAACAGTCGGGAATTCAAAGTCTGATTTTAGCACCAACTAGAGAATTAGCCTTACAGATAGAAAAGGTTTTTCGCCAGTTAAAATCGGGACATAAGGTTTTAACCTGCTACGGAGGACACCCGTTTAGTAGAGAGCGTCAAAGCCTAAAACATCCACCAGCTCTTTTGATTGCTACCCCAGGTAGGTTATTAGATCATCTCCAACGAGAAACTTTTAGCACTCAAGACCTCAAGGCTTTAGTGATTGATGAATATGATAAATGCTTGGAACTTGGATTTAGTAAAGAAATGCAACGCATTCTTTATCACCTGCCGAACATCAAGCAATGTATGCTGACTTCTGCAACTAAAATCAATGAGCTTCCTGGATATTTTAGAATGCATGAACCTCATGAGATTAATTATTTAGACCAAGACTTGGCCCCGAACTTAGATTATTACTTTGTAGAAATGCCATGGGAAGAGAAGTTAGCTAAATTAGCAAGCTTGCTTAGAAATTTTCCTCTGGAGTCAACAGTCGTATTTTGTAATTTTAAGAAAGACATTGAGGACCTGAGTGACTTCTTGTTTAATTCTAAGCTTCCCCATAGTGTCTTCTACGGAGATTTAGACCAAGAGGAAAGAGAGAAATCTTTACTCAAATTTAGAAATGGAAGTAACTCTATACTTTTGGCCACTGATTTGGCAGCAAGAGGATTAGATATCCCAGAGATTAAAAACATTATCCACTTTCAAATTCCAAGCAAAGAAGACACTTTCATTCATAGAAATGGACGAACAGCAAGAATGAACAACCAAGGAAAGGTGTTTTTATTGTTAGTTGAGGGAAAAGAACTACCCGAATATATGGCTCAAACGCCCGTAGCTTTCAAGCCAGAACAAAGTGAGCAGGAAGTGCCCGATCCAGAATTTACCACCTTATATATTAGTGCAGGGAAAATGCATAAAATCTCTAAGGGAGATGTTTTAGGTTTTGTATGTCAGTTAGGAGGAATAGATAAATCAGCTGTTGGCATGATCGAGGTTAAAGATCGGGCAAGTTTTGTAGCTATCAAATCTAATGTTGTGAAACAAGTTGTTGAAAAATGCGATCAACAAAAAGTAAAGAAAGTTAAGGTTATAGTGGATTACGCTTAGTGAGTTTTGAATGATAGAATGAACGCTCGCAAAGACGCGAAGATGCAATGAATCACTTACCACACGTCATAGCGAAGAATCGACGAAGAAAATGAAGAAGCAATCTCTTTCCTGCCAAACTCTTTTTTCTAGCTTACTAGTATACTAATCACTTATTCTTCTCCTCTATCCACTTACTTAAGTACTTAGTACTTTGCAGATGTTGATGCTGAATTATTTGTGTTATAAAATGGGACTTACGATGCCCTTCTAGATTGTTTTGCAATACAGCCAATCGTTCTTTGAACTTAGCTGCATATTCTTGCTTATTAAAGCGTTGATTCAATATTGACTCTATCTCGCTTTGACAATCATCCCACAAGCTTTGATTGCTGTATAGTTCAACAGCAGAATCAACAAATTCATCCGTGTCTTTTGCTATCCTTCCAGGAACTTTAAATTCACCATACATCCCCTCTGCTCCAATGGAAGTTGTAATAACAGGCGTTCCATTTAACATGGCACTAATTAGTTTTCCTTTCAATCCGGCACCAAAACGGAGCGGAGCCAAGCAGAGTTTTGCTTGCTGTATTACTTCATCCACATTCTCCACCCATCCTTCAATGAAAAACCCTTCTTCAGGTCGATGCATTTGATTAACTTGCTCTGGAGCATAGGCTCCATATAGATGTAACTCACTTTTAGGCAATTGTTGCCTTATCGCTGGCCAAATTTCCTTTTTTAAATATTTGACTGCATCTAGGTTAGGTGCATGATGAAAATTGCCAATACTCACAAAACATTGCCGTTCATTATAGCTTTTATGTGCATGTCCGTTGTAGTCCTCTACTAACAGTGGTAAATACAGTAATAACTCTTTAGGAATATTAAATAAGCGTTCTAACAAGCTCATTTCATAGGAGGAAACAACTAAGGACAAATCGCAACGGAGTATACTTGCTAACTCTCGTTTGGCATCTTCCGTATATAATTGATCTTCGCTAAAATCAATCCCCTTCTTAAAAGAATGTTCTCTCGCTCTTCGTAAAAAATGAAGGTCTTCGGTATCCAAAATCTTCACACATTTTGGCAATAATTCACTTACTCGCCAGCCAAACTGCTCTTCAGTAATAAAGCGGTCAAACAGCACAACATCAGCCTGAAAATCATGAACAAGTTGATCAAAACTTTCATCATTAATTAATACCTGTTCGCTTCGAATACCAAGTTCTTCCAAACTAGCTGATCGTTCCGAATAGCTTGCTGTACTCGTGAACAAAATTTCATAGCTTTCTTCTAAGAAAAACCCCATCAAATCCAAAATATGCTCTCCTGCAGCGGTAGTACTAGGCTCAGGAAACGTACGGCCAATGACCAAGAGTTTCTTCATAGAATGCTAAAGATGAGGAGTTTTTTTGACTTAGTGATTTTCAACAACAGTTAATAAGAATAATTCACACAGAACTTTATAGGCTTTACTTTTGTAAAAAATTCAAAGCACATGAACACGACCATCCCTTCTTCAGATTTCAATTTCCCTAATCAAACCAATGTATACCACGGGAAAGTTCGCGATGTATACAGTCTTGAAGATAAATTGGTTATTGTAGCAACAGATCGAATTTCGGCTTTCGACCATATTCTTCCTGAACCTATTCCTTTCAAAGGACAAGTACTAAATCTAATTGCTGCTCATTTCTTAGAAGCAACAAAAGATATCGTTCCTAATTGGGTAGAAAATGTTCCCCACCCTAACGTAACAATCGGTAAGAATTGCGAGCCGATACGTTTAGAAATGGTTATTCGAGGATACTTAGCGGGTCATGCAGCGAGAACTTACAAAAGTGGTTTACGAAGTTTATGTGGGCTTAGCTTTCCAGAAGGATTAAAAGAGAATGATAAACTTCCGGAGCCAATTATTACTCCTGCCACTAAAGCAGAAGAAGGACATGATGAAGATATTAGTAAAGACGACATACTAGCACAAGAAATAGTAAGTCAAGAAGTTTGGGATAAATTAGAGAAGTACACTCGTGCGTTATTCCAAAGAGGAACTGATATGGCCGCAGAACGAGGTCTTATATTAGTAGACACCAAGTATGAGTTTGGAATATACGATGGTGAAGTTATCTTGATTGATGAAATACATACCCCAGATTCTTCTCGTTACTTTCTTCTAGATGGATTCAATGAAAAGCAAGCTAAAGGCGAAGCTCAACAGCACCTATCTAAAGAGTTTGTGCGTGAATGGTTGATGAGCCAAGGCTTTCAAGGAAAGGAAGGTCAGCAAATGCCTGCCATGAGTGATGAAGTTGTGAAGGAAATCAGTCAAAAATATATCCATCTGTATGAGACAATAACTGGTCGTACTTTTGAACCCACAGATGTGTCAACTATCGAAGGGAAAGTTATTGGGGCTCTTAAATAAACTTGCAAGTTTTAAATGAGGCCCAACTCGATGCCTTTGCATCGGATGGCATTCTGCTCTTGGATAATTTTTTACCTCATGATATCGCGCTTTCTATTCTAAGTGAAGCAAAGGAATGGCAAAACCTAGAAACTTTTAAAAAAGCAGGCATAGGTAAGCTTAATCAATTAGTCATTCACGAAGAGTTCAGGAAGGATAAAATTAAATGGATAAACCTTAAAGACTGCAAACCAGCTACAAAGGTATATGCCGATTATTTAGCTCAATTAATGGGTCAACTAAGCCGCGAATTCTATCTTTCTTTAAAAGACTATGAAAGCATGTATGCGGTTTACCCCAAAGGGGCTTATTACAAAAAACATAGGGATCAATTCAAACAGCAAGCTCATAGAATTCTAACCCTTGTTCTTTATTTAAATCCAGACTGGAAAGAAACTGATGGAGGTGAATTAGTTATTTACAAGGACGCGGATTCAAGCGTGGTATCTCCCATTTTTAATCGAGTAGCACTCTTTCGCAGTGAGTTGTTTCACGAGGTACTGCCTTGCAAAGCCATGCGCTATAGCATTACTAGTTGGATGAAAGATCAATTGAATGAAGTTAACTTTTTATAAGGTAAGTCGAATAGAAAATCACACTTTCCAATATTGTATCTTTACACTATGACTATTGTACCTACAAAAGATGGCAGCAATACCCTTCTTCATGAAGAATTAGGCGAGCACTATCATTCGATTCATGGCGCTTTGCAAGAAAGTCAGCACATCTTTATCAAAAATGGCCTAGCACTGCAAGCACCAAAGAAAAAAATAGTGGTTTTTGAAATGGGTTTTGGGACCGGTTTAAATGCATTATTAGCTTTAGATTATGCCAAGAAACACGGAATATCAATCGATTATTACTCTATTGAAGCTTACCCTATTAGTATAGAAGAAAGCCAGTCTTTAGCTTATGACCAAATAATTGAAGTTGAGCATGCTTTTAGTCTATTGCACCATGCTGATTGGAACAAACTCAGTATTATTTCTGAGGACTTCAAGCTTCACAAAATAGAGGGCTTTTTGGAAGAAACAGCTTTAGATTTCTTACCACAAGTCGATGTTGTTTTTTATGATGCATTTGCTCCAAATGCACAAGCTCACTTGTGGGAGCCTCCCATTCTAGAAAAGATGTTTAAACTTTTAACTTTAGGTGGACACCTAAGTACCTATTGCGCCAAAGGTCAATTTAAACGAAACTTAAAAATGGTGGGTTTTGAAGTGAAAGGTGTTCCTGGACCTCCCGGAAAACGAGAGATTACTTTAGCTTATAAATTATAAACTACTTACACTTCTGAAGAATACTCTCTATCTCATCTTGAGAGAAGTACTTTTGTTCCTCTGTAAAACGCTTACTTACATAGTTAGTAATATTAGCTACTTGAATGTCATTTAAATTCTCTAGGCCTAACATTTCTTCATGGTACCAAAGACTGTTAATTAAAAGCGAGTCTTTTACTCCGTTTCTGATAATACAAGGAACTTGGTTCATGTTCTCCTGAAGCCAGTCCGTATTAGCCAATGGGGGTAATAACTGCCCTAATCCTTCTCCATTCTTACCATGACACTTTGCACAATTATACGCATAGCTTGTTGATCCAGGACTTTTAGCTAGCGCATTTAAAGCCCTAGTCAACACCCAGAATCCAATAATTCCGAGTACAGCTATAATTGCATATTTTCTTCGATTACTCATTCAGTAAAACAGCTAAATCTTCAATCAAGGTAGTAACCTCATTTTCTGAGGTGCCATCATAGTAACCTCGAATTTGTTGGTCTTTATCTACTAGAATAAAGTACCCACTATGTTCAAATCCACCTGGGACATCTTCATCTGCAAAGGCAACAATCATATAGTGTTCTGCCATATCAAATATCGCCTCTTTCTCTCCCGTCACGAAGTGCCAACGATCATTAGTATTGATATTAATTTTACCCGAATAGGCGTCCAACTTTTGAATACTATCTCTATCTGGGTCTATAGAGTGTGATAAAAAAGTTACCGTTGGATTATCCAAATAGGCATCATGAACACGCAACATTTGCTTAGTCATTACTGGGCATATTGAAGGACACGAGGTAAAGAAAAAATCTGTAATAAAGACTTTGTCTTGAAAAGTAGCATTATTCACCACTTCTCCTTTTTGATCTACAAATTCAAAAGGTGCTACCTTATTTATTATAGTATCATAACCCGCTTCTGTTTTTACAAATTCCATCCCATAAACAGGCAATTTCCGCTCAGGTTTACAAGCAATTAAAAGAGAAATAATCGAAACAAAAAGAAGTGACCTTAACATGGCTATAAATTTTAGACAAAGGTCGGAAGAAAGCCTCTTTTAAAAGAAGAAAAATGAATGTTTCTACAAAGGAGTAGAGCTATCGCTTAAGCCCAAACTAAGAACTAGAATTAGTAATAGTCCAACAACTATTCTGTAGTATCCAAAAAATTTAAAGCCATACTTGGTTAGAAAACCTATAAAGCCCTTAATAGCTACAAGTGCTACTACAAATGCCACTATATTCCCTAGAGCCAAAATTTGAATATCATTTGCAGTAAAACCAAACTCCAATTGGTACTTCAGCATCTTGTAACCCGTTGCTGCCAGCATGGTAGGTACTGCTAAGAAGAATGAAAACTCTGCTGCATTCTTTCGATTTAATTTTTGTGTTAAACCACCAATAATGGTTGCCGCCGAACGAGAGACTCCTGGTATCATGGCAATCACTTGGAAAAAACCTACAATTAAGGCCTTCTTGTTACTCAGCGTTTGTTCTTCTACCGCTTCTTCATTCTTAGCGAAGATCTTATCGATAAATAATAAAACAATTCCTCCTAGAATAAGCATAATGGCTACTACCCATGGATTATCTAATAATGCATCGATGTAATCATTTAAAAGTAAACCAAAAACAGCTGCTGGAATAAAAGCGATAATTAGCTTGATATAGAAATCGACTGATTGTAAGAACTTTTTCCAATATAGAACAAGCACAGAAAGTATAGCGCCAAATTGAATAGCTACTGTAAACATTTTCACATACTCACTTGATGCAATTCCCAAAAAAGAAGAACCGATAATCATGTGACCAGTAGATGAAATAGGTAAAAACTCAGTTATTCCCTCTATGATAGCAAGTATAATGGCATGCCAGACACTCATTATTCAGCCGTCTTAAATTTTTTCAAAATAGCAACAGCCACGGTAATGAAACCTATAACTATAACCACGGGGGCTAGTGTAATTCTTCGAAAACTGTAAATACCTTCGTCAAATTCATGCGCATAACCATCTGGTCCTAACTCGGTACCACCGCCTGCCATTAAAAAAAATCCAAGGATTACTAAAGCGGCTCCAATGCCTATAAGCATATAGTTCATTTTACCGTATATCAATTGATGTTGTGCACTCATAATTATTGTTTAGTATAAATCATCCAGTTTCATTCGTAAATACTTACGCACCGCAAAGTACGTACTTATTAGGGGAATCACAATCCCTATAGCAATAAGCGATAAAGTTACAAAAGCAAAATATAGATAATTATTGAAGATGTTTAAATCGATTATATATTTCTCAAAGAGAAAAATTCCAAGAAGTAATAATAAGGCGGCAATTAATGCACTTAAAACCCCATTGAAAATAGCGCGAAATACAAATGGCTTAGTAATAAACCAACGTTTAGCGCCAACTAATTGCATACTTCTAATGATAAAACGTTGAGAAAACATAGACAACTTGATCGTATTGTCGATGACTACAAAGCTAATTAATAAGAGTAAAGCTAGAAAAACTAGCATCCCAATTAGAACTTTAGATGAGAACTTAGAGATATTATCCGCAAGCTTTTCATCATAGTTCACTGCCACAACATTCTTGGTAGCCAATATCCCTTCTTTAATCCAAGCCAAGCTATCATTATTTGAATAGGCTGCGTTAAGGTGAAGGATAATGGCATCAGGCAGTGGATTGTACCCTATAGTTTCAATAAAGTCTTCTCCTAAATCCTCTTTCATCAATTCAGCAGCATCTTCTTTACTCACTTGTTCCAGGTCTTTAACGAAGATCTCAGCTTCCAACTGTTTGGCATATTGCAAGCGATCACTTTCATTTAAAGTTTCTTTGAGGACTAACTGAACAGCCATGTTCTCTTTGACTGATTGGGTAAGTCTAGCTGATTGAATAAAGAAAGTCCCAATTAATCCCAAGACTAATAAAATTAAACTTATACTAACAATAGATGTAAAGTAGGTAGGACTTGACTTTTTAGGTCTTTTTTGTTGTGGGCTGCTCATTACAAAGCGAAATTAATAAATTTATTAGGGTATCATTCACTTTTAATAATATTTAAATGAATTTTAGTGCAAGTATGGGTGGTATATTGCTTTTGTAAAAAATAAATACCATATTAGCATACGATGGAAAGCAATGAAATCAAATTTTTAGTTTTAGACGTTGATGGTACTTTAACTGATGGAGGAATCTACATTAGCGAAAATGGAGATGAAATGAAAAAATTCAATACCAAAGATGGTATGGGAATTAAGAATCTTCTTAAAAGCGGTGTTGAAGTCGGCTTCATAAGTGCAGCAATGAGTAAAAAAATTGTTCATCACCGAGCAGCAATGTTGGGTGTAAAGTATTGTTATGCCGGCAATGCAGACAAACTAGAGGTCTTAGGGCAATGGCTAGATGAACTAGACTTAAGTTACAAGGATGTTGCTTTTATTGGCGATGACATCAATGATGTGCGCATAATGCAAGGCGTAGGTCTTTCTGCCGCGCCAAGTGATGCCTTAGGTGAGGTGCGTAGTGCCGCAAACATCGTTTTAGAAAAAAAAGGTGGACAAGGGTGCGTGCGAGAATTTATTGATCGCGTGTTTATTAACCGCTTGTTACTTTCTTAAACAAGCTTTCTTACTTTTTGAAAGTTAAGTTTTCGCTTCTTCCTTTTTTAAATACATTACGCTGAGATTTCTTACCCTTACGTAACTCCTTTTGCTCTTCTTCTGGTAAAGCATTGATTGTTTTGCATTCTTCAGAACAACAATTATCTAATTTCGCTTTACAATCATCGCATTGTATAAACAATACATTACAAGCTACGTTACTACAATTTGAATGACTGTCATAAGGATTACCACAAGTATGACAATTTGCAATTACCTCTGGACTAATAGTCTCCTCTAAGCGTTCATCAAAAACAAAATTCTTTCCGACAAACAAATTTGGCAGCCCTTTATCGCTGATCTCATGGGCATACTTAATAATTCCGCCTTCAAGTTGATAAACGTTTTTATAGCCTTGATGTTTATACCAAGCACTTGCTTTTTCACATCGAATACCCCCTGTGCAATACATGACAATGTTCTTTTCCTCATTCCCTTCTAAAAACTCATTTTCAATAAATGGAAGTGACTCCCTGAAATTATCTACGTCTGGAGTAATCGCTCCTTTAAAATGCCCTACTTCAGTTTCGTAGTGATTCCGCATATCAAGAAGTACCGTATTTTCTTTTTGAATAATCTCATTAAACTCTTCGGCTTTTAAATGCAAGCCTTTATTCGTAACATCAAAGCTTAAATCTTCCAGGCCGTCTGCCAATATTTTCGGGCGGTGTTTAACTATTAATTTGTAGAAAGAGTCATCGCTGTTTTCAACAGCGGTATTCAAGCGAATTCCTCGAAGAAAAACGATGTCTTCCATTTCACTTACAAAAGCATCATAGTTTTTTTCCGGTACAGACATCTGTGCGTTAACTCCTTCATGGGCAACATAGATTCTACCTAAAACGCCTACTTGGTCGAAATGGATATATAAATAATCTCTAAAAAATTGGGGGTTACCTATTTGAGCATATTTATAAAACGAAATAGTCATTCGTTTTTCATTGCTATTTGCAATTTGCTCTTTAAGCACCCTTTTGTCTACGCGATTACACAGTTTCATGCTATGGTCGAATTTTAAAAGGTAAGTATTAAATTGATTACAAAGATACGACTTTTCCGTTTTCACTAGAAGTCATTAATAAACAAAAAAAAGCGACAAACTCTCGTTATCCGCTTTTTTCCATTAAAACCCCTTTTAATTTAGTTTAACACCATTGGTGCCGTTTGATAATTTTCTGGAACATTGCCTGATAAACTTCCTAAGAAAGCTGCAATGTTATCAATTTCACTTTGTTTTAAGTCTTTATTCAATTGAACTTTACCCATAATTTGAATCACTTCTTTCAAGTCATAAACACTTCCATCATGTAAATATGGACCACTGTGTTCGATGTTCCGAAGAGAAGGCGTTTTGAACATATACTTATCTGATTCAACTCCGGTTTGAGCAGCAAGACCTTCATCTATTTTTTTACTATTCGTGTATTTCTAATAATCGTCATACACGCCGAATTTTTGTAAATAACTCCCTCCTAACAAAGCTCCATTGTAGCATGTAGCACATCCATTTATCACGAAGGACATCATTCCTTGTTTCCTTGTTTAGTTAAGGCCGATTTGTCTCCTGGCATATATTGATCTAATCGAGAAGGTGTAATTAATTCTCTTTCAAAACTGGCAATTGCATTCTGCATAAGTTACAATACTTGCACTTTATCTGCAAGTTTACGAGCTTTTATTCTAAGAGATTCAACATCAGTAGCTAAATCATCATATACCAAGGTAACTCCCATTCTTCGATACTTTCGGCTTGTTGGTTTTCCAAACAATCTGATATCAGTCTTTTCTTCATTGATTGCCTCAGCCACTCCTGAAAATCGAGGTAGTTCCATGCTCTCCTTATCAGCAAGAATTACAGCACTAACACCTGCTCTGTCCAGTGTAATATGAGGAATAGGCAATCCAAGAATAGCTCTTGCATGTAATTCAAACTCGCTCAAATTTTGTGTTCCCGCTAAGGTTACCATTCCAGTATCATGTGGTCGGGGGGAGAGTTCAGAAAAATACACACCATCATTTCCAATGAAAAATTCTACACCCCAAATGCCCGAACCGCTTAATGCTTCAGTTACTTTTTTAGCCATCATTTGAGCGTCTTCTATATCCTCTTCTTTCAACACACAAGGCTGCCAAGATTCTTGGTAGTCACCTCGTTCTTGTCGATGACCGATAGCAGGACAAAATAAAGTATCTCCTTTTTGCTGGGTAACCGTCATTAAGGTAATTTCGGTATGAAAGTCAACAAATGCCTCAATAATAATTTCTTTTAGGTCTCCCCTACTTCCTTCCATTGCATAAAGAAAGCTTGTGTCTAAATCCGCTTCAGTTTTTACCACACTTTGGCCTTTCCCAGAACTTGACATTAATGGTTTGACCACACAAGGCATCCCAATTTCTTTTACAGCAGCTACAAATTCCTCTTTAGTAGTTGCATAAGTATACTTCGCAGTTCTTAGACCGAGTTCCTTTGCAGCTAAATCTCGAATAAGCTTTCTATTCATGGTGAAATTGGCAGCTCTGGCGCTGGGTACCACCTGATATCCCTGTTCTTCATAGGCAAACAAACGCTCCGTCCGAATCGATTCAATTTCAGGCACGATTAGTTTGGGCTGATGTTTGGCTACCGCAGCATCTAAAGCCTCAGCATCAAGCATGTTAAATACTTCAAATTCGTCTGCTACTTGCATGGCTGGAGCGCCGGCATAACTATCACATGCCACAACATGCTCTCCGAGTCGTTTTAAGGAAATTACTAATTCTTTCCCCAGTTCACCCGACCCTAGCAACAATATCTTATTTCTCGTCATAAGACAAAGATAATAGACCGAAGGCAATAAAGCATTTTATGATACTAACGCATGTGAGTTTCTCAAGTATACATCGCTTAGCGCTCATAAAAAAAGGGAAGCTTAATATTAAGCTTCCCTTTTTACCTAGTGTTGTGAAGACTAATTTTTCTTGATAAATCTTACAATTTTTGAAGATCTTTCATCTGAAATACGAACAAAATATACACCCTCTGCAGCGTCTTTAACATTAATGGTTTCGATACCTGATTGAAAATCTTGCCATTCTTCTTGATAAATAACTTGACCTAAAGTATTGAAGATCTCTAGTTCAAGGTCTTGCTTACTACTTAAGGATATATCAATTTGAAGCTGATCAGAAGTTGGGTTGGGATATAAACTAATATAGTTCAGCCAAACTGGATCTTTAATTCCAACACTTCCACCGCCACTTTTAATATTAATATTATCTACATAAATATTATTCCCATAACCGTTCACTGCAACAAAAGCAATTAAGACATTGTCTTGACCATTTAACTCAGGAATAGTCAAACTAATCTCTTCATTATTCCATTGTGTCGAGATAGGCTCAAACTCTGTTGAAAGACCACCTGCAGTTGCCAACTCAACTCCTCCTTCAAATGAAAGCGCAAACCATGAATCCCCACAATCAATAGAGTACGCTACCGCTAAAGAATCATAGGCTGTACCTTGCTGACCATCATAATAGGCATAAGCCAAATCATAAGTTAATGTTGGGTTCGAAACACTCGTCAAATCAAGGGCGGGTAAAACAAACCAATCGTAGGAACCTGGCGAGTTGTATTCCCAATTATTTACAAACATAGAAGCAGAACTGTTAAAACCTGCGTTTGTAGTTCTTTGCCAAGTTTCATCATTATCTCCATTAGATATGTCATAATTTGTAGGAGGGAAAGTTCCCGCTTGAAAATCTTGACTTAGTGGTAAAGCAATTCCAGAAACAGCATCAAAAGTTTCTGATTTCGAATCATTTGAAGTGTTCGTATCATTGCCACCATTGGGGAATACGGTATATGCTGTAAAGATATTCGTGCCTGGAGAAGCATTCATTGCACTAAGGGTGACAGTTGTTGCACCATTTGAAGGTAGATTACCTGTCCAATTAAAAGTTTGTAAAGCGCTACCAGTAACTTGATATTTTATCTGACAAGACATTAGATTACTTGAACCTGAATTTCGTAGAACAACTTGAGGAGTAAATATTGCTCCACAGATATCTGAACTAAGCTCAACAATAGAAGATATCCCGGCATCTAATCCAACCGACGTTGCACAAGGATCAGGAGAACCATTCATAGATGAAGCAGAACCATTTCCTGCAGGATCTAAATGAATATCCAATCTTCGATTATTTGCAGTCCCATTAGAATTCCAATGATAAGAAACTTTTCCATAATTGTCCCTTCCACTAGTGAAATTACAAAAAGAGCCCCCTCCAGTCAAGGTTCCAATAATTTGTCCTTGATCATTAAAGATCGGAGAACCTGAAGAACCTCCTTCCGTCACTCCGTGACCATTGGTAGTTTGCGCCCACTGCACTTCATAATGCGAAGGTAAACTACTTCCATTCCATCCTTCAGTTGTTAAAGTAGATGTATAGGTAGAAATTTTCTTTATATCTCCAGCTGGGTGATGGATACTCACTCCATTAGTTGACACATTAAATAGGTTAGTACTATTCCATCCATTAAAATGTACATCTGCATTATTAGGAATGGCTTGATTAAACTCAACTAAAAGAAAATCTGAACTTGAACTTCCTCCATTATTACTACCAGATACTACGGTACATCCTGTTAAACTAAAATATTCTTGACTACTGAAAATTGTGTTTTCACTATTTGGGCTGTTACAAGCGCTGGCTTCATAGTTAAAGTAAAACACGAAATTATTAAAATCAGAAGTTGATGAACTTTCCCCACAATGAAAGGCTGTTAAGAAATATGGCTTGCAATCTAAGTTGGTGTTGTTCACAAGTGATCCAGTACACCATCCAGCACTATTTCCACTTACTACTAGAATTCTAGCTACACCCTTTTTAATATCTTGCCAAGCATTTCCTTCGCTACAATTAATGTTCACTTCGCAATTTCCTGAATCATCAAATCCTAGAACATCAGTCTCCACTATCACATCCTTGTAAAAATCTGCTACTCCCGAGATTGTAAAACCTCCCTTGAATGCTTGACTTGCAGGTTCATAATATTCTATTACTGTCCTGCTACCTTGAATGAGCTCTGTTGTGAATTGACCAGACTCGTGATTATTATAAGAAGTGAAGGCTCCAATTATTTGAGAATAATCAGGCTTGTAAACAAATAGTTTAGCTCCTTTTGGAAGCTTAAAGTTTTCATAGAGTAAGGTGGTAGCCAAAGCTTCTTCTGCGTGAATGACTAATCTCCAAACACGATCACCATTTTCCAACTCTGTCCAAACTCCAGAATTGTATAGATTTAGATTTGTAGGAAGAATTACAGCTGATCTTGCAATATGCCCATTCTTTCCATTTTCTTGATCTTCTGCTATTAATGCTTGTACATCTAGAGCGGCAAGTTTAAAGGTTTCTACGTTTACATTAAGTTCGCCGTTTAAGGAAAAAGGTTCTCCTCCAGAAGACCATTGAGCTATTAAGTTAGCAAACAAAACATTACATATAGTGAAAAGTAAAATTTTTCTCATCAATTTGGTTTGAATTTAGAAATACGCCTAAAGATAACACAAAAACGAGTGTTAACGTAGTTAAGACAACAACAACTATTCCATGTTCTTATTGAAAATAGCCTGAGCATAATTTCTCCATTTTTGGATAACTAGATCCATATCTTCTGGTAAATCACTTTCAAAAAACATATCCTTTCCAGTAGTTGGGTGAATGAATCCTAAAGACTTAGCATGTAAAGCTTGTCTAGGACATAAAGCAAAAGCGTTGTCGACGAATTGCTTGTATTTAGAGTAAATGGTGCCTTTTAGTATTCTATTACCACCATACTTTTCATCATTAAAAAGGGTGTGACCGATATGTTTCATGTGCACCCGTATTTGATGTGTTCGACCTGTTTCCAATTTACATTCCACCAAAGTGGTATAGGCAAATCGTTCAATTACCTTATAATGAGTCTTAGCATGTTTACCGTAATCTCCACGAGTATATACTGTATAGTTTTTAGAGTTCTTAGAATCTCTACCGATATGACCTTCAACAAAACCTTCATCCTCGTCAAAATCGCCCCAAACCAGGGCTATGTATCTTCTACTAATCGTCCGGTCAAAAAACTGTTTGGCCAAGTGGCTCATTGCTTCATCACTTTTGGCAACAACTAACAAACCAGAAGTGTTCTTATCAATACGATGTACAAGTCCTGCCCGTTCTTTACTTTCGCCAGGCAAGTCCTTAATATGATATAATAAAGCATTGACAAGAGTTCCGTTGATATTACCGACTCCAGGATGCACAACCAATCCTGTTGGTTTGTTGACAACCATTAAGTCGTCATCCTCATAAACAATATCTAAAGGTATATTCTCGGGTGTAAGATCTGCAGAATGCTGAGATTTTGGGTAAACCAAAGAAATTTTGTCTGATGGACGAACTTTATAATTCGATTTAACGGGGTCGCCATTAACCAAAAGACTTCCTGCTTTTGCTGCAGCTTGAACTTTTGTTCGGCTTCCAAGAGGGCTATGCGTAATTACATACTTATCTATTCTCAGCGGACTTTGCTTAGGATCTACTTTAAGCTCAATATTATTGAACAAATCGTCATTCCCATCTTCTTGTTCAATAAGTTCTTCGGCAGTAGTCATTAGCTAAGGTTTGCTTTAAGTTCATCAATAACTTTCACTTCTGTAACGTCAAAGTCTCTAAATTCAGCCAAATAAAAAGATACCCAATCACCTAGTATCATTAAATAGATAGCCCTTTCAATTAAACTGTTACCCTTCGACCATATTTCATGAATACTAGAAGTATAGGTCTCGTAGACTTTTTTATTTAAATCCATACGAGTAGCTACTTTTGAAAAGTCATTATCATTCCTTAAAAACACAACAGCCAACTTTTCATTTTTCTCTCTCCAACCTACTAGTTCATTATGATTCATTTCTGGCACTACATTATGCCAGCAAAGTTGTTTACCATTCTCATTGATTTGCTGACGCCATCTTACTGCAACAGATTCTATATGATTAGAGCTGTACAACACAGGGATTTTATCTTGTAATTTATCCGCTAAGTTTTTTGCTTCACTTTGAATATTACTCAAATCATTTTTGATTAACTCACTAGCTTTTCCCAAAAGTTCTTTAAACTTATCTGAAATCAAACCAAAATGTGCTAAAATAAAAAACAGTTGAGTAGCAGAATAACCCAAACTAGCACGAGGTGGGTTACCCCCTGGTATAGGGATACAATCTAAACCATTTTCCTTACATATTTGCTTAACTTTTCCATTTGAAGAAATTGCACATATTGTAAGATTTCTTTCTAAAGCCTCTTGCAAACAATTCAAAGTTTCTTCGGTGTTACCACTGTAAGATGAAATAATCACCAAAGAATTTTCATTTGCAAATTTTGGCAAGAAGTATCCTTTTACCAAATTGATTGGAATATCAATCTCGCCTATAGTCACGTCCTTAACAAAACTACCCCCAATACCAGATCCACCTAATCCACAGATTACAACATTTGTGAATGTTCTTTGCTTGGTTTTAAAGCTATATGCTTCTCCAATTTGTAAGGCTTCATTTATTTGTAGTGAAAAATTTTCAATTAATTCTTTCATAAAATTCAATTAGCCCACAAAGTAATAGCCAAATAGGCACAATGCCAAATAATGTGGTTTATTTGTACTTTAGCTAAATGGCTGAACATAACAATATTGGCAAATCAGGTGAACAACAAGCTGTGAACTATTTGCATGCCAACGGCTATGAAGTTCTTACAAGGAATTATCGCTTCAAGCGTTTTGAAATTGATATCATTGCCAAATTAGATCTGCAAGTAATTTTTATCGAAGTTAAATCACGTTCAAGCGAATACTTTGGGAAACCTGAAGAATTTGTGAGTGAAGCTCAACAAAAACGGATAAGCAGTGCAGCCAATCAATGGGTCGATGATCATGAATGGGAAGGGGAAGTTCGATTTGATATTATTGCTTTGTCTAAAAAAAGTGGCTTAAATCACATCCAAGATGCATTCTATCTCATCAATAACTTGGAATAAATTCCTACCAGTTTTTTCTCTTCATTCTCCCAAGTAAATTGAGGTGCCAAGCTTTTACAATTCCTTACCAATTCATTATATTTCATAGGATTAGTTAATAAACTATTGATAGCCAATACAACTTCTTCTTCATCAAGCGTATTTATTAATATTCCTGTCTCCCCCATTTTTTGAATCCGAGCGTATTCAGGGAAATTCATATTGACAGTAGGAATGCCAGCATGCATATAATCAAAATACTTATTTGCTAAAGAATAATAATAGTTCAAACTGCTTGATTCTAAAAGGTTAATTCCCAGTTTAGCTTCTGCGGTAAATTGATGTAAATCCTCAGGAAGCAACATTCCTTTAAAAGTAACTTTTTGAGTTAAGTTCAATTTTTTAACTAAGGATTTAAGTTTTTCTTCAACATCGCCCTTGCCTATTATAAGCAAATCCATATCAATTTTAAGCATAGAACGAATGAGCACTTCTAAACCTCGCCCTTCATTTAAAGCCCCTTGATAAAGCAAATAGTTCTTTTTCGTTTTCAGGTCTAGCGAAGGTTTTAGCACTGGCAGATTTTGAACGACAAGAAACTTTTTATTAAACTTTTCTTGGAATATTTTTGCCAAACTTTCATTGACCGTATAGCAAATAGATGCATGATTTACTCCAACTTTTTCGAGCATCGACCAAATAAACTTCTTAATGGGTTTATTATTCAATTCTGGAACTTCCGTAAAATACTCATGGGAATCATAAACGAATAAGCGCTCATTAAAACTATTGAGAAGTATAGCTGCAAGCAAGGTGTCTGGATCATTTGCACACACTAGATCAATTTTCCTTCTTCTTAGTCTAAGAAAAAAACGCAAATTTATCTCCAAATAAAACAGCATTCCCTTATTGAATTTGCAAACTACCCGTTCTTGCTCAAAGCTCGTATTTTGGAGGGGCTCAGAAGAGTCTAATTGTCGACCTATTAGCAACACATCATACTCTTGTTCAAACAATGAAGCCGCCACTTTTTGTAAGCGTTGATCATAATTGATATCGCTAGTAGCTAGTAATATTATTTGTTTTTTCCCCAAAAGTATTTTCCGTTTTCTTGCTTCAAGATAATTTCAAAATCAATGAGCCACTTCAAAAATCGAGCGACAACATCTTTGTTTTCATTTGGGATCGCTGTTACTATGTATTCCAATGAATGCTCTCCATAACCAAACTCATCCTTTACTAGTTCTAACAAGTTTTGATACTCTAACTCGCTAATATCTAATTTATTTCGTCCCACACAAAAATCACAAACACCACATCTATCGTCTCTAATCTCTCCGAAATACGCCAAAAGGGCATTACTTCTGCAACTATGCTTATCTGAGGCATAAGTCAATATGGCTTCTAACTTAGTCTTAAATACTGCAATCCGTTTTTCAATATTATCCTTGCTAAGTGCTAAATCAATCGCGGCTGCCCGAGGCTCTAAATAACGAATAAAAACTTCATCGGTAAATTTCTCATATTGAATCATATTCAATTGATCGAGAAAAAGTAAGGACTTAATTATTCTAGCTTTATCTGTTTTAAGTTTTTCCGCAAGCATTTTTTCATCCACTTTCACCAAACCATCAAACACCCCGCTTAGTGCACGCAAAATAAATTTAATCAAAGGTTCAAACTGTTTGTTTTCAACCATAAATCGGTACAATTCGTCTTTCTTAGTGGTGACCATCAATTTAGAGGATTGGAAAATTCCATCCGATAAAAAGAGATATTCTTCCTGCTCAAGAAACTTTAGTGCGTTAACTGTCTTTATGGCTTGGAAATTATATTGCTTACAAAATCGCGATAAATCGAAGGGGTAAGATTTTTCTAAGCCCGATCCAATTGCTAATTGTAAAAAATTCCCGAGTGCATTATAAACGGATTTGATCTCTGCCAAAGTGGGCATCGTGTTTTGTAATCGATCGTTTGCTTCCATCTTATCCGCTAGGTTAAACAAAAGAACCGCGTAAGCCTTCGCTCCATCTCTTCCTGCCCTTCCTGCTTCTTGGAAATAAGCTTCAGGGCTTTCGGGCAGATCTACATGAACAACTACTCGAACATTGGGCTTGTCTATGCCCATTCCGAAGGCATTAGTTGCCACAATTACTCGAAGTTTATTCTTGAGCCAATTCTCTTGCCTTTGGCTTCTTTCCTCATTACCTAAACCAGCATGATAGTGTGTTGCACTAATTTTGCATTGATTCAGATAATCTGCAATTTCTTTGGTCTTTCTACGATTTCGCACATAAACAATTGCACTTCCGTTTACTTTTTGAAGGATATCGACTAGCTTGGTGTATTTAGCATCCTCGTACAAAACCGAGTAACTTAAATTACTTCTCAGAAAACTCTTCTTCTTAAGATTGTTCGTATCAAACTCTAATTTTTCCTGTATATCTTCAACCACTTCAGGAGTGGCTGTTGCGGTTAAAGCCAGCACCGGCACATCTAGGTGAAGCGCTCTAACTTCCGCTATTTGAAGATATGAAGGCCTGAAGTCATACCCCCATTGTGAAATACAATGAGCCTCATCGATGGCCCAGAGATTCACCTTCATCTTTTTTACTCTTTCTATAAATATGGGGGTCTTTAGTCGTTCTGGAGAAACATATAGGAATTTCACATTCCCGTAAATACAATTGTCCAAAGTTTGATCGATTAATCGCTTACTCATTCCAGAAAAAATAGCGACTGCAGAAATGCCTTTTTGTTCCAAGTTATTAACCTGATCTTTCATTAAAGCAATCAAAGGAGAAACCACGATACAAACTCCATCCATACACATAGCTGGGACCTGAAAACAAACGGACTTACCCCCACCTGTGGGTAGAAGAGCCAAAGTATCTTTCCCTGTAAGTATTTCTTGGATAATCTCCTCTTGAAGCGAGCGGAAAGAACTAAATCCCCAATATTTTAATAAAACATCCCTAGGCTTGAGCATATTCTTCAAATTTAAGCAAGTTTATTAAGATATTGATTATGCTAATTTCTCTAAAAAAATAAACCTTATTGTTGGATAAACTATACCATTATGAAAGTATTCTTAGGATTGATCTTTGCCGTTTTACTTGGGTGCAACAATTTTCTTTTAGCACAAAGCAATCAGAATCTCCATTTTGATGGACAAAATGATTACAGACGAAGTTACGATATATACCAATTGAGATATATAATCTACTTGCAATTAAGTTGTCATATTTCTTAAAGGGATC
>ERZ887851.873-NODE-873-length-28234-cov-15.764754_pt1 | contig 28234 bp, 22 predicted proteins | sample MGYA00521100_ERZ887851 | MGnify/ENA primary metagenome ERZ887851 (study PRJEB32303, sample SAMEA104408602) | aquatic metagenome | biome: Brackish water; feature: Pelagic; material: water | place: Baltic Sea | collected 2014-06-06T16:11:00 | depth 11,444 m ... | reverse complement strand
GCAGATAAATAATCTCCTGTTAGGTGGCCTGCTGTTAGGTGGCCTGCTGATGGATAAATGGCCAGCTGATGGATAAAAGGCTTGTTGTTAGATGGCCTGCTGATGGATCGATGATCTGCTGGTGGAGGGATAGCCAGCTGGTGGAGATCCTTCGGCTTCGCTCAGGATAACAAGCTTGGGGGGTCGTTCGCACCCAATCCTCATCCCGACCGCAGTGGAGGGACCTCAACTCATCGCCAGCTGATCCTTTCGCTGGCTCAGAATAAAAAAACGCAAAGTCTCCAGTTGAACTCTGACCGCATATAGTGTCTTATCTGTTACATGAAAACTCACTCAAGCCATTTCTCAGCTCTATTCAATATCCTAGTGATTGTCTTCACTATGAATGCAGCCTTGGCTCACAGCACCTGCTCTATGAACAGCGCCGGCGGCAATCCTGAAATATCGCAACAGAGCGACCAAAACACGTCGACTGGCATACCCTGCCACACCGTAGACAACCTCGGTAGCATCGAAAAGTCTGACCCAACACTCAGCCAATGCTGCGCCGACTGCTCCGTATTTAGCCTGCCAATGGATGTCACTAAAGTCATCGCGACTGCACACTCAGATATCATTATCACCACTCTAATAGCGACTCTCTCCCGCACAATAGAACTGCCCTTCAGACCCCCAACCACAAGCCTTTCATAGTTCTCTGCGCCCAACTTTGGTGCAAAATTTAATTAATCTGAACACTATTAAAGGTGACATCATGCATTTTAAAAACCTAGCTACACCAATATTTTTAGCGCTGCTAACTGCACTCATTTCCGCCCATGTCTGGTCGACAAACTACAAGATCGATGTCAATGGTATTGTCTGTGAGTTCTGTTCTTTTGGCGTGGCCAAAAAACTGCGCAAACTAGACTTTATTGACCCCAGCCAATTTGACCAGGGGGTTAAAGTGGATATCGAAAATCAGCGAGTCTACATCAGCTTTCAAGAGGGCCAAGCTCTAGATCAAGAAACCATCTTTGACGCGATCAAATCCGGCGGTTACGACCCTATAAAAATGACCCCGATGGACGAGGTGGCGCGCCCGGCGGAGGTGACTCAGTGAGATACCTGACGACATTATTTCTGCTTTGCACATCGAGCCTGCTCACCAGCCAAGCCTATGCCCACCAGCCGGTAATGGATATGGCTCCGCGCTGGAATGGCGGCTATGGCGCCCAAACCCGCATTACCCATGCCAACAACACAACCACCACTTGGGTTGAGGGGGTCTACACCTTTAAGCCGGCCCTGCGCATGACCTTGAAGGTGCCTTATAGCGACGGCAAAAATGGCGATGCGATTCTTGCCATGCCTATCAAACGCTATAAAAACGCCGGCGCATCCACCTCAAACTGGGGCCTGACGCCCTCAGTGAGAATGCCCACTGGTGGGGGCAACGACTGGGATGCAGGCCTAAGCCTGAGTTACAGTTCTGAATCAAAGGGATACTATGAGCTCTATGATATCTATAGGCTGGGCGATACCACCGGCATTGATATCAATGCCGGCCTAAGCCATGCCGACGGTAAGGGTTCTTCTTGGTTTACGCTCTGGGACATCAGTGCGAGAGATTCAGACTCCGGACAACATCTGCTCACTGGGCCAGTTCTGGTGTATTTCAAACGCAATGTAATTGTCCGCGGCGAATATAAGTTTCTCGCTCTCGACAACGACAAGCAATGGGATGGTGACTATCTCAGCATTGGCATTGGTATGGTGTTCTAAAATGGAGACAATCTTATGACTAAACCACGCTCTTGGAGCTGGCTACTGTTATTCACCACCTCCGGCACCCTACTCTGCTGCGCCCTGCCCATTACCCTTGTGACACTCGGGCTCGGCGCCAGCGTCGCCACCATGGCATCTGCGGCGCCTTGGTTGATTACCCTCAGTCAATATAAGGGCTGGATGTTCGCTCTGTCCGGCACACTGATTGGCTTGGGCTTTTGGGCAGTGCACCGTCCCGGCCGCGCCTGCCCCACAGATCCTGAACTGGCAGCAGCCTGTGCCTCGGCAGATCGTTGGAATCAACGCTTTCTATGGTTGTCAGCCTCTATGTGGTGTGTCGGTTTTATCGCCGCCTATGCCCTGCCGCTTTTGCAGAAATAGGCTGGTATAGAACTCTCGAGGCATATAAAAAACATGACTAAGTCGGTAGAATAACGGCCCCGAGAAATTACATTTACGATAGGTTGAGAAGAGAAAGTAATGAGCGAAGAAAAGGCGGTAATCGAAGATAAAGCCAAGAGGAAGAAAACCAATATTGGCGCCCTAGTTAAAAGTATTTTAGCCGCAGCCATAGGTGTACAGAGTAATAAAAATCGAGAACGCGATTTCGAGGAAGGCAACCCGCTGGCATTTATTATTGGTGGCTTTGTATTTACGGCACTGTTTATCGCCACCATTGCCACAATCGTTGGCTTTGTCTTGAGCACTAACGGCTAGGTTAAGAGCCCGGTAGTGAGTACTAAAAAATCACTTTATAACAACACCCTATAACAACACTTTTTAGCAACACAAAAAAAAGGGGCTGCATCACTGCAGCCCCTTTTTGGTACTTCTTTTTTAGCAAACTAAAATACGTTAAAAGCTGTACTTAGCCTGCAGAGCAATGTTCAACGGACGGTTGACGAAAGCGTAGTAAGAGTTACCAGCACCACCAGTCAAGGTTCCACCCAGTGGCGTGTTGCCACCAAAGTTAATCACTGTCTCATCGGTCAGGTTGCGACCTAAAAGAGCCACTTCCCAAGCACCACCAGAATCACTGATAGCAACACGGGCACTTACCTGAGTCGACGCGTCCTGCTTAGTGCGTGGATCCAGGTTAGAGGCATAAAGGTAGTCATCCATATAGACCAGATCTATAGAGGCATTAAGTACCAGACCTTCGCCTACATCACCCATCCATGCTGCGCCAATATTGGCCTGCAGTTCTGGGGTGTACTCTTTACGCTCTCCGCCCACATCACAGAGGCCAGCGAAATCAGCCGAGTCAGGTGTCTGACCAAAGTAGCACTGTGAGTTAGGGAACTTGTCGTAGTTAAAGTCCAAGTAAGCCGCAGAACCCGTCAGTGTTACGTTGTCTGTCACAGCCCACCGGCCATCAGCTTCAAGACCCTGTACCGTCGCTTCACCAGCGTTGGTGACGTTAAAGCCAAGAGTTCCATCAAACTGAGAAACCTGCAGATCGCTGTACTCGGTCATATACAGAGCAATATTGAGCTCTGCGGCGCCATCGGCAAGCGTCATCTTTGAACCCAGCTCAATACTGGTAGCTTCTTCGCGATCGAATTCCCAGCTACCGGTAATAGGATTTCCGCTGATAGGGTTGCCAGCGTTAGCAACAGCTGCATCTGGGTGACCGTTAGAACGGGCATCAAATCCACCGGACTTAAAGCCTTTGGTCCATGTCAGGTAAGCCATAGAGTCTTCATTGGCATCCCACTCGACAGTGACTACTGGCGTAAAGGAACTGTCATCCAGCTCGCCAACAATGGTCTCGTAAGGTTCAATGGCAAAAATACCCCAAAGTGCGTTGTATGCGCCAGAGATCTGATCAACAATATCCGGTGACTGGTACTGACCGCCAAAGGCTGCAACCGCTTTGTGCTGCTGGGTACGATCCGCATCTTTGTTTTCTTGAGTGTAACGTCCGCCAACAGTGACTCGCAGTTCGTCAGTCAATGTCCAAGTACCCTGAGCAAATGCAGCCCAAAGATCGCCTTCCTGATTAAAGCTACGATCGGTAGACGCGCCAGGAGCAAAAGGTGCCAGAGTCGGAGCCAGGCCAGCAAGTACATCACCAATCAAGGTTGGCGTAGGCAGGCTGATTTGATCTTTGTACTTCAGTTCAGTTGACTGAAAGAACAGTCCGCCAATGTAGTCAAAGTCACCGCCAAGATCTGATGTGAAACGGAATTCTTGGCTGAACTGCTCGTACTCTTCCTGGCGAGCGGCGTCAAAAATAGCCGCACCAGAGAAGTCACAGTCACAGCTCTCGTCAAATTCATATTCCACGAAGCCAGTTACCGACGTAAGAGAGAAACCGTCCATATCCCAGTCAACGGTCAAGGTCACATCGCTGACTTCGTTATTACTGAAGTGGCCATTGTTATCGGCACTGTAGTTAAGGCCAGACTCAACTGGAGCGGGGACGGCGTCTGATGGAATGCCATTCAATACGGAGATATGATCTGGCGCACCAATGCTGTTATAGACTTCCATATTACGACCGACAGTATCGAAAGTTGAGCGCGATACTTTTAAGTTTGCCGTAACATCTTCGCTGACATCCCAACGCAGAGAAGCGCGCATAACCTGCTCTTCTTCTTGCTGCTCGTCCTGACCTGAAACAGTGTTAAAAATATAGCCGTCTAGGGTGCGGTCGAGAATGGCGATACGGCCACTGACGTTCTCACTAATTGGACCAGACAACACTAAACGGAGATCTTGCTCGCCGTGGTCTGGCTCATACAATGCTGTAACCGAACCTTCGAACTCATCTGTAGGCTTGGCACTGACCTGGCTAACGGCACCGGCGATGCTGTTTTTGCCGAATAAAATACCCTGAGGACCACGAAGAATTTCTACTCGCTCCATATCCATCATCGGGATACGCGCCAGCTGATCGCGACCGTAGAAAATACCGTCGTTGTAGATACCTACAGACTGCTCAAAGCCGGGGTTAATACCGGAGCTGATGCCACGAATGGTCACAGTGGTAGAGATACCGGTTTCATTGATACTGAAGTTGGGCACTAACTCAGACAGACCCTGAAGGTCGACAATACCTGCATTGGACATTTTCTCAGCTGTTACGGCTGCAACCGAAACTGGAACGTCCTGCAGTGACTCTGCACGCTGCTGCGCGGTAACAACGATTTCTTCCAACTGTGCGGCGTTAATCGCGCCAGCACTGGCAGATATAGCTAAGGCTAGAAGTGACTTCTTTAATACTCTGTTCATATTTCCCCCCTGGGAATTTGTCTTATGTGAAGATTTGCTTCTTTTTTTAATTATGCGTAACTTTTTTTACAACGGTCTATAACAACTTCCTTACAACCTACTTTACTTGCCTACTTTCGCCCAAAATTAGACTTTGGCTAAGGAGATGTGAGAACTATCCCACAAGCCCAGGCTAACTGCCATAATTACAGATCTAGGCCTGTAAAAAATCTGCCGGCTCAAGGGCGTCAAAACTATCGGCCCCTAGAACCAGCGCCGCCAAAAAACCGCTGTTACGCGGTAATATCTGCGTTGAGAAAAACTCTGCCGTAGCGATCTTCTGGTTATAGAAGCGATCGGTCTCGCCAGCAGCCAGTCGATCCTGAGCCGCCGCGGCCAACTTCACCAACAACCAATAAGAAACAGTATTTCCGTACAGCATCATAAAGTTGTACGCGATGCCCTGAGAGTCACTGCTATTTTCTAATACAAAATTGAGCGCTTCCTGACACTGTTCGATCGCATGTCGCAGCCGATTGCGCAGATTGACCACGCCGCCATGTGCTGCTGCAAGCTGGTCAACAGTCACCTGCATCTCCGCCAGCAGGACCTTTACCACTTGACCACCGTCACGCAGACATTTACGCCCGATAAAATCTAAAGCCTGAATACCGTTGGTACCTTCATAGATTGGCAGAATACGCGCGTCACGCATATGCTGCGCCGCACCAGTCTCCTCGATAAAGCCCATGCCGCCATGAACCTGAACACCCAGTGAGGTACTCTCCATGGCCACTTCTGTACACCAGCCCTTGACCAGTGGCGTCAATAGCTCAACCATCTGCGCACTCTGCACACGAACTTGTTCATCCGGGTGATGGGAGCTGCGATCCTCTGCGGCTATGGCATAGTAGGACATGGCACGACCACCTTCAGTCAATGCGCGCATCTGCATCAGCATACGCTTAACATCTGAGTGGTGAATAATCGCTGCACGGCCTTCGACACCAGGGGCTCGACCCTGAACTCGATCCGTGGCATAGGCTACAGCCTGCTGGTAAGCGCGTTCGCCAAGGGAAACTCCCTGATGGCCAACCGACAGACGGGCATTGTTCATCATTGTGAACATGCACTGCAGGCCTTTATTCTCCTCGCCAACCAAGTAGCCAACTGCTCCACCATTATCACCAAAGGCCAGAGTGCAGGTGGGGCTCGAATGAATGCCTAACTTGTGCTCAATGCCAACTGGTTTAACATCGTTGCGTTGACCCAGACTGCCATCTGCATTGACCAAGAACTTGGGCACCAAAAATAGCGAGATGCCCTGATTGCCTTCCGGTGCATCGGGGCGACGGGCCAGAACCAGATGGATAATATTGTCGGCGCAGCTGTGATCGCCCCAGGTGATATAGATTTTCTGACCACTGATCAGATAGTGATCGCCATTTAATATGGCCTTGGTTTTGACTGCTGATAAATCACTGCCCGCTTGGGGCTCGGTGAGATTCATGGTGCCGGACCAGGCGCCGGAGATAAGATTGCCTAAATAGGTCTCTTTCTGCTCATCGCTGCCGTATTGATTCAGTGCGTGAACCACACCGCGGGTCAGCATAGGCAACAGGCTAAAACCACAGTTGGCGGTCTGCAGCATTTCCTGCACAGCAAGATCCACCACACTGGGAAAGCCAGCGCCGCCATAATTACTGTCGCCATTTAAGCAGCACCAGCCAGCTTCGACCATCTGTCGATAAATCGGGTCTAGACCAGGTGAGGTGACCACTTCGCCATCCTTCAAAAAGGCTGGGTGTTTGTCCGTCTCATGATTGGTTGGCGCCACTATATCTTCAAAGAATTTGGCTGCCTCTGGCAACACCACATCAACCATATCGCGGCTCGCATCTTCGAACCCCGGCATATTGCAAATTTCAGCATAGTTAATAATTTCATCAAAGATAAAAGCCAGTTCCTTCTGCGGCACCTTATAAACACTCACGATCTTGCTCCTAAAATTCAAAAGTAATAGTACTTAGAATCGCCACTCTAGGAGCTAGCCCTTCTTGCTGTAAACCTTAATCAATGACCATATGGTCTATGATCAAGAGAAAGGTGAAAACTCTCAATGGATTATTCTCTGACCATAGGAAAACGCTATGCTAGCTGTTATCGGCGGTTCCGGGCTCTACCAGCTTGCAGGATTGCAGATCAACCAAGAACGCACCCTGCTCACTCCCTTTGGCACGCCCTCTGCCGCCATTAGCCTCGGCGAATACTATGGTCAGCCAATGCTGTTTCTTGCCCGCCATGGCTCCGAACACCATCTGCTGCCCCACGAAATTAACTATCGCGCCAATATCTATGCCCTTAAAGCCCTGGGGGCGCGACGGATTATGTCTTTTTCTGCCGCTGGCAGTCTGCGCCAGCAGGTTAAGCCCGGGGATCTGGCGCTAGTGGAGCAGTATTTTGACCACACCAGAGGCGGTCGCACTCAGAGTTTTTTTGGCCAGGGCATCGCCGCACATGTCTCTACCGCCAATCCGGTCTGCGCTGCTCTTAACAGCGATATTCAACGAGCGGCAGCAAGCGCAGCTGAGCCAATCCATATCAATAACTGCTATGCCTGTGTCGAAGGTCCGCGACTGGGTACCCGCGCCGAGAGTTTTTTCCTTCGCGATGCCGCCAACTGCGACCTTGTGGGCATGACCAATTTGCCCGAGGCCTTTTTGGCTCGAGAAGCGCAGATCGCCTACAGCTCAGTCTGCTTGATTACCGATTACGACTGTTGGCTGGACGACCCCAGTCAACATGTGAGTGCCGACAAATTCTTGGAGGTCTATAGCGACACCCTTGCCCGTGCCACTGGGCTTTTAAAACCGCTTTTGCACAGCCCCTTCACTGCAACCCCCAGCCATATCAGCCAAGCACTTAAAAGCGCACTGCTCACACCGAGGGACCAGCTCAGTTCAGCACAACAGCAGTGGCTTGAGGTTTTAGAGCGTTGAACGAACCAGCTCAGCCCATGCTATCGATTATTATTCCCCTAGCCCAAGAAGAGACTGAGCAGCAGTATCTGTTAAAAAATCTGCTTAATTTACTCGCCGATAGCTCGGTGTCCAGCGAGATTATTCAAAGCTCGAAGCAAATCCGAGCCAGCAGCCTCAATGGCGGCGCCAAACAAGCGGAAGGCCAGTGGCTATGGTTTTTACACGCAGACAGTCGTGTAAGTCTAGATAACCTCTGCGCTCTTGAGAACAGTCTCAACCAAGATCCCCATGGCGCTGCCCTGCACTATTTTGATCTGGGTTTTAACCACCGCGGCCCCCTACTATGGGCCAATGCCCTGGGAGCCAACCTGCGCTCGCGATGGCTTGGCTGTCCCTATGGGGATCAAGGATTGTGCATTTCTAAGGAGCTATTTTTTCATCTCGGAGGCTTTGCAGAAGACCAAGCCTATGGTGAAGATTTGCTATTTATTTGGCACGCCCGCAGAGCTGCAGTGCCACTGCGGCGGATACCTTCAACCCTACTCACCAGTGGTCGCAAATACCAGCACCAGGGTTGGCTCAAGGTAACACTGCTGCACCAGTGGTATTGGCTGCGGCTATCCCTGCCTGAGCTATTTAAACTGCTATACCAACGCTGGCGCCGCAAATGAGCACGCCTAACCATGCCACCGCGATCGCCATTTTTGCCAAAACCCCAGGGTTGTCACCGGTTAAAACCCGTCTCGCCAAAAGCCTCGGCCAGGTTGCCGCTGAGAACGCCTACCGCCTCTCTGTAGCAGCAATTAAAGCAACCCTTGTGCAGGTTGATGCCGATGTATTCTGCGCGGTAGCCGAGCAAGAAGGTCTAGGAGACCCTCTGTGGCAGGGACTGGAATCTATTTACACCGGCCCCGGCTGCCTTGGACAGCGCCAGCATCAGATCTATCAGAGGTTATTGCAGCGCTATCAACAGGTCATATTAATCGGCTCCGATAGCCCCCAGCTAACCGCCGACAGATTACAGCAGGCGATTAGAGCTCTAGAAAAAGAGCAATTTATTGTGGGTCCTGCGCTGGACGGGGGCTATTATCTGTTTGCCGGCAGGAGTCACCTGAGCCAAGCTTTTTGGACTCAAATAAACTACAGCCGCGTTGATACCTGTGACAAGTTGCTCGCAGCCCTGCCGGTTAAGGCCAGGCTGCTGGCGCCTATGACCGATATGGATAGGATCGAAGATTTGCCTCAATTGCACCGCGAGCTAGCAGCACTGGGTTCGGCAATAAGCCCCCAACAGAGAGCACTAGTTAGCTGGATTGAGGCGCAAGGGAATTACCGCTAAAAATTAGCCCACCGAACAGGTACCGCCGCCGAGCACACAAAAACTGGCGCAGTGAGGATGGTTGAGCTGCACCCTTTCCTGAGCCTCAACCAGACTAGTTCCTAAATTAAACTGCTGGTCATAGGCCAATAGTGTGCAGGCCATCACTGAGGGTTGCCGGTCGCCACGGCGTATCACCACCATACGCGACGAAGCACACATCATGGCATCTGGATCCACATTGAGAATCTGCCAACACTCCTCAGTTATCTCAGGCAGATCAGGGTCGACAGTGATTTCTGGAAACAGTAGCAGAGCTTTTTTATCGAAGGCATCTAGCTTGAGATTGTGACGTTTAAACAGCGCAGAATAACCCTCTCGCAGAACCTGCTCATCATCTCCCCAGAGCCTGCGGCCAGCCACATGAAGAGTAAATCCCTGATCCGATAACCAGCAAAGCCCATCGAGCATCGGCTGCCAAGACTTCGGACCACGCTCCTGCTGGTGCAGCTCAGGATCGAAATGATCGATTGAGACACGCACAGTCAGCTGTTTGCCATAGCACTTTTGAAGAGCCAATAAACCGGCCTGGCGTTTAAGCATAGGGCGGGTAGCATTGGTTAAAATCAGCAGTCGAAAACCGCGACGCAAAATCATCCCCACAATGGCGATAATATCTGGATTGAGAAACGGTTCACCACCGGTTAAGCCAATCTCTTCAGTGCCCAGATCGTGGCGCTGAATCTCATCGAGAAACTGCTGCACCTGACTGAGACGAATAAACTCAAGGCGATCATTACTGGGGGAAGATTCAATATAACAATGGCTACAGGCGAGATTGCACAGGGTGCCGGTGTTAAACCAGAGTGTTTTAAGCTGCTTGAGTTTGACGCTGGCTCGAGGGCATCCAGAGGCGGTGTAGAGCGGATTGGAGAAGGTTTTTAGTTGAGTATCCATACTCATATCCCGATCTATTTAGTGCTTTAAGCGGAGCCTACGCTAGCCGCAAGGGCACATAAGATCGGGGCTGTTAAGCGGCAGAGACAGGATCCGGTCTAGTCACCGAGTAAGCCCAGTAAAAGGCGACAAACTGCAACGCTAAACGCACATAGAGGGCGACCAGCGGAATATCCGGAAACAGTTGCGGATTAAATGCCATATACAGATTGGCCGGATACACCGCGACCAATAAAGCCACCAACCCAAGACCAGCCAGGGAACGGAATCGGGGGATTAAAACCCCTATGCCGCCCATAATTTCAAACACACCGCTGATATATACCAGAGCCAAGTGCGCCGGTATCCAGGGCGGCATAATGCTGACATAGAAATCCGGGACAAACAGATGATGAAAGCCGGCATAGGTAAAAAAGACACTTAACAGAAACAGAAAAAAGCACTTTGTTCGGCTTTTTGGCAGTTGCATGGAATCCATTGCACGGCGCAGAAGCCCCTGTGGTTGAACAGCTGTCTCAGTCATAACCTATGTCTCACTAATCTTAGAGTCCCGTTTAAAGTACTGATGAGGTGCCAAACTCTTCAATCAGCTCTGCAGCTATGCGCTCTTGCTCACCACGGGCATTGACCTGCTCACACTGGCCATTGTTCCAAGACTGGTAGCGGGCAATATCGGCATTGCCTATATTGATCAGCGTCTCCCAAGCCAGCAGACACTTTTCAATATGACTGGCATTGGTATCAGCAGCGATTCCCGCCAATAACGTATCCAGAGTTTCAGTCTCAAATTGCAGCTCCAAAAACTCGTCGCGATCTAGCCGCACATAGGGTTTGGTTGTGCTGTTGTAGCGCTGCCATTCGAAGTCGAGAGATTTATCCGGAATCCCGGAATGAGCAAAATCACCCCAGACATTGATAAACGTGCGCTCCATCTGATCCCGGGCTTCACCCTCTGGATAGATATAAGAGGTCACAGGACCGTACTTAAAATCACCGGTAACAAAGGAGATATCGGTACCGTGAGCGGCGCCAAAAATAGCCGGGAAGTCGATAAAGAATGACTTCTCCTGATCGTCCCAATCAAAACGATAGTTATACAGCTGATCGTAACCCGCCAGCTCCATAGCACTTAAGGGTTCATCCACACCGCGAGCCTTCCAGGCCTGCGAGCGCGTTCGCACCCAGAAGTTATACAGCGTCGGATCTTTAATCGTCACTTTTGGCGGCAGTAGTTTAGTGAAGGGATAGCTGGTCTGCATAAAGTAGCGATGCAAGGCAAACCACAGAGTGACTTCATCTTTGTTAGCACCGGAAATCACCGGGACATTTTTCGCGTACTGGGGATCAGCTAGCGCCGCGATCATACCGACCTTGGGAATTACGATGCCGTCAGCAGTGGTCAATGGCGAGTAGTCGACTTTCGCCGGCTTGTCATTGTAGAGAGCAATAAGCTCTCGAGCATCGATAGTTTTAAGCCTTTGGCGAAGCTGGTCAAGCGACAGCTCAGTCTCACTGGCACCTTGCTGAGCCAACAGCTTCTGAGTGATCTGCCAACCGCCGCGAGTCACATAGCTGTCAGCGCCATCGAGATTGTAGGCACTTTCCAGACTACTGGTGACTGTGTATCCAGACTGAGCAATGGCAGCGTGGAACAAGCCTTTTGCCAGCGGTGAAGCTAGCAGCGCGTAGACATTATGTGCACCAGCGGATTCACCAAAGACAGTCACATTCCCAGCATCACCGCCAAAGCCCGCTATATTCTCCTGCACCCATTTCAACGACTGGATAATATCCAAGTGGCCAAAGTTAGACGCCTGATCTACATCACTCTGGGGACCCTGAATCGCCGGATGGGTGAACCACCCTAGGGCACCCAGGCGATAATTTATCGCCACAACCACAACGCCTTTTCTCGCTGCTAACTTACTGTAATCGTAATAATCTTTCAGCCCGGTAGTATTGCTACCGCCGTGAATCCACAGCATCACTGGGTATTTTTTATCGACGAAATCTTTTGGCGCACGGATATCCAAAAACAGGCAGTCCTCCGAGCCAATAACTCCCTCAGCACCGCCTTCAACACCCGCATAACGACTCGCCTGTTGCACACAGGCCGTGTCTTCACGCTCGACAATCAACTGCTCTGGAGCGACTAGCTCTCGCGGAGCACGCCAGCGCAGATCGCCAACTGGAGCCTGGGCATAGGGAATATCAAACCAGCTGACTACCTCAGCACCAGTCTTTTCGTCAGCACTGGCATTGAGACGCCCCTGAGAAATCCCGGTGGCGGTTTGGACCCTAAATTGGGGAAGGTTTTCCGGTGTCGGCTGTTCTGGAGCAATCAGCCCGCAGGCACTCAGCATTACCACAGCAGAAATAATCGAAATCAGTTTCATAGTGACCATCTTTTATTATTATTTTATGCACTCCGCCCCTAAGAGCTGCGATGCAATTATTGGTTACTCTAGCATACGTTTTCACTAACTTAGGCGATCACTCGACGCCATCTTGTGAGAACTGCAACTCGGCAAGTCGGGCATAGAGTGGACTAGAGGCGATCAATTGATGATGACCGCCCTGAGCCACTTTCTTGCCCTGATCCATAACCACGATAGTATCGGCATGGAGAATCGTCGCCAGACGATGGGCAATAATGACTGTGGTGCGCCTTTTCATCAACTTATCCAGCGCCAACTGCACCTTGTATTCACTCTCTGCATCCAAGGCACTGGTAGCCTCGTCTAAGAGTAAAATACGCGGATCTTTTAGCAGCGCACGGGCAATGGCAATGCGCTGACGCTGACCGCCGGAAAGGCGCACGCCCTGCTCACCCAAATCGCTGTGATAACCCTCGGGAAGCTGATTGATAAACTCGTGAGCATGGGCCGCCTTGGCCGCGGCTATTACCTGCTCGTCAGTGGCCTGGCTATTACCGTAGCGAATGTTGTACATCACATCACCGCTAAACAAGGTTGGCTGTTGCTGCACCACCGCGATCTGCTCGCGCAGCTGGGTCGGTGTCATCTGGCGGATATTAATATCGCCAAAACAAAGTTCGCCCTGCTGGGGATCATAAAACCGTTGAATCAAATCGAACAGCGTTGACTTGCCTGCCCCTGAGGGTCCCACAAGGGCGACAATGGCACCCTCTTTAATGGTCAGAGAAAAATCATCCAAGGCCGGATGTTCTGGCCGCGACGGGTAACAAAAACGCACATTACGCAGCTCAAGCTGCGCCGGCAACTGGTCAACACTGGCCAATGGCTGATCTGGCGCCAGTATCTGATTGTCAGCATGGAGCAGTTCCATCAAGCGGTCAGTGGCGCCGGCTGCCCGTTGCAGTTCACCGTAAACTTCAGACAGGGAAGCCACACCAGTGGCCATCAGAATCGCATAGAAAATAAAGGCACCGAGATCACCGCCACTCATTTTACCGTTAATCACATCACTGCCGCCGACCCAAAGCATTCCCGAGAGTGCACCAAATACCAATAAAATAACCACTGCCATCAACACCGCACGCTGACGTACCCTGGTGCGAGCAATCAAAAAGGCCCGTTCCACTTCACTGCCAAAAGCGGTCTTTTCCTGCTCTTCATGGGTAAAGCTCTGCACGGTTTTAATATGCTGAATAATTTCCCCGGCATAACTACCTACATCGGCAATCGAGTCCTGACTGTCCCGCGACAGCTTGCGCACTTTGCGGCCAAAGATCAGGATCGGCATCAGCACTAGGGGCACAGCCACAATAATCATCAGCGACAGTTTAAAATTGGTCACCAGCAGCATAATTAGGGCACCGGTAAAGCTAATCGCACTGCGCAGGGCAATAGACGCCGAAGAGCCAATAATCGACTGTAACAAGGTGGTATCAGAGGTCAGTCGCGACATAATATCGCCACTGCGGTTGGTCTCAAAGAAAGCCGGATGCAGTGCCACTATGTGGTTGAATACCGCTTTGCGCAGGTCCGCAGTGACCCGTTCACCCAGCCAGGAGATTAGGTAAAAGCGTACATAGGTTCCCAGAGCCATTAGCACAGAGGCAATTACAATAAACAAAATCGCTTGATTCAGGTGACTGAGAGACTGCTGGGCAAAACCTTGGTCGATCACCAGACGCAGGCCCTGACCTATGGACAATGTGATGCCCGCAGTAAATATCAAGGCGGTGAGAAATACCCAAACCTGCAATTTATAGGGTTTAAAAAACTCCACCAGAGAGAGTAGCGTCGACATTTTTTTCGGCGCTTCGGCTGCAGGCGCTTGCTCGACTTGCTGCGCTGAGATCAAATCGGTACTGAGGTTATCGCTGGATTGGCTGGTTGGCACAGGGTCACCGCATTGCAGTTAAGGGGCTAGATAATTAAGCCTAACTTTTAGGCCTGTTATCGACGTGGCAGGATTATGCACTGCTTATTAAAATAGACAAGAGAGAATCACACCCAAGCGTCCTTTCCGCCAACAGATACTGGCGGCAACGGCGCCTGTTCAGTAGAGCTGGTTATCTGCCAGTGGTACCTCAAGGGCATTGGAGTCGCCCTTTTCCGGGCCACCAATCATCTCATCATAGGCACTGGTCTGACGCAGCACCGTATTCTCCGCGGCAACCTTTTTCAACTGCTTCTGCAGCTCGAGCAATTTGGTCGAGCGCAATAGCTTGCCGCGGTCATCACAGACATAGTGCTCGACTCCCTCGATAATCGCTGACACCTGATAGAGACTTAAATCAATGGAGTGATAAATTAATTTCTCCACCACAAAATATTTATTTAACTTGGACAGCGATATGGCCACAGCAGTTACCTTATAGTTGATTGTTAGTCTGCAAGTTTTACGAGCGGCAGCCTCATTTGGTCTAATGGTCAGGGCTTTTCGCAAACTGCACAGTCATAGACGGGGTTGCGCTTATGCATCTTTTACTAAAGACTAACGCCTCTAAAATTCTCTCCAGGTCAGAATCACCCATGAAACTCGTTATTTGTGCTTTATCGCTAAGTCTGCTACTACCCAGCCTATCCGCCGCACAACAGTTGGCATCAAACCAAGAGGCTGAGCAGCGCGAAGGCATTATCGAGACAGTAGTTGTCACCGGCCGTCGCAGTGAACAGAACCTCAACCAGTTAATTGGCGCTGCCGGTCAGGTCTCAGCTGAACAGCTACAACTTATAGGCCACGCCCATATCAATGAGTCCGCCGCCCGTATTCCCGGTGTTTGGCTGATCCGCGGCAATGGTCAGGAACTGCTCGCCGCCGTGCGCTCACCGGTGTTTACCGGTGCTGGTAGCTGTGCCGAGATTCTTACCACCGAAGATGGCCTGCCGATCCGCCCCACTGGTATGTGCAATGTTAACCAGCTCTTTGAAGTCAACAGCGAACAGGCCTCAGGACTCGAAATCTGGCGCGGTCCCGGCACCGTATTCTATGGATCCAATGCCATGCACGGCGTCATCAACAGTCTCTCCCCCGTTATTCAGCGCAACTATTTATCATTGGAAAGCGGCAGCCACGACTACAACCGCGTCAAACTCGGCTGGCGTCAGCAGCGTGGCAACCACACTTGGCAAATCGCGGCCAACGGCGTCACCGACAAAGGCTTTAAAGATGACGCCGGTTTTGATCAGCAGAAGCTCTCCCTGAAGCACAGCTGGAGCGGTTCTGAACTGAACAGCGACACCCATCTGTCTCTGGTCAACCTCAATCAAGAGACCGCCGGCTATATCAAAGTTAAAGATTCCTACAAGGACTCTGCCGCCTGGAAAGCCAACCCCAACCCAGAGGCCTTTCGCGATGGCCAAGCCATGCGTCTCTCGTCGCGTATCAGTGGCGCCACCAGCGCTGGCGACCAATGGCAGATAACCCCCTATGTGCGCAAAAGTGAAATGACTTTTTTACAGCACTACCTGCCCGGTCAGCCGGAGGAGAAAAACGGTCAAACCAGCGCCGGCATTCAGTCTAGCTACCAGACTAGCCTAGCCACTGATGTCAGCTTATGGCTCGGCACAGATGTGGAATGGGCCAGTATGTGGGTGGAAGAATTTCAAGCCAATGCTCTCGGCGTCGCCAATAATGTGCGCTTTCAGGGCCAGCACTATGACTTTGATGTGGATAGCCAGCAGATCGCCCTCTTCGCCAATCTTGAATGGCAACTCAGCGATCAGCTGACCACTGAAATGGGACTGCGTTACGAGTACCTCAACTACGACTACCAGAACAATATGCTTTCAGGCACCACCAGAGACGATGGCAGCGCCTGTAACTCTGCAGATGGCAGCTGTCGTTACTACCGTCCTGACAACCGCTCCGACAGCACCAATAACCTCAACTTCCATCTGGGTGCAGACTACAGCTTTAGCAACACCCTCTCTGCCTATGCACGCCTGGCAAGCGCCTATCGTGCGCCGCAGATCAATGAAATCTATCGCCTGCAGCGTGAGCAAGTGGTGTCCGATATTCAACCCGAGGAGCTAGACAGCATTGAAGTGGGACTGCGTTACCGTCGGGACAGTCTCGCCGCCGAGTTCAATATCTACAGCATGGACAAAGAGCAGGTCATTATTAAAGACTCCAGCGGCTTTGTGGTCAGCAACGGTGAAACCAGCCACCGAGGCATTGAACTGCAGCTCAGCTATGCCATCAACCCAGCCTGGCAGATCGCTGCGGCCGGCAACTGGGCCAAGCACCTCTATGAGCAGAACAGTCTGATCAATGGCGCCAGCATTAACGGCAACGACATAGATACAGCACCCCGCACTCAGGGCAGCGCCCAGCTGCTCTTTAGGCCCAGCGAAACACTCAGTGCTGAATTGGAATGGGTCTATCTCGGCGACTACTATCTGGATCCAGCCAACGCCCATCAATACGCTGGCCACGATGTGCTCAACCTCAGTGTTCAGCAGCGCTACCAACAATGGGACCTGCGTCTGCGAGTCACCAACCTCACTGATGAGCGTATCGCAGATCGCGCAGATTTTGGTTTTGGCAGCTATAGATACTTTGTCGGTGAGGGTCGTGGCGTATTGGCTGAGGTGAAGCGCTACTTTTAAGGTTTAGCCCTTAAGCCTCTAAAAAGTACCACGCAAAAAAAACCAGGCCACTCTAATCAGAGGGCCTGGTTTTTTTTCGCACTAATCGAACTACCAACTAATTGCTCGGCTCATACCAAATCGGTGAACTGTAAGCCCGATCCTGAGTGGTTTTCTTCACATAGGGTGCCATCTCAACATCAAACTTAGCCGCGTCATAGGCCGTCCATCGCGGGGATGGCACCTCAAGGGCGCGGACATAATAGAACGCCTTTTGCTCAGCGCTAAACTCCGGATCCTGCCACAGGGCAGTCAGTTCCGCAGCGCCGTATTTGTGGCTATAAGTCGCTTTGGCTTCGTCTACAGTGGAGGGAATATCCGCAATATCACCGCTGGCATCCATTGAACGCAGCTCTGGGTTGCTCCAGGCCACATTAAAGACTTTCTCATGGACTGCGCCATCACTATCCTCCCAGCCTTTAATCACCTGTAAACGATCTAGATTGGCGCCATTGGGATCTTTGGCGGTCTGCAGCATAAACACTGGAGCGGCAGCGCTGCTCTGCAATAGCGTCGCGCCCATGGGCACGCCTTTGCTATAGCCGATATCCGACATATTGGAGGCTTGCAGATCGTCTTCAGTAAAGTCCCAGCCGCCAAAGAATCTAACCGTCATGCGACTGCCGGTGGTGGCATAGACCTCTTTGCGCTGAATCGCATCCCAGATCCCTTCACGGGTGTTCTCGGTGGCCCAGACTGCGGCATAACCTGAGGCGGCCATCATAAAGCCCGGCACGGTGAATTTTCCTCGCCCACCCACAGCATCCTTCCAGCGATCTGGCTGAGGTTCCATGCCGGCGCTGTGCTTGCCATAAAAGTTATCCTCGGCGGCGGTGGCCAGTGAGGTGTGTGAATCAGTGGAACCGATCATGCCGAATTTGTAGGGGTTGGTGCCCTGAGAAGACTCCAGTGCCAAACCATTTTTCAGTGCTTCACGAGCGTACTCAAAGGGAATCATCTGATCGGTTTTGGGTACACCGGCAAAATCACCCAGATCCCAGCTTTCATAGTCGGCGAAGCGATCATCTGGCGATAATAGCGGATGAGCTTCGCCGTCACCTTTAATCTGAGTGACCTCATAGACAGGCTCCCAGCGTGCTCGGCGAGCGGCATAGTCAGAATCCATCTGGTCGCCAAACTCAAGCTCGGCGGTGGGAAACATCAGGCCATTGGAGATATTGCCGTTGTGGGCTATGGCTAGAACCTTGCCGCCACTAGTCTCTTCGTACTGCTGCAAAAAGTCCCACAGCACTCTTGGGTCCGAGTTCTCTTTTGGCGACAGAGGCAAGAGGCTCTGAGCGGTCTCGGCATCGTCTCTATAGATCACTACGCGGTGCAGATTCTGGCCACCCTTCTGGGCGGTAAATTCAAAGCCAATCAGCGGGGTAAAGGTGCCCGGCTCATAGTGAGCATCTGCAGTGGCGGTCAGGTAATTCCACGCATTGCCGCGGATAGTTTTGTCTTCCAGCTCCCGAGGAGTATCTGATCTGGTCTGTGTAGCATCCAACTGGCGTGCATCATCCACCTCACCGGCAAACAGAATCTCAGACCAGGCCTGTAATGTGGGATTGGCGAGTAATTTTTCATTGCCGGCCTTCAGCGCAATCATCGCGCCTACAGCATCGGTGTGATCTGCCAGCACTAAAAAATCCAAAGGCTCGCGCAGCTGTGCCGGCTGACCTTTGGTAGCCATGACTTTTTCGCCCTTGGCAAAACGGTAGGCATCATCTGGGCCCAGAGTGTTACCAAAGATAAAGGCGTCCATAGAGAAGTTGGAGTGCAGATGGGTATCGCCCCAGAACACTTGCTTTTGAAGAGGCTGATCTGCCACAGGCGAATAATGCGGGTCCTGGTTGCGTATTTGCATCGCGGCTACATAGCCGGTTTTTTCCGCTTTGGCCTGCAGTGTTGGGTTAGTATCCCTCGCTTCAGTAATGCCGCTGACGCCTGACTGTTGATTAAACAACCAGCCGCCATAAAACGCGATGGGAACCAACGCAAGCATAAGAGTGTTTTTAAATTTCACCTGGACTTTCCCCTGTTGTTTTTATTATCGAGAGCGATATTACCACTAAAAAACAATTTCGTTAGCGTCCAAAGCAGACAGTATATTCATGCTAATATCGCGTTTTGACAGCACCACTAATAATGACTAATACGGCTCAAAATCCCTATGCTAAGACTCAGCGAAATCAAACTGCCTCTCGACCACAGCGACGATGATCTGCAGCGGGAGATTTTGCGCACCCTGAGCATAGATGCCGCCGATCTAGTCAGCTTTAGTATCTTTAAACGCAGCCATGATGCCCGCAAACGCGGCCGTATTATGCTGATCTATCAGCTCGATGTAGTGCTCGCCAACCAGACCGAAAGTCGTGTCCTGGAAAGTACTCCAGCGCTGCCGAGAGTGGGCCCCAGCCCCGACACCAGCTATAAGTTTGTCGCCCAGCCATTGACCGATTTCCCACAGGCCAATCAGCAGCGCCCGATTGTGGTGGGCTTTGGCCCCTGTGGCATTCTCGCGGCGTTGGTACTGGCTCAGATGGGCCTCAAACCCATAGTCCTTGAGCGCGGCCAAGAGGTCCGTCAGCGCACCAAAGAAACCTGGGGTTTCTGGCGCAAACGGGAACTTAACACCGAGTCCAATGTGCAGTTTGGCGAAGGCGGCGCCGGCACCTTTTCCGATGGCAAACTCTGGAGTCAGGTGAAAGATCGCCGTCATCTGGGGCGCAAGGTATTACATGAATTTGTTATTGCCGGCGCGCCTGAAGAAATTCTGACCGACAGCAGACCCCATATTGGCACCTTTAAGCTGGTCAGTATGGTGGAGAATATGCGCGCAGAGATTATTCGCCTGGGTGGCGAAATACGCTTTGAGCAAAAGGTCGAAGGCCTGCTGCGTGACGCAGATAATGAACAGGGCCAGGGGCAAATTACCGGCCTGACTCTCGCCACAGGTGAAGTGCTTCACAGCCGTCATGTGATCATAGCTATCGGCCACAGTGCCCGAGATAGCTTCCAAATGCTGCTCGATCACGGCGTCTATATTGAAGCCAAGCCCTTCTCTATTGGCTTTCGTATCGAACACCCGCAGTCAACTATTGATAAAGCGCGCTTTGGCGATCAGGCGGGACACCCTATATTGGGCGCCGCGGAATACAAACTAGTCCACCACTGTAAAAATGGCCGTACGGTTTACAGCTTTTGTATGTGCCCCGGCGGCACTGTGGTGGCAGCTACCTCTGAAGCGGGCCGCGTAGTGACCAATGGCATGTCCCAGTACTCGCGCAACGAGCGCAATGCCAACGCCGCTATTGTGGTGGGTATTTCTCCTGAAGAGGATTTTCCCGACCACCCTCTTGCTGGTATTGATTTACAGCGCGAATTAGAGACACTGGCATACCAGTTGGGTGGCGAAAATTACAATGCCCCAGCACAGCTAGTGGGAGACTTTTTAAACCATCGACCCTCCACCGAACTGGGCTCGGTGGAGCCATCCTATAAACCGGGTATCACCCTTGGGGATCTCTCCAAAGCAATGCCCGCCTTTGCGGTGGCGGCCATTCGCGAGGCCATTCCCCAGTTTGACAAACAGGTCAAAGGCTACGCTATGGCGGATGCCATTATGACCGGTGTGGAGACACGCACCTCGGCCCCAGTAAGTATTAAACGGGATGCGCTTTACCAGAGTGTCAACACCAGAGGGCTCTATCCCGCAGGGGAAGGCGCCGGCTATGCCGGAGGTATTTTGTCCGCGGGAATCGATGGCATTAAAGTGGCAGAGGCACTGGCCTTGGATCTCTTAAAGCAGCTCAATAAGAGCGACTATAAAAACAACCCGGTTTAGCCGCGGTTAAAAAAATAAAAAATGTCTCGGCAACTAAGTTGCCAGGGGAAGTACCATGAACAATGACAAACTATCAACTCAGGCTGCAGAGATCATTAGCTCCGACAGAGAGCATATCTGGCATCACTTGACCCCTCACAACGGGTTTAAAAATAGCGACCCGCTGATTATTCAAAGGGGCCTCGGTATGCGCGTGACCGATATCAAAGGTACTGAATATCTGGATGCCACCTCTGGTGGCGTCTGGTCAGTCAATGTGGGTTATGGGCGAGAATCCATTGCCAATGCAGTGCGCGACCAACTTCTTGAAATGTGCTATTTCGCCAACAGCGCCGGCAGTATTCCCGGCGCTCAGTTTGCCCAGCGACTACTGCAAAAAATGCCCGAAATGCAGGACCCTGAAACTAACGGAAAAGGTAAGGTCTACTATTCCAACTCCGGTTCCGAAGCCAATGAAAAAGTCTACAAAATGGTGCGCCAACTAGCCCATATAAATGGCGACGGGCGCCGTCATAAAATCATCTTTCGCGACCGCGACTACCACGGTTCAACCATTGGCGCCCTCAGCTCCACTGGTCACCAGCAGCGCAAAGAACAGTACGGCCCTTTTGCCCCGGGTTTTTCTGAGTTCGCCCACTGCTGCTGTTATCGTTGCCCCTTTGGCAAAACCTATGGCAGCTGCGATATCGAATGCGCCAAAGATCTGGAAACCGCGATTTTGCGTGAAGGCCCAGATCAGGTGGGTGCAGTAGTGCTCGAACCGATTACCGCCGGAGGCGGCATTATTCCGCCAGTGCCGGAGTACTTCCCGATTATTCAGGCGATCTGCAAAAAATACTCGGTGCTGCTGCATATTGATGAAGTGGTTTGTGGCCTGGGCCGCACCGGCAAATGGTTTGGTTATCAACACTACGACGTCAAGCCCGACTTCGTGACCATGGCCAAAGGCCTCGCCAGCGGCTATGCCGCGATCTCCTGCACCGTGGCCACCGACAACGTATTCAATCAGTTTGCCGCCGACGATGCTGGCACCTTAGATTACTTTAGGGATATCAGCACCTTTGGCGGTTGCACTGGCGGCCCCGCCGCCGGCCTCGCCAATATGGATATTATCGAAGAGGAAAATTTGCTGGATAATGTGACGCTGATGGGCGAGCACCTCAAGGATCGCCTCTACGGATTGCAGGAAAAATACCCTGTAATTGGCGACGTCCGCGGCAAAGGTTTTTTTGCCGGTGTCGAATTAGTCTCTGACCGCAGTACCAAACAGCCGATGCACGAAAGCTATCTGATGAAAATCGTCGCTCACTGTATGGCTCAGGGTGTCCTGGTTGGCCGCACTAACAGAAGCTTTACGGAGTTCAATAATAATCTCTGCCTAAGCCCTGCCCTGATTGCATCGCGACGCGATATAGATGATATTGTCGACGCCATTGATCATGCCCTGGCGGATAACCCGCTCTAGCAAACCTTTTCAAAGAAAAAGGAATCGAAATGAACTTTGTTCCCTATGCTATTCCAGTTTTCCTGCTGATGATTGTGCTAGAACTTGGCTATGGTCTGCTCAAGGGCAACAATACCTACAGGGTTAATGACAGCATAAACAGCCTGAGTATGGGTCTGTTGAGCACTGTGACCAAATTTGTTTTTCTCAATATTGGCGCGCTGGTTTTCGGTCAGATTTCTCGAGAATAAGCCATTTGGTCGTTCGATATCAATTCTCTCGGCCACTGGTTACTGGCCATACTGCTCTATGACTTTCTCTACTATTGGTTTCACCGAATTAGTCATGAGCGCCAGTTTTTCTGGGGCTCTCATGTGGTCCACCACCAGAGTGAGGACTACAACCTCAGCACCGCCCTGCGTCAAACCAGTACCAGCTTTGCAACCACTTGGGTGTTTTATATCCCGTGCTTCTTTTTGGGCATGCCGATCAGCATGTTTGTCAGTATCGCCAGCGCCCATCTGATCTATCAGTTCTGGGTGCATACCCAACATATCCCCAAGCTGGGTATCTTTGAATGGTTTATGGTCAGTCCCTCCAATCACCGAGTGCACCATGCGCAAAACGCCGACTACATAGATAAAAACTATGGCGGCTTGCTGATTATTTGGGATCGACTGTTTGGCACCTTTAAAGCTGAGGAAGAAAATCAACAAGCGATTTATGGTATTCGTGTGCCACTGCGAAGCTGGAACCCGATCTGGGCCAACCTGCATATCTTTGCCGCTATGCTCAGAGATATTTGGCACACCCAGCGCTGGTCAGATAAGTTTCGTGTGCTCTGGTCAAAAACCGGCTGGCATCCGCAAGATATGATCGAGCGCTTTCCCGAACAGAAATCCAATTTAAAGCAGTTTGAAAAATACGATCCTCAGCGCAGCAGTTTTGTGAATGGCGGGATTATCCTGCAGTATCTGCTACTCGCGGCATTACACTTTTGGAATTCAGGACAAAGCACACTGCTCTCTTCGACCCTGATGTGGGCACTGGTGCTTGCCCAGGTCGCCATATTAGTTGTGATAGGTGCGGTACTGGAGGGTAGAGCCTATGCTCGGCCCTTCGAATACACTCGACTGTTAGCCCTATCGTCGATGCTATGGATAGGCTACTCAGCAGGTTTAATCAGTTCGCAGTGGTTGAGCTGGGGGGTTGGCTATTTAATTGCCAGTGGCATTTTGAGACAGATTTGCATCAACCCGAGGATAGAGCATTTTTCACTCCAGTCCCCAAGGTAATTTTGCGAACTCAGGCTAGCTGACAGCCTCTCGTTGACGCTGTTGCCAGAATTCACCCTGATATACCGGCACCTCATGTAATGGGCTGCGGTTAAATCCCTTAACCGCAACTCATTATTAACCATGGTTTATATTATCGATCTAAATTCATCACTTTAGTCCATGCCTTAACAAAATCGTCTACAAATTTTTGTTTGGACGTGTCATAAGCATATACCTCAGCCACTGCTCGCAATTCTGAGCTAGATCCAAAGATTAAATCCACAGAGGTAGCAGTCCATTTAGGTTGTCCTGTCTTGCGGTCTACACCGTCATATACACCAATAGTTCCTGCTTTTTTCCACATGGTTGACATATCCAACAAGTTAACAAAAAAGTCATTGCTTAATGTGCCAGGCTTATCCGTCAACACACCATGTGCAGTTTGACCATAATTAGCGTTCAAGACTCGTAACCCACCCACTAACACGGTCATTTCTGGCACACTTAAATTTAACTGATCAGCTTTATCAACCAACATTTCTGTGGGTGATTTGTAGCTATCTGAAGAGTTAAAGAAGTTACGGAAACCATCTGAACGTAACTCAAGAAAACTAAATGAGTTCACATCAGTTTGTGCTTGACTCGCATCACCTCTGCCCGGCGTAAAAGGTACAGTCACATCAAACCCTGCATCTTTTGCTGCTTTCTCGATAGAAGCTGCACCGCCCAATACAATCAAATCAGCTAACGACACTTTGTCACTGTTAAACAAACCGCTAGAGGCATCATCTTGAATATCTTTTAAGACTTTCAATATTTTTGCCAGTTCAGCCGGATTGTTCACCTCCCAATCCTTTTGTGGAGCAAGAGCGATCCGCGCTCCATCAGCACCACCACGCATATCTGAGTCACGATAACTTGCGGCAGAAGCCCACGCCACGCGCACCAGTTCTGCGGTTGTCAGCCCAGAATCCAAGATTTTAGCTTTAAGCTCTTTCACAGCGTCAGCATCAATATTTGATCGGCTATCTGGTGAAATAGGATCTTGCCAAATATGAATATCGCTTGGCACGTCGTTACCAAGGAAATTGCGTGGTGGACCCATATCTCTGTGAGTGAGTTTGTACCACGCTTTCGCAAACGCTAAACGATACTCTTCAGGATCTGCTAAAAACCTCTCAGCAATTTTTTTGTACTCTGGGTCAAACTTCAACGCCAAATCAGCGGTAGTCATGACAGGTGCGTGAAATTTTCCTTTAATGTGTGCATCAGGCACCACGTTTTGCATAGACGCATCAGTGGGTATCCACTGAATAGCACCGGCAGGGCTGCGTGTTTGCTTCCATTCAAAGTTCAACAAGTTACTTAGATACAAAGATGTCCAGCGCGTGGGAGCTTGAGTCCATGCACCTTCCAGTCCACTGGTAGTCGTATCTTCTGAGTGTCCCTTACCACATTTATTTTTCCAACCAAAACCCTGTTCTTCAACGCCTTCTGCAGCTGGCTCTGGCCCTAAACATTCACTAGGTTTACGTGCACCGTGCATTTTCCCAAATGTATGCCCCCCGGCAATAAGGGCCAATGTTTCTTCATCATTCATAGCCATACGCGCAAATGTCGTACGGATATTTTTAGCCGAGCCTAATGGGTCAGGTACGCCTTTTGGACCTTCTGGGTTCACATAAATTAAGCCCATATGTGCGGCACCCAATGGCCGCTGTAATTTACCGTCTCGGTCTTCACGATCACTGGCAAGCATTTCTATTTCTGGCCCCCAATAAACTAAATCAGGCTCCCAGTCATCGGCGCGGCCACCAGCAAAACCATAGGTTTGAAAGCCCATATTATCTAAGGCAACATTACCCGCCAGTACCATCAAATCAGACCATGAAAGTGCTTCACCATATTTTTGCTTGATGGGCCATAAAAGACGTCTGGCTTTGTCTAGGTTGCCGTTATCCGGCCAGCTGTTTAGTGGCTCAAATCGTTGCTGACCACCACCTGCACCACCACGTCCATCCAAGGTGCGGTAGGTACCTGCACTATGCCAGGTCATACGAATAAAAAATGGCCCGTAATTACCATAATCAGAGGGCCACCAGTCTTGTGACGTAGTGAGTAAAGCATCGATATCTTTTTTAGCTGCGTCTAAATCAAGCTTGCTAAATGCCTTGGCATAATCAAACTCATCGCCATACGGATTCGACTCAGCACCCTGATCTCTAAGAGCAGATAAATCGAGTAGATCTGGCCACCAAAATTGATTGGACTTTAGCTGACCTTCTTTAACATGTCCTGTTCCCACAGCACCTTTAGGTTTGGTCATTTCAGCGGTTTCAGCAGAAGCAGTGCCTGCCATTAACGCTAAACTGACCAAGCCAGCTATAGTTGATTTTAAGAATATATGTTGTCTGTTCATTTTTTGTTACTCCATAGACTGAAAGAAGAATAAATACTGACCACTTGCCGGCAATATCTTTTTCTGAGACTTCAATAAATTCGCCTGCTTTTAAAGCAGCCATTGAAGGGATTAACTTGTGTGTTAATTAGTGCCATGGTGCTCTCCTACTTAAAAGTAGTGTTGTTGAGTTAGGAGCCAGTAAACGTCCTGAACGCACTGTTGCCTAATCTCTGCTAGCAATATAAGCGGATTAAGCCATTCGGCAAAGTTGATTGTTTTTATCTTTATGTTCTATTTAATAGATTTTTGGGGCGGGATCAAAATGTGCAGACAAACGAAGACTTCATTGAGTCTCTGTGAAACTGGCGGCATTGAGGAGACTTGGTGTTTTGGCGTGAATTCAGGGGTTAGTGCTATCCGCTGAAATCCTTGTAATATATGGTGCCCGGGGTCACCATTAGTGCCTCAGCTATGCACCTGCAACACCCTTAAGCCTTGTGTTTACTGATGTTGACAGCCCTTCAGTTCATTGTCAAAGGCACATCCACGTCTACCATTTTGTCTACCATCACACTGACACAAGGCGCTCCTTGAGTAATTGTGTGCCTGATAATCCTTTAGAGGGGCGGGAGGGGCTAAGGTGACGTGGGATTGTTACTGTACCCGCCCATATACAAAATAAGCCCATTTCAAAAAAGCTAATTATCAGGCATAAAAAAACCCTGCGTTAACAGGGCTTAGTGGAGATTATCCTAGGTTTTCGCACCATATTTAAGCCTCCGTATCAGATTTCCAACGCACCATGTTTCTTAGCTTTATTCTGTTCATAAAAAGTTTATATTTGCTTTGCTCTTCTTTCCATTCTGTTAGCCACTGGTCGCCAGTGCGTTCCGCATCAAGGAATACGGCATTGGTAACCATAATGGGAATCAAAATAGTCAAATGCACAACGACACTGACCACTGTACTGTAGCCTAGCCAGCCTAAGTAATAGGTCGCTATAAATCCAAATGTAACACTCCAAATCGTAAATAGAACCATCATGAAGTATGACTGCAGTGTGTTGTCCGGAATAAATCTTAGTGGATTGACCTTCGCATCCATCACACTTCGCCAAAGGTTAACTACCTGCATTACTAGTCTTCTAAAAATATTTGGTTTATTCATTTCCTTCTCCATCATTACTGCTTTCAAAACATTATCAATCTACGAGGACACTGTAGCATCAAAGCGGTGGCCCGGTGACTATGGCTTAAATAACGGGCTAACATGGCGGTTGTTCAATCCGCTTTTCTTGATGCAGTTAGTAATGTAGTTAGCATCAACAGTCGCTCCTAGACTGAAATGCTCAGACAAAAGAAAACCCTGCGTGAACAGGGCTTCTTCCTACAACTTTACAGTGTGTATTATCCCGGGGGAGAGACAGGTACACGTTAAATAAGACAGCTATGAACAGAAAAGTTCACATTTGATTGATTTGTTAATGATTTAACTTAGCATTGACTGCCATATGGGGCTTTAGGAGACACCTAAAGAGGCCAAAATATACTTACATGCTCGAGTGTGAGTATCCAGAATGGTACCTATTTAAGGCCTATTTACACCCACTTCTGCACCTGCTTATTCAGGCCTTCCTGAGCCGTCACAGAAGACCGCATGCGGGCGTTAAGCCTCTGCTCTGCTGGATATTAGGCTGTTTCTAATCCCCTTCAGGAGGCTCTTAAAATGCCTTCTGAGCGACCTGCATCAGCCCCTTTTGTTTACCTTATCGCCGCATGGTAGTCTTATGCGATAATGAATTATAATTACAGCGATGTTGATTAAAACTAAGAGTTATCACTGAATAATATCCTTATAGGTATAACTACTAGGTAATAGGTATAGGTAGTATTAGGTAGGCCCTAAGCCCTATGCATACCAAAGTTAAGTAACTAGTGGTTATCA
>ERZ887851.862-NODE-862-length-28389-cov-37.166020_pt1 | contig 28389 bp, 20 predicted proteins | sample MGYA00521100_ERZ887851 | MGnify/ENA primary metagenome ERZ887851 (study PRJEB32303, sample SAMEA104408602) | aquatic metagenome | biome: Brackish water; feature: Pelagic; material: water | place: Baltic Sea | collected 2014-06-06T16:11:00 | depth 11,444 m ... | reverse complement strand
AATTTCAGACGCCATTGGCAACAACAAAGAATGGCTTCCCGGACACGCTGCTAGCAAATAATCCAGTTCACTTTAGCGACCCCTCCGGACTTAGGTACTGGGACCCTGCAACCGGCACAGTACTTATTGATCAAGGCGGTGGGATTGACGACCTTGATACGTGGGAAGTGCACGTAGATCCATCAATGGTTTGGCCAGAGCCAAACCACGAATCACTGGTGGATGCACTGGTCGACTTGCTCCCCCCGCCAGTTACGTCTGGAGCTCACACGTGCTCGGAGACAACTGACATTTACGTAAATGCATTGTGTAGCGGTAACGGGCACATATTTGTGGACTTCGAACGTGTTGACTACAACATATATTTGCACCATGAAATGCCGTTCGGTTTCCCGTGGCTAATTGTTTGGACCGGTACTACGACGGGGCATGCTGCGGTGGAAGTTGAGTTGGTCGATGGATCCAAAGTACTAGTTCACAACGGGAGATTATCGGGAAACATCGCGACCGAGATTGATGACGTTCCTCCTTGGTTTATCGAAAGAGAAGGTCCAGCGAAGCCATTTATAGAGGGCATAATTCACTCTCCGATGATTGATGATATCCGGGAAGGATACGAAGAGAATCATAGACCCAACTCAGGTCGACCGTGGTGGGGGCCACACGGAAAATTCTAATAGGCTGAGCTCTTCGGACGAAACTGGTTCGAGGCTTGTATCGTGGGTTTTATTTCAATTGTTTAATGAGTTTTACGATGGCTCCATTCGCTTGGCAATTTGAAAGCACAATGATTTGTGCAACGCTGTACTCTGCGTGCATGGATCAGCCTCGAGAACGCCCAATACCGTTTTTTCGAGTTATTGAATTTTTTATGATTTCGTTTCCATTCGTAGGGACTACGCTTCTTGAGGTCGACCCAACTAAGAATGCTGGTGTCTCTCTTTGGCCAACGCTTTTGGGAGCACTCTTCGTTATGATCGCTGCAATAATTTATGGCAAGCTCAGTCAAAACTTTTCCATCTTTCGAAGCAAGGTGTTCCGAGGTGGCCTTGCTGGAATTCTATGTTTGGGCAACTTCGGCATCCTCCAATATGCACTAGGTAGATTGTGAGGTGGCCTGGGTGCCATGCCCTCGCTTGCGTGGGCATGCCGAAATTGGTTGATCCATCAACTTTTGAATCGACGCCGTTGTTCTGAAAACCACAATGTCGGAATGTTAGACGTGAATACACCAGTAAACTGCCGGAGCGGCGTCGCTGCGCTCCTGGATCCGGCCTACGTTGCTACGTCACTCCGACTCTGGCAACCAAACACTTTGCAAAGCGGGTAGACCGGAACAATCGTAGTCTTTTATCGCAGAGAACGCGGAGGCGCAGAGGGAAACGCAGAGGATCATGGTGACGGAATTTCTCTGCGAAACTCGGCTCACTCTGTTTACTCGGCGATGAAAAATACGTCGCTCGGCATGCCCACGCAAGCGAGGGCATGGCACCCGACGCTATGTGGCTGCGCTGATTACTGTTGCTTGGCTTTGCGTTTGCCGCCCTTTTTCTGACCGGCTTCTTTCTGGTTGTTTGCGTTCCTGACTAAGCGGGTAAGCGCGAGCGATTCTGTTTCTACGCCTTTGTCGCCTTGCGATTCCATCCAGTCGCTAAGCTGTGCGGATAGTTCAGACTTTATGGCGGCCAACTCTGGATCGTCGGCCAGATTCTTCAGGCAGTGGGGATCGTTGACGACATCATAGAGTTCCTCGGACGGACGGTGCTGGTATTTTTCCGTCATCGCTTTCGCAAACGCGTTTCCGTTTTCGGCAGCTTCCAACCATGACGACCAGAAGTTTTCCGGATTGTCTTTCACTTTGGTGACGGCATTCGTAAACGTCACTTCAGGGTTCAAATTGCGGATGTAGCGATGAGTCTTCGTGCCGCAGGAACGAATGCCGAAGTTGTTGGAACCGTTAATGATTCCTCGAGTTGTATGCAGCCCAAACGTATACCGCTTGTGTTCCTGTGATTCGCCCAGCAACACGGGCAGAAACGACGTGCCATCCATTGTGTCGGGAGTCTTCAAACCAGCAGCGGCCAGAAACGTGGGCGTGACGTCGCAGTATTCGACTAAGGCGTCGGAACGTGAACCCGCCTCGATCCGGCCGGGCCAGCGAGCAATCATGCCGGACGACAGGCCCAGTTCAAAGCAGGTCCACTTGGCAAAGGGAAACGACGATCCCTGTTCTGAAACAACCATCGCCAGAGTATTCGAAGTGGCGTCATGCTGTTCCAGCAGGTCCAGCAGCACTCCACATTGACCATCGAAGTAGGTGATCTCAGCAAGATACTTTGAGTAGTGTTTTCTTGTTTCCGGAGTATCAACCCAGGATGGCGGCAACGTTAGCGAATCAGGAGCATAAGCCGAAGCGTCGCCTTTGTTCCATGGCGTATGTGGTTCATTCGAACAGGCGAACAAACAAAACGGAGTGCCCGATGCCTTCGATTCTTTGATCAGTTGTTCAATGGTCGGAAACGGATCGGGCTTGTTGATATTGCCAACTCTAAAGTCATCATCGTACTCAAACGGAAACGATTCTTTCGGGGAAATGTGAGTCTTCCCCGACAGTGCGACTCGGTAACCGGCATCCTGCAAGTAATGAGCGATCGACTTCGTGCCCGGGTACACGCAGGTATGATTCGGGTACGCTCCTGATTTGACAGGATAGATGCCCGTATAAATGTTGTGACGTGTCGGCGAACACATGGGAGCTGCCTGAAAGCATCGCGAGAACTGCATGCCTTCTTTCGCCAGCTGGTTCAAACGTGGAGTCTTCGCCTGACCTCCATAGACTTCCATGTCCAGATACGTGCAGTCGTCGGCAATCATGAACACCAGGTTGGGACGATCTTCTGCCATGACGATCGGGGAGATGGCTGCCAGAATCAAGATAACAGAGCGAAAGTAGTTCATGTATTTCGTTTCGATTGAAAGGATGTTGCCAGCAATGGCTTGGGCAACTAATCGCCGTACCAGACTTTTTATTGGACCAAACCTGTTCACGTTGAGTCAAGTTTTCAGAGCGACAACGGAGCGTTTCCGGGCGCGAGCCCGCATCGTCTGAGGCACTGCCTCATTAGAGTCTTACTCAAACTGGTGCAGAAACGTGCGTATCATCAGTTCGCAACAACGGAGCGGCTCGACGTGATCACCAAAGGATGGACCTTTTCTTACGGCGACATCAGTTTTAGAATCGCGCGGCCAAATGCCTGACCTTTGAGGTAATATGTCTTGCCACTGCCGAGATAGTGATACGGACGATCGTTTCCAACAGCTTCCCATTCTGCTTTCTGTTCGTCAGTTCCCTTCCAGTAGCCTTTTTCGAATAACTCCTGAGCCTTCGTGTCGTAGTACTCGGCCGTCGGCACAAATACCACGTTGCCCTGAAATTCCGGAAGGTCAGCCGCAGCCGCCTGCGCTATCTGAAATGTTCCTCGATTCGGAATTCCGCCCGTGCTAAGTTCGCCGATCACAAAAGGAGCATCAGGTGCGTTCAGGTCTTTCCGCAGATCCTTGATGAACAACTGCAACCACTTTTTGTAGTCCGCATAGTTATTTGCTTTTAGTTCGCCATTGATGACATCGTTGAATCCCTGGTGCCATACGATGCCGGCGATTTCATAGTCGCGATCTTTCAGTTCGGGAAACAGGTCACCAATGCCAACCAGTGAGCTCTTCGTTTCGTCGACCAGCAGCCTGTAGAAGTGGCCGTAGGTTTCCTTTACTTCATCCATCGTCGCATTGGGATTTTTCTTCTGAAGTCGTTCCAGAGTCTGCTGCAGCTTTTCCTGAGCCGGCAGTCCGGCGCTTGGTGGATGGAAATCGACTGCGAGACTCTTTCCACCCCACGCAACCTTGATCAGGACGATTGGTTCTTCCAACGCTTGTCCAACGGTGTGACCAAATCCAAATTCCGGGCCAATCGAATCTTCGCCCTTTGTTCCATAACCTACAGTCAACGGCCCGTGCTTCGCGCCGCCAGCTTTCGTTGGATAAGTGATCCACACGTCGTCTCGAACAGCCCAGCCGTCGCCGTTCTTCAGAGAATCGTAGGTGTCTTTTATGAGTGGATCATTCTTATAGGTATCCAGGTGAATGGGATTGCCCTTCCCTTCCATGTTGGATTGCCCCGTCAATACAAAGACTTTAATTTTGGAATCACTGGCCATCGAAGATTGTGAGACTAAAACGCTCGCCAAAAAAACAAGCAGCAGTCGCGTTGGTGGGAACATCATCGATATGGTCTCGGCTGGAAAGGAAGGAGAAGTTCCGTGAAGCAGGATTGGCTTGGTAGCTCGATGTTACCGTTTTCAGGCCGAAAAAAGCGAACGTAGCTGCACTTCACGACAAATCTGCGTTGCAAATGGCTGGCAAGCTGGACCGTTTTCTGAACCGCGTGCTGTGAATCAACATTGACTCGTAGTCCCGGTTCGCTGTCCAATTCACGGTCGAGCGCTCAAAAAGCTGGAAAACCTGCTGTCGCGACGCCCTTGAGCAGTTTGCACAGCAAGATCAAAGGCGTCGAGCGAATTGCCGCTGCCATCAGCAACGGCATCGCAGCATGGCTAACATATTTTCGGAACGGAGTTCTTACGGTGAGAATCGGCTGGATAGGAGTTCACGCAGAAGGCATCCCGGCTTTAGAGGCAGTCTGCGCGGCTGATTACGATGTCGTGGGATTAATGACTCTGCGTCAGGACAAGGCCGAACGCCGCTGCGGGTCTGCTGATTACGACGCGATGTGCGAGCGGTTCGAAATCCCGCTGTATGAGGTCGACAATTGCAACGATCCATCGAGCATTGCGATACTGAAGTCATGGAACTGCGACCTGCTGGTGGTTTTGGGCTGGGGGCAGATTCTTGGCTCTGAAGCACTGCAACAGGCCAGAATCGGCACCGTGGGAGCTCACGCTTCCCTGCTGCCTCACAATCGAGGCAGTGCACCAGTAAACTGGGCCATTATCAACGGCGAACAGCAAACCGGAAACTCGTTGATTTGGTTGGTCGAAGGAGTCGATTCGGGAGACCTGATTGACCAACGTTCGTTTCCAATTTCCGACTACGACACATGCACCACCATCTACGATCGCGTAGCCGAATCGAACGGCGACATGTTGATTCAATTGCTGCAGCAACTGGAAGCAGGTGAACGCCCTGGAACGGTTCAACTGGAAACCGGTGAACCCATTCTTCCGCGACGTCGCCCCAAAGATGGCGTGGTGAACTGGAATAGTTCCAGCGAAGAAATCTACAACCTTGTTCGAGCGTTGGCTCGTCCATATCCGGGTGCCTTCGCCTATCTGAATGGGGAAGCTTATCGCATCTGGAACGCAGCCGTATTGCCGCTGTCACGACCGCTGGCGGCGCCCGGTACCGTTCTGGGTCCGGTCAAAAGCCCAGAAGACAGCGCCTGCGGAATTCTGGTCGCCACCAACAACGGGGCCATCCTTGTCGTTGAAGTGGAAGACGCCAGCGGGCGAGTCATTCAAGGCAAAGAACTAAGCGAACAAAGCTGGACCGGCCAAAGACTCAGCAACGCTGCCTGAAGTCAATGCCGCCCTAAGCCAATCAGCACCGATCGGCATCGATTGAAGAAACACCAAGCCTGACGAATTGGTCAGCTGTCAAACACCATGCGAACTACCTGAATGCCTGCTAACGAAACAAATAAAAAACGAGTTCTGATTATCGCCGCTCATCCCGATGATGAACTGCTTGGCTGTGGAGGAACGGTTGCTCTGCATACCGCCAACGGCGATGAAGTCACTTCGGTCATTGTTTGCGAAGGCGAATCGCTGCGCTACGGCGAAGATGGCGTCGGCCAAAAGGATCATATTCAGGAAGCCGCCAGAGTTCTGGGGGTGAAGGAAGCTCGTACGCTGAAGTTTCCCGATCAGAAACTGGACACGTTCACGCTGACAGACATCATCACTCCGCTGGAAAAGGTTGTCGCCGACGTTCAGCCGAACGTCGTCTACACTCAATACGGTGGAGACATTAACCGCGATCACGAATTGCTGTTCAAAGCCGTACTGGTGGCGACTCGGCCGATGGAAGAATTCATCGAAGCGATCTACGCCTTCGATACCGCCAGCAGCACCGAATGGGCCTACCCGCGAACGTTTATCCCGGACACGTGGGTGGATATCACATCTACGCTGCAACAAAAACTGGATGCCATGGCGTGCTACAAAAGCGAAGTTCGCCCGTACCCGCATCCTCGATCACTGGAAGCTCTGGCTCATCGCAGCGCCGCGTGGGGCAACCAGTGTTGTATGGAACATGCCGAAGTTTTCATGACAGTGCGAAGGACGCTAAGAAATGGTCAAACGCCTTTTTGACATTGTTGCCTCAGCGACCGCATTGCTGTTTCTTGGCCCCGTAATTCTGCTGGCCGCCGTGGCAGTACGTCTGTCCAGCAAAGGACCGGCGTTTTATTGCCCCAAACGAGCTGGCGTAAACGGACAACCATTCACTCTGTTCAAACTGCGAACGATGCACATTGATCAGGGACAAAACGCCAGCGCAGTCACAGGGGTTTCCGATCCAAGAATCTTCGCCTTCGGCAGCCTGCTTCGAAAAACAAAGCTGGATGAATTGCCTCAGCTTTGGAACATCCTGATTGGCGACATGAGCATCGTGGGACCTCGTCCGGAAGACCTGATCAATGTCGAACGCTTTTATGATGAACTCGGCATGTCAACGCTTACCGTGAGACCGGGCTTGGCCGGAGTCAGCAGTATCTATAACTACACTCACGGCGAAAAAATGCTGGTTGGTGACAACCCGGAAGAAATCTACGCTCGCGATTTACTGCCGGTGAAACTCGCTCTGGAAGCCGTGTATCTGCAGGACGCTTCGCTAAGTTATGACCTGCGTTTGATTGCACGGACGATCGTCGCCATCGCCCAGATCGCGTCAGGCAAACAGGACTTTCCGGAACCGCCGGAAATGCAGGCCGCTCGAACGATCCTTGCGGAACGACCAATTATTGCGGCGGCCGCGTAACGAAAGTTACTGACGCTGGGAGAAACGATGTGCTGGTGGTTTCAACCACGAATGGGACGAATCACACGAATAATCGAGAGTTGACATTCGTAAAATTCGTGTGATTCGTGGTTGTTACCACTGCCCTCGTCCATCCAGCACACAGACAACCGTCGGTGAGGCGTGAAAATCGTGCACCGGCGAGTTGCTCCCGCGACTATCGACCGCGTTCTTCCCACGTGTCCGTTCGAAATGGTGATGCGGGAATATCGGCCGAGTTGTACAAACTAATCACCGGATTAGCCGCCCAGGCGTACCGTACCGAAGCCGGGTTGCTTATCTTATCGCTGCTGACAATCACCTTATTGCCGTCAATCCGAGCCTTCGCTGCGACAAACCTTTTGTCTTCACCCGCAATCGCAAATCCGGCCACAGTGTCGCCTCTGGATTTCAGCCCGTCGGCAAAATCAAATTCGATCGTCACTTCGTTGCCGCGTATGGTTGAGCCGCGATAAACCGGCCCCATCGCAATCACGTCTTTCTTGTAAACGTCCGCCAAAGCCCATTGAGCCATGCGGTGACCCACCGTTTGCTTATCTTTTGGATGAATGTCCTTTTCCTCACCGACGTCGATGGTGACCGCCATTCCTGTGTGAGGCACCTTCAAGGTCTTCAACATTCCTTCCTGCACCAGCACCCAACCGTCGGTCTGTGAAGGCTGAGTTTGAGCCGCACGAAAATTCGGCAACTGCACCCAACCAAACGGAAAGTTGCCCTGACCCCATCGATCTCGCCAGTCCTTGATCAAGGTCGTCAATTGGTCACCGTACAGATGTGAGAAGCCTCGACCAGAACTATTTTCGCCCTGATACCAAATCGCGCCTTTGATGGTATAACCAATCAACGGATTGATCTTGCCGTTGAACAAATTCGCTGGATAGTTTCGATCGTTGCGAGGCCTTGCTGGAACTGTCGGCTTACGTGGAACCGGCTTGCCATCCGCCTTCGCAGCAGCAGCTTTGACTTTCCATGCAGCCAATGATTTTTCGTAGGCCGCACTGGCTTTCGCTTCGTCAAAAGCGGCATCCTCGGATTGCCACGCTTCAAGTCGAGGTTTGATTGACGCGACAGCCGTCTGAGCCGGCATGCTGGTCCACGATTCCACTGACGTGCCACCCACCGACGAGTTAATCAGCCCGATCGGAACGTTAAGTTCCTGATGCAGCCGTCGCCCAAAGAAATAGCCAGTTGCGGTAAATCCACCAACCGTTTCGGGGCTGCAAACCGTCCACTTTCCGGTGCAGGTCTGCTGAGGTTCCAGTGAATGACCTGAGTCGACTTTGAACATGCGAATCTGTGGGTACTTTGCCGCCGCTTCTTCTTTGGCAGCATTCTTCGAACGGCTGACCGTCATCGCCATATTAGACTGGCCCGAACAAAGCCAGACTTCACCCACAAGAACGTCTTTCGCCACAAATTTTTCGCCGTCGCCTTCAATCATCAACTGGTGAGGTCCACCCGCTGACAGTGCGTCCAGCATCAGCTCCCAACGACCGCCTTCATCAGCTTTAGCCGTCTTGTTCTGATCACCCAACGACACAGAAACATAGCTGCCACTTGTGGCCCAGCCCCAGATTTTGATCGGCTGGTCTCGCTGAAGAACCATCGAATCCGAAAACATCGCCGGCAATTTCAGTTCGGCGCATGAGATCGCGGGACTAAGCAGCAGAAGGGCCAGAAAGCCAACAATACGAAATCGCAGCATGAAAATTATCTCCAGAAGACATAAGGCGGGATTAGTATACGATGGTACTGCCATCAATCACAAAAGTCCTGCGACAAGGACAGATATGCAACACTTGTCGGATCCTGCGGCACGTTTTGATAGCGCCCAACGCGACGGAAGGAATCATGAAGATCACTATTCAACATCTGACAGTCTCTTACTTTGCGGATTCAGCGGCGGGTACATCGATCGCGATTCCGTTGCAGTTTGATGGAGCTCAGCCGAACCACTTTGGAACCAACAAGGCAAGTCATGAACCATTGCGGCTGGCCGGATTCATCGGCAAAACCGAGCTCGGCGGAAGCTGCAATGTCGACACTCTGCAGATCGTACCTCATTGCAATGGTACTCATACCGAAACCATTTCGCACATTGTCAACGACGACATCTGGATCGGTCATGCCGCAATGGATGTATGCTGCATGGCCGTGTTGATCAGCGTTCCGGTGGTCACCGCAACCAGGACAAGCGAAGATTATCGCCCGCAACTGAACAACGAGGACAAACTGATCACAGCCGCCTCGTTGAAAGCGGCACTGCGGCCTTTTACGGAACTCAAACCCGCAGCATTGGTGATTCGCACGCTTCCAAACACAACAACCAAAAGAAGCCAGAGCTACTCCGCAGAATCTTCGCCCGCGTTTTTGACCGTGGACGCAATAAAGGTTATCAACGAACTCGGATGCCGACACCTACTTCTGGACCTGCCTTCAGTTGATCGGATGTATGACGACGGCCTGCTAACCAACCATCACATTTTCTGGAACGTGCCCGAGAAAAGCCATGCTATGACGGCCGATAGCTGGCAGGATAAAACCATCACCGAAATGGCGTTCATCGACGACGCTCTTGCCGACGGAGTCTACCTGTTAAACCTGCAGGTACCGTCGTTTTCAGGAGACGCAGCCCCATCGCGACCAATTCTGCTGCCACTGCAGAAAACTAATGGTTAGTTTCGGATACTCCACTAGAACCCTGAAATCACAAAGTACGAATTCTGCGCTACCGCAACGGGCACGTCCTCTCATGAATCCGATCCTCAGCCATTCCGGCGCACAGGAACTCGACCAGAAAGATCCTCTGCGGCGATTCCGCGACGAGTTTTTGATGCCTCAGACAGACGGCATCACCGATGTCTACTTTGTTGGCAACTCGCTGGGCCTGCAGCCTCGACGTATTGCCGAGCAACTGCAAACCGTGCTTGACCGATGGCATCGTTCCGGAGTCCATGGTCATTTCGACGGCGAACCAGCATGGATGAATCTGCCAGAAATCGTCAGCACAGCAATGGCCGGCATCGTAGGCGCACTCCCACATGAAGTTGTCGTCATGAATACCCTGACGGTCAACCTGCATCTGATGATGGCAACGTTCTATCAGCCAACTGCTGGTCGACATAAGATTCTGATCGAAGAACATGCGTTCCCTTCAGATCATCAGGCAGTCGCCTCCCATCTTCAAATGCGAAGCCAGTCGCCCGAACAATCGATGGTGATTGTGAAACCTGCTGCCGGTGAAGCGACTATCTCAGCCGAACACGTCATCGACACCATTCGCCGTCACCAGGATTCGCTGGCGTTAATTCTTCTGCCGGGAGTTCAATACTATACGGGGCAGGTATTTGATATGCCGCGTATCACAGCGGTCGCTCGTGAGTTGAATATCCCCATCGGGTTTGACCTCGCTCATGCGGCCGGCAACATCCCATTGCAGCTTCACGACTGGGACATGGATTTTGCGTGCTGGTGCACCTACAAGTATATGAATTCAGGGCCCGGAGCATTGGGCGGGTGCTTCATTCATGAACGGCACGCGACAAATCAAGATTTGCCAAGACTGGCTGGCTGGTGGGGGCATGAACGCAGTACGCGTTTTCAGATGAGACCAGAATTCGTGCCATCGGTGTCAGCTCAGGGCTGGCAGCTGAGTAATCCGCCGATTCTGGCACTGGCCCCCATCTATGCTTCGCTGCAGTTGTTCGATGAAGCGGAAGGCATACAGTCGCTGCGATCGAAGTGGCGCCGGATGGATGGCTATTTCCGTGAATTGCTGGCTCAGCAATTGGGCGACCGGGTTCGCATTCTCACTCCGAACTCACCGATCGAATGCGGCTGCCAGCTATCACTTGAAGTTCATCACGAAGGCAACTCAGGCCGCCAAACGTATGAACGGCTAAGTAATTGTTCCGTTCACACAGATTGGCGAGAACCCAACGTCATCCGAGCCGCCCCGGTGCCGCTGTATAACTCATTCGAAGACATCTGGCGATTCGTCGATTCACTGGCCACTTGCCTTGACGCATAAGCAATGTGGCGTTTGAAGAAACCAGAACCATCACCGCTCTCACGCCCGCCCCTCCCACGCGCGGGAGGGTGAAGGTGATTGCCGCAAACGCGGCTCATGACAGAATTCCGCGAGCAACAAGGTTGTTAAGTCGTCGAGCCGTTTGTTCGAGAGCATCGCAGACGGCTTCGGAATAGGTGCGTCCGTCAGTCGTGTCGATGCCGTGTCGAGGATCGGCAACGCGAAGACCTTCCAGAGCTGGATCTTCGTGGTGAAACAATTCCACAAACACAACTTCCAGTTTGCCGGTTGCCGCACTTTCTGTCAGCAGATTTCCAATCCAGCCATCATCGGTCGAAAGACATCCGCGAGTTGTCTTCGAAGATGCATGAAACATACTGAACCCATCAGCTGCCGCCATTTCCTTAACGATTGCCGCGTTCTGTTCCATTGATAGATCTGAGTCCCCGCAGTGAGCCGCGTCGACCAGAATCTTGAAGAATGGTTGCCCCAATTCAGCATTGGCGGTTTTCGCAATTTCCCACGCCTTGCCAACATCGGTGAACGTCATGAATTCGATGCCACGCAGGAATTCAATGTGCCAGCCTTTGATACAGCTTCCAATGGCTTCCGCTTCGCGTACCGCTCGAACATGCAGCTTTACGTTTTGAGCCACCGCCGCATCAAAGTCGGCACCGGTTAGCGTAACAGCTCCAGGTTTCATCCATTCTTCAATAGACGTGGAAGCCACGTGTTCGATGCCGAGCGACTTGGCCGTCTTCAGACCGTCAACCAGCATCGCGCAAACAGCGTCTTCGTCGGCGGGGTTCATTGGATTGCCGCCGGCGACCATCATGATCATATAGGGCGTCATGCCCAGTTCTCGAATGCCGCCAAACAGATCCCGAGTGTCCTGCTCGTTGACTCCGGGAAACTGCGGCACCTGAGCCGCCGTGATTGCCACGGGAGACATTTTCTGAAGATTCGCCAGTTCGGCAACCGAAAGCAGTTGTCCGTCTTCGCCTCTTGGAAGACGTCCGTTTTCATCAGGAACAAGGCCGCCAACAAATTTGATATGAGTTGGAACAACGCCAAGTTGAATGTTTGCCTTCAGTTCGATTTTTGCCATTTCGCTGTGCTCAAAGTTCTAGGATGAATGAATTATCGCCTGTTGATCGCATCAACTGCCAACAGTTTGGCAAGGATTCACACATCGCACAACCGACCGCAAAGTGAAGTCTAATCTTTAAGTCGCTCCGGCTTGCACAGCAGCTTTTTGTCGTTTGCCGCGCGGCCACATTTTGTACAGACATGCGAAGCGTTGCAGACCAGCAGCTTGTAGGTCGCAAAGTCCGACTTCAGCTGCTTCTTCATTTCACACAGAGTTTTCGACATCGCAAAATGATTCCCTGTTAGATGCAGACACGCCTGAACGTGTCACGAGCTGCCGTTCCGGATCCGCAATTGCGACCAACAATTTGAATCAGCCCCATCAAACCGCCTACGCCCAGAACTCTCGCACACCAACCCTAAACCCATAAAATTGAGACTCAGTCGCAATAAAATATTTGCCACTCCAGTAAATTACAAGCTCAATTCACAAGGATTTCAGAATTGAAGCCGCACCTAACCGCTGGCCCTGCCGCGAAGTGTGAGGCTGGCTGCGCGGAAATCGACAACGACGCTGCAGAGTTTCAGCATGCTCCCACCTCGCTGCCAGGATCCCACCAATGAACGCTTACATGCAACGAGCGCATAAGAAACCTCTTCAGCCATCTGCGAAGATTGGCCAAAGAGGTTAGAAAGGCACACGCTGGCTTAAGTCTACCGGTTAAGTTTCACACGCAATACGTTCAGGAAAACGTGAATTTCAACGGGCCAACGCAGAAGCTGAATTGCCAATTTCATTTACTTCAGATCAAAGCGATCCAGGTTCATGACTTTAGTCCACGCGGATACGAAGTCGTTGACGAATTTTTGCTTCGCGTCTTCGCTGGCATAAACTTCCGAAATCGCTCGCAGTTGTGAATTCGAACCGAATACCAGATCCACCGAACTGGCCTGCCACTTGATGTCTCCCGTTTTGAAATCACGGCCTTCGAAAAAGTGTTCACATACGTCTGACTTCTGCCATGCGGTATTCATGTCCAGAAGATTCACAAAGAAGTCGTTCGTCAGTGTTCCGGGACGTTTGGTGAACACTCCCAACTTCATCCCATCGGCGTTTGTGTTTAGAACTCGCATTCCTCCCACCAGGACGGTCATTTCCGGAGCCGTCAGGTTCAACAAACTGGCTCGATCGATGAGCAATTCCGGTGCAGGTCGATGAAGTGTGTGAGCGTGGAAATTGCGAAAACCGTCTGATGTCGGTTCCAGTACGGCAAACGCCTCTACGTCTGTCATTTCCTGAGTTGCGTCGGTTCTTCCCGGCGAAAACGGAACCTTGACATCGTGCCCTGCATTTTTCGCAGCTTGTTCCACAGCGGCTGATCCGCCCAGAACAATCAGGTCCGCCAGCGAAATTTTGGTGCCATCCGTTTTTGAGCGATTGAAGTCCTGCTGGATTTTTTCCAGAGTCGTCAACACTTTCGTCAATTCGTTGGGTTGATTGACCGCCCAGTCCTTCTGCGGAGCCAAACGAATTCTGGCACCGTTGGCTCCACCACGCTTGTCACTGCCTCGAAATGTTGACGCCGAAGCCCAGGCGGTTTCGACCAACTGCGGAACAGAAAGTCCGGACGACAGCAGCTTGCTCTTCAACGCAGCAACATCCTTTTCGTTGACCAAACGGTGATCAACAGCCGGAACGGGATCCTGCCACAGCTGCGGCTCGGCAACTTCTGGACCGAGGCAGCGAGAAAACGGCCCCATGTCTCGATGTGTCAGCTTGTACCAGGCCTTCGCAAATGCTTCGCGAAACTGTTCCGGGTTTTCGTGAAAACGTTTTGAGATCGGCCCATAGATGGGGTCCATCCGCAGAGCAAGGTCTGTTGTGAACATCATGGGAGCATGAGACTTTGCGGCATCGTGAGCATCCGGCACAGTGCCCTGAGCGGCGGGGTCCGTGGGAATCCACTGCCATGCACCAGCGGGGCTTTTCGTCAAATCCCAGTCGTAGCCAAACAAATTGTCGAAGTAACCGTTTGACCACTGAGTTGGAGTCGTGGTCCAGGCTCCTTCCAGGCCGCTGGTAATGGTGTCTCCAGCATTGCCTGTCCCGAATTTATTTTTCCAGCCAAGTCCCTGTTCTTCAAGACCGGCTGCCTCAGGTTCAGGGCCCACATTTCCTTCCGGGCTGGCTGCACCGTGCGACTTGCCGAACGTATGGCCGCCAGCGATAAGAGCAACCGTCTCTTCATCGTTCATAGCCATCCGAGCAAACGTTTCCCGAATGTCTTTTGCAGCTTCAAGAGCACTCGGTTTACCATTGGGACCTTCCGGGTTGACATAAATCAAACCCATCTGAACTGCAGCAAGAGGATTGTCGAGTTTACGATCACCCGTGTAACGCATGTCACCCAGCCATTCGGTTTCAGGCCCCCAGTTAACATCCTGCTGTGGCTCCCAAACATCTTCGCGACCGCCTGCAAATCCAAATGTTTGAAAACCCATAGATTCCAGAGCACAATTGCCGGTAAGAACCATCAGATCAGCCCACGAAATCCTGTTGCCGTATTTTTGCTTGATGGGCCACAACAGCCGACGAGCTTTGTCAAGGTTTGCGTTGTCGGGCCAGCTGTTCAACGGCGCAAATCGTTGAGTCCCATAGCCTGCGCCGCCTCGACCATCAGAAACGCGATACGTTCCCGCGCTGTGCCATGCCATTCGAATAAACAACGGACCGTAATGACCATAGTCGGCTGGCCACCAATCCTGTGATGTCGTCAACAACGTCTTGATGTCCGCCTTCAACACGTCCAGATCAAGCTTTGAAAACTCCTCCGCATAGTTGAAGTCCTCCCCCATCGGATTGCTTTTAAGCGAATTCTGATGCAGGATTCCAACGTTTAACTGATTGGGCCACCAATCGCCGTTCGAATGAACACCTGCGGCGGTGTGCCTTGCGGATGCCGCTGGAACTGCGCCCATGACAGGGCATTTGCTGCTGGACTCCATTTTCTCTCCTTCATGTTTTTCTGTCACTTGCAATTGTTGAGCAAACACGTTGCTGGCCATGCATAGCACCGAACCGAATACGACAGCAACGAACTTTGCTTGCGGGTAAGGTCGAAGACAACGGTTGAAACGGCCGCAGGAAAACACCATAGGCCGGAAACGCGTGACTGCTTCGGCACGTGGATTAATGCGGGTGAATCGAGATTTTCTGAACATGATGCCTCCTGAGTCTGGCGAACTGAACTGAATCAATATGTCATTGACACAGGAATTATTGGCGCCCGAAGCGATACATCCAATGCATTCCACTACTATTAACCATGCACTCAAAGCATAGTCGATTTCGAAGGAAAAAATAATGGAACTGGACCAACTGCGGTACTTTCTGCAAATTGCTGAGCGAGGTAACTTCACCCGGGCCGCAGAAGATCTGAGCATTTCTCAGCCTGCGCTCAGCCGTTCGATTCAAAAGCTGGAAGAAGAACTGGGACAGCCGATCTTCGAACGGAAATCGCGTTCTGTATCGCTTACTGACGCCGGCACACTGTTGCAGGCACGAGCGCTGCAGGTGCTTTCTATTCTGGACGACACAAAAGCAGAGATCACCGACGACGGCGAAAGCGGTCGTGTTAGAGTCGGCGCGATTCCCACAATCGCGCCCTACTTTTTGCCGGAAATCCTGAGACGGTTTTCCACCGAATACCCCAAAGCTACGATTGTTGTGCAGGAAAACACCACAGACGTTTTATTAAAAAGCTGCACGCAGGGGGAAATTGATTTGGCGATTGTCGCTCTGCCGATACCGGCAAAATATCTGGAAGTGGAAGAGCTGTTTAAGGAAGAACTGCTGCTTGTCCTGCCTCTTAATCACCCTCTGGCCGATAGAGCCAAAATCAGCGTCAGCGATGTAGAACCATTCCCGTTTGTGCTGCTGGACGAGGCACATTGTCTGTCTGGGAACATCGCGTCATTTTGTCGTCAGAAGTCATTTCAGCCGGTTGCCGTAGAACGAACAAGCCAATTGACAATGGTTCAGGAATTGGTGTCGCTGTCCCACGGCGTGTCGATGATTCCCGCCATGGCACGCAATTGCGATCAAAGCGATCGCCGCACATATCGCTCTCTCGTTAAACCAAAACCCATGCGCACGGTCGCCGTGGTTTGGAATCCCTACCGTTTTGAAAGTCGATTACTAAAAGCGTTTCGAGAACACCTGCACCAGTGAAGCTGCCGACGACGACTCACGGTACAGCCTGCCTTTGCCCCATGCACCCAAAGGCCAGATTCGAAACCAACTGTTGCAGCCTGCTTTAGCCGCCACGTCGGAACATGAAGTAGGCTGCGGCGGCAATGCACAGGGACGCCCACAAATAATCCAGAGTCAGTTTCTCCTTCATGTACAGCACGGAGAATGGCACGAAAACTGACAAAGCGATGACTTCCTGAAGAATCTTCAGCTGGCCAAGTTTCATCACGGCAATGCCGGCACGGTTCGCTGGAACCTGCAGGACATATTCAAAGAACGCGATGCCCCAACTGACAAGAACCGCCACAATCCACGGTTTGGCAGAAAGATTCTTCAGGTGAGCGTACCAGGCAAACGTCATAAAAACGTTGCTGCACAGCAACAGCAGAATTGTCACGGCGAATGGTCGCATCGATATTCACATCCGGTCAAACGTTGGTGAACCTGCTTGAAACAAGCCTAAGCTTTGGACCATTCATCCAACCGCTCGGAAACATTCCGTTGACGCTCTTGAAACCTGACTCAACGTGAGCAAGTTCAGTTTCGCAAGAAGTCCTACACGGCTGGCCAATTCGAAGCCTAAACAAACTGGGCGGCGAAGACTGCTCAACCGTCAGGTTCCATATGCACCGGATTGTGGTGAGCACCTTCGGGGGCTGGTCACGATAATCTGTGCTGACAAAGCGAGCAATATCAGCAGCAAAGCTGGGGATATTGAAAAACGTCCACAGTGCCACGACTTCAACAATGGTGTGCCACCAGGTTTTGTTTCTCGGCTGCGGCAAAATTAACACAAAGCTCTTTCACGCTGCAGAATAGTAAGTTACTGTTCGGTAACTAATTCTTAGGGAGCATGTAATTGGCTCGGCCGAGGACCATTTCTGACGATCAAATTCTGCAAACGGCGCTGGAATGCTTTCTTGAGCATGGGCCGTCTGTGGCCACTGACGTCATTGCCGAACGGCTCGGTGTTTCGCCTCAGGCATTATTTAAACGCTTCAATAATAAAAATGATTTGTTGATTGCTGCCGTTGCACCTCGCAATCCAGCACCGTGGATTCCCATGGTGGAAGCAGGCCCGGACGACCGCCCCTTCGCGGAGCAACTGTCAGAAATACTTCACGAACTGGCCGAATTTTTCGTGGACATTTCGCGACGGATGTCTGTACTCAGATGGAGTAATCTTGATCCGCGAAAATTAATGGAACAATACGACGAAGCTCCCCCATTAGTGGACCTTCGTGTGCTGTCATGCTGGTTACAGCGAGCCGCCAAACGAGGACTCATCCGGCCCATCGATTTTAAAGCGACGGCCATGATGATGCTGACTTCCATGCACGGGCCTGCCATGCTGACGGACATGCTGGGAAAGCATCCCACCGGACATACTCGCGATGAATACGTGGCATGTATGGTAGATATGTTATTGCAGGGTATGTTGCCAAGAACGAAGAAAACGAAGACCCAAAACGGTCTTAGCAGGAGTAAGTCGTGAAGGTCGAGAAAGTTATTCAGAATGCTGCAGTATCGCTACTGATTCTGGGCGTAGGAATTGGTGGTCTGATCGTCTTCGGAAAAAAACCGGAAGTACCAACTCAGGATGCCGCCGCAACCGATTTGGCGACAACGGTTGTCACAGCAAATGTGACCACGTGGAATCAGCCTTTTAACATCCAGCTTGATGGAGAAGCGGTCACGTATCGCGTTGTCACAGTTGGCAGCGAGGTGGTTGGCCGAATCGTCAAGAAGTCTCCGATTGCTCGCAGTGGCACGTTCATTAAAAAGGGTGACGTGCTGTTCGAAATCGATTCGACAAACTATCAGCTGGAAATAGAACGCCTGAGTGCTCAGTTGAAGCAGAAAGAAGAAGAGCTCAAGGCAGTCACCGTCGACATCGAAAATGCGGCCACGTTAACGAAACTGGCAGAAGAGGATTGGAACCTGCAACAAAAACAACTGGAACGCATGCAGCAACTGCAGGCTCGCCGCACGGCCAACGAAACCGAAGTTGAAGCCGCGATGAAGCAGGAACTGGTGGCTCGCAACACCCTGCAGACTCTGCGCAACCAGGAACGCACGCTGGCTCAACAACTGAAGACCAAGGCTGCGGACAGAGCACTTGTACAAAGTGAACTTGATCGAGCCAAAGTTGATCTGGAACGTTGCAAAGTGGTTTCCACTTTGGAAGGTCGCATCGTTGATGACGTGGTCGAAGAAGGCGACTATGTCAAAGCAGGAGACACGCTGGTTCACGTCAGCGACAGCAGTCGTATGGAAATCAAGACCAAACTTCGAGCGGAAGAATTGGCGTGGGTGTGGCAACAACATGTCATCAACGCCAAAGCTGGCGACGTACCGCCGCTATCCAGCGACCCGATCAATCTGCCGGATATTTCGTGTGAAGTGGGCTATACATTCGAAGGCGTAGAAACCATCTGGGACGGCTATGTTGCTCGCATTGAGGGCACTGGCATGGACCGCGACACTCGCACGTTTCCATGCCGCATTCTTGTTCCCGAACCTCGCAAAACTCGAGTCAACGATAGCGTCGGCGGACGAGCGGCGGTGTCTCCACCAACGCTGCTAAGCGGTATGTTTGTCACCATTCGAGTGCCCATTGAATCGCCCGCTCCGCTGTTGAAGCTTCCTTTGGAAGCCGTTCGTCCGGGAGGTCAGGTGTGGGTGAACCGCGATGGCAAGCTGGACATTGTGGAAGTGTCGTTAGCTCATGTTGAAGGCGAAACTGCTTTAATTCGCAGTACCGGCAGCGGACTTACCGACGGGGATCGAGTGATCATTTCGCCACTTGTTTCCGTGGTGGAGGACATGCCTTTAAAAGAAAAAGAAGTCGCCAAAACGACTGACAAGCCTGCAGCCGCCAAGCTTTCAACACCAGCCACACAGCCAGCACCAGCCACTTCCGCTGCGGAGGCAACCGAATGAGATCCTTAATTACCTGGGCGATTCGTCAGACGCCCGCGATGAATACGTTGATGGTGGGCCTGTTGCTTGTGGGTGTAATGGCGGCACTTTCCTTGCGCCGTGAAGAGTTTCCGCAATTTGATCTTGAAATGATTCTGGTATCGGTGCCCTACCCCGGCGCAAGTCCGGAAGAAGTGGAAAGCGGAATTTGTCAGAAGATTGAGGAAGCCGTTCGCTCCGTCGATGGCATCAAAAAAGTGACATCCGTCGCCGGCGAAGGCGCGGGTAACGTGGTGATCGAAGTGAAGACGGACGTGCCCAACGTTCAAAAAGTATTGAACGAAGTGCAGTCGGAAATTGACCGTATTCCCAGCTTTCCGGATCTTGCCGAAGAACCTGAAGTTCAGCAGGTAACTATTCGAAATCCGGCCATCACTGTGGGCGTTATCAGCACCAATTCAGATGCTGATGATTCGGAATTGCGGCTGCGGGAAATCACGGAACGTGTTCGAGAAGACCTGTTGTTGATTCCTCAAATTTCGGTCGCCGATATTCTCGGCGAACGCAGCTATCAGATCGACGTTGAAATTCCCGAACGCACTCTGCGCGAATTCGGCATGACGTTGGCCGATGTCAGCCAGCGCATTCGAAGACGCAACCTGGAACTACCAGGCGGCAACATCAAAGACCGTGGCGAAACGTATCTGCTGCGTGGAAAAAACAAGCGAACTGTCGGTGAAGAAATCTCCGAAATTCCATTGATCACTCAACGAGACGGAGTTGTGTTAACGGTTGGTGATCTGGGTGAAGTGAAAGACGAATTCGTTGACACGGTTTCGATCAGCCGAATCAATGGGAAACCGGGTTTGGGCATTTCCGTAAAAGCGGCCGCTCGAGAAGACCTGCTGGCCATGGCTGATGCCGTAAACGAATATGTCAAAGTGCACAAACTGCCAGCGGGCTATGAATTCACAGTTTGGGGCGACAGCGCGGTCGACGTACGCGATCGTCTGGAACTGCTGAAACGCAACGGAGGCCAGGGACTGATTCTTGTGTTTATCGTGTTGGCGTTATTTCTTGAATTCCGTCTGGCATTTTGGGTGGCACTGGGAATTCCCGTTTCCGTTCTTGGAGCCTGCGCCGTCTTATGGCAGTTCGACCAAACCTTGAACATGCTTTCCATGTTCGCATTCCTGATTGCTTTGGGAATTGTGGTCGACGACGCCATCGTGATTGGTGAGAACATCTATTCACATCGCGAAACCGGCAAGCCGTTTTTGCAGGCCGCCATTGATGGCACGGTCGAAGTTGTTCCATCTGTAACGACGTCGATTGCCACCACGATTTTTGCTTTCATGCCGATGTTTTTCGTGTCGGGAGTGATGGGCAAGTTCTTTGCCGTGCTGCCTCTGGCCGTCATCGCGATGCTGGTCATTTCATTGCTGGAAAGCACGTTTATTTTGCCCTGCCACCTGGCTCATGCGTCGAAGAAGCCATTCTTTTTAACGGCCGCGCTGAATCGCGGAACCAATCGTGTTCTGGATTTTGTCATCTACAGGCTGTACACGCCGCTGGTGAACTTTACCAGCGGCAATACGGCAATCACATTGGCAACATCCGTGACCATTGTGTTGTTAACCGTCAGCCTGGTGACCAGCGGCATCGTGCCGCAGGTGTTTTTCCCTAAACTGGACGCCCCTGAAGTGATCGCAAACGTGATCTTTCCGGATGGGACTCCCAGTCGGGTCACCGACGCGGCAACCAGCAAAATAGAAGCTGCTTTAGAAAAGATCAACGAAAAGTACACCACCGATGAAGGTCCTTTGGTCTTGGTAACTCATCGCATGGTTGGCAGTGTCACCGTTGGCGGTGGCCCCGGCGGCGGCGAAACAACAACCGGCGGCCACGTAGGCAAGGTGCACGTCCAGTTGGTCGAAAACACCAAGCGAGAAGTTGGCAGCGAAGACATCGTCAACGAATGGAGAGCTGCGGTCGGCGAAATTCCAGGCGTCGAAACGCTCACCTTTGGTTCGCAGGCACGCGGGCCCGGTGGCAAGGCCATTGAATTCAAACTGCTGGCATCCACAGAAAACATGCCCGACCTGGAAAAAGCCGTCGAGCTTTCCAAAGCCGAACTCTCGAAATTCGCGGGAGTCAAAGACATTGCGGATGATTCCCGCCCAGGCAAATGGGAACTTCAGCTGACGGAAAAACCGGGAGCCGTGGCTTTGGGTGTACCGTTGGAAAGTATTGCTCGAACGGTGCGAGCGTCGTACTACGGCGAAGAAGTCATGCGACTTCAGCGAGGACGGCATGAAGTGAAGCTGATGGTTCGCTATCCGGAAGAAGATCGTGATTCGCTGGCCAACTTCAAAGATATTCGAGTCGACACCGGTGACGGAATTCAGCGACCGATTACAGAACTGGCGGAAGTAACTGTTACCCGAGGGTACTCAGAAATCAATCGCATCAATCAGCGCCGATCAATCACGGTGTCGGCGGATATTGATGAAAAGAAAGGCAACGCCAAAGACATTGTCGCCCAGCTTCAAAAAGGCTTTATGAAAGACCTGCTGAAACAGTATCCCAGCCTGAGCGTTCGCTGGGAAGGCCAGCAGGAACAGGACACAGAAAGCGTGCAAAGCCTGGTGACAGGCATGGGCGTTGCCCTGTTGGCAATGTTCATCCTGCTAACTGTCGAATTCAATTCGTATGGTCAGCCATTGGTTGTGATGGCCGTTATTCCATTCGGAATCGTGGGAGCGATTCTGGGGCATGCCTTCATGGGGCTGCCGCTAACGCTGTTCAGCATGCTGGGGCTGGTGGCGTTAACGGGAGTGGTGGTCAACGATTCGATCGTATTAGTCGACTTTATCAACCTAAGAATACGATCCGGAGTTCCTTTGGAAACGGCGGTCGTAGAAGCTGGCCAAAGACGTTTCCGTCCGGTGCTGCTGACTTCGCTGACGACCGTTGTGGGGCTGTTGCCGATTCTGACGGAGACATCCTTCCAGGCTCAGCTGTTGATCCCAATGGCCACCAGCCTGTGCTTCGGCCTGATGTTGTCGACATTGTTGGTTCTGGTGCTGGTGCCAACGTTTTACTTAATCTACGGTCGAACTTTTGGAATCCGCGTTGATGAGCACGTGAAGCCGATCCCCTCAGATTTAGACAAATCTCTGCCAACCGCCGCTCCATAGGCTAACAAGGGCTTCGCCCTTGACCTGGTGGCGTGGGAAGCAGCAAGACGTGGAACGCTGGAATCGCCGAGCCGCTCCGTTGTCGCTACGGCCAACATGCGAGCATCATTTAGTAAGACTTTAACGGGCCGCGAATGATCAGCCACACTTCAAAGACCACCATCATGGGCGACTTGAAAAATCCGCGAGTGATCTATCTGAAAGGGCTGCTGTTTCTGCTGTGTGGCATCATGGCGGCCGCCATTGTTATGGCCGATTCAATGAAATGGCAAACAGCAGTGCTGCTGACAATTGCCATCTGGAGCTTTTGCCGAGCTTACTATTTTGCGTTCTATGTTATTGAACACTACGTCGACGGCAATTTTCGCTTCGCTGGCCTGTGGGACTTTGCGGTGTACGTTGTTCATCGAAGAAAGGCGCAGAGCAATGAATCGGCTCCGCAAGGCATTTCGAAGAAGCAGTAGCCCCCAAATAGCCCCGGTAATGCTGTGGATGAAGGCCGACCGATACGACGTTACCGTGCGTTACTTTTCTGTAAACAGACCGTTGCCCTGGATGATGACTTCATCCGCTTCGTTTAGTGAGGCTTTACCCTTCACATAAACCAACTGCTTTTCTTCCAGCTGAAACAGTTCACGGCTGTCGACATCGATGGTTTCACCTTTGTCGCCGGGAAAACTTACGAACATGAAGTAGTCTTCGATGTGAGTTTTGCAGAATGGGCATGTGTGAGGGTCGTGAACCTTTTCACCATCATGTCCGGTTGCATCAGTGGCGACAAAAGCCGCCTTGCCAGCTTCCCACGGTGACGAGTCGCCAATATAGATTCCCGCCTTCACCACGACATCCATGGACTCGGCAGCATCTTCTGCTTTGAGGGCCTTCCGGATCTCACCAACGGGCGTCGGCTCTCCGGGAATGCTGGTCAGCAATAATTTCTGACGCAGCGATGAAATCTTCGGATCAACAGATTCTCCACAACCTGCAACAACACATACTGTGAAAAGACTCAGCGTTAGACAAATTGATTTCATTTCCCGGCACCGTTTTCTTCTGTACAAGACTCATCAGGTCAAAATTGACACTGCCAGCCACTCGGACACTACTTCTTTTCTTCAGCGTGATCGTGATCTGAGTGGTCAACTTCAGCATGGTCATGTCCATGATCGTGGTCAGCATGACCATCGGCACTTGTACCGGTTAGTTCCACCAATGTGGCAACAGCTGCATCAACTTTTGCAGAAACGTCTTTGTATTCAGCCCCTTCCTGACCGTGCATCACGGCATCCACCGAACCGTAAGCTTCTGTCAGCGTCTGCAGTGCTTCGGTAACTGACTTCAGCTGTTCTTCTGTCAAACCAGCGCTGGCCGCCAACTTGCTGGCGTCGGCAAGAATGTCGCCGACTTCGTGAAGTGGATCATGAGCTCCGTCGGCATCGTTCGCAGCAAAACTGTCACGAATGGAATTCCGCAGTTCAACCAGTTCTTCCACGGCGCCCACCAGAGTCGTCGGGTGTTCATGTCCATGATCGTGGTCGTGATCATGAGCATCCTTTACAACCGGCTTGGTGTCAGCTGGTTCGCCGCAGCCAGACGCCATCAGGCAAAGTGGAAGAGCAAATAGTGCGATTAGTCGAAACGATTTCATTTCTGGTCCTTGCTTATGTGTGTAATTCTGCCTCACAAACTGTGATTGCGAGAAGTATATCAAGCCATAACTACAGTGCAGCAGTCTCCGATTGCGTTCCGTATTCTACGAATCGACCTGAGATTTTGCTGGAAGAATCCTGCTGTCTCTCGCAGGATCGGCCGTCTGCGCCGAATTCGCATGTTCGAAACGGCCTTAACGCTGATAGAATTTCCCTACGGCAAAGCAGCCTGCGGGGCCTTTCTTACCTATCACACCAGTTGAATTCCCGCCGATGAACGGAATCTGCATGAAACACCTATTTGCCGTTATATTCGTCATGGCCACGTTGGTAGTGATCAGCTGGACAGATGGTCTGGCTGAAGAAATCGACCAGCGTCGCCCAACAACAGACCCCGTCAGCCGATTGTGCATGCAACCGTGGAAAGGCGACTTTGCCAGGCCGGAAGACGCCAACCTTCCGGCCGACGAAGTGTATTTCCAGAATGCAGCTGGTTTTAAGCTGCGAGGATGGTTGTTTGAGGCACAGGACGCTCGACAGTCGATCCTGTTTTGTATGGGGAATTCCGGCAATATCTCGTTGATGCTGCCGTACGCAAAAATCCTGCAGGATGCGGGCTTTGAAGTGCTGCTTTTCGACTATCAGGGTTTCGGCAACAGCGAAGGCACGGCCGGAATTACTTCGCTGGTAACCGACTCACTGGCGGCTTTCGATTTTCTGGTGCAAAGTCGGGGACGCGACCCCAAAGACATCGGAATCTTCGGCGTCTCACTGGGATCAGTGCTGGCTCTAACGGTCGCTGCAGAACGGCACGCGGGCGCCGTTGCTGTGGAAGATGCATTTATCCCGGACGAACAAATCGACAGGTTGTCTCGCCGCTACATCAGCCAGGACAACGCGGTCGCTCAATTTGCGCTGGCGTCCGTTAAGTCGCTGCTCCTCGGAAGGGTGGCCCCTCTACAAAACGTGACTCGTCTTAACAACGCTCCTGTGTTTCTGATGCACGGCGTCAACGACCGCCTGTTGCCGCCTTCCGGAACTCTGCGAATTGCTCAGGCATGCACCGGTCCAAAGCGAGTCTGGTTGATGGAATCCACCGGACACGCTCCGGAATCTCTGGAGATCAATGATCAGGAATACGCTTCCCAACTGCAGTCGTTTTTTCAGGAAGCATTTGCTGGAAAATTCACCGAAGACCGGCTATCCACTCAAAACAAACCAAAGCAGGATGGCACGTTCTCAGAAACCGTCAGCTGGGCGAATACCGCCCCGAACGCACGCTCCAGTCAAACTCAGCCGGAACCGTGGCAAATCGCATTTGCTGACGACAAGGGCAACTTCCATTTCGAACACCGACAGACGCACCGCAGGTCATTTAAAGTGACGCTGAACTTCAAGCCGGAGCATGTATATGCCGTCCGCATCTATCATGCAAAGTCGATCGCCAATGAACAATGGATTCCAAAGCTATCAGAATTCTCGGGAGCTCTGGATCAATTTCGCGTGTGTGCTCATGAATTGTTTCGCGGCGAACGTATGTGCGAACACTTCTGGATGTGGGAAGGCATGAATTTCTACAACTACTCTGAATACCTGCCGAAATATTCGCAGCTGCTTGCCATCAGGGTATTGAACGAACTTCCGCAACCGGATTCTATCCCCGAAAGAATCCGTGCTCGCTATGCATCGCTTCTGGCACGACTTCATTGCTGGCCCAAACCAAACGCCGACATTCAGCACGAACTTCAATTCGGAGAAACCATGCTGAAGTATCTACCTCAGAAACCAGACGACTATTACGAACTTGGCAACGCCAGATTTCAACTGAAGTTTCGAGATTCCGTCGTTGGCGATTCGCTGTTTCGACTTGCCAAAGCCAGATTACTGGTAGGTGATTCAGAAGCAGCTCGCAGACTGCTGAGAATGCATATGTCCGTTCTGCCGGAACATGTGCCAACCAACCTGACCGAAGAACGCATCGCTTCGATTCAGACTTTGGAAGATCTTATCGGGAAGCCATCGTCGAATCAGCCCGAACATTAGCGCCAAGTCTCAATCAGCCGCAGGGCGTTAACAGAAAGAATGAGGTTTCATTTAACCAGGCGCTGTCCAATTGGAATCGCCTTCAATAGTGGCAATGGCTGAAGTAGCATTATCAATGAAAGTGCTCGGCAGCTCCCACAGCAATTGTGCCTTCTGGAATTCCGCCAACCTGAAACTTCGCCTGCACTTTGAGGTTCTGTAACGACAGAACTGTCAACACTCCATCACCGGGATTTGTAATGATCGCGTGACGGCCAAATGCATCAAAGCAAACGGAGTGATGACCTTGTCCGCCATTCACTTTGCTGGCACCAACGGGCATCGTCAGCCTGATTGTTGCGTCTGAAAAATCCTGGTCGCGGTTTGGATCCAGCTCCCATACGGTCAGCTGTTCGGGCACTTTGGATTCCAGGTCAAGACGATCGTGAAACACCAGCGCATATCGTTTGCCTAAAGACAAAACCACTTCCGGTGCAGTCAACGTCAGGCCTTCAGCAACAGAAACAGGACGCTTCGCAAGGTAGGGATTCGCCACTGCTGCGTTGATCAAATACAACCCGGCGTTCGAACCGCTGCCCGACGTGAAGACCACCCAGTTTCGGTGGTTAGCGAACGACTGAGTCACCAAACGATCTTCGGATAGTTCAGCCTGAGCGGCCTGCACAGAATTCACAACAACGCTCGCCGCGTTCTGAGAAGCAGTTAAATCCGCATTCACCCAATAGACACCGTCTGCGGTAGCAAAGAACACCTTGCCCGAGTTTGTCGTGACCGCCCGAATCGCGCCGCCGGGAACCTTGAACGAATACGACGGCTGATCACCGGCCCCCCGAAGGTTAACAACGTCAACACGACCAATGTCGTCTCCTTGGGCGTCGGAATACGATGCATAGCACACTGAGCTTCCAACAACAGCAACGGGGCCTCCACCACCGCCGGAGAACGCACGAACCTGATTACTGGCAGCCTTCATCTTCAATTGTTGCGGAGCTACCTGAAGCACGGCGTCACCTGATTCGGTGCCACCCTCCATCGACACGTAAAACGTGCCATCAAATACGTCAAGCGTGGCAGGGTTGCCCTGCTGCACGGCTAACTGCTGGTTAGTGACGGCGGGCAACCGCGAATACTTCCAGTGATTGTGACTTCCATGAGGCTCTTCGAAGGCTCCCGGGTCGATCGACACCCAACCACTGCCGGCTGCATCTGTTTGCTTGCGGATGCCGACCATCACCATTCCGCCAGACTGGCTGATCGAATGAATCGACTGAGTATCAACGTCCACACCTGGAAAGCCGCTCACCCAGCCTCGATTAAGATTCCATTTATTGGTTGTTACCAGGTCTGCGTACGACAATTTCGCCGTTTCACGATCCTGCCAGAACAGGCGAGTGATCGTGACCGGGCGAATGTTCTGCCCCAAAGCACCGGGTGTTCCCACGGAATTTGTTGCCAGGTCAACAACAAGAAATAACAGCAAGCTGAAAACAAGGCGGGCACCGCAACGACTGATCGAATTCATCAACGCACTCCATTGTGTAATTATGAGTGCCGTAATGTAGTTGGAACTGCGATAGCCCCAAAGCGTCAGGATGCCAGAATCAGCATCGCCGATGATGCTTTTCAAGCTGAACGTTCCGTAAAAACCGGATGTCAGCCCCCGCACGGTGCTGTTTTGCGGGAATTTTCAGACGAACGCCGCCACGTTTCAGCTTACAACAACACGCGTGTGCCTTTTGAACTGCACCCATAAGCCAGCTTTTAGGAAACAAAGCTAACCGCTAAAACCAGTGCAGAATGCTCCACATGCATGACTTCGCAGCAGCAATAAAACGCATCCCGCGATAAATAAGCCACGTGGCACTTTGCTTATTTGGCAGAATATGCGGGCTATTTGAAGACATGGGTCAGCTGAATTATTTCCCAAATACTGGCAAAGCTCACGGTTTGTCGACCTTGATTTCAACGGAATCTCCGGTGCTTTGCCGTCCCCATCACCATTGCAGAAGCAGAATTCGATCAATATCAGGATTTTTCCCCAGCGTACTAACCCCCATAAGCTAGCAGCGTGTCCGGGAAGCCATTCTTTGTTGTTGCCAATGGCGTCTGAAA
>ERZ887851.860-NODE-860-length-28418-cov-13.728167_pt1 | contig 28418 bp, 24 predicted proteins | sample MGYA00521100_ERZ887851 | MGnify/ENA primary metagenome ERZ887851 (study PRJEB32303, sample SAMEA104408602) | aquatic metagenome | biome: Brackish water; feature: Pelagic; material: water | place: Baltic Sea | collected 2014-06-06T16:11:00 | depth 11,444 m ... | reverse complement strand
GCAGTTGAAGAAGCCGCTGAAGGTGCTGTTGAAGCAGTTGAAGAAGCCGCTGAAGGTGCTGTTGAAGCAGTTGAAGAAGCCGCTGAAGCAGTTGAAGAAGCCGCTGAAGGTACTGTTGACTAAGTCAAAGAAATGGCTAAATAAGAAAGTCGTTTTTCAACAAATAAAAAAAGGGGACAATTTATTGTCCCCTTTTTTTATTATAAATATTTAAGAAAGTTCCAAAATTTCCGATCGGCTAAATAATTAGTTTTTTTCTCATTTTGGTAGGCCTCCCGTTCAAAGGAGATATGCCTGTAGGCTACATAATGACTTCTAAACTGGATACATCGTATGAGATATTCAATTCCATACCATATGTAAAAAGGGATAACTAGCATCTCTATTTGCTGCCGAAGATGTATTCTTTCATGATTAACTAGCACCTGGTTTTGTTGTGCCTCTTCACTTTTAAACAAAATAAAGGGATATAAGGCCATGGCCGTGGCAAAATTCGCAGTAATGAATTTTAATAATCGAGGCGCTATAATAAAAAACCGTTTCATTCTTTATCGATATACGCTGGAAAGGCTTTCAAAATACTTACTTTCCCATTCAATACATGCCAAGCATGGGTGAAATCTCCATTACTAATACAGAAAAAAGGCACTCCAAATTTCAGGTTATAATCTAAGCATTGTTTAAGCACTTTTTCATTTAATGCTTCAGATTGAGCTTTACATTCGATTAAGAGAAAAGGTTTGGTTGCTCTGTCAAAGACCAATAAATCGAATCTTTTTTTCAAGCCATTCAAGTTGAATTCTTTTTCAACAGCAATTTTACTTCTAGGATATCTGAGATCCTCAATCAAATAATGAATAAAATTTTGCCTAACCCATTCCTCCGGCGTTAATATTACATTTTTCTTTCTAACTTCGTCAAATATGAAGATTTGATCATCTTGTCTGTGAATTTTAAAATCATATTTACGGAAGGAAATGTTCATCTATAACGCTAAATTAATGGATTATGAAGACAAAACAAGAAATAGTTGAGAATTGGTTGCCCAGGTACACGGGTGTTGCTTTAAAAGATTTTGGTCAATATATATTGCTTACCAATTTCTCTAATTACGTAGTTAAGTTTGCTGAATGGCATAATGTTGAAGTAATTGGTAAAGGAAAGCCAATGCAATCAGCAACTGCTGAGGGAATTACTATTATCAATTTTGGGATGGGAAGTCCAAATGCGGCCACTGTGATGGATTGTCTTTCAGCGATTAAACCGAAAGGAGTTCTATTCTTAGGGAAATGTGGTGGGCTTAAAAAGAAAAATGAGCTGGGTGATTTTGTGCTCCCTATTGCCGCTATCCGTGGTGAAGGAACAAGTGACGATTACTTTCCACCTGAAGTGCCTTCTTTGCCAGCGTTTGCCTTGCAAAAAGCAATCTCAACAACTATTAGAGATGCGAACATGGACTATTGGACAGGGACGGTTTATACCACTAACAGAAGGGTATGGGAGTTTGATGAGAAATTTAAGAAATATTTGAAGCGTATTCGAGCAATGGCTATAGATATGGAAACTGCTACTATTTTTACAACGGCTTTTGCAAATAAAATTCCAGCTGGAGCAATATTATTAGTTTCAGATCAACCTATGGTCCCAGATGGGATAAAAACCTCAAAAAGTGATGAAACCATTACGACAAATTTTGTTGACCTTCATCTGAAAATGGGAATTGAATCTTTAAAACAGTTGATTAATAATGGATTAACTATTAAGCACTTAAGATTTTGAAACAAGAGTTCGCCCAAGTCCTTACTGACTTAAAAAACAAAATATATCACCCCATTTATTTCTTATTTGGAGAGGAGTCCTATTACATCGATCAAGTGGTAGATTATATCGAGAAGCATGTACTAAATGAAAGTGAAAAAGCCTTCAATTTTCAAGTGCTTTATGGAAAGGAAGTTGACGCCATGCAGGTGATGGAAAGTGCAAGACGATTACCTATGATGGCTAATCACCAATTGATCATAGTTAAAGAAGCACAGCAACTTTCTTCTTTTGGAAAATTGGAAGATTATTTTAAGAATCCAACACCTTCTACCATCTTAGTACTAGCATATAAACACTCAAAACCGGATAAAAGGAAAACAATATTCAAAGAATTGATAGCGAGCAAGTCCTCTAGCGCAATGGAATCAAAGGCCATTCGAGACTACGAGGTGAGTAAGTGGATTACCAATTATGCAAGGGAAAAGAAATTAACGATATCTCCTAAAGGGGTAGAAATGTTAACTGAATTCTTAGGCGCGGATATTAGTAAGATCGTCAATGAAATTGATAAGCTTCAAATGATACTTGGCGAAAAGGCAAGCATTAGTGAGGATGATATTGAAAAGAATATAGGGGCGTCAAAGGACTATAATATATTTGAATTTACCGCAGCCTTAGGCGATAAGAATTTAGAAAAAACTTATCGTATTCTACATTATTTTGAAGCTAATCCGAAGGGTCTGGTTCTTCCTCTAGCACTTGGCACAATCCATGCCCTATATCAGAAAATATACTTGTGTAAGTATTCGGGTGGAAGTGCCGATAGGGACTTGGCTGTTTTACTTAAGACTAATCCATATTTTGTGAAAGATTATAAACGCTACGCAAATAATTATTCGCTCAATCAACTAGAACGAACATTTGAAATTTTAGGTGAGTATGATTTGAAATCAAAGGGATTAGGAAATAAGAGTTTGACCTCCTATGAGTTATTGACCGAAATGACCTACAAAATTTATAGTTTATGAAATACCTAATGCTTGTTTTAATTATTCTAAGTGCATGCGCAAATAAAGGTATTGATTCAAAGAAGGCAACTGTATCTGCTCAACAAGCGGAAGGCCTTAGTCTAATTGATGCCTACCAAAAGACCGTTACAGGGGGTAAAGAAAAGGATGATGGCACGCATACTAGCACGAATTATTCTATGGTATTGGCTAAAGCGGATGGGGCTGAAGTGAACATGGTCTATCTTTACGGTGAACAAATGGATTTCGAATCCTTTAACTATGAAGGTAAATTCTATATTATAGTAAAGTTCTTTCCAGAAGTGCATAAAACAGAGATGGGTGAAATGATTACTACTAGATCAGCAGCAGATGTGTTTTATGACTTTAAAGGGGATGCGAAGGTCTTAAAAGTGGAGTCATTTAGAATAAATGATGCTACCCAAGCAAAGTAAGTGCCTGCTCTTTATCCTTAGCTATCTGCTCTTTAAGTTGGCTTAAGCTTTCAAATTTTTGTTCATTGCGAAGTCGCTTAATCAGTTTTATGGTAATTTCATCACCATAGATATCTTCGTTGAAGTTGAAAATATTGACTTCTATTGTTTTCCCAGTTCCCTCTACCGTAGGTCTATATCCAATGTTTAACATCCCTTTATATTCTTTACCCTGTACGTAAATATATACGGCAAAAACGCCGGTTTTTGGGACTAACTTGTAGTCAACGGTGAGTTGTATGTTTGCAGTGGGGAATCCGATAGTTCTACCAATCTGCTCTCCTTTGGTTACAAAGCCACCTATGAGGTATGGGTGCCCAAGAAGTTGATTGCCAGACTCCACATCTCCTGCTAATAGGGCATTTCTAATTTTGGTGCTACTGATTGCTATATCCTCAAGGGTTTCCTTGCTTATTTCTATTACTTCAAAATCAAATACATTTTGGTACTCTACAAGTAAGTCAATGTTTCCACTGCGATTGATTCCGAAATGATGATCATAGCCAATCACGATTGTAATAGGGTGAAAGTTCTTCACTAGGAAATCTTTGATATATGCCAAGGCAGGCATTTGACTAAATTCTTTACTAAATGGTGCTACAACTAAATTGTCTAACCCAGATTCTTCAAGTAGTGTAATTTTCTCTTCAAGGGTGTTTAATAGTTGTAAGTCTTTATTTCCAGGTTGCAGGACAAATCTAGGGTGCGGATGAAAAGTGACAAGAATACTTTCTCCATTCTTTGACTTAGCTAGATCTGCTATGCGTTTAAGAATTTTTTGATGCCCCTTATGAACACCATCAAAGGTGCCTATGGTTATTACAGCATCTTTAAATTGGGGAAGATTATCTAAGCTTTTAAATACTCTCATGACGTTCAAAGGTATTGATAAATTCGATAAGTTCTTCAATTTCCCATGCTTCGATAACATGGTGTTCACCTATCTCAGTTCGACGTAAACTGCTTAAATAAGCTCCATTGTCAAGTTTTTTACCAAAGTCATAGGCTAATGATCGGATGTAAGTGCCTTTAGAGCATGCTACATCAAATTGAACGCTAGGTAATTGACTAGTATCTACTTGAAAATTATGAATGGTCACTTTTCTACTTTTTAGTATAGGTTGCTCTCCTTTTCGAGCTAGATCATAAGCTCGTTTTCCATCAACCCAGATTGCAGAGAATATAGGGGGTGTTTGATCAATTTCACCTATAAAACTTTTCGCTAGCTCTTCACAAGATTGTGCCGTAATGAATTCAGTTGGAAATGTTTGGTCGATATCAGATTCTAAATCATAAGAGGGGGTAGTGGCACCTAATTCAAAACTCCCTGTATAGCGCTTAGGTGCGTCTTGGATGCCTTGTATGAGTTTAGTTGCCTTCCCAGTGCACAATATGAGCAGACCCGTAGCTAAGGGGTCTAAGGTGCCTGCATGGCCAATTTTAAACTTCCGTGCTTTAAGCCCTATTTGTTTGCTAATGGCATACTTCAATTTTTTTACTGCATCGAATGAAGTCCATGTTAACGGTTTGTCTAACAAGATAATCGAAGCTTCCTTAAGATCTAATAATTGACTATCACGAGTAAATAACACCTTATGCTTGAATTTAATAGAGGGTAAAATAAAGGAACAAAAGTACTACTTTTTCTAGGCTCCTTGAAATAAAAAACCCCCGCAATGGATACTTTGCGGAGGTTAGGTTAGATTATAAGTTGGGATACAGTAAACTAACAATGTGAAGCTACATCGTTTGTTTATGTTTGCAAGCTTCTTTATGTCTATCTACTTGCTCATTGTGTGGATGAATCATTTCATTGAGTGAAAGAAAAGTTGTTAGATTATTTAAAGGAATAACAAGTGATTATTTGTGGGTCACTAGCATAAAAAAGCTTATTTGAAATATCATCAACGGCGTAGTTAGGGTCTTTGTCTCTTCCTATGACAATTTTTTGCTTAACAGAACCATCCGCTTTGTCAACTTGTATTAAAGCATATTCTTTTTTAGTTTCTTCGGTCATCATAAAGATGTAATCACGGGATTGAGCGGTGGACTTAAATCTCGCGTTTACTTGTTCCATGGCATCTTTCGCATAAGACATAGCAGCACTTCCCCCTTCGTTAAAAGCTTGCCCTAATCCGCCATATATTGCTTGTTCTACTTTGTCGTCGGTTTGGGTTGATCCTGCAGTATAAACTGCTGCGGTCAATTTATATGTTGCGCCAATGTACGAGGCTCTGGCTGCTTGCGCTAAAAGCAATACTTTTCTAAATCCACTTGCACTAGGAGCAGGATAATAAGATTGGTAAATTAATTTTCCTCCATAGCTAACTTTTAAAATATTCTGTTCAGATGATAGCACAATCCCGTCATCAAACAAATCGATGGCGGTAGGTATCTCTTTTCCTTCAAGTTTTATATTTTCATAAACTTTTTGTACAGTACCATTTTCTTTATCTATCCTAAACAAGGTTTTCTCTTTGTCTGCATAGGTGTAGATAAAGTTGTCTTGAGCGCCCATAGGCATTGAGAAGGTAATATCATTATCTTTTACTCCAAAAGGCATGGCTGATCGAATAGGTTTTGGTAGGACTGTAGACCCATCGCTCATATTGATAAAGTTCATCTCAAGGTTTGTTTTATACAATAAGCCAGCGGCAGTCATTTCAGTAAATTCTAGTCCCCCTTTTATTTTTATACTTTTATCAAACTTTAATTCACCAGTTTCTGGATTTAAAATATTCACATATAAATCTGCATCAGCTGCCATTTGTTTTTCATATGAGCTTATGATTAAGATACCTTCAGGTAAATCTTGGTAAGAGATGATTCCTCCTTTAAATGAAACTCCATTTCCTTTTTTACCCCATAAACCTTGTCCACTTGACAAGTTTAGCTTATTAACTTTTGCTTTCCCAGAATTGTTGGGACTTACAATTACCGCATCTCTCAAAAAATGGACACTTCCAGCCTTGCCATTCAATGAATAAGGTTCGTTCCAATAGACACTTCCGTCTTTCGTGCTAAATGCTGTGTAGCTAACTGAAAAAGTAATTTTCTCAGTCCCTTCTGCATCTACACTTTTGTCTCTAGCTTCAGCTTCTAAGACTAGGATATCTGGATTTAAAGGATTTAGATAAAAGTTGATATTGATGTCTTCATCTTTTATCACCATAGAACCCATAGCCTCCATAAGCAGACCCAATTGCATAGCGTTTACCCCTCCTTTTTCTCCCATTGCACTTTTCTTAAATACGATTTCCCCCGTATTAGAGTTTACCCGATAGATAAAAGCAAATGAACTCATAATAAACTCTTCATCGTTGAGCTCCGCATAACCAGTAAGCTTGCCAAAATCTTTTGAATTTGACCATTTCTTTTTACCACTAACTAAATCTAAAACGAGCATACTTGAGACTGCGCTATTGTTTTCGTTCACAATCATCATCAAGCCGTTGTTTTGTTTCAATGGATAGATCTTTTTGATCGTTGTGATTCCTAAATCACTTGTGCTAAATAGCATTTTACCATCAGCAGGATTAAACCCGAATATACCGCCCCCGCTTGTCGAACTAAACATAAAGAATGGGGTCTCAGTAATTTCCTGATAACTCGTTACATCAAAAGCTCCTATATTTTCATGCTGCCAATTGATTGCCCCGGATTCCGGATTTATGCCGTATAAATTAGTGCCTGCATGTACGATGTAGTAGCCATAGCTTGTGACTTTCTGCCAATTGATGGTTTGGCCTAATTTAAGATCCCATGTCGCTTCAGTACCTGCGAAGATAAAATTAGGTACAAGTAGGATAAGTATGAGCAGGTAGTTGATCAATTTACTTTTCATGGAGCAGTTTTTTTAGAGTTTTTAGGTAAAATTTAATATGAAAATAAAAATGCCTCATTTTAAAATAAGGCATTTTGTTTTAATTTTCTGCGTTCTGCGTTATGCATTTTGCTTTTTAATTAAGTTCAAGGCACTTCCTTCTTTAAACCACTCAATTTGTGCTTGGTTGTAAGTATGCGCTACTTCAAAACTATCCGTAGATCCATCAGAATGATTCAAAACAACAGTTAAGTTTTTCTTAGGTGCAAATGTTGTCAATCCTGTGATATCAATTAAGTCATCTTCTTGAATCTTATCATAGTCAGCTGGGTTTACAAAAGTTAATCCTAACATCCCTTGCTTCTTCAAGTTTGTTTCATGAATACGAGCAAAAGACTTCACAATTACCGCACGAACACCTAGAAATCTAGGCTCCATAGCTGCGTGTTCTCTTGAAGATCCTTCACCGTAATTTTCATCACCAATAACAATAGAACCGATTCCTGCTGCTTTATATGCTCTAGCAGTTGCTGGAACAGCACCATATTCTCCCGTCAATTGATTCTTTACTGAATCTGTCTTTTTATTGAAAGCATTAACTGCTCCTATCAAACAGTTATTTGAAATGTTATCTAAGTGACCTCTATATTTTAACCATGGTCCTGCCATAGAAATATGATCGGTTGTACATTTCCCGAAAGCCTTGATTAACAACTTCATGCCTTTAATATCTGTTCCTTCCCAAGGCGCAAATGGTGTTAATAATTGTAATCTATTAGAGTCTTCATTTACAATAATGTTTACGTCGCTACCATCTGAGGCAGGCGCTTGGAAGCCGTTGTCTTTAACATCAAATCCTAAGGGGGGTAATTCAAAACCAGTGGGTTCATCAAATTTCACTTGTTCACCTTTATTGTTGGTTAAAGTATCTGTTAACGGATTAAAATCTAATCTTCCAGATATTGCTATTGCCGCTACTAACTCAGGAGAGGCAACGAAAGCATGTGTGTTCGGGTTACCATCCGCTCTCTTTGCAAAGTTTCTATTGAATGAATGAACAATACTATTTTTTGGTGCATTTTTAGGGTCACTATATCTTGCCCATTGCCCGATACAAGGTCCACATGCATTCGTAAAAATGGTAGCGTCTAAATCCTCAAAAACTTTCATTAAGCCATCTCGCTCAGCAGTATAACGTACTTGCTCAGAACCTGGATTGATACCAAACTTCGCTTTGGTGGTTAAGCCTTTATTTACAGCTTGCTTTGCAATAGAGGCTGCTCTTGACAAATCTTCGTAAGATGAATTGGTACAAGACCCAATTAATCCCCACTCAACGTCTAAAGGCCAGCCATTTTTTGTAGCTTTTTCATTCATTGAACCCACTTCAGTAGCTAGATCTGGTGTAAAAGGACCGTTTAACAATGGCTTCAATTCACTTAAGTTAATTTCAATTACTTGATCAAAATATTTTTCTGGATCTGCATATACTTCTGCGTCACCGGTTAAATGTTCCTTCACATTGTTAGCTAAGTCGGCCACATCGTTTCTATCAGTAGATCGCAAGTATCTTTCCATACTTTCATCATAGCCAAATGTAGAGGTAGTCGCACCAATCTCAGCACCCATATTACAAATCGTTCCTTTACCTGTGCAAGACATGCTTAATGCTCCTTCACCAAAATATTCAACAACAGCATCAGTTCCACCTTTTACGGTAAGAATGCCAGCTACTTTTAAAATAACATCTTTTGGCGCAGACCAACCGCTTAACTTACCTGTTAATTTAACACCAATCAGTTTTGGCATTTTTAACTCCCATGGCATATCTGCCATTACATCAACAGCATCAGCTCCACCAACACCAATAGCGATCATTCCTAATCCACCGGCATTTACTGTGTGTGAATCTGTTCCAATCATCATTCCACCTGGGAATGCATAGTTTTCTAGAACAACTTGGTGTATAATACCTGCACCTGGCTTCCAGAATCCAATTCCATATTTATTACAAACAGAACCTAAGAAATTAAATACTTCATTATTCAAATTGATGGATTCTTGTAAATCTTTTGTGGCACCAACTTTAGCTTGAATTAAGTGATCTGCGTGAGCCGTAGTAGGCACAGCAGTCGTTTTCTTACCTGCTTGCATAAACTGCAATAAGGCCATTTGAGCTGTTGCATCTTGCATGGCAACTCTATCTGGAGCAAAGTCTACATACGAACTTCCTCTTTCATAATTTTGAAGTGGATTTTCTTGGTGTAAATGCGTGTAAAGAATTTTCTCTGTTAGAGTTAAAGGTCTCTGCAGTGTCTTACGCGCAGCTTCAATCTTTGCTGGAAGATCTTGATAAACCTTTTTGATCATTTCAATGTCAAAAGCCATATTAATAATTAGTTTTTGTGGTAAATAAATGTATTGTAAAGATACAACTTGCACAAGTAATTTTTAAAGATTTCAGGGATTAAGTAATTGACAAATAAAAAAAGAAGGGAAAGCGTATGAAAAGTTTTAAATTCGTTTTGTGAAATTTAGTGATTACATCAATATTGCCTTTTCTGCACTGAAAGGAAATCGGTTAAGAAGTATCTTAACCCTACTCATCATTTCTTTTGGAATTATGGCATTGATTATCATTTTCACTTGTATAGATGCCATTCGAGGTAATATAACTGAAAACTTTATTGAATTGGGAGCTGGAGCTTTTACTATTCAGAAGGAAGAAGGCTTACGTAGACGTCGTGCTTCAAATGCAGAGTTGAAGTTAATCACATTTGCTGAAGCGGAGAGCTTTGCCAAGAAATTCGATTTCCCTGCTACCTTGTCTTTAAATACTACGGTAGATAATAATATCACTATCAAAACAAAGTTTAAGGAATCTAATCCAAATGTAAGTATTGAGGCAGGTGATATTGCCTACATTGAGGTTTCTGGAAAAAATATTGCTGCTGGAAGAAATTTCACGGAGATGGAAATCTTGAACGGATCTAATGTTACTGTAATTGGCTACGATGCTGCTGGAAAGGTATATCCTGCTGCAGATTCTGTGGTAGGCAGTAAGATCTTGATTGACGGCAAAAAATATAGTGTGGTCGGTTTACTGGAATCTAAAGGTGCCTCAGCAGGAAAGAATGACAATTTTGTTTTGATTCCTTATACCAACGCAAGAAAGGATTTCGATTTGAGCAATACAAGTTTCAACGTTATTGTAGAAGCAGCTAATCCGGATAATTTAGAAAAAGCGATAGCTGAAGCAGAAGGGGTCATGCGTAATGTCAAGAAGTTGGGAGCGCTAGATGAAAACAATTTCAGTATAGCAAGAAGTGATAAATTGGCCAATACTTATTTAGAGCAAATTTCTTTTATTGAAGTAGCGACGGGTGTCATTGGGTTTTTGACCTTGCTAGGAGCGGGGGTTGGTTTAATGAATATCATGTTAGTATCAGTTAACGAACGAACTAGAGAGATAGGTTTGAGTAAATCTTTGGGCGCTACAAGTCGAACTATTTTTATGCAATTCCTTTTAGAAGCAATTACTATTTGTGTGTTTGGTGGAATAGTGGGGGTGGTCTTGGGATTAATTCTCGGGAACCTCATTGCCATTTTTGTCCTCGAATCCAAGTTTACCTTAGCTATTGACTGGGTAATAGGAGGAATACTCTTTTGTACAATGATTGGTTTGTTAGCAGGTCTTTTCCCAGCGCACCGAGCAAGTAAATTGAATCCAGTGGATGCCTTGAGGTATGAGTAGGGGAAATTAATAATGTACAATTAACAAGGGATAATTGATAATCCTATTAGGATTCTTACCCAAATCAATCCTCATTTATTATTTCTCCCGGTGGTCAAAAGACCTTCCAAGTCTCGAAGACTTGGAAGGTCTGGTCTGAAAACAAAAAGCCCTTCGAAAATCGAAGGGCTTTTAAAATGTATGTTGAATTGAAATTACTCAGCAACAACAGCAAACTTAACGCTTGCTTGTACTTTCTCGTGTAAATCCATATTAGCTGTGTATTCACCCAAGTTTTTGATTTCTTCACCATCGATAGTCATTTTCTTTCTATCTACTTCAACACCTAATTGAGCTTTGATCGCTTCAGCTAAGTGGTGAGTGGTAATTTTACCAAAGATCTTTTCAGTTGTACCCACTTTAGCACCAATCTTAACTGTTGTGCTTTTTAATACTACTGCAATCTCTTTGTATTCAGCGATGATAGACTCTTCACGTTTATCTTTAAACTTAAGGTTGTTCGCTAAGATTTTTCTGTTGGTTTCGTTAGCAATCATTGCTACGCCCTGAGGAATTAAAAAATTTCTTCCGTAACCGTTTTTAACCGTTACCAAAGCATCTTTTTCGCCTAAACCAATAACTCTTTCTTTTAGTATGATTTCCATTATAATTGATTTTAGACTATTTTAATAAATCCGTAGAGTAAGGTAATAAAGCTAAATGTCTAGCTCTTTTTACTGCTTGCGCAACTTTACGTTGATATTTCAATGAGTTTCCTGATAAACGACGAGGCAATAATTTACCTTGATCATTTACGAAGCTCAATAAGAACTCAGGATCTTTATAATCGATATACTTGATTCCGTTTTTTAAAAAACGACAGTATTTTTTCTTCTCTTTCCCAATCTTAATTGCTGAAAGGAATCTAATGTTTTTGTTCTGTGCCATAATTACGCCTCCTCAGTTTTTTTAGGTTCTTGTTTCTTTTTGTTTCTTCCAACTAGGCCTGCGCGTTTGTCATCATTATACTTTAAAGAGTACTTATCTAGTCTTACAGATAAGAACCGCATAATGCTTTCGTCTCTACGAAGGGAAAGCTCAAACTTCTCAATCATTTCAGGAGCAGCCTTGTATTCTACGTGATGGTAGATACCAGTTGTTTTCTTCTTGATTGGGTAAGCCATTTGCCTTAATCCCCAGTGAGCTTCTTCAACGATCTCAGCACCATTGGATTTTAAGAAGTCCATATACTCTTGTATAGTCTTCTTTACGTCCTCGTCAGCGAGAACTGGTGTTACAATAAATGTAGTTTCGTATTGATTCATAATGGTTATTAAATAATTTTTTAAAATGGTTTGCAAATGTACGATTTTCTTTTTAATAATAAAAGGAAATAAACATGCTTATCGTTTGTTTTTATTTTGAGTCAGAAAGCATAGTTTTATTAGAGTAATATTTAAAGTTTGATTAAAGCTAATGTATTATGAAGCGATTGTAGTTATTGTACGGAATTATTGCATTCGGTGTTACTGATGTTAGCGCTCAATTATGAGGCCAATTTTGATATGAACGGATTGCTTACAGGCAAATGGCACAATTATAAGTACGACAGGGTATTTCTGGCTGGACACATATCTATCCGGATTCGGTATACTATGAGTATGTTTTTTATCCTTAGAGTTGGACAGCGGAGAACGAGAAATAATTAAATTGTTTAAGGTATAATACGTTTATCGAGTATTTAAATATCTTTTCCCAGACTTTCATTAACAACTCCCATTACTCTAAAGAACCCTTTTAAATCGGTGTCTGCTACCTCTTTTAGTACTGCTTTTTCCATCTTAAATACAGCACGTAAAGCAAATTCCCGGCGCTCTATCCCAAGTTCTGTTAAACGAATAAGTACCACTCGCTTGTCTTCTTTGTCCTTCTCTTTATAGATATATTTTTTATTCTCAAGGCTTTTCAATAAGCGAGAAAGGCTATTCGGTTCCATTCCAATTCGCGGAGCAATTTTAGTAACAGGAGTACCTGATTCTTCATAAATGGCCATCAACATAAATGCCATGGAAAGGCTGGCATCATGCTTAGAAGCTATTTTGTCTCCCAGCTTTTGAATCTGCAGCCATGCCGTTTTAATTTGATAAACAACCAGTTGACTGGCTACTTGCATGAAGGCATCTTCACTATCGAAATCTTTTTTCGTACTCATAAATTTTTGTCTTACATTTGCAATGCATGCATTGAATTATCAAAAGTAATAAAAATGAGTAAGAAAATAGTAGTAATAGATGGTTGTCGAACACCTTTTTTAAGGTCAGGTACTGATTATATGGATTTAATGTCTTATGAATTAGGTACTTATGCTATCAAAGGTTTGTTAAGCAAAACAGGTGTAGATCCAAAAGATATCGAACAAGTTATCATGGGAACGGTAATCTCTAACCTGAAGACCAGTAACGTAGCTCGAGAAGCTGCTTTAACTGCAGGTATACCAAACACAACGGTTTGTTCTACAGTAACTATGGCATGTATATCTGCCAATAGAGCAATTTCTAACGCTTATGTAGAAATGTTAGCTGGACAATATGATATTGCCATAGCTGGAGGAGTCGAAAACACTTCTGATACTCCAATTGGATTTAGAAGAGAAATGCGAAAGAAACTATTTAATGCACAAAAATTAAAAGGTCTTGGAGATACGTTGAAGTTTATAGCGTCTTTGAGTTATAAAGACTTTCTTCCAGAAAAACCTAAAGTTGCTGAATTTTCAACGAACAGGGTAATGGGGCAGGATTGCGATATGATGGCCGCTCGTTTTGAAGTGGATAGAAAATCTCAAGATGAATTTGCTGTTCGTTCACATCAATTAGCTGCTAAGGCATGGGAAGATGGTCATTTGGAAAAAGAAGTCTGCGAAGTAGCATTGCCTCCAAAATTTAAAGCGATTAAAAAGGACAACGGCGTGCGTGGAGATTCTAAAATGGAAAAAGTATCTAAACTAAGACCTGCCTTCGATAAAAAATATGGTACGCTAACAGCGGCTAACTCATCTTTCTTAACAGATGGTGCAGCTGTATCGTTAATAGCAACAGAAGAAAAAGCCAAAGAACTGGGTTTGACTCCAAAAGCAGAGATTGTGGATTATGTTTTTACAGGTCAAGATTTAATGAATGAGTTGTTGTTAGGTCCAGCTTACTCAATAGCTGAAATTTTAAAAAGAAATAAATTAGAATTAGCTGACATCGATGTATTAGAAATACATGAGGCGTTTGCTGGTCAAGTACTAGCTAATATTAATGCACTTGAAAGTGATGAGTTTTCTATAGCAAACTTTGGTAGAGATAAAGCTGTAGGAAAGGTAGATTTTGATAAACTTAACCTTTGGGGAGGTTCACTATCTATAGGTCATCCTTTTGGAGCAACTGGTAGTAGATTATTGACTACTGCGGCTAATCGTTTACATGCAGAGAATGGTAAGTATGCTATACTTGCTGCTTGTGCAGCTGGAGCGCATGGACATGCAATGCTAATTAAGCGCTATGGCGCTTAAAGAAATTCGAAACTACTAAATCCGAAATCTTAAATATGATTTATTTATTATATTTAAGATGTGAAAAATAAATATGATTTAGAAAAACGAACTGAAACCTTCGCTATTGCAATTAGAAAAAATCTAAAAGCACTAGAAAAAAATATAATTAATTGGGATGATGTGAAGCAAGTAATTCGTTCTTCAGGTTCAATTGGTGCTAATTATGTTGAAGCTAATGATGGGTTTAGTGATAAGGATTTTGAGTATAGAATTAAAATTTGTCGGAAAGAAGCTAAAGAAACAGTTTATTGGTTAAGAGTAATTTTAGTCCAAGAAGAACAGGTAAGAATAAAAGAATTAGAAATAGAAGCTCAAGAGTTAACTAATATTTTTGGTGCAATTCTAAGAAATTTTAGAAATAAGAGACAAAACAAATAATAATTGTTCCTAAACCAATTCGAATTTCGAATTTTGGTTTTCGAATTTAAACACGATAAGCAATGAAAAGACAAGATGTTCTTCGATTAGAAAAAAACAATGGAATCGCCACTATTTGGTTAGATCACCAATTAGAGAAAATGAATGTAGTATCTCCTGATATGATGGGGATATTAGACGAAGTTTTCCTTGAAATAAAAACAGACAATGATATCAAAGGCGTAGTGATTACTTCAGCAAAAAAAGACTTTATCGCTGGTGCGGATATCAAAGCCTTCAACATTGAAAAAATAGGTGATTTTAGACCAATACAGTCTAAAGGTCATGATGGCTTAGCAGAATTATATGCAGGAAAGAAACCGGTAGTTGCTGCTGTTCACGGTACGGCTTATGGATTAGGAACTGAATTGTCGTTGGCTTGTCATGCTATTGTTTGTTCGGATCATTCTTCTACTAAGTTTGCACTTCCAGAAGTAAAGCTAGGTCTTTTACCTGGTGGTGGTGGAACACAACGTCTACCTCAACGTGTTGGATTGCAGAAAGCCTTAGATATGATGTTGACAGGTAAAAACATTTATCCTTTTCAAGCAAAAAAAATGGGATTAGTAGATGAAGTAACCAATCATAGCAAATTGCACGCTGTCGCTACTCAAATTTGCCAGCAAATGATAGATGGCAAATGGAAAAAGCCAGTGCGCAAGAAATCATTGATGGATAAGTTTTTAGATGACACAAGTATTGGGCGTGGATTAGTATTCAAGCAAGCGAAGAAAATGAGTGCTAAACAGACTCAAGGGAATTACCCAGCGGTTCCCGCAATTATTGACTGTGTTGAAACGGGTTTAACTAAAGGGCCTGCGGCCGGGTATGAGCGTGAATTAGTGCTTTTCGAAGAACTTATGCTAACTCCAGAAAGTGAAGCGCTTCGTTCTTTGTTTTTTGGAATGAGTGATAATAAAAAGAACCCTTATAAGAAAAAAGGGGATAGCATTAAAGAACTAAAAACACTAGGAATGCTTGGCGCTGGATTTATGGGTGCAGGAATTACTGAAGTAAGTATTAATAAAGGAATTAATGTCTTACTTAAAGATCTTGAGGCTGAAAGTTTACAAAATGCTCAAAAGCAAATTTGGAATTCAATTGCAAAAAAGATTAAAAGAAGAACCATCTCAAAAACAGATGGGCAAGAAACTATTAATAGAATTCAAACACGTTTGGATTACGCGGGTTTTGAACATGCAGATATTGTAATTGAAGCAGTGGTTGAAAACATGAAAGTGAAAAAGATAATCTTCAAAGAGATTGAAGAAAATTGTAAGGATGATGTAATTATTGCAAGTAATACTTCCTCGCTTTCTATTACTGAAATGAGCGAAGCCGCTACAAAGCCAGAACAGGTTATTGGAATGCATTATTTTTCTCCAGTACCTAAAATGCCATTACTTGAAATTGTAAAAACTGAAAAGACTTCAGATAAGGTAATTGCAGCTTGTTATGACTTCGGTATTAAGCAAGGTAAAACAGTAATTGTTGTAAAAGATGGCCCTGGTTTTTATGTGAATAGAATATTAGCTCCTTATTTAAATGAGTGCTTGACCATTGCAGATGAGGGAGTGGCTCTAGATTTTATTGACAAAGCCTTAATCAAAAAAGGATTCCCTGTTGGTCCTATCTCTTTACTTGATGAAGTTGGTTTGGATGTTGCAGCACACGTTGCTGAAAGTAGTGCGGAAGCATTAAGTAAAGGTCGTGAAGGATTTGAAGCCAATACTTCTACCACCCAGATGTTTAAAGATGGACGAATGGGGAAGAAAAACAAAAAAGGTTTTTACAACTACGAAGTGAAAAAAGGAAGAGTACGAAAAGCGGGAATTGATCCAACAGCCTACAAATACTTTAAGGGAAATGGCGATAAAGCGATGGACCTAGATGAAGTTCAAGATCGTGCTATTATGTTAATGTTGAATGAAGCAGTAATGTGCTTGGAAGAGGGAATCATTGCGAACGCTGCAGATGGAAATATAGGTGCTGTGTTTGGCATTGGTTTTTTACCATTTACAGGTGGACCCTTCCGATACATTGATCAATTAGGAGCAGATAAAGTGGTAACGCGTATGGAAGAATTAAAAGGGAAGTATGGGGTTAAGTTTACTCCAAGACCACTTTTAGTTGAATATGCAAAGTCAGGAAAAAAATTCTCTTAAAACCTTTGCATTAAGTCGAATATAAATACAAAAAACACCTCAATACATGAAAAATATTTTAAGCATACTAATGATATGCAGCTTGTTGTTTACTAGCGCAAAAAGTACCCTTGTCGATTATGAAATTATCGAACGATATTCTATAGATGATATGAAAGAATTTTATAAAGGTCAGGGTATTCCCAAATTGATAACTCCCATTCTTTCAGGAGTTGATATGTATGAATTATATTACCATACTAATCTTCCAAGTGGCGAAGAAGTTGTAGCAACGGGCATGTATTATGTGCCAACTGATTATCCGTATGAAATAGCGACAATGCAGTACAATCATGGGACAGCTATGACAAATAGAACGGGTTATGATTATAATGGTGAAGGAACGATATGTAAAATATTTGCTGCTGATGGATATGCTGTAGCTTGGCAAGATTATATAGGATTGGGAAAAGCAACAGGTTTCCACCCTTACCAGCATCTAGAATCAGAAGGGCAAAGTGCAGTCGATTTGTTATATGCGATTGAGGAGATTAATGAACAAATTGGTTTGAAAGTTAATAATCAATTATTTGTAACGGGATATTCTCAAGGCGGACATGCCACACTTGCGGTGCATAAAACTATTCAAGAAAAGTACAAGGGGGAATTTGAGGTTACTGCTAGCTCGCCTATGAGTGGTGCTCATGATATGAGTGGAGTTCAAAATGAAATAATGGTAATTGATTACTCGCAACCACATTATTTGCCTTTTCTACTATACGGATACCAACAGGTTTATAATATTTTCCCAAGTAATGAAGCGTTTAGAAAAATATTTAAACCTGAATATCTTCACGTAGTGGATAAAATTTTAGCCAAAGAACATGGCATGGGGGACATTAATAGTATGCTCCCAAGTAAGCCATTTGATATGATTCAACCTTACTTTTACGACCAGTATAAAAATGATCCTGATTTCATATTTACTAAAGTTCTGGAAGAAAACAATACGTACAATTGGGTACCTGAAGCACCTGTGCAATTTTGCTATTGTAAAGGGGATGAAGAAGTATATTACAAAAACTCTATTGTTGCCATGGAGTGGATGAAAGCCAATGGAGCGAAACGAATTATCGATCGTGAAGTGTCAGAGACCTTCAACCATAGACAATGTGCAGATTATGCAGTTATGTATACTAAATTCTTTTTTGATAGTTTTAGAAATGGATTTGATAAAGGAAGAAAAGGTAATTTCATTAAGAACACATTAGTAAGAACTGTGATTAATATGGAAGAGAAAAAATTAAATAAGAAAGATTAATACTTCACTCTAATTATGAAATTGACCATTTTTCAAAAAACAGTTACTCCTGCTGTATTACTTCATGCCTTAGTGTTTATTGCCATATATTTTGGTGCTTTTGCTGAAGTTGGTGGAACATTTTGAGAGGCAGCTCGTTAAGGTTTAATCAAGCAATCCGTTAATACTTTTTCAAATCTAGGATTTGCCATCTTTGGAGTATTGGCGGCTTATCAGTTGACGCAAAAAAAGTTTAATGCTTTTAATGCTATTACTACTTCTGGATTGGTAGCGGTATTTTTCACTTCTTTAATGGTCGCTTTGTACCTGGGTTCATTGGCTATGCAAGCTACTGAAGCTTATATGGATGGATATTTTGATAGTTTGCGCAATAGTCAATGCTTCTGACTTATTTATAGAGCAAAATTTGCATTCTATGACATTAAAAAGCAAGATATTAAAGACCTATTTATAAACTTGCAAAAGGGTATTGCAGCATCTAGAGCAAACATTAAAGTTTCAAAGAAAGAAACTGCCTTTGGGAGAATACTTAAAAAGAGGATGCTTAAAAATAGCTAATTCTTAAAACGGAAGTAAGTGCGAAGTGTTTATGCGGCTCGATTTGCTTCTCTTATACTATCCATTGTTAAACCGGTTCGAGGTATTCTTTTAGTACGTGCTTTTAACACAGCAATTACCTCTTCATCAGAATTATACATTCCATTGATATTCACCACATGACTAGCTAGTTTCTTGTAATCCTTTTTCATAAGGTTTAACCATACACCTCCAAACTCAATACCTTCAAAAACAATAGCTCCATTATCTGCATACGCTTGCTTGTTATCTAGTAAGTGAGCAGGGTGGTCAGTCCAATGTAAAGCTGGTTTGATATGGTGGCTAATGTGATAACCATCATTCCAACAACGTTGATTGAACTTATGATTAATAACTGTAATTGAATTCTTATACTCATTAGCAGGATCTGAATCATCTACAAAAGAGTGCTGAGCCCAGTTTCCAAGCATCATTGTAACTCGTGTGGTAATGAATGGGATAATGAATACGATAAGGGTTGCAGGCCAATTAACAAAACTTAAAGCTATTGAGCCAATGTAAAATAAACTTTCACCTATGATTGCACTATTTCGAAGACCTGGTCTATTCTTTTTTGTAAAATAAGTTGACAGTCGAAACAAGCCAAAAAACAAAAAGCCGAAAAGATACTTGGCAAAGTCTGCTTTGCTATCTCTTTGGTAATGCATAGTTGTACTATCGTCATCCTCTAAATTCCCTTCAAGATGATGCATTCCTACGTGATGACTAAAATAAGCTTCAGGTGATTGCCCCATAAAAGGACCTAGAATCCAAGGAAGAAATTTATTCAAGTAATTATAATCACTTTTAAACCATGGTCGGTGACTGGTAATGTGTAGCATTAAAGTAAATCTACTCTTGTAACGGAATACATTTAACCACGTATAGACTATAGCTAATGGTGCCCAAAAAAACCAAGGAAGAGGAAGAAACAAAAGAATAGCCAAAGGAATGAAAATGGCGATTAAGCGAAAAGTGAAATAAACAAGAACAAGATCTCTCTTATCTCTCATCTTCTTTAAACAAAATTTATCAAAACTAGAATAGTTTGCTTGTTCTTTATATGTTGGATCAGTAATTACGGGAAAGTCACGCATGAAATAGTTTGTTTTTACGCTGCAAAGGTGAGACAAAAAATGGATTTAGAAGAATTATCTCTTCTTTTAAAGCAATTTGTGTGAATCCCTGATACAGCGTTTTTCATTTTAAATTCTCTATATTTGAAACTTAAGTTATTGATGCTTGCGTCCAAATCTTTAAACTAAACAAACCAAAATATGTCTAAAATGTTCAAAAAATTCCCAGTTTGGCTTTTGCTTTTAAGCCTACCATTATTATTTGTTACGTCATGTAAAGAAGATGACGATGATGGCGATAAAACGATTATCATTTCTCCAGGTGCAAATGCTGCTGATGAAGCTCAAACAGCTTTTATCGAGGCTGAAGACGGTACAACCATAATGTTCGAAGAAGGTACTTTCTATTTTACGAATACCTTATCAATGGATGGTCAAACCAACATTATTATTAAAGGTGCTGGAAGAGATTTAAGTATCCTAGATTTTAGCAGTCAAACTGCTGGTGGTGACGGTGTCTTGGTTACCAATAGTTCTAACGTTCGTTTTGAAAATATCACGATTCAAGACTCAGAAGGTGATGGTCTGAAAACAAGAGATTGTGATGGGGTAAGCTTTGTGAATATTGCAACAATTTGGACCGGAACACCAAGCGCTTCGAATGGAGCTTATGGCTTGTACCCTGTACTTTGCACGAAGGTTTACATGGATAACTGTTATGCTTATGGTGCCTCAGATGCAGGTATTTATGTAGGACAATCTGATCAGATCATTGTAAAAAATTGTGTAGCCGAAGGTAATGTGGCTGGTATTGAAATAGAAAATTCAAACAATGCAGATGTATTCGATAATGAGGCATTTGACAACACTGGAGGAATTTTAGTTTTTGATTTACCTGGCTTAACTCAATACGGAGATAATGTGCGTGTTTTTGATAATGATGTACATGACAACAATAGAACGAATTTTGCTCCAGTAGGAAATATTGTAGGAAGTGTTCCCGCAGGAACTGGGTTTATGATTTTAAGTACAAATACGGTGGAAGTATTTAATAATACTTTTACTAATAATGAGTTTTGTGGTGTATTAATTGCAAGTTATTTGTTTGTCGATCCTAATCCAAATGATCCAGGTTTCCAACCACTACCTTACGGTATTTCTATTCATGATAATAGCTATTCTATGACAGGTATGGTGAATCCAACTCAGCCAGCGATAATTGCTGATATCACTAATTTACTTGCAGGTAATGGTTTTGCTCCCCCAAACATCTTATTAGATGGTATTTATGCAGCTCCTCAGGTGATTTGTATTCAAGAGCCAAGTAATCCTACATTTGTAAATATAAATGCTGGAGCAGATATGAGTGGAGCGTTAATTACGGATGATATGACTCCTCACGATTGTATACAAACTCCATTAGCTGGAGTTTCATTTGATCCATTTTAAGCCTTGCATGTAGTTAAACTATTAATTATTTTTACCGTACTACTTGTTTTAAGTCAGTGCGGTAAAGATAATCTAGACTCAACGGATATCCTTATTCCTGAAGGTAAAGGGCATACCTCATTATCGACATATAATTTCTTTGAAGGAAATGTAGCTGACCTAATTCCTAATGCGGAAGCAGGGGTGCTGCCTTATGACTTAAACATGCCTTTATTTAGTGATTATGCATTAAAGAAGCGCTATATCTATGTTCCACCTGGAGTATCCATTCCATTTGATACCACGCAAATACTAGACTTGCCAGTGGGCTCTGTTTTGATTAAACATTTTTATTACCGCGATGCTAGTGGAATTGAAGATTATGTGGAGACTAGATTATTGATTAGAAAGAATGATGGTTGGCAAGCAGAAACCTATGAATGGAATGATGAGCAAACAGAAGCCACCAGAACTGTTATAGGTGGTACGAGAACAATGACAGCTATGGTGAATGGCCAGACTGAAACATTCAATTACTTGATTCCTAACGTTAATCAATGTAAAAACTGTCATGCAGATGACGGGGAAATTGAGCCAATTGGTCCTGCTATTCATAATTTGAATAAGTCTTATGATTATTCAAGTGGAACTGCTAATCAAATTGATCGTTGGATTTCTGATGGTATTCTAGAAAACACTTCTTTATCTAATATTCCTGCTTGGCCTGGAATGAATCATCCTACTGCTAGTTTAACAAGTAAGGCTAGAGCATATTTAGCTGTGAACTGTTCTTCTTGTCATCGATTGGAAGGATCTGCTGCTAACTCAGGTTTGTATCTGGAGTATGATAATCAGGATTCGCTGAGCTTAGGGTTTTGGAAAATGCCTGTTGCTGCTGGTGGGGGTTCTGGAGGTTTGACATACGTAATTAAGCCTAGTGTTGCGGATGAATCTATTCTTCTTTACAGAATGATTTCAGATGAAGTTGATGAGAGAATGCCAGAAATTGGTAGAGCACTCTCACACGAAGAAGGAATCAGCCTTATAAGAGATTGGATTGATAGTCAATAAGATTATGGGTTGAATCCTTTATCGTGTCTAAGCAAAGTCTCTCGTTTGAGAACTATCTAAAATATGGCCCTTACTTGCATTCTACCGCCATGAACCAATGGTGCTTCACCTATCTTTCTACCATCATATTGAATGGAAAGCTGCAATAGTTTTGCAAATGTTTTATCAATTCCCAAATTCCAAACAAAGTTGTTCCCTTGCTGCAAGCCTTGGAGTATATCAAATTCTAGTTGTTGATTTTGAAATTGATCGTCATTGTAGCCAACAGTGGTAAAGGTAAACTGTCCAGTTATGCTGTAATTGTTCGCTTTGGCATATTTTATATTGGTGTTAATCTCATTGCTAACGGCAAATTGCCCTCCTGTTACGGCTAATGGGTTCGACTTGAATCCATATTGGTAAGCAAGTTCTACTCGCAGGGCATTCTTGTAAAGCCAAGTAAGATTTCCACCTGCTTCATTGATGATATATTCATAGGTTCTATCGAAATAAAAGTCTGAATCGTTTTGTTTGAACCCTGTAGAGTAATTGGCATTAACGGTAAAGTTCTTAGCAAAATTCCAACGCGTATTGAAGGTGTTTAGAATATATGTTCTTCTTTCAAATCCACTAGTAAGTAATGTCTTGCTGGTGCTGAACAAATAGGTGTAATCAAAGCCGTACTTCGTATCCGTTCGATTAAAAAATATTACGTTTCTAATGCTCGTATTACTTGAAACTAACAAGCTGTCGTTTAAGCCAATTTGAAATGGACTAATAACGTTTCTAAATCCAATATCTCTAGATGCAAATACCTTCTTGCTAAATTGAAGATTGGTATTGGAAGAAAATCTACCAATAATATTTTTGATACCTTTTTCATTAAACCATATGGCTTTTGGATTCAAACTGAGATTTTGATTCAAACGTATAGAATTAACTGGCTGAAATTCTAAGGAGTTCGTGAAAATTCGAATAAACCTATTTTCATTATCAAAAGCAGAGACGTAAAACTCATTAATTTCTTGAACGCCATTTTCGTTAATGTCCTCCCAAGCAAAACTCCCTTGACCGTTGGGGTCTTCAATATAGTTGTATTGAATTTTCTGCTCTCTACCTGCTCCAATTTCATAAAGCGTGTTACCCCGAATAGCACCTTTATAAGCTGTAAACCCATAATCTATTCTACCTAGGTAAAAATGTTCTAAGTCACTATCGGCGCTGAATAAGGTGTCTTGTTGAAGGTTTCGGTATATTAGATTCCAGTTAACGGTATGATTCTTTTTTGCTAAAAATCGTCCTTTCAACTCTGCATTATGAGCTTTTAAATAGGCCTTGTCAAATTGGTCTCCATCAGATAAGTGCTGATATCGAAGTTTATAGCTGAATGAATATTGGTTTTTGGAAGAATCTGCATTTTGAATAAAAGCCCCATATTCTTGCCAAAGGAAGGAGGAGCTTAAAAGACTATCGGTTGTTATAGACTTGGCTTTATTAATTTCATGATTAAGATTTACACCAAGTTTCCAATTGTTTAGTTTGGGTATTTCTCGCGCAATTAAGATGTTAGGACGAATAAAATGAGTCTCGGTATCTAGGTTCTTAGCATATAGATATTTAACACTATTGGTGTTTTCCCAATGCTTAGATTTGAAATTGCTGAGTAAAGTGTTCTCTACTCCCCGATAGACTGAATCTCGCTGGAGATAATTCACATCATAGCTTAGGCTGCCTTTTCCAGCTTTACTAAATGCTAGTCCTAAATTTGCAAGATGTTCACCCAAATTTAACTGGTCGTTGAAACTAAAGTTTCGATTAAACTCAACCGCTCGGTAACGTTCCAATGGATTAAACTGATCTTGTTTAAATTCATAGTTTGCATTGAGCTGAATTTGTTTGAGTGAATCTTTTTTAAGTTGAATCTCTTGTTCGTAAAAGACGTGCAAGCCAAATCCGATGTTGTCATTTTTGTCTAGTTCGGAGAAGGTGTTTAGATCTTGATTGCTCAAAGCGAATTCGGTTCCTATTTTCGTTTGCTTATTAATTTTATAAGTGAATCTTGAATTGAAGAGTTGTTGTTTTTGAGGAGCAATTAATTGAATGACAGGGCTATAGCTCCCTTTGTCTGGTCCTAGATACTCAAATACTCGTCCATTTGCCACTGCGGATACTGGGTTATAGGAGCCAATTCCATCACCTACTAAGGAGAAACTTAAGCTATAGAGTTGTATGTTTTCATTAGTCGAATAGACAAAGAAAGTATCAATCAAACCATTGATAATTGTATCCCGTTTTTCATAAAGTACTCTGCTTTCATCAAAATCCACTTCGTTCACTCCTGAAGCTAGCGCATTGAGGATGTCATCACCTGCATTTTCAAGAATTTGTGTTCGGTCGTTATTTAGGTCCTGAGTAATAGATTGACTTTTAGCATCTTGCTGGGAAAAAAAATTGAATTCTGCTATGAATTTATCGTGTTCAAATCCTCCATTTACATGATATAATGATCTTAAAAAATTTCTATCCGCATATTCAAATTCAACTCGAATACGCATATCTTGGGTAATCATTTTATTTGGAGTGAAGATGATTTCTCCCACATTGTAATCGATGACATAATCGTTATTTGCTCCTCTTTCTTGTAAAACTCCATTTATAAATACCCGTTCAGAACCCCCTAAAACAATTATAAAGGTTTCGCCATTTGGTCCTATCAAGCGATATGGTCCTTGATTTCCTTCTTGTGCTGTTATATTATTTATTACGAACTTACCTCTAGAGATGGCAAAACTCGCCATTCCACTTGCTTCTCCAAGATCATTAATTTGTTGTTTACCATGGTAGGATGCGCCTTGCATGTTTCGCTGAAATTTCATAAAATAGCTTCCCTGGCTTCTAAGGTCGAAATCTCCTACGGTCAGGTAATGTTCGTCTTTTCGAAGTTGGATAAACACTTTATCAAACTCTTGCAATTGTGCGGTGTTTCCTTCAGGTTGAATAGGGATATTATTGTCTGTGATAGCAGCTTTTACTTCAATGTCATCGGTAATCATTCCCGATAGCTGAATATTAAAACTAGAGTTTACATTTAGACTTTGTGCATTTCCAAAGCCAATCCCTCTTGAGAGATTTCCATTGTAATCGAGCTTCCCAAAATCGATTAAACTAGGTGAATTAGAAATATTACTAATCCCTCTTGCAGAACTAATGAGATACCCTTGTTCGTCAGTTTGCTTCTTATAAGTATCGTAATCTTTTGAAAAATACTTTTGGCTAAAGAGTAGTGGAAAGGTTCTATAACTCATGCGCAGGGTTTTACCTACAAGAACTTCTTGAACGACTAACTGAGCATTATAAGGGTTTACCTCATACAAACTGGATTCCACTAGAGAACCATCTTCATATCGAAGTTCAAAGCTCGTTTCCAAAATACTCAAACTATCTATAGTCATCGTATCCTTAGATATGGATATACTGGAGTTTCGAAAGTTAGAAAGTTCCTGAGCGGATCCTTGTAAAATGATAAAAGTAAATAATATGGTGACTATTCTATTTAACAAACAAGTTTCTTTTCATGTAATCTAAACGATAGATTGGCTCTTTGATTATGAAGAAGGACTTAAGTATGCTTGAATATACTTTTTAACTCCATCTTCCAAAGATAAAAAAGCTTTACTATAGCCAACACTTCTCAGCTTATTCATATCTGCTTGGGTAAAGTATTGGTAGGCGTGTCGAATATCTAGAGGGGTGGGTATATATTCAATGTCAATCTCTTCATTTAGGCTCTTAAAAACAGCACTTACTAAATCATTAAAGCTTCTTGCTTGACCAGATCCCACGTTATATAATCCGCTGAATTTCTGATTTTTATAAAAGAAAATACAGATGTTTACCACATCTTCTACTGCTATAAAATCTCTTTTCTGTTCCCCATTAGCAACGTCCTCTCTATGTGACATAAAAAGCTGCATTTTCTTGGTCTTACTAATCTGCTTGTAAGCGTGTAAAATTACACTTGCCATGCGTCCTTTATGATTCTCATGCTTGCCATAAACATTGAAAAATTTCAAACCGGCCCAAAAGGGTGGGGTGTTAGTTTGCTCATTTACCCAAAGATCAAAGTTTTGCTTACTCCAACCATAGGGGTTTAGCGGCTTTAATTGCTTGATTTCTTTAGTATCATTATATCCTAAGTTCCCATCTCCGTAGGTAGCGGCTGAAGAGGCGTAAACAACAGGGATTTGATGCTCAGTGCAAATCTCGAATAGGGCTTTAGAGTAGTTTAAGTTTAGCTGGTTAAAAATGGTCTCATCAAGCTCTGTTGTATCGGTTCTAGCACCTAAATGAAAAATGAAGTCCACCAATTCAAGGTGATCAGAAAGCCAAGAGATAAAAGTTGAGCGATGAATAATTTTTTCAAATTGAAGAGATTCTAGATTTGAATCTTTAGCAGTTTTTTCCAATTCATCCACGAGAATTAACTGTGTAAACCCCTCATTATTTAGTCTTTGTACTAAATTACTTCCAATAAACCCTCTTGCTCCTGTAATCACTATCATTAGTGCAAAGTTGCATCTTTTAGTCTTATTTTTCACATCTATTTGTAGTACGAGTTTCACTAAATTACAAAATTCAGACTAGTGTAATGTTGAAAACTACCAATCACTCCAAGCGAAATACTTACTTTTACGGCAACAAACAAATCTGAATATGAGAAATATATACGTGTTTTTAGGCATTATTTTCTTGCCTTTGATGACTCAAGCGCAACAAGCTAATTTATTTACTATCCCTAATCAAAGTGCTCAGTTCATAAGAATGCCTTCACGAGCAACAGCAATTGATGTTGACGCGGTATTCTTTAATCCAGCAAATTTACCTTCTTTGGGCAATGGTTTTCACATTGACATCAATAATCAAGTTTTAAATCAATTCAGTTCTGTGGAGAGTGAGTATGAGTTGTATACAACAAATCCTAAGAAGTATGAAGGCAATGCAAAGAGTTATGTATTTCCAAGTGTATTTGTAAACTGGAACATTAATAAGATAAGCTTACATGGAGCCTTCATAATTGTGGGTGGTGCTGGTGGTGCTGACTATGCCGATTTGCCTGTTTCTGATCGAGGTATTGCAGATGTTCCTGCAGCTATAACTAATTTGCCTGGTCAGCTCAATTTAGTTGATTATGATGCCAATAATGGAACTGGTTACAGTAATATAACTGATTATCGATATAATTTTCAGAATAAAGGATTAGGATTTAGCCCTGGTGTACAGCTTGGATTTGCTTATAAACTGAACAAGTTCTTTTCAATTGGCATGGATTTTCGTTGGAGTCAACAAATTATTTCAAGTGAAGGGGAGGTTTCTAACATTGAAATCTTAGCTGAAACTAATAATTCGGCCTTAAATGATTGGATGAGTCCAGGAGATTATTTGCGCGCTGTTGGTAACGAAATCGGACAGCCTGTTTTTAATGGAATTGCTGGCATCTATGATGATTTGGGCGGAGATCGATTTATTAATATCAGGCAAAAAGGAAGTGGTTTTAATTTTATACCCAGTGTACTCATTCAGCCAACTGAGAAATTATTTATCGCTTTAAAGTATGAACATCGCACTAAAATTGTGATGACCACTCTAGTTAGAGATGGAAAAGATGGAGGTATGCAAGGAGGTCGTCCTGTGTTTATTGACGGCGAGGAGATAAGATCGGATTTACCGGGTTTTATAAGCGGTGGTATTGGTTATCAAGTCACGGATAAATGGCGAATAAATACGGGTGGTCGATATATGTTTTTTGGTGGAGTTGATTTCAACGGAAGAGAGCAGTATTTAAAAAATGGATACTATGAGGTAGAGTTGGCAACGGAATATCAATTGTTTGATAAGTTTCTCGTTAGTGGGGGTTATACTTTTAACCGAGCAGGTGTTGAAGAAGAGTATCACAATGATGTAGATTTCTGGATACCAGGTCACGCATTTGCTTT